>Ga0209019_1001711_pt1 | contig 10766 bp, 8 predicted proteins | sample METZYME_3_300m_FD_187549 | JGI IMG/M metagenome (GOLD analysis project Ga0209019, IMG submission 187549) | Marine microbial communities from oxygen minimum zone in mesopelagic equatorial Pacific - METZYME_3_300m (SPAdes) (version 2) | ecosystem: Environmental > Aquatic > Marine > Oceanic | place... | reverse complement strand
CCTCAACGGTGATTCCATCGGTCTTGTAATGCATCGGAATCACGATCTTGGCGTCTAGGTCCTGTAAGGTCTGATAGACCTGGTGCATGTCCAACGTACAATGGCCGCCTGTCGGTACCAGAACAATGTCAATGGGTTTTAATTCGTCGATCATACGGGTCGTCATGGGCATTGAGATATCGCCCAGGTGGCAGATATTGATACCGCCGATCTCAATGGTGAAAGCGATGTTCCGATCCTCCCGGGATTGCCCTTCAGCTAGAGGCGTCATGACGCCACGGGCGGTAACGCCGTTGAATTCATATTCTCCGGGGCTGTTGAATACCTTGGGGTCCCCATCGATGCCTTCAGAGTTATTGTGATTGGGGTGGGGGTTGCTGACGGTCACGATCTCCGCAGGACGGTTATCAACTCTGAGGCCCACCGACGCAGGGTAAGGGTCTGTCACGACGGTCATATCAGCATCGTGGAGACGGAAGCAGGAATGTCCTAGCCAGGTTATGTCCATGGTTCATCACGGCGTCGTTTTAGATTTAGGAGGTCCCAGGCGACGAGAACGGGGATATCGGCGAAACCAGCAGTGGGTAAATCGAAGAGGACTAAGGGAGAAAATTCCCGGGCAATGCGGGCGTTGTGCCCATCAACCGGGATAACAACATCATTATCATTGAGGGAGCGAGTTCCAGCTTGAGCGGCCACGCCTATCCCAACCCACCTGTCGTATCGATTCAAACTCCGGAGGTTTTCCGGCAAAACTCTGGCTGAGTATAATTGTATAGGCGTGACAGGTCAACATTTGACACTGCCCAAAAAGCTATGTTAACGTCCAAAAACGCCTGTTTTAGTGTCAAACTGTGGAGCTGATAGCGGTGTTGGCGAGGGTCTGATGCTAAGCGAACGGGCGGCAACTGTACTGAATGTTTTGGCTGACGAGTACCTTCAATCCGCTACCCCAGTAGCATCAGGCGAGATTGCCCGGAGCCTCAGCCAGATGGTCCACAGGATTCAAAGCAACTCCTCCGAGTGACCCGCTATGGCTCCTACCAACGAACAGATAGCCGAACTCTTTGAGAACATGGGCTCCCTTCTGGAGATGAAGGGTGACACTATCTTCAAGATTCGCGCTTACCAGAGAGCCGCTCGCACCATCGAACAACTGTCCTCACCCCTGTCCCAGGCTGTGGAGAACGGTGAAGACCTCACCAAGATTCCGGGTGTGGGCAAGGCCATCAGCGAGAAGATCGCCGAGTTCATCGAGACCGGAGAGGTCTCCGCCTACCATAAACTGCTGGAAGAACTTCCCCCAGGCGTACTCGAGTTGAAGGACATCCCAGGCATAGGTCCCAAAACCGCCGTAGCAATCGGCCAAGAGCTGGGAATAAGCACGGTGGAAGGCGTGGCTGAAGCAGCTGCGGACGGCCGACTTGCCGGGCTGCCGAGGATGGGCCAAAAAGCGGCTGATGGCATTCTGCGCCACATACAAGCCTTCAAGGCCATGGGTAACCGCACGCCCATCGGCCAGGCCCTGCAAGTGGCTGAAGAAGTGATCGCAGCCCTCCGTGAACAATGCCCGGATATCGGCCTTATGTTCCCGGCTGGCAGCCTCAGACGCTGGGAAGAAACCATCGGCGATATCGACCTGATCGGCACCACTCCAGACCCCGGAGCGGTGGGAGACGCATTGGTTAAATTGTCAATGGTCAAAGACGTGCTAGCCCACGGCCTCAAGAAAACCAGCGTGGTGGTAGAGTCGGGGATACAGATCGACCTCCGTATCGGCGAACCCGGTTCTTTCGGTGCGTTGCTCCAGTACTTCACCGGAAGTCAGCAGCACAACATCCGCCTGCGCGACCTCGCCCTGCGACAGGGGCTTTCCGTCAATGAATACGGCATAACCAACACCGAGACCGGGCAGGTAGAAGAGTTTGCCGACGAAGAAAGTTTTTACGCACGGCTTGGCTTGCCATGGATGCCGCCTGAGATACGCACCGGTGTGTATGAACTCGACGCTAGCCTGGAAGGCCGGCTGCCGCACCTAGTGGAGGAGGCCGACCTGAAGGGCGACTTGCACCTCCACAGCGAATGGAGCGATGGAAACGACCCCATAGAGACAATGATCGGAGCTGCTGCCGCCCAGGGCTACGAATACATGGCACTCACCGACCACTCGGCCGGTCTGGGCGTTGCCAACGGTCTCACCAATGAACGCCTGGAGTCACAGATCATGCTGCTCCGGTCCCTGCAGGAGAACTACGACATCACGGTCCTCTGTGGCTCGGAGTGCGATATCCGAGCCAACGGTGAGATGGACTATCCCGATGAAATATTGGCCCAGTTAGACGTCGTTGTGGCCTCGGTCCACTCGGCCATGGGCCAAGACCAAGCCACCATGACCGCCCGTATGATCAAGGCCATGGAACACCCGTCGGTGACAATTATCGGACACCTGACCACCCGGTTGTTGGGCCAGCGTGAGTCTGTGGAATTTGACCTGGAGGCGGTGTTGCAGGCCGCCCGTGACACGGGAACGGCTTTGGAGATCAACTCCTCCCCCGAACGGCTGGACCTGAGAGACACCCATGCCTATCGGGCCCGAGAACTGGGCGTGCCCCTAGTCATCAACACTGATTCCCACCATCATACCCACCTCGATAAGCGGCGCTTCGGGGTGGCGGTGTCTCGCCGGGCGTGGTGCCGGCCTGAAGACATCCTGAACACCATGTCCAGACAGGACTTCCTGGAGTTCATCCAAACGCCCAAATCCCAGCGCCTCGGCGTCTTTGACCGCCGGCGGAAAGGCGCCGCCCCGGCATGAGCAGGGCCCCAGACACGAAACAGCCTAACGGTTGGGGGCAAATCATTGAACCGTCCGAGGAGACTGCCGCCGCCCAGGCGGTCCCTGAAGCCCTGATACACCTGCGGATTGCCTTGGCCGCTGGCGCGCCCTGGCAGCATGCCCTGCTCGAGGCGATGGGCCGGTGGACTACACCCGAAGAGACGCTAGACGGCCGCCGGTACCGTTACCTGCTTCTGGGCGAAGCCTTCGACTGGCTGCTGCTAGCGGAGCGGCTCTGCGCCGACGTTGACGGAGCCATCCCGCCGGAAGAGAAGGAACGGTTCCTGTTCAACGGGCAGATACCTGACAACGTTGATGGGAACGAGTTCCGGGACTACCTGGGTCCGACCAAGTTCAGGGCCTATATGAACTTCCGCTACGGAGTTGTTCTGGAGGAGGCGTTGCAGTTGGTGGTGGAAGAAGAGGTCCGAAAGCTGCACCTGTCCCGAAGTTACGCCGACAACGAGGAGTTGACCGAAGAAGCCTACACCCACCTCTATCAGAAACCTCGGTCGGAACTCCTCAAGACTTTCCAGAAAGAGACCCAGAAAGACCGCCGCCGCAACCTCTCCCTCTCCGACCTCAAAGAATTCACCTACTGGCTCCATAAACGCCGCATCAACCTGTGGGACCCGGCCCGCGTCGCCAGCGACACTCACAAGGCCATCCACCGGTTGGACCTCCTGGAGCGGGGGAATGGACATCCTGAGGGCCACCGCTGGTAAAGCCCGGGTTCCCACTCAAAACCCCACCCAAAATCCAACTTCAACCAACCCACGGCCCTATTTAGCCTGTTACCCCCCCGTAAATCGCCTTAGAACGCGATTTGAGCCTTTTTAGCCATGGCACGCTTTTGGCTCCGGTGGACTTTGGAGAATTGTTGAGTGGCCCTTCAATGGACGCTCATCAACGGCGAATGATATATTTGCTAATGGCCGGTTGAAACATTTTTCGCCCCGGCTCTAGTATTGAGAACTATTTACCTCGGAGAATGATTCCGGCAATGACTTCCGCCCAGATGCCCAGCGCCTACAACGCTGCTGACGTTGAACAGTCCATCTACCAGGACTGGCAATCCAAAGGCTACTTCAACGGCAAGATCGAAAAAGGCAAAGAGCCCTATGTAATCATCATGCCGCCCCCCAACGTCACCGGGGAGCTACACTTGGGTCATGCGCTGGAAAAGGCCATCGAAGACGCTCTTGTCAGATGGCGCCGGATGAGCGGGGTCCCAACCCTCTGGCTGCCTGGAACAGACCACGCCGGCATCGCCACCCAGTGGGCGGTGGAGCGGCAACTGGCAACAGAAGGCGTCAGCCGCCATGACCTAGGCCGCGAGAAGTTCCTTGATAGGGTCTGGGACCACGTCGACAAGACAGGCGGCATCATTCATGAGCAATCGCGGCGTTTGGGAATCTCGGCCGATTGGGACCGGCTAACATTCACACTGGATCCGGGTCCTTCCAAGGCAGTCCGCACCACCTTCGTCAACCTATACAAGAAAGGCCGAATCTACCGCCACGAGCGGATCATTAACTGGTGCACCCGTTGCGCCACGGCCCTGAGCGACCTCGAGGTCGACTACCAAGATGTCGATGGCAAGCTCTACCATATCCGCTACCCCTTGGAAGACGAATTCGAGTCGTTCATCACCGTGGCCACTACCCGGCCTGAAACCATGCTGGGCGATACCGGTGTGGCCGTGCACCCCGAAGACGAGCGGTATGCCAAGATCACCGGGAAGAATGCCGTCCTCCCCATAATGGACCGGCCTATCCCGGTGGTCGGCGACGAAGCCATCGACCGCGAGTTCGGCACCGGCGCCCTGAAGGTCACCCCGGCCCACGACTCCGTCGATTTCGAGATCGGCGAGCGTCATGGCCTTAAGGTCTTCAACGTCATCGGCCTGGACGGCAACCTCACGGAAGTTGCCGGGAAGTACGCAGGCGTCGAGCGCACCGAGGCTCGCCGGAAAGTGGTCGAGGAACTTGACCAACTGGGCCTGCTGGAAAAAGTGGAAGACCATCGTCATTCCGTTGGTCACTGTCAGCGTTGCAGCTCGGTTGTCGAGCCTTTGGTCAGCCTCCAATGGTTCGTCAATGTTGGCAGCTCGGATCAGCCAGACAGCATCGCCGGCAAGGCCTACGCAGCCGTGGCCGGCGGCGGCATCAAGGTCGTTCCTGAGCGTTTCCGGCGGGTCTACCTAAATTGGCTGGAGAACATCCGTGACTGGTGCATCAGCCGCCAACTCTGGTGGGGACACCGAATCCCGGTCTGGTATTGCGCCTCTTGCCAGCACATGACGGTGGCGGTGCAAGACCCTGACAAGTGCGAGGAATGCGACGGTACCGATATTGAACAAGACGCCGACGTGTTGGACACCTGGTTCAGTTCCGGACTCTGGCCCCATTCTACGCTGGGCTGGCCCGAAGACACGGAAGACCTGGACTATTTCTATCCCACGGCGGTGCTGGAAACGGGATATGACATCCTGTTCTTCTGGGTGGCCCGAATGATCATGCTGGGCATCGAGAACACCGGGGAAGTTCCATTCCGCACCGTGTTCCTCCACGGCCTGATCCGCGACGCCACCGGCGCCAAGATGAGCAAGACCCAGGGCAACACCCTTGACCCCCTAGAACTGATCGAGAAATACGGCACCGACGCTCTCCGATTCGCCCTCACGACAGGCACCGCGCCGGGCAACGACCTGCGCTTCGGCGAGAACCGGCTGGAAGCGGCCCGCAACTTCGCCAATAAGGTCTGGAACGCCTCCCGGTTCGTGATTTCTGGGCTGGATGGCAAGTCCGGTCTCGACGGCTGGCACGACTTGTCTAACGTCGAGCACCGCGAAGACCGCTGGATAGTCAGCCGCTTGGACCGGGTGACTGCTGAAGTCAACGAATCCCTGCAAAACTTTGAGCTCGGCGACGCCCAGCAGAAGCTCTATGATTTCTTCTGGAACGACTACTGTGATTGGTATATCGAGATGGCCAAACTCCGGCTGCGCTCCGGGGAGGAGCCGTCGCCCTTGACTACTCTGGCCCACGTGCTGGAACGCACCCTGCGTTTGCTCCACCCATTCATGCCCTTCATCACTGAAGAGGTCTGGCAGAACCTGCGCTCGAAGCTTCCCCAAGAGGGCGGAGACGCGGAGTCCATCATGGTGGCCGATTATCCGTCCTCGGACAATCAACGCGACGATTCGCAAGCAGAAGAAGAGATCGGCCTGGTGATGCAGGCCATCCGCGCCGTGCGTAACACCAGGGCTCAACTGCGGATTCCGGCCGGGCAACGCTTAGAAGCCCAAATCGAAGCCAACGGGATGCAGGGCCCGATAGAAGAAGAAGCCGAAGTCATCCGCGCCCTGTCGCGGGTTGGGCCTCTGCATATCGTGGCCGACGGCTCTTCCGGTAACGATATGCCCAAAGGCGTCACCCTGGTGGTCAACCCCCTGATAGTCCACCTGCCCCTGGAGGGCGTGGTTGACCTATCCGCAGAGCAGGAACGCTTGCGCGCCGAGCTGGACGAGTGTGTCCAGAATATGGACCGGGTGGAAAAGCTAGTCTCTAACCCCAACTTTCGAGAGAAGGCCAAACTCGAGGTTGTGGAGACCGAGCAAGCCCGCCTGCAAGACCTAAAAGAACGCCAAAGACACCTGAACGAGATTCTCGAGCAGTTGGCGGGCTAGGCTCTCCCAATTAATGACACAACGCCTAGGCATAATCGGCTACCCCATCAGCCACTCCATATCCCCCGTTTTTCAGCAGGCGGCGCTAGACCATCTCGGCATCAACGCCACCTATGAGAAGTGGGAAGTCACCCCAGAGGGCGTGGGAGATTTCTTAGCCGGGCTGCGCGCCACCGGCTGTTTGGGCATCAATATCACCGTGCCCCATAAACAGGCGGTGATTCCCTTCCTGGACGAAGTCGACGAGTGGGCCACTGCCGCCGGCGCCGTGAACACCATTGTCAACCATGACGGCCATCTGAGTGGCCACAACACCGACGGACCCGGGTTCCTGCGGGCCCTATTGGTTGAGACCGGCTACGACCCGAAGGGAACTCGTGCGCTGGTGCTGGGCGCGGGCGGTGCAGCTCGCGGCATCCTGCTGGCCCTGGTAAGGGGCGGCGTGGGTTCCATAGTGATCGCCAACCGGACACTGGAGCGGGCGGCAACGCTGGCGAAACTAGCGTCGGAGAACGGAGTCGCGTCGGAGGCTATACCTCTTTCGGGTGATGCCTTGACCGAAGCCGCCTCCGGGGCGGATCTCATCGTCAACTGCACCACCATGGGCATGTCCCATGGCCCCGATGAGCACGGTTCTCCCATCTCAGCAGCCCAGATTCCAGCCACGGCCATCGTCAATGACGTGGTGTATACTCCATTGCTAACCCCCTTCCTCAAAGAGGCCGCCGCCGCGAAGGCCACCGCTTTGGGAGGCCTACACATGTTGGTCTATCAGGGGGTGTTGTCCTTCCAGATGTGGACGGGTGTCGACGCCCCGGTTGATGTGATGCTGGCAGCAGCTACCGCTGGAATGACCTCCAGAGGCGCATAGGGCAGCCCACCACTTTGCACTCAGTAAGCTTCACACGGGATTTCCATCCAAAGACAGGTATTTCGCCCAGAACGCTAACCCAGGAAGTATATGGTCAGATTTTTCACCGCAGGCGAGTCCCACGGGCAAGGCCTGGTAATAATTATGGAGGGCGTCCCCGCCGGACTGCCCATTAGCGAAGACTATATCGGCGTCCACCTCGGCCGCCGCCAGAAGGGCTACGGTCGCGGCGGACGCATGCTCATTGAGCAGGACCGCGCCAAGATCATATCTGGCGTGCGTCACGGGCACACCCTGGGCAGCCCCATCGGCATGACCCTGGAGAACAAAGACTGGGCCAACTGGGAAGAAGCGATGGCCGTCGACCCGTTGGAAGGCCCACCCCAGAGTCCCCGCACCCAGCGGATAACCCGTCTTAGACCCGGCCATGCTGACCTGCCCGGAGCGATGAAATATGGCTTCGAAGACGTTAGAAATGTGCTGGAACGAGCCAGCGCCCGGGAGACCGCTGGTCGCGTTGCCGCAGGATCCATCGCCATTAAGTTACTGGAAGAGTTCGGCATCCAGATTCACAGCCACGTCTTATCTATTGGCTCGGTGAATGCAAAACCACCCGCTAATATCGACTGGGCAGCCGTTGAGAAATCTCCAGTGCGCTGCGCGGACCCCGATGCCGCCCTCAAGATGGCCGCCGAGATTGATGCCACCAAAGAAGCCGGAGACACCGTCGGCGGCATCTGCGAGATCATCGTTGAGGATCTACCCATCGGCCTGGGCTCCCACGTTAGTTGGGACAAGAAGATCGACGCCCTGGTGTCCCAAGCTTTGATGTCCATCAACGCTGTCAAAGCGGTGTCCATCGGCCCTGGATGGGAGATTGCTAGGCAAAAAGGCTCGGAAGTGCAAGACGTAATCCAGCCGGTAACCGACCCTGATCATCCTTGGCAGCGGGAGACCAACAAGTTGGGCGGCACCGAGGGCGGGATGACCAACGGCATGCCTCTGGTCGCGCAGTTCGCCATCAAACCCATCGCAACAATGGTCACGCCCCTGCCATCAGTTGACCTGGATACCGGCGAGGAAGTACTGGCCCATTTCGAGCGTTCCGACGTTTGTCAGGCACCTCCGGCCTGCGTGGTCGGCGAGGCCATGGTTGCTCTAGTGTTGGCCGATGCATTCATGGAGAAATTCGGCGGTGACTCCATACCGGAAACCAAGCGTAACTTCGAAGGCTACCTGAAAACGGTTGGACCCCGCAAGGTCTACCAGTAACCCCGCGAACCGGTTGACCATGGCTGCCAACCGCCAGATTCCCAACATCTACGACGCGCCATCTCTCTGGACGGCCATTGGGCTTTCCAGCCTGGTCTTTGGTTTATTGCTGCTGGCCTTCGACGGTACGGTTTTCTGGGTTGTGGAGTGGCTAGTGGAACTGTCCCATTCTGGGCCCAACACCCTTTCCACGAAGACCGGCGTCCTCGTGCGAAACGGGGTCGACACCTGGACTTGGGCTGGGTTCACCGTCGCCACCATCGCGCTGCCGCTGGGTAACCGAAGAGTGCGGGCACGACTGACCAGCCTACTTGCTCCGATAGCCGTTCGGCAAGAAAGTGATCGCCTGCCCCCAGACCGCCACGGGCGAGCCTTCTTCCTGGCCCTGTTAGTCGTCCTGGTCTTCGCCGGAATGGTCCATTGGGCGCTCCGCACGCACCTGGACACCGACTGGCTTGAGGGTGAAGACGGCCTCAGCGAGTGGTGGTCGGTGGCCACGTACCTGATTGCCGCTGGGCTCGCTGCAGCCACCTATTGGGCGCTGCGAAACACCAGACACAACAAATTGCGATATCTCTACTCGGTTCTGGCTGTGGGGTTCTTCCTGGGAGCTATGGAAGAGATCAGTTGGGGGCAGCGGTTGTTCGGCTGGGGAACGCCCTCCGCCTTTGAAGAGATAAATTTCCAGGACGAGACCACCATCCACAACGTAAACTTCGCCAATAACGTGATATTTGAGGCGCTGTTCTGGGGCAGCGCCCTGGGCATGGCCTCCAGCCTCTGGCGGTTGACCGCCAACCTGAGGGGACTGAGTGACCGCATGAGGCTGTTCCTGCCGTCTCTGACCATGGCGCCAGCCCTGCTGATGATCCTGGTCTGGCGCACCGGTGACGTATGGGAAAGCGCTAACATACCCAGGATGTTCATGGACTATTTCAACCGCGGCCCTCGGGGGTCGGAGGTGCCGGAAGCGATGCTGGGCCTCTGCATCGTCGTGTACACTTTCACCAATCTGCAGAAATCCCGGTATCTGAGCCGTCAGACCACCGCTGCCAAACAGGAACCATTCAAGGAGAGTGCATGAAATTCGGAGTCGCCATAGTCCCCCACGACCTGAAGGAGACCGCGGCCAGTGCCAGATTGGCTGAAGACCTTGGGTTCGATTACATCGGGATCCCTGACTCCCAATCTCTGTGGCGGGAGCTTTATCTGAGTCTGAGCGTGGTCGCCAACGCTACCAGCAGAGTGCGCATCGGCCCCACGGTTACAAACGCTCTAACCCGGCACCCGGCCGTGTCCGCCTCTGCCATCGCCACGCTCAACGAGATTTCCGGAGGCCGGGGATTCTTGGGCATCGGCAGTGGGGACAGCGCCATCCTGAATCTGGGCCTCCAGCCGGCGCGTCTAAGCGAGATGAAGGAATACATAAGCGCTGTGCGGGCTTTGCTATCCGGGCAGTCCTTCGACTACAAGGGTCGGTCCATCCATGTGCAGTGGTCTGAAAATCCGGTGCCCATAGTCATGTCTGCGGAGGGGCCCAAGACCCTGGCCTTGGCCGGCGCAATCGCAGACGCCGTTATCATTCACTCAGGCTTGACTACTGACGTCCTGGCCGACACCATCGCCCGAATCAGAGAGGGAGAGCGCGCTGCCGGTAGGCCTGAAGGCTCGGCCGAGGTGTGGGCCTTCGCCAAGTGCAACATCGCCGACCGGCGCGATGATGCGATCGACGAGATAAAGATGGCCCTGGTGGCGTCTGGCCATCACGCCTTCCGATTCACCCTTGACGGCAAAAACGTCCCGGAGGAGCTCCAGGAGTCGGTAATGGCCTTGCAGAGTGAGTACGTCCCGTCGGAACACGAGCAACTGGGCGAGACCCGCAATGCGGCCCTGAGTGATGGACTGGGTCTAACCGAATTCCTTGCCGACCGGTTCGCCGTGGCCGGCACCCCCGATGAGTGTTTGGAGAAGGTGGGCATCATCAAGGACGCAGGCGTGGACAACCTGTTGATCTTGGCTATCAGCACGGATTCGGATAACGTCATCCGTCGCTTTGGTGAAGAGGTAATCGCCCGTATATAACGGCCCACACCACA
>Ga0209019_1001709_pt1 | contig 10784 bp, 10 predicted proteins | sample METZYME_3_300m_FD_187549 | JGI IMG/M metagenome (GOLD analysis project Ga0209019, IMG submission 187549) | Marine microbial communities from oxygen minimum zone in mesopelagic equatorial Pacific - METZYME_3_300m (SPAdes) (version 2) | ecosystem: Environmental > Aquatic > Marine > Oceanic... | reverse complement strand
TGTTGGTGATGACCGACAAGCAAAACCCTCACCTTCCGGGGCCGTTTCATCTCCTGATGCTGGGTATAGAAGTCATAAAATCCAACGTCCTGAGCCCATTCGTGACTGTCATGTTCCGGGTGGTTCCCTTTCTGCGTTCCAACCGGGAGTTGTCCCGCATCAAGAACGCGGTTGAACGGGGCTTTTCAGGGAGACCTTGATTCGGCCTAGTTTCATGCCTACACTGCATCCCTGATATACACTGCGATCTAGGAGCATCAACATGGACCTGGAATTAAAGGGTAAAACAGCGATCATCACCGGCGGAAGCCGTGGCATCGGCAAGGCGGTTGGCCGGGAGTTCGGTCTTGAGGGGATGAAAGTTGCCTTGGTGGCCAGAGGGCAGGAAGCTTTGGAGGAGTGCGCCCGGGAGTTGGCCGAAGAGACGGGCGGTGATTTCATCACCATCGTGGCCGATACTGGAACCCCGGAGTCGGTCCAGGCCATGGTTAAAGAGGCTGCTGAGAAGTTGGGCCGCATCGACATCTTGGTCAACTCAGCCGCCCGCGTCGGCGGCGCCTACACACCCAAGCTGGCCGAGATCACCGAAGAAGATTTCTGGGGCGACATGAATGTGAAGGTCATGGGTTATCTGCGCTGCTCCCAGGCGGTTGCGCCCTACATGATCGAACAGGGCTGGGGCCGCATCATCAACCTCAGCGGCATGGCCGCCCGTCAGGCTGGCTATGCCGTGGGCAGCATGCGAAACGTGTCCGTGTCCGCCCTTAGCAAGAACCTGGCCGATGAACTGGGTCCCCAGGGAATCAACGTCACCACCGTGCATCCAGGGATGACTTTCACAGAGCGCGTCCCAGCCATGCTCGAAGAACGGGCCAAGGCCCAGGGAATCACCGTGGAAGAAGCGGAAAGGCAGATGGCGGAAGGAAACTCCATCCACCACATAGTCGACGCCAAAGAAGTGGCCTACGTCATCGCCTTCCTAGCCTCCCCCAAGTCCGTCTCCATCAACGGAGACGCCATAGCCGCCGGCGGCGGAACCCCAAGAGCGATTCACTACTAGATTAGTCAGTTCCCTTCCAAAAGAACTTTACATAACTGACACCATCGGTTCCCAGATGTCGGCCCTTCCGGCACTTTCTGGCGGGCTTGCGGCGTGTGACGGCGGGGTCATGTAATTATTGTTGTGAGATGGAGTGGGATACACGGCGAGGGAATTGGCGTTTCTGTTCCAGATTGGCTGGGTGCCAATTGAAACTCTCTTGAATTGTGTTATTTCCAGGCGAGGCTGACCGTTCCCTTAAGTTAATTCCCCGGCATTTTGCAGTCTGGATGCCACCATTAATAAGCCGCCAACTCCCGCGCCGCCGAGATTATGTCCGGCGGCCCGGGCAGTAGTGCGTCTTCCAAGGTTGGGTTGTAAGGGAAGGACGGCACATCTAGCGCGGCCACCCTCTGTACCGGAGCGTCCAGGTATTCGAAGGCGTCCTTGGCGACGATGGCCGCCACCTCAGCTCCAACTCCCCCGGTCAGGTTGTCCTCATGGACGATGCAAACCCGCCCCGTCTTCTTCACCGACTCCAGCAGAGTTTTGGTGTCCAAAGGACTAACAGAGCGCAAGTCCACCACCTCGCAGCTAATTCCTTCGGCAGCCAAGGTCTCCGCCGCCTCAAGGCAGTGGTGCACCGACAGTCCATAAGAGATCAACGACAACTGCTGCCCCTCCCGCCGAACAGCCGCTTTTCCGATGGGCACCGTGTAATTGCCCTCTGGAACGGCTCCCTGGACCGTGTTGTAGGCGAGTTTGTGCTCGAAGAACAACACCGGATTGTTGTCGCGGATGGCGGCCTTCAACAGGCCCTTGGCGTCGTGAGGATTGCACGGCACTACAACTTTTAAGCCGGGCACGTGGGCGAAATACGCCTCAACGCTCTGGGAGTGGTACAGCCCGCCCCGGACTCCCCCGCCGTAAGGAGCACGAATGACTATGGGCACGGAATAGTCGCCGTTGGTGCGGTAATACATCCGTGCCGCCTCGCTGACGATCTGGTTGAAGGCCGGGAATATGAAGTCGGCGAACTGGACCTCCACCACCGGGCGCAGCCCATTCATGGCCGCTCCGATGGCCACGCCGACCATGCCAGATTCGGCCAGAGGGGAGTCTATGACTCGCTCGGGCCCGAACTCATCCAGCAGACCGTCGGTGACCCGGAACACGCCGCCGTTCACTCCGATGTCCTGGCCGATCAGGAACACACTGGAGTCTGCGGCCAACTCTTCGCGTAGGCCCTGACGCACAGCTTCGATCAAGCGCATCTCACCCATGACGCCGCCCTAGGGCGCGTAGACCCCATTTAGTGCTGATTCAGGAGCAGGAGAAGGGGCCGCATCCGCGAACTCGATGGCGGATTCAACCTCTTGGTCCACGGCGTCCCGCAGCGCCTGGTCCGACTCGTCATCCAGAAGTTCGGCGGAGAGCAGAATGTCCCTGAAGCGGGGCAAGGGGTCAAGTTCCCTTTCCGCAGCCAATTCTTCCGGTGTCCGGTAGCGCAGGTGGTCGTCGGAACTGGAATGGGGCATCATGCGGATGGTCGTGGCTTCCACCAGGCTAGGTCCGTCGCCAGACCTGGCCCGCGCCACTGTCTCTCGCACGGCCTGATAGACCGCCAAAGGGTCTAAACCATCCACTGTGATGCCGGGGAAGCCGTATCCCTCGGCCCGCTTGGCGATCTGTGGCTCGGCGCTCTGAAGATTGACCGGGACCGAAGTGGCCCAGCCATTGTTGTTGCAGAAGAAGACCACTGGCAGCCGGTGGACGCCCGCGAAGGCCAGCCCCTCGTGGAAATCGCCTTCACTGGCCGACCCTTCGCCGAAGTAGACTATGGTTACAGCGTTCTGGCCCTTGAGTTTGGAGGCCAGAGCGACACCCGACGCTCGAGGGAGGGTCGTCCCTACGGAACTGCCCATGGAGATGATTCCCAGTTGCTTGTATCCCCAATGCATCGGCATCTGCCGGCCGCCGCCGTTGGGGTCCGCGGCCTTGCCGAACATATTGAGCATCACTTCCTGGGTGGTCATGCCTTTAACCAGCATCGCCCCCAGGCTCCGGGCGTAGGGGACTATGAAATCGTTGGCGGTGTCCAGAGCGTAGGCGCTGGCCACATCGGCCGCCTCTTGGCCATCGCAGGGCATGGAGAACAGAACTCGGCCCTGCCTGGTCAGGAGCCAGCTCTTTTCCGAGATGGCCCGCGCCAGCAACATGTACCGGTAGACCCGCTGGGCGTCGGCGCCGTCGAGTCCGGACTCGCTCAAACAATCACTGAATCGATGTGCACCGTCGTTAACCGGCATCAAAGCTCCTAGGGTGCGGGTGTTGGCCCAGCCTAGACTAATCTAACGAAACAGGCAGACCCTTCACCGAGCGGAAGGTCAGGCTTTCTTGGTATTCAGCCCGGTCGTTTCTCAAATCGAGATTCGGGTACCGCTCGGCTAGGGCGCCGAAAACTTCCTGTCCCTCGACCCTGGCGATGGTTGCGCCCAGGCAGTGGTGGACGCCAGCACCAAAGGCCACATGGGAGTTGGGCCAGCGGGTGATGTCCATTGTGTCCGGGTCCGCGAACTTGTTGGGGTCGCGGTTGGCCGACGACACGAACCAGCGGAGCCGTTCGTCCTTCTTGATCGTCTTCCCTCGAATCTCCACGTCTTCGGTGGCGATACGCTGGATCGACTTAACCGGAGGGTCATAGCGCAGGGCTTCCTCGGTCGTCCTGACCATGAGCCCTTGGGTGTCTGTCTTGAGCAAATCCCATTGGTCGCGGTTATTAAGCAACGCCATGGCGCCATTGCAGATCAGGTTGATGGTCGTTTCGTGCCCAGCCACCAACAGCAAAGAGGTGTTTACCAGCACCTGTTGACGGGTGAATACGCCGGACTTCTCTCCACTGGCGAGCACTGATATGAAATCGTCTTTAGGGCTGGCGATCCGTTCGTTGACCATGGGGTCCACGTAGTCCAGCATCCCCTGCATGCCCTCGGCCACCAAGCGCATCCGGTCCGGCTCGCCTCGTCCTGCGTGCAGAAGTTTCTCGGCCAGCATCCGAATGTGCGGGCGTTCAGATTCGGGCACGCCCATCATCTCGGCGATGACTAGGACCGGCAGGGGCACAGCCAGGTCCCGCATCAAGTCAACGTCGCCGGTCTCCTCAGCCGCATCCAGAAGTTCTTTGATAGCTGATCTGACCAGCGGCCGCCATTCTTCCATGGACTTGGGGGTGAAATAGGAGTGAACGACCTTCCGCATCTCTAGGTGCTCGGGCCGGTCGAACTGGATCAATTGATTGCCCCGGTAATCCTTCATGAAATCGTACAACTCTTTGTCCGAATCCAAGATTGCCGGGTAGGCCGGGCGCGGGTCATTCACGTATACAGAGTTCGAAAATTGCTCGTGGTTCCGGGCCAGCCAGACTAGGTCGTCATGCCGGGTGATCACCCAGAGTTCGTAAAGTTCGTTCCAGTGGACGGGGTCTTCATCCCTGATCTTCCCGTAATAACGGTAGGGATCTTGAATGACGTCCGCGGCGAACATGTCGTCGTTGATGCTTGTTAACATTGCGCTTTTAATCATACGCAATCTGAGGCTGAATATAAATGCTACGGCCGCATTCCCTTATTCATTAAATTGCATTGTCAATAGTTGATTATATAATTAATTATTCTTATAATTTAAGCATGGCGACAACAAACACGACGATTCATCTGCAGATGTGGCGTTCTTTCCTGGGCGCTCATTTCAGCGTTGTTAAGCACTTGGAGCGCCGGATGAAGGAGCAGAACGGCATACCCCTGGCCTGGTGGGATGTTATGCAACAACTGGCAGACGGGCCTAAGCTAGGTCTGCGCATGAGCGAGCTGGCGGACTCGGTGCTGCTGACCCGCAGCGGCATTACCCGTCTGGTCGACCGGATGATCGAGGCCGGCCTGATAGTCCGGGAACCTTGCCCAGGCGACCGGCGAGGCTACTACGCAGTGATCACGCAAAAAGGTCTGGACACCATCGAAAACCTAGGCCCCGACCACTTTAGACATGCCTGGGAAGTCTTCTTGAGACACATATCCGAAGAAGAGGCAGTGATGTTGGAGAAGGTCTTCAGTAGGGTTCTGGTCGCCGAAAAATAATAGGTCTCGAAAATAACGTGAGCGCAAAAAGACCCCGTCCGGTATTCCAGACGGGGTCTTTTTTTGTATGCTTGGTTCTTTCGGAGGTTAAGCATCGTCTAGGACGGTGTCTATCACGTCGGGGGAAAAAGATGCGACTTCCACTCCCAGCTTGCGGCTCAGCGCTTCGTGGATCGCGTCGCTCAGTGCCTTGAGTTCCCGTTTGTTTAGCTCCGGCATTGGGTCCAGCGCTTGGGCCAGGTCTACTCGGTAGCGTTTAGGATATTTTGCGCTGGTGGTGCCTAAGCACCTGAATCTTAGGGGTGTAGCCGCCCTGGTGGAGAACTGGTTCTCCATCCAGGCGGAACGGCCATTGTCGGTCCACCACCAGTACACTGTTGCCACGACAGGCTCGGGAGTGAAAGGCTGACGGTCGCGACTGCGGCGTTTCGTGGCCGGTTCGCGGTTGGCCATTGCAGTAAGACCGTCGACTGGATGCTGTACGGTCAGTGTCATGGTTCCTCGGCCGGAAGGAAAATGTATAAAAAGAAAAGAAACTGAAAGATTGCTTAGTCCGACCAAAACATACTACGTTAGCGTGAATTACGTGAGAATTACAGCCGTGTCATCCCCTAATAAGGAAAACTACCCCTGATACAAGCAGCATGGCGGTAATGATTCTGGGGAATATGTGTTCCGGGACTCGCCGGAGAATAACACGGCCCAGGACGGCGGAGACGGCGGCGATGGCCCCAAGTCCGATACCCAGCGCCAAAACCCGCACCGTGATCAGGTCATCGGAGCCGAAGATGATCAGCTTAGGCACTTGAATCATACCCATACCCAAGGCTGATGTGCCGATGTATGCACTGGCTGTCAGCCCATAAGCTAGGTAGAAAACGGCTGCGAAAGGTCCGGGGATCCCCAAGAAAGCAGAGCCGAATCCGGTGCCTGCGCCCAACGGAACGAACCCCCATAGCTTCATGTTGAATTCGCGTCCTATAGGCAGCCGGGTGTAAACAACAAATAGGAGCATCATCACGCCCAAGATGCGCACCAGGACCGTGGTGTCTATGGAGATGAAGATTAAGCTGCCGACGATGGAAAATGGGAGCGACCCCAGGGAGAAAAGACGGACCACCGGCCAGTTGAGTCCATCTCGGTGCAACCAGACCCGGGAAACGGTGCTGAGTACCTGGGAGATGGACAATATAGGTATGGCCTCGCGCACGCCGAACACCCAGACCAAGACTGGGAGTGCGACTACTCCGCCGCCGAATCCGGCCACCCCGGCGATGGTGAACCCAACGGTGGTGGCCACCACCACCGCGACTATTTTCAGGACTTCTTCCAATCGTCACTTGCCAAAAAAAGCCCCGGTCCACCGAGATGGACCGGGGCCGAATAGCCTAGCTTAAATAAAGTTAGTCAGTCAAACATGCGGCGTTACAGACCGCTGAGACGAGGGTGATCAGCGAAGTCTAGAGATTTGAACTGCAGACCTTATCTGAGTGAGCGGGAGCCTCGTCCGGAGAATTGGCGGCAACGGGCACAACCGTAGCAACCGCTAACAGGGCCACGAAAACCAACGGAATCAAAAATCTGCGCATGTCTTACCTACCGCGGTTCATATCCAAGAGTCGGACATACCGGGATTCTAATGATTGGCAGTCTCAGCGTCAAGGAGGGGAAGATGATGACCTGGGCCTGATGTATGCCGTTGCTTCGCTGATTGAGTTCAGCAGGTGTCGCCAGCTACGTTGGCAGCTACGAGAGTGTTCAATAGGATTGCCGGGCCTATTTCTTCCGCGTGAGGAAATGATGAGAGTGTGTGCACCTCTGGTATGCTCGTACAGGGTAACCACCAAGCCCACGACTTGGACGAGTAACACAAGATTCCTGCCGACAAGGCAGGCCAATTAACATGGAGAAAACTAAGAGACCGGCCCAACGGGGCCGGTCTCTTAGTTTTTCGTTTATCTCCAATTTGGGAAACCCATGGCGAAGGGATCAGAACGTGACTCAGGTCACCCGGAATCGGTCGGTTTATCACGGTAAGGCCAGGGCGACTCCACAGATTCCACAGATAATGAAAAAAATATCTCATAGTTCAACGTCGGTATGGAAAATTCGCCCTAGGGGTTAACAAAAATGCGCGATATGCCTATCAAGGGGATGGGTAAACGACTGGCGGTTCGGGCTCGTGTCACGTTGGTTGAAACAATGGTGATCGTTGGAGCCATCAGGGCGTTCGCGGCCATCTACAGCTATATAGTCATCGCCGCGACCAATTCCCATCCATGAAATCTGTGGCGTGAGTTGGGGCGGTCTGAAGTAGGCTTCAGCGTACAACGTCCCCGCACACCAATAGGAATATTGATTCAAAGATGAACAAAAGCCTTTTCTGTGACCAGATCGTATCCCGCCGGATTGTCCAGGCTGTCGAAGCCGCCAACGGAGAAGTTGCGGTACTAGTAAGTTGTCCGGCGTGCGTCAGCATCCTAGGCGTCACCCGGCGGTCAGATCCGGTAATCAGCTGATAATTTGTTGTTCCACTGTTAGAAATTGCATGGAGTCCAAGGCTGATTCTGAACGGCGAACATGCAATCAGCCCGCAGCAGCGCCCCATGAGCCCGCTCTTCTACCAATCCTGCATTAGCCAGCGCACTGAAGCTAACGGCGCCCATATAAGCCGATGCCAGGTTCTGGACGGTGATCACTAAGTCTGGCGATGAATCGGTGGAGCGGCATGTCGCCCCTTCGCGAGACCCATCCAGCATGAACCGCCCATCATTCCAGGGACAAAGCTCGTCTTTAACCTCCAGTACTAGCTGGTCGGGCTGCATGTAACGCCGCAGGCTAAGTGAGTCGGCAACATCAATCAAGCGCACCCACACTCCATCCCTTGTCGAGCGCTGCAGCCGTCTAGGGTCGGCCAGCATCCAGGGCAACGGATCATCTACAGGCCGTTTGAGCGCCTCTGTCACGCTCGTGCGGTCAACGCTGAAGCAGAACCGCCACAGCGCGGAAATTGCTTCCGGGGAGGTCGCCATAAGCTCGTTCACGCATAGGGTGTTCCCGGAGATGCGGTAAGTGGCATAGCCATCCATCCTTCCATCTTCCTCGTAAGCAACGTAAAACATTCCTCCTTGCCCGCCTTGACTGTGTTCCGGCGCTAGGGATTCCCGTTTCCATTGATGCGGCGGTCTCTGAAACACACCTGGGCGGTCCTTAGTGGCGCGCCGGAAAACTTCAGGAAGGTCTTTCGTGATGTCTGCTGGGTCCACAAACACCAGACGGCCCGGGCTCTCATGCGGCCGAGCGTAGGCGTTGTGGGGGCGCTCGATGGCCCACCTTTCGTATAAAGACCCGATGCCGTATCCAAACCTGCCGTAGATCAGACTCTCGGTGGCGAACAGCGCGGCGAAAGGTTCTCCACGATCGTGGATGTCATGAATCTGATGATTCATCATCTTGGTCATGATGCCTTGCCGGGTGTGCGTGGGCTGTACCGCTATGTTGGCTACGCCGGCTAGGAAAGTAGAATTGCCAGGGATGGACATCTCGACCCGGTGAGAGTGGGCGCCGCCGACAATCTCTCCGTCTTCTAGCACAACTATGGAGCGGTCCAGATCGAAATGCGGACGTAATGCCTCTGGGTCGTCGTCCAGTCGGTTGCCGTGGGCCCGCGCCTCAGCACGAGTCCACTGAACAAACTCGCCGGGGGTAACGGTCCTCATCTCAAGCATCGGGTCAACTCTCCACGTTTAAGGGTTACACCGAATTTATAGACCAGACTTGGTTCCTTGTCTAGGCGCATGGCAGATACGGCGCCCATCAGCCGTTAGGAATCTATTTAGGCTGGCGCGATTCTATCATTCTGATCAATTCGCATATACCGGATGGAAACTCTACCAAAATTCCGGCCAGTCTATTTTTTGGCGGCACATTCTAGTTAGCCGCTAGATCCGCACGATACGGACCCAGGAAACCAACATAAACGCATGGGTGTGCTCAATATTTCAATCCCGATGGCGAAACAGCGGGCCTTAGCAAAAGCGATCCTGGTGGTCATGGCAGTTACTGCGTTCATTCGGAAGTCGCCAAGTTCGACATGGGTTTGCCAACCTTCAGACTTTCGATCACTATGAATTGAACGCCGAGGCTTCGGTCTGACGCTCGGCCCAATTCATTTGCGGGTTTTATCTGACCGGCCTGGAGCGAATCTTGAAACTCAGACTGTGTGTCATAGGTTGTGGTGGGTTTGCCCGCACATTCTCAAAGTCGCTGGCACAGGCCCGCGACCAAGTGGAACTCTACTTCGCCAGCCGGGACATCGGACGCGCCGAGGCATACTCAGCGGAATTTGGCGGCGCCGGGGCTTTCGGCTCTTACGCAGACGCCGCCGATGATCCGAATATCGACGCACTTTATATCTGCACTCCTCATGATCTTCACCTGGAACACGCTCGGCTCGCGGCAACGGCTAAGAAACACATCCTACTGGAAAAGCCCATCGCCCTGACCGTCGAAGAAGCGCGCTTGATCACCTTGGCCGCAAAGGATGCTGGGGTGAGGCTGATGGTCGCTGAGAATTACCGGTACTTGGCACCAGTCCAGGAAGCAAAGAAGTTGATCGAGTCGGGAGCATTGGGCCTAGTGCGGCTGATTCAACTGCAAGAAGAATACCCATTCGACCCAGGTTCCTGGCGCAACGACAAAGACCGAAATGGCGGCGGGGTTTTTATCGACGGTGGGATACACAAAGCCAGTGTATTGGCGTATCTGACCGGGCGGCCGAACCAGGTGTATGCCGTCCAAGTCCCTCCAGGCAACCCAGGATTGGAAGCCGAGGACGGCCTCGTTGTTACCACCCAGGCGGCCAGTGGGACGGTGGGTATCATCAACCATACCTGGAGCATTGGGAAGCCGACCGAGCGCCCGTGGGTAACGGTGACCGGAACGCTGGCGAACCTATCCTTCGATATGGGCCGCCAGTGGCTGAAGATCGACCGCGGAGACTCGCAAGAGACCCTGGAGTTCGATCCCGATCACCGGGGAATCATGGCTATGGTCCTGGAGTTCAGGCGCAGCATCATGGAAGAATCGGAGCCTTCCATGACCGGTGAGGAAGGCCTGAAAGACCTAGCCTTGGTGCTGAAGGCGTATGAATCAGCCCAATCTGGATTGCCGCTGGCGCTTGATTAGCGCTTGCCGACATCAGCTTCGTCAACCCGAATAAAAAGAAGATTCTCAATGGCCAGAGTAACCGGGATAACCGAAGGGGAAGCAACTCAAAAGGTTAAGCGCTGTTTCAGAGTCAGAGGGAGTTGTTTGGAGACGTGCTGAACACAACGCCCATATTCGCTTTGAGACCGACCATCATGTCCGGCTCGACCGCCTTAGACGCTGGAATCGATGCGTCAGGCCAGATCAAACCGCCACTGAAGTATCTGGTGTACACCAAAAACTGCTTGGATCAACGGCTGCCCCTTGCTGCCTCACCGATATCTCTCCTAATTCATCCGTTCGGCCGTCCCATCGGGCCAGAAGCCAAATCGAATTCAAGTCTGTAGAATGCCAACTAAACAATTTGGACGCTGGAGGCGAGATGGCAGTAGACGAGATGGTGG
>Ga0209019_1001708_pt1 | contig 10787 bp, 8 predicted proteins | sample METZYME_3_300m_FD_187549 | JGI IMG/M metagenome (GOLD analysis project Ga0209019, IMG submission 187549) | Marine microbial communities from oxygen minimum zone in mesopelagic equatorial Pacific - METZYME_3_300m (SPAdes) (version 2) | ecosystem: Environmental > Aquatic > Marine > Oceanic | place... | reverse complement strand
CGCTGTAGGTAGTTAGCATTTGAACACCATCTTCAATTACAGTTTCAGTTATTGTGTTCCCACCAGAAGTTAATTCAAATTCATAAGAAGCATCATAAATGGCACCAGTTAGACCTTGAGTCAGTTTACCTTCCCATTTTCCGAGCTTTTTCTTAACATGATTAAAAGCGTTGCTATTTTGGACTTCAGGAATTTCTACACCTCCAACGACAGTTATGTCACCCTCTGCAGAGAAAGCAGAGAAGGAGATCGACATAGATGTTAATAAAACGGCAATTAGTTTTAAATTTTTCATAGTTCAGTAAATACTACATTATTGTAAACAAGAGTAGAAGTAGCAACTTAGCTTAAATACCCTTAAATTTACTATAAAACTATATATAGGTGGTTTTTTGTCTAAATACACCACATGAAGTTATATAGGTTCGTATAATATATATTATGTTAAATTAAGAATATAAGTCCATATAAGGCTATATTATCTCCACTACCCCTATTACGTAATGTTTATATACACGTAGTACAATGCGCCCTCTATGAAGCCCCTAGAAGGAATTAAGGTAATAGACCTTACTCATATGTTAGCTGGCCCCTATGCTGGAATGGTAATAGCAGATTTAGGTGCAGAAGTTGTAAAAGTAGAACCTTTAGATACTGGAGAAATGACTAGAGGCCTTTTAGCTGAAGATCCTAATAACTCTTTTAAAGGATTTGGTGCTTATTTTCTTACCCTTAATAGAAATAAAAAAAGTGTATCGCTGGACCTTAAAAAAAAAGATGGTCTAAATGTTTTTTATGACTTAGTTAAAACAGCTGATGTAGTATTAAATAATTTCAGTGCAGGAGTTGTTAAAAAGCTAAAAATTGATTTTGAGCATTTAAGACAAATTAATCCCAAAGTTATTACTTGCTCAATTACTGGATTCGGAGAAACGGGTAATCACTCCACTAGACCTGCATATGACCAAATAGTGCAAGCATACAGTGGAGGAATGTCTATTACTGGAACAGATGCTTCAACCCCAACAAGAGCTGGAATTCCCATAGGAGATCTTGGATCAGGCTTGTTTAGTGTTATCGGAATACTTTCTGCTCTGCTTTCACGCGAAAGGACAGGTAAAGGCCAACATCTAGATCTTTCTCTGCTAGATGTACAGATTTCTCTTTTGAATTACATGGCAACTATGCAAACACTGTCAGGCATAGATCCAGAACCTATAGGTAATGCTCACTTTGTACATGTTCCTTATAACAGTTTTACAACAAAGGATGGTTTCGTAGTAATTGCAGTAATAACTAACGCATTTTGGGAAGAACTATTAAATATAGTTGAGATAGACAGTTTAAGAAAAGAAGAATTTAAAAATTCACCTGGAAGACTACAAAATCAACATTTTATTGAATCAGAATTGAATAAGAAGCTCTCTACACAAACTTCACAACATTGGATTAGTGCTCTTAATTCAGCAAAAGTCCCTTGTGCTCCAATTAATAGTTTTAGTCAGGCTTTTTCTGATGAACAAGTGATCCATAGGAATATGCTTGTTGATGTTGAACATCCTGATGGAGGAAAAGTAAAAATGCCAGGTAATCCTATTAAACTTTCATATACCAATGAAGATTCTTTCTCCCCTCCTCCACATTTAGGTCAGCATACAAAAGAGACACTTATCGGTTGGTGTAATTATTCTGAATCAGAAATAGAAGATTTAATTAAGAAAAAAGTTATATCTACTTAATGTAATATGATTCTGTCTACTAAAAAGCTTAAAAAGGCAATAAAAACTATTACTAAGAACAGTATTAATAAAAGTTTCCAAAATTTAAATTTTTTTTCGTCCATGTTGAATTTTTGATTAATTATAGCTACTAAGGCAAAATCTATTATATATGGCAAAAGAAGACCTGATAGAAATGGATGGAGAGGTTATAGAAACTCTTCCTAACACCACTTTTAGAGTTAAATTAGAAAACGAACATGTGGTTACAGCTCATATATCAGGCCGTATGCGAAAGCATTACATAAGAATACTTACTGGCGATAAGGTAAAAGTAGAAATTACTCCTTACGATCTATCTAAAGGTAGGATTATTTTTAGGGAAAGATAAAGTTAGGATACCTTATCTTTATCTTTAATTGATTCTTTAAATTTTAACGACAATCCATCCTCTTCCTGATCAACATAAACAACCCCTCCTCTTGAAGAGAATTGACCAAAAAGAATTTCTTCTGCTAATGGTTTTTTTATCTTTTCTTGAATCAATCGTTGCATAGGTCTTGCACCCATCGTCTTGTCATATCCTTTGTCTGCTATCCAGTCTCTTGCTTGTTCAGACACTTCTAACTGGACCTTCTTTTCATCTAATTGGGCTTGGAGCTCAACAAGAAATTTATCTACTACTGTTTTAATAACATCAATTTCCAAAGGATTGAACGGAATAATTGCATCTAATCTATTTCTAAATTCTGGAGAAAAAGTTTTTTTAATAATCTCCGTTCCATCACTAGTGTGATCTTGCGTATTAAATCCCATTGATGCCCTACTCATATCTTGAGCACCTGCATTAGTAGTCATAATCAACACTACATTTCTAAAATCAGCTTTACGCCCATTATTGTCAGTTAAAGTACCATGATCCATAACCTGTAAAAGTATGTTGAATACTTCAGGATGCGCTTTTTCTATCTCATCAAGCAAAATTACTGAATGAGGATGTTTTGTTACTGACTCTGTTAATTGACCACCTTGGTCATAACCAACATATCCAGGGGGAGCTCCTATCAATCTAGAAACTGTATGCCTTTCCATGTATTCAGACATATCAAATCTAATAAACTCAATTCCCATAATTAAAGCTAGTTGCTTTGATACTTCAGTTTTTCCGACTCCAGTTGGACCTGAAAAAAGAAAAGAGCCTACAGGTTTTTCAACTAAACCCAGGCCTGCTCTAGATAGCTTAATTGAGGCTGATAAACTACTTATAGCTTGATCCTGACCAAAAATTACTCTTTTAAAATTTTCTTCTAGTTTCTCTAAAGATACCCTATCTGAAGAAGATACAGTTTTTTCAGGCACTCTAGCAATTGATGCTACTATTTTTTCTACATCTATTTCAGATATAGTTTTTTTTCTTTTAGACTTAGGTAAGAGTCGCTGCCTTGCACCTGCTTCATCTACAACATCAATAGCTTTATCAGGTAAATATCTATCATTTATATATCTAGAAGAAAGCTCAGCTGCTGCCTTTAAAGAATTTTCTGTGTATTTAATATTGTGATGGTCTTCAAATCTACTTTTTAAACCTTTAAGAATTTTTATAGTTTCATCAACCGAAGGTTCCATAACTTCTACTTTTTGAAATCTTCTTGAAAGAGCCCTGTCTTTCTCAAATATTCCTCTAAATTCTTTATAAGTGGTAGATCCAACAAATCGAAGTCCATTTTTAGCTAAAGCTGGTTTTAATAAGTTAGATGCATCCATCACCCCTCCAGAAGTGGCCCCTGCCCCTATAATGGTATGAATTTCATCGATAAATAAAATTGAATTACTATTTTCTTCTAATTCTTTTAATACTTGCTTAAGCCTTTTTTCAAAATCACCTCTATATTTCGTTCCAGCTAAAAGTGCTCCCATATCTAAAGAGTAGATCGTGCTTTCTTGAACTAATTCAGGGACTTTATTTTCTACTATTAATTTAGCTATGCCTTCTGCTATAGCTGTCTTACCAACACCTGACTCACCAACAAGCAGAGGATTATTTTTACTTCTTCTAGCTAAGACTTGAATGACCCTTTCTACTTCAGCTTTTCTTCCTATAAGGGGATCAATTCTTCCTTCTGAAGCTTCTCTGTTTAGATTTAAAGTAAATGCTTCTAGAGCCGAACTATCCTTTATCTTTTCATCTTTGTTACCTGTGAGAGCCCCTTCTTCTAATTCTTCATCATTCTTTCCATGACTCATAAAGGAAACTATATCTAATCTTGTAATTCCTTCTTGCTGTAGTAAATAAACACTGTGTGACTCTTTTTCACTAAATATAGCTACTAACAAATTTGCTCCATTTACTTCTTTTTTTCCTGAAGACTGAACATGAAAAACTGCTCTTTGAAGAACTCGTTGAAATCCTAAAGTTGGCTGGATTTCTTGTTCCTCTTCTTCTGAGATCAATGGGGTTGTTTCTTTAATATAAGATTCTAGATTTTTCTGAAGAGCCTCTATATCAGCTCCACAGTAATTTAGTACTTCTATGGCATCATTATTACCTAAGATAGATAAGAATAAGTGCTCAACAGTGACAAACTCATGTTTCTTTCTATGAGCTAATTTAAATGCTTCATTCAGATTTTTTTCTAATTCGCTATCTAACATTACTCTTCATCTACTGGTTCTATTTCACTTATTAAAGGATGCTCATTCTCTCTAGCAAAGTTATTAACTTGTGCAGACTTAGTTTCAGCAACTTCTTTTGTAAATATACCGCAAACACCCTTCCCATGGGTATGTATTGCTAACATAATTTGTGTAGCTTTGTCTCTATCTATCCCAAAAAAAGTTTGTAACACATAAACTACGAATTCCATAGGGGTGTAATCATCGTTAAAGATAACTACTCTGTATAAAGGGGGTTTCTTTAGTTTTGGTTCTATTGTTGCGACTGCAACTGAAGTTCCTTGATCTTCTTGATCTTCATCAGGCCCTAGTATTAACTCAGATCTAGTATTGTCTATGAACATTAGTCCATATTATCAACAATTGCCTCTCCAAACTCAGAACATTTAACTAAGCTAGCTCCACTCATTAGACGTTCAAAGTCGTAGGTTACTGTCTTATTTTTTATAGTTTCTGCAAGTCCTTTAATTATTAGATCTGCAGCATCAACCCAACCTATATATCTAAGCATCATTTCTGCAGATAATATTAAAGATCCTGGGTTTACTTTATCTAAGCCAGTATATTTTGGAGCAGTTCCATGAGTAGCTTCAAATAAAGCTACTTTGTCTCCAAGGTTAGCACCAGGCGCTATACCTATACCGCCTACCTCAGCCGCTAAAGCATCTGATATGTAATCGCCATTCAAATTTAGAGTGGCTATAACGCTGTATTCATCTGGGCGTGTAAGAATTTGTTGTAAGAAAGCATCAGCTATTACATCTTTGATTATGATGTTATTTCCTGTAAGAGGGTTTTTTAATTTATGCCAAGGTCCACCATCTAGTTCCTCTGCTTTATACTTCTCTGCCGCTAATTGGTAACCCCAATCTTTAAACGATCCTTCAGTAAATTTCATAATATTACCTTTATGAACAAAAGTTACAGAGCTTTTATCGTTTGTAATTGCGTATTGGATAGCTTTATCTACTAATCTCTGTGTTCCTTCTTTTGAAACTGGCTTTATTCCAATACCGCAATTATCAGGGAACCTTATCTTAGTAACTCCCATCTCTTTTATTAAAAAAGAAACAAGTTTTTTTGCTTCATCCGAATCTGCTTCCCATTCAATTCCTGCATATATATCTTCAGAATTTTCTCTAAAAATAACCATGTCAGTTTTTTCAGGGCTAACAACCGGGCTTGGCACTCCCTCAAAATATCTAATAGGTCTTTGGCAAACATATAAATCTAGTTCTTGTCTTAAAGAAACATTTAAAGATCTTATTCCGCCTCCTACAGGAGTTGTTAAAGGGCCTTTTATTCCAACCAAATAGGTTTCTAAAGCTAATAAAGTTTCAGATGGAAGCCAATTACCTTCACCATACACTTCTACTGATTTCTCTCCACAATAAATTTCCATCCATGAAATCTTCTTTTTACCTTCATAAGCCTTTAGTACTGCATTATTTACTACTTTAATCATAGCTGGAGTTATGTCAGATCCTATTCCATCCCCTTCTATAAAGGGAATAATAGGGTTATCTGGAATAATAAGATTTCCAGAAGCATCAAATTGTATCTTTTCGCCTTCTTTTGGTATTTCTATGTGCTTAAATTCCATATTTAGCATTAAGTTTTGTGAGCGGGACCAGAATTATATAGCATATAAGCCTTAAATCTAATCGAATACAAAGAATAATGAGCAAAGGTAAAGTTTTACTAGGACTATCTGGCGGAGTAGATTCATCTGTTACTGGATTAATTCTAAAAAATAGTGGTTACCAAGTAGATGCACTCTTTATGAGAAATTGGGAAGATGATGATGGGTCACCTTATTGTAGTATTAAAGAAGACTTTTTAGATGCAGCTTTTGTTGCTGACCAACTAAAAATAGAGTTATTTGAAGAAAATTTTGCTAAAGAATACAAGGAGAAAGTATTTAATTATTTTCTAAATGAATTAAAATTTGGAAGAACTCCTAATCCAGACATATTGTGTAATCGTGAAATAAAATTTAATAGTTTCTTTAATTACGCCATGGATGCGGGCTATGACTTTATAGCTACAGGACACTATGTAAGGAACAAAATAAATAAAGAAAAAACAACTCTCTTAAAAGGTAAGGATAAAGGTAAAGACCAAAGTTACTTTCTTCATTCTGTAAGATCAGAAGCTTTAGCAAAGTCTATTTTTCCCTTAGGTACTTTAAATAAAACTGAAGTTAGAAAAACTGCAAAAAAAGAAGGTCTCATTACAAGTGAAAAAAAAGATAGTACAGGTATATGTTTTATTGGCGAAAGACCGTTTCCTGAATTTCTGAACAACTACATACCCCATGACCCAGGAATAATTGAAGATGAAAATGGTAGTGAAATAGGAGAACACAAAGGTCTTGCTTTCTATACTCTAGGCCAACGACAAGGATTAGGTATAGGAGGTTTAAAGCATTCTAAAAATGATCCATGGTATGTCGCAAAAAAGAACCTTGAGAAGAATACCTTAGTTGCGGTTCAAGGAAATAACCATCCCCTTCTGATGTCTTCCCAATTAGAAACTGCAAACTTAAAGCTAGTTAATGAATTAGATGAGAAAAGATTTAATGGAAAGGCTAAGGTTAGATACAGACAAGAAGATCAAGACTGTTTTATTGAAATTCTAGATAAAACCTTAAAAGTAAAATTTAAGGAAAAGCAAAGAGCGATAACTCCTGGTCAATCAGTGGTAATTTATAAAGATGATGTTTGTCTTGGTGGAGGTGAGATAAATAGCATTAATTAGGGTGATTTATAAACCCTTCCGGATTTCATTACGAAATCTACTTCCTCTAAGATAGTTATATCCTCTACTGGATTTCCGTTCACTGCAATTATATCTGCAACCTTACCTTCCGCTAGACTGCCTAACTGCTCATATTCTCCTAATAATTTTGCAGCTTCAACCGTTGCAGACTGAATCGCTTTCATAGGAGGCATTCCAGCTTCTACCATATGTTTAAATTCTGTGGCGTTATTTCCATGTGCTGAAACACCTGTATCTGTACCGTAAGCAATTTTTACTCCAGCCTGGTAAGCCTTTCCAAATGTGCCTTTAATTTGAGGTCCGATTTCTGCAGCTTTAGGTCTCACTAGTTCAGGAAAAAAATCAGGATCTTTAGCCTTTTCTGCGACCCATAATCCAGCAATAATTGTAGGCACATAGTAAGTTCCTTTTTCTCTCATCAACCTCATACCTTCATCATCCATCAAAGTACCGTGTTCAATAGAATGAACTCCAGCCCTTACGGCTCTTTTTATACCTTCAGATCCATGTGCATGTGCAGCAACTTTAAAACCATAGTCTTTAGCTATATTAACTATTTGAGTGATTTCCTCTTCAGTAAACTGGGGGTTCTGGCTGTTTTTTGCATTACTTAAAACTCCCCCAGTAGCTGTTATCTTAATTAGGTCTGCTCCTTCCTTGTATCTAAACCTAACTGCTTTAGATGCATCTTTTACACTATTTACAACCCCTTCTGCAGGTCCAGGATCAGAAGTTAAAGACTGATTTAATGAATTAGTAGAATCTCCGTGCCCTCCTGATGAGGCAATAGTAGTACCTGAAGAAAAAATTCTTGGCCCAATTACTATTCCTTTTTTAATTGCGTTTCTTAAGCTGATAGAAACTCCCCCACTATCACCTAAATTTCTAACACTCGTAAATCCAGCCATTAAAGTCTTTTCAGCGTTCGAGACTGCTCTTATTGCATAATCACCTGCGTTTAGACTTATTTTTTCTTGATAGGAATTTTTGCTGTATTCAGAACTTAAATGAACATGCATATCCATTAATCCTGGTAGTACTGTATAACCACTAAGGTCTATAAAGTCATCCTCAGAATCAGGTGTAATATACCCAGTTTCTATTGCTTGAATTTTAGAGCCCTCGATAACAATACTCATTTCTGGAGTTGGAAAAGAGCTTTCTCCATTTATTAAAAGACCAGCATGAATGACTGTGGCTGAAAATAAAGGGTTAAAGCAACTAAAATACAGAAAAGACAAGAGTAAAAATAATTTTTTCATAATTACAAGTTTGCTTCTTACCTAGAGATAACGCAAGTATAGTTAGCTATAAGTTATAATTCACTTTTTACTCTGTAGCTATGAAATTAACAGAACTATCTGCAATATCTCCTATTGATGGTAGATATTCGAAACTTGTAACTGAACTACAAGAAGTTTTTAGTGAATATGCTTTAATTAAATATCGAGTTTTTGTAGAAATTGAATGGTTTATTCACCTCTCGAAGCAACAACATATTAAAGAGCTTCCCCATTTAACAAAACAGTCAATAACCTTTCTTTCTAAAATAGAAAAAAACTTTAGCCTGACTGAAGCTAGAAAAGTAAAAAATATAGAAAAAAAGACTAACCATGATGTTAAAGCAGTTGAATATTACTTACGAGACCAGTTTAAGAAATCTAGGCAGTTAAAAGGATTAGCTGAGTTCATACACTTTGGGTGTACTTCAGAAGATATTAATAACATCAGTTACGCATTAATGGTAAAAGATGCTTCTAAACTACTAATCTCTAATAATATAAATAAATTTAATGACTTATTAAAGAAAAAGGCACATCAATATGCTGATATTCCAATGGTCTCTAGAACACATGGGCAAGTAGCAACACCTACTACAGTAGGTAAGGAATTAGCTAATTTTTCTTCTAGAATTGATCGTATATCCATGGTGATCAGTGAAACTGGATTAAGAGGAAAAATGAATGGTGCTGTAGGAAATTATAACGCGCATTTAATAGCTTATCCTAAGGTGGATTGGGAGAAAGTTTCAAAAACTTTTATAACAAAAGTTGGTCTCCTCTGGTCTCCTTATACAACGCAGGTAGAACCTAAAGATAGCATGGCTAAGTTATTCCATGGCCATGAGCGTTTAAATAATGTTCTTCTAGATTTCAGTAGAGATATGTGGGGTTATATATCATTAAATTATTTTTCGCAGAAGACGATCAAAGGTGAAGTTGGGTCTTCAACTATGCCGCATAAAGTAAATCCAATAGATTTTGAGAATGCTGAAGGTAATTTAGATTTAGCTAACTCTATTTTTCATTTCCTGTCGTCAAAAATTACTAAGTCTAGATGGCAAAGAGATCTCTCTGATTCTACCTCTATGAGAAACATAGGAAGCTGTTTTGCCTATACTTTAATTGCCCTTTCTTCTCTTATTAAAGGAATAAATAAACTTGAAGTTAATGAAAAAGTTATCAATCAAGATTTAGAGAATGCTTGGGAAGTACTTACAGAAGCTATTCAAACAGTAATGAGAAAATATCACCTAGAGGGTGGCTATGAAGTAATGAAAAAGATATCTAGAGGTAAAAATATTGAAAAAGAAGATCTACATTCCATCATCAACAGCTTAGATATCCCTAGAGCTGAAAAAAATAGGTTACTTAAGCTAACACCTTCTACTTACCTAGGTTTATCTAACAAACTTGCAAAACAAATTTAAACGGACTGCAAACCTTTTATTGATTTATTTTTTGTCTTGTTTAAAATCCTTTTCTTTCTTATAACACGCAACTAAAATCTCTCTAATAACTTAGTTTTATAATATTCAGAAGAACATATGATTAATTACAAAGATCTAATAACAGAATTTAAAAACTTAAAAAACTCTAAAGGAACGCTTTTAGGGGGCGTTGATCCTGAGCATGCAGCAAGAATGAAGTTGCAAAACAGATTCTCAACCGGACTGGATATTGCAAACTACACTGCTGAAATAATGCATCAAGATATGAAGGATTATGATAAGGATCCTTCGAACTACACTCAATCTTTAGGTTGTTGGCATGGATTTACAGCACAACAAATGGTTATGGCAGTGAAAAAATACCAAAAAACTACTTCCAAGAGCTATGTTTATCTCAGTGGTTGGATGGTTGCTGGACTGAGATCAGAATTTGGTCCCCTTCCTGATCAAAGCATGCATGAAAAGACTTCAGTACCTGCTTTAATTAATGAAATCTATACTTTTTTAAAACAAGCTGATGCCCGAGAACTTCAGCACTTATTTCTTGAACTAGATGAAGCTAGAGAAAAAGGTACTAATGAAGAAAAAATAATTGAAAAAATAGATAATTTTGAAACTCATGTTGTCCCTATCATTGCTGATATAGACGCAGGATTTGGAAATGAAGAAGCAACCTATTTATTAGCCAAGAAAATGATAGAGGCTGGTGCTTGTTGTATACAAATAGAGAATCAAGTTTCAGATGCCAAACAATGTGGACACCAAGCCGGAAAAGTTACAGTTCCTCATGAAGATTTCTTATCGAAAATTAACGCTATTAGATATGCATACCTAGAACTGGGTGTAAATAATGGCCTTATAGTGGCCAGAACTGATTCTTTAGG
>Ga0209019_1001703_pt1 | contig 10808 bp, 10 predicted proteins | sample METZYME_3_300m_FD_187549 | JGI IMG/M metagenome (GOLD analysis project Ga0209019, IMG submission 187549) | Marine microbial communities from oxygen minimum zone in mesopelagic equatorial Pacific - METZYME_3_300m (SPAdes) (version 2) | ecosystem: Environmental > Aquatic > Marine > Oceanic... | reverse complement strand
GCAGACGCCGGTGCGGGGACGCAGCCGGTCTGGATGAGCCACTTCGACGCCATCACCGACGGTCCCGACGGTTCCCACACCAACGCCTCATCACCGGATGCCCCCGTGGCGGCCTTCGAGGCACCCGATCGGGGCCTCTACGGGGTGCAGTTCCACCCAGAGGTGCACCACACCCCGTGCGGCCAGGATGTCCTGCGGCGCTTCCTCGTCGACGTGTGCGGTGCTGCCGGCGACTGGACCATGACCTCGGTCATCGAGTCGTCGGTCGATGCGATCCGCGCCCAGGTCGGCACCGGTCGGGCCATCTGCGGACTCTCCGGTGGTGTCGACTCCGCCGTCGCCGCCGCCCTCGTGCACGAGGCAATCGGCCCACAGCTCACCTGCGTGTTCGTCGACACCGGCCTCATGCGCGCCGGCGAGGGCGAACAGGTCGTCGAGACCTTCCAGCGGCACCAGGGCATCGAGCTCATCCACGTCCGGGCCGCCGACCGCTTCTTCGAACGCCTCGCCGGGGTCACCGACCCCGAGGAGAAGCGCAAGGCCATCGGCGAGCTGTTCATCCGGGTCTTCGAGGACGCCTCGGGCGGCATCGATGACGCCCGGTTCCTCGTCCAGGGCACCCTCTATCCCGACGTCATCGAGTCGGGCACCAGGGACGCAGCCAGGATCAAGAGCCACCACAATGTGGGCGGCCTACCCGAGGACCTCGATTTCGAACTGGTCGAACCGTTGCGCAACCTGTTCAAGGACGAGGTACGGGCCGTCGGCTCCGAGCTGGGCCTCCCCGACGAGATCGTCTGGCGCCAGCCGTTCCCCGGCCCCGGTCTCGGCGTGCGCATCATCGGCGAGGTCACGCCCGACAAGGTCGCCACCCTCCAGGCCGCCGACCTGATCGTCCGCGACGAGATCGGCAACGCCGGCCTCGAACGCGAGATCTGGCAGTCGTTCGCCGTGCTGGCCGACATCCGCTCTGTCGGCGTGATGGGTGACGAGCGCACCTACGGCTGGCCCATCATCATCCGGGCCGTCACGAGCGAGGACGCCATGACCGCCGACTGGGCCCGGCTCCCGCACGACCTGCTCGAGACGCTCTCCAGCCGGATCATCAACGAGGTCGACGGGGTCAACCGCGTCGCCTACGACATCACGTCCAAGCCTCCCGGCACCATCGAATGGGAGTAGGCGCCTTCGACCTGCTGGACGACTACCGGCAGGCTGCCGCCCTGTTCGGCGAGCGCCTGTCGCTGGTCGGTGACGACGACTGGGCCAACTCCACGCCATGCGACGACTGGGACGTGCGCTCGCTCGTCGCCCACCTGATCGTCGGTGAGTTCCTGGTCGCCGCCCTGTTCCGTGGCGAAGGGGGAGTGCCCATCGCCGAGGTCGACACCTCGGTTCTCGGCCCGAGCCCCATGGCGACGTGGCGGGGGACAGCGGTCGGCGCCCTCGATGCCGCCGCCGCAGACGGCGTGCTCGACGCCGTGCACGCCCACCATGCCGGCGACCTCACGGGTTCGATGATCGTCGGCTTCCGCATCACCGACAACCTGGTCCACGCCTGGGACCTGGCCCGGGCCTGCGGCACCGACATCGAGCTGCCCGAGGGCCTCGCCGTCCGCTGCCTCGACTTCTGGCTGCCCCTGGCCGAGCTCCTCACCGGGGCCGACGCCCGCGGGAGGTCTTTCGCCGAGCCGGTACTGCCCCCCGACGATTCCCCGGCAGGCGTGCGCCTCTTGGCACTGCTCGGCCGCGGCGCCTAGCAACTCCCCGGTGACGAACCCCACCTCCGGCCCAGACGACCGCGCATTCTTCGAGGTCGACGGCGATCTGGTGCTGCCCCTCCCGCTGGCCGGAGGGCCGTGGAGTCCCGACGAGCAGCACGGCGGGTCGGTGGCCGGGATCCTCGCCCACCTGGTCGAAGGGGTCCCGACAGTTGTCCCCATGCGCATCTGTCGGCACACCGTCGAACTCATGCGCGGAGCGCCGATGCGCCCGCTACGGGGCGAGACCGAGGTGGTGCGCGACGGTCGACGACTCCAGGTCGTCCGCGCCTCGCTGTTCGACGGGGACCGGGAGGTGGCTCGGTCGATGACGGTCCGACTCCGCGTCAGCGACTCGGCGACACCCTTCGACGAAGATCTCATGCGCCACGACGAGGACGAGCCGCCGCCGCTGCCCGACGAGTCGGCGACCCTCACCATGCCGGGGACCGGCATTCCGGGGTTCCTTCACGGCGTCGAACTGCGCCGTCCCGGAGGTGAGTTTCGCACCGGCGCTCCCGGCCTGCTGTGGCTGCGGATGTATCGGCAGTTCGTGGCCGGGATCCCGACCTCGCCCTACGTGCGGATGGCCGCCGTGGCCGACATGCTCAGCATGGTCGCCAGCCACCTCGACCCCAGCGAGTGGCTGACGGTCAACGTCGACCTCGATCTCCACACGTTCCGGGACCCGGTCGGGGAGTGGATCGGCCTACGGGGTCTCCACAAGAACGTCGGCGACGGAATCGGCCTGTCCGAGGCGGTCCTCTACGACCTCGAGGGCCGGATCGGCCGGGGAACGGCCACCATCCTGATCGACCGCCGCTGAGGCGGTTTGCGCCACCATCGCGCCGGGACGCAGTCTGGTACGCACGCATCGTCCACGAGGAGCGCCCATGGCCCCGCCCGATTATCCGATCAAGGTCGGCAGCATGTTGTACACGCTCGTCGACCCCCACGAGGGACACGAGGTCGCCTACAACCGCTGGTACGAGCGGGACCACTTCTACGGCGGCTGCATGACCGGCCCCTGGTGCTTCGCCGGGAGCCGCTGGGTCGCCACGCGCGAGTTGAAGGACATGCGGTTCCCGGTCGAGGGGAACTCCGTCAATGACCCCGTCGACCGGGGTTCCTACGTGGCGATCTACTGGGTCGAGGCCGGCCACCACGGCGATCACTTCGCGTGGGGCGCCGACCAGGTGGTCAAGCTCTATACGGCCGGCCGGGGATTCAACGAGCGCACCCACGCCCACACCGTCCTCTACCTGCACCACGCAGACCACTACCGCGACGACGATCCCGTTCCCGTCGAGGTGGCGCTCGACCACCACTACGCCGGGATCGCATCGGTCGCGGTCGAGCGGACGGACGGCGTCGAGCAGGCTGACTTGGATGCCTGGCTGGCCTCCGAGGGCCTTCCCCCGGTGTTCGAGGCGGGGCCGGTCGCCTCGTGTTCGGCCTGGACCGCCGTGCCCCGCGACGACATGACCAGCAACGCTCCGATGGATCTTGGCTCGCCGCCCCTCAACGACCGGTCGATCCTGCAGGTCTTCTTCCTGGAGGACGACCCTCGAACCTGCTGGGACCGCTTCGTGGGGTACGGAACCCGGGTTGAGGCGTCGGGCCTCGGCCGGGTCACGTCTGCGGCGCCTTTCTTCCGGACGGTCGTAGGGACCGACAACTACACGGACCAGCTCTGGTAGGGGAAGGGAGTGGGCTAGACGCCCGCCAGGGCCTCAACCACCGGGGCGAACTCGATCATGGCGTCCTCGCTGATGCCGATGTAGGAGAGCCCCCACCGCTCCCGCCACATCAACACGGTCTCGACGCACTGTCCGACCGAGCCCGCCAGGACGTGCGGGGATGCCAGGGCCTCTTCCGGGTCGATGCCGAGCGCAGGCGCCATGAGGTTTGCAATCGACTCCGGATCGTCGGTGATGGTGGCGATGTGAACCCGGGTCTGGAGTTCGAGGACGTCGAAGCGACCACCGGCCGCCTCGCGGATCCAGCCCAACTTCTCGTCGGTCGCCGCGGGGGTGGCGCTGGGTCCGGCCCGCTGGTCGATCACCCCGGCATACATGTTGGCGTTGAGGCCGACGATGTCCGCTTCGCTGGCGGCGAGGGACAGCACCCGGCGGCCGCCACCGGCGATGATGAACGGGGGGTGCGGCTTCTGGATGCACTCGGGCTGTCCGTCGAGGCCGCTGATCGTGTAGTGGTCGCCGGCGAAGTCGAATGGACCCTCGGCGAACAGGCCCTTGAGCACGGTGATGGCCTCGGCCAGGCGTTCGATCCGCAGGCCCGGCCCGTCCATCCCGATCCCGGCCCGCTCATAGTCGGACGACTGCCAGCCGGCGCCGATGCCCAACTCGAGGCGGCCGTCGGAGAGCAGGTCGAGGGTTGCCGCCTGCTTGTGCAGGAACGCCGGGTTGCGGTAGTCGTTGCCGAGTACGAGCGTGGCGAGGCGCAGGTTGCGGGTGGCCTCGGCCGTGACCGCCAGGGCGATGAGGGGTGCCATCTCGGCGTCGAGGTGGTCGGGCATCGACAGCGTCGAGAACCCGAGGTCCTCGGCGCGACGACCCAGTTCTCGCCACTCGGCAGCGGGACGGGGAGCGGCGGCCGAGACGGAGAAGCGGAAGGCCCGTGTCATGGCTGCGAACCCTACTCAAGGCCCCGGTCCCGGTCACGGTGCGCCGGTAGGGTGCCCGCCGATGGAGCCGCAGATCGATGAAGGCCTGAACCCCGCACAACTCGACGCCGTCACGCACCCCTCGGGACCGCTCCTGATCGTCGCCGGCGCCGGTTCTGGCAAGACCCGGGTGCTCACCCGTCGCATCGCCCACCTGATCGTCGACCGGGGGGTGTCGCCGTTCGGCATCCTCGCCATCACCTTCACCAACAAGGCCGCCGGCGAGATGAAGGAGCGGGTTGCCGAGTTGGTGGGCGACGTCGCCCACCGCATGTGGGTGTCGACCTTCCACTCGGCCTGCGTCCGGATCCTGCGCCGCGATGCCGAGCGCATCGGCTACCCGTCCCGGTTCAGCATCTACGACCAGGGCGACAGCGTGCGCCTTGTCGGCCATGTGCTGCGCGACCTCGGGCTCGACGTCAAGCGGTTCCCGGCCCGCGGAATCCAGGCGGCGCTCTCGTCGGCCAAGAACGAGGGCCTCACCGCCTCGCAGTACGCCGACCGGGCGACCGGACCGCACGAGGCACGCCTGGCCGAGGTGTTCGCGTTGTACCAGGAGCGCCTGCAGGGGGCAGGGGCCATGGACTTCGACGACCTGCTCGGCAACGCCGTGCGCCTGCTGCGCGAGCACCCGGAGGTGCTCGCCGACCACCGGCGCCGATTCGAGCACGTGCTCGTCGACGAGTACCAGGACACCAACTCCGTCCAGAACGAGCTCGTGCTGCTGCTCGGCGAGGAGCATCGCAACGTCTGCGTGGTCGGTGACAGCGACCAGTCGATCTACCAGTTCCGCGGCGCCGACATCCGCAACATCCTCGAGTTCGAGCAGGCCTTCCCCGATGCCACCGTCATCGTCCTCGACCAGAACTACCGCTCCACACAGACCATCCTCGATGCCGCCAACGCCGTCATCACGAGGAACGAGGGCCGGACGCCCAAGGAACTCTGGACCGCCGCCGGCCGTGGAGAGCGCATCGTCCGCTACCGGGCCGACGACGAGGACGACGAGGCCCGTTGGATCACCCGCCGCCTCGCCGGCTTCCACGACGGCGGCCGGTACCGCTGGCCCGAGATGGCGGTCTTCTACCGCACCAATGCCCAGAGCCGGGCCATCGAGGAGCAGCTCGTCCGGTTCGGGGTGCCGTACCGGGTGATCGGCGGCACCCGCTTCTACGACCGCCGCGAGGTCCGCGACGCGTTGGCCCACCTGCGCCTCGCCGCCAACCCGGCCGACGAGGTGGCCGCCCGGCGGATCCTGAACGTTCCCAGGCGAGGCGTCGGCGATACTTCGATCGCCAGGGTCGACGCCTGGGCCGGCCAGGCGGGTGTCGGCTTCGTCGAAGCACTGCACCACGCCGAGGAGGCCGGCGTGTCGGGCCGGGCCGTCGGCGGCATCCGGTCGTTCCTCGACCTGCTCGACACCCTCAACGGCCGGGTCGACGACGGACCGGCCACCGTTCTCAAGGTCGCACTCGATGCCTCCGGCTACCTCGACGAGTTGCGGGCCGAGCGCACCATCGAGGCCGAGGGCCGGCTCGAGAACCTGGCCGAGCTCATCGGGGTCGCCTCCGAGTTCGACACGGTCGACGAGTACCTCGAACAGGTGGGCCTGGTGGCCGACACCGACCAGTTGCCCGACACCGGCGAAGGCGCGGGGGACGGCGTGGTCGAGGACAAGGGCCAGGTGCTCCTCATGACCCTGCACGCCGCCAAGGGCCTCGAGTTCCCGGTGGTGTTCCTCACAGGCGTCGAGGAGGGCGTGTTCCCCCACCTACGGGCGCTCAGCGATCCGAAGCAACTGGAGGAGGAGCGGCGCCTCGCCTATGTGGGCATCACCCGGGCCCGCGAACAGCTCCACGTCAGCCACGCCTGGTCCCGGATGCTTCACGGCTCCACCCAGTACAACCCGCCCAGTCGCTTCCTCGACGAGATCCCCGACGGGCTCATCGTCGAGTCCGAGGACAGCCGCAAGGTGCGTCGCCCCCGCGACAGCGGCTGGGGCAGCCGTTCGGATCGTCGCCGCGAACGAACCGACCAGTGGTCCGACGCCGACACCGGCTCGCAGGTGGTCGTGTCGTCCGGCGCTGACGATCCGGCGGGATCCATCATCGGCGCTGGCTCATCGCCGGGCCCTTCCCGGGGCGGAGCCCACGAACTCGGTCTCGATGTCGGTGAACGCGTGGTCCATGGTGCCTGGGGCGAGGGCATCGTGGAGTCGGTGTCCGGTGAGGGCGATCGCAGCGAGGCCGTCGTGCGCTTTCCATCGGTCGGGGAGAAGCGCCTGCTCCTGGCCTGGGCCCCCCTCGAACGGGCCTGAGCGGGGCCGATACCCACGACCGGACGCCACGGGCGCCTCGCTACGCTTGCAGGCTGCGCCCGTGTAGCTCAGTCGGAAGAGCGGCTCACTCGTAATGAGCAGGTCCGGGGTTCGATTCCCCGCGCGGGCTCGCTACCGACGCCCGTCGGGACGGCCCCCTCTGCAGGTGGGTCGCGTTCCGACCGAACCCCTAGGATGCCCGCCATGATCGTTCTCGCCGGCGTGATCTGGCACTACTGGTTGGCCGTTCCCCTCGTGGCCGGTGGCGTCGCACTCTGCATCGCCACCCTGGTCGGCTACTTCCAGAAGGTCTCCTCCACCCGGTACCCCCGGCGCTAGTCCCGCCGACCGGGAGCAGCGCCACATGGCGTCCCGCCCCAACCCGCCCGTCGACTGGGAGTTGGCGGAGAGGGTCGCGATCCGGATCGCCGACCGGGCGCCCTTCGCCCGTGCCCACGAGCGTCCCGACCTCGCCGACGACTTCGGCCGCCACACTGCCCTCGCCGAGCAGCTCGTCGCCGAGACCACCGGCCTCGTCCCGCTCCACGGGTCGGCCCGCGCCCGGGTGGTCGATCGGAGCGACTGGATCCGGGCGAACCTGGCGTCGTTCCAACGGCTGCTCCGTCCGATGCTGGACCGGATGGCGGAACGGCCGACCGGTTCGCTGGCCCCACTCACCACGCGGTTCAGCGGAGCCGAACTGGGCGCCGTACTCGGCTGGATGTCGACCCGGGTGCTCGGCCAGTACGACCTGCTCGTCCTCGAGGACGAGTCCGCCGAGGACCAGGACCTCGTCTACTACGTGGGCCCCAACGTGGTGGCGATCGAACGCCGCTACGCCTTTCCGCCCGGCGACTTCCGACTTTGGCTGGCCCTCCACGAGGTCACGCACAGGGCCCAGTTCACGGGTGTGCCCTGGATGCGCGGGCACTACCTGGGCCTCGTCGAATCACTCCTCGACATCGACGACCCCGAGGACGAACCGCTGATCGACCGCCTCCGCAGCCTTGCCTCGAGGCGCGGCGGCATCGGCCGATCGGAGGGTGCCGGACTGCTCGAGGCGGTCGTCGGACCGGAACAACAGCAGGCCCTCGACCGGATCACCGGGCTCATGAGCCTCCTCGAGGGCCACGGCGACGTCACGATGGACCGGGCTGGAGCAGGCCACGTGCAGGGAGCCGACCGCTTCGCCCGGGTGATTCGTGATCGCCGCCGCTCGGCCACCGGGATCGTCCGACTGGTCCAGAAGTTGATCGGCCTCGAGGCGAAGCTGGCGCAGTACGCACAGGGCGAGGCCTTCATCGCCGCCGTCGAGGCCGAGGGCGGCACGGCGCTACTGGACCGGGCCTGGGAGGGACCGGACAACCTGCCCGACCGGGCCGAGATCGGCGAACCGTCCCGTTGGATCGAGCGCATTGCCTCGCTGGCCACCTGATGGATTTCGAGCGCATGGCCACCCCGACCACCTGATGGAAGCGGCCGACCTTCTCGCCCGCTGTGCGTTCCCGTCGCCGGGGGCCACAGTCGACTGTGCGGTGTCGGGTGGCCCCGACTCGTTGGCGCTGCTCGTGCTGGCCGTCGAGGCGGGACTGATGGTCACCGCCTGGCACGTCGACCACGGGCTCAGGCCCGGCTCGGACGCGGAGGGTGAACGGGTGGCGGTGGTCGCCGACTCACTGGGAGCAGCAGCAGTATCGGTCACCGCCATGGTCGGCGACGGTCCGAACCTCGAGGCCCGGGCACGGGAGGCCCGCCTCGACGCCCTGCCCGACGGCGTGCTCACCGGGCACACGGCCGACGACCAGGCCGAGACGGTGCTGCTCAACCTCCTGCGCGGATCGGGCGTCCATGGTTCTGCCGGAATCGGCGATCCGGGCCGACGGCCGCTGCTGGGGCTGCGGCGCAGCGAGACCCGGGCCCTCTGTGTCGCCTGCGGGCTCGAGCCGCTCGACGACCCGATGAACGACGACCCCCGGTTCGTCCGCAATCGCATCCGCAATGAGGTGCTGCCACTCCTCGCCGAGGTCTCCGACCGCGATCCGGTGCCGCTGCTGGCCCGACACGCCGGGCTGGCCGGAGAGGCCGTGGTGTTGCTCGATGCACTCATCGCGGACATTGACCCGACCGATGCCCGGACGCTGGCCATGCTGTCGCCCGAACTGGCCCGCCTGGCGCTGCGCGGCTGGCTCACCGGCCTGCTCGGCGGACGGCCACCCGATGCCGCCGCCATCGACCGGGTGTTCGACGTGGCGGTCGGTTTGGTCCGTGCGACCGAGGTGACCGGTGGGCTGCGCATCGAGCGCTCACGGGGTCGGCTGCGGCCGCTTCCGGAGGGCGGGCACATCGATGGCTGCCGCTAGGGTCGCACTCCATGGGTAGCGCCTCCTCGGATTCCCTCGTGCCGGGGCGTGTCCTCATCTCTGAAGAGGAACTGGCTGCAAGGGTGCGCGAACTCGGCGCCTCGATCACCGTCGACTATGCCGGATGTGCACCGTTGCTGATCGGGGTGCTCAAGGGCGCCTTCATGTTCATGAGCGACCTGGCCCGAGTCGTGGACCTGCCCGTCGAATTCGACTTCATGGCGGTGTCCTCCTACGGGCACTCGACCCGGTCGTCGGGCGTGGTGCGCATCGTGAAGGACCTCGACCTCGACCTGGCCGACCGCGACGTCATCCTCGTCGAGGACATCGTCGACAGCGGGCTCACCCTCAGCTATCTACGGAAGAACCTGATGTCCCGTAACCCCGCCAGCCTCGAGGTCTGCGCCCTGCTGGTTCGCGACAGCGACGACTACGACAAGTCCTTGTTGCGGTACGTGGGCTTCCGGGTGCCCGACGACTTCCTCGTGGGCTACGGACTCGATGTGGCAGAGCGCTACCGGAACCTGACCGAGATCCGGGTGTTCGACCAGGACGCACAGGAGGGTTCCGACACGTGAGCGACGACTTCGAAGTCGACCTTGGACGCATCGAGGCAGCCGTCCACGAGATCCTCGAGGCCATCGGCGAGGACGTCGATCGCGACGGCCTCCGGGAGACCCCCGCCCGGGTGGCGCGCATGTACGCCGAGGTGTGCAGCGGTATGCACGAGGACCCGGACGTCCACCTCGTCAGAACATTCGACGTCGAGCACGACGAGATGGTGATGGTTCGCGACATCCCCCTCTACTCGCTCTGCGAACACCACCTGTTGCCGTTCATCGGACGGGCGCATGTGGCCTACATCCCGCAGAAGGGGGGCATGGTCACCGGACTCTCGAAGCTCGTCCGCCTCGTCGACGGCTACTCCAAGCGCCCTCAGGTTCAGGAGCGCCTCACCTCACAGGTCGCCAGCGCCATCCAGCGAACCCTCGACCCGCAGGGGACGCTTGTCGTCATTGAGGCCGAGCACCTCTGCATGTCGATGCGTGGCGTGGCAAAGCCCGGTTCGGTCACCGTCACCTCGGCGGTGCACGGTGTGTTCCGGGCCGAGGTCTCCACCCGTCTCGAGGCCATGCGCTACATCGAGCAGGGTCGGCGCTGAGCCCGAATCGGGCCGACATGGACCGTTCCCCCGATGGTGCCCCAGTGGACGGACCGGGTGCCGTCATGGGCGTCCTCAACGTCACGCCCGACTCCTTCTCCGACGGCGGTCGCTTCCTCGACCACGAGGCGGCTATCGAGCACGGCCACCGCCTGATCGATGAGGGCGCCGCCATCGTCGACGTGGGTGGCGAGTCGACCCGTCCCGGGGCCAATCCGGTCGGTCCCGTCGAGGAGGCCAGGCGGGTCGTGCCCGTCGTGGCCGGGTTGGCGGGCGACGTGCGCGTCTCGATCGACACGCGCCACGCCGAGGTCGCCCGGGTCGCCGTCACGGCCGGGGCCACGATCGTCAACGACGTCAGTGCGAGCCTCGGCGACGTGGCGGCGGACCTGGGTGTCGGCTGGGTCGCCATGCACATGCGTGGCGACCCCCGAACGATGCAGGACGAGCCCGTCTACGCGGACGTGGTGGCCGAGGTCCGCGACTTCCTCGTGGAGCGGGCCGAGCGGGCTGTCGAGGCGGG
>Ga0209019_1001698_pt1 | contig 10818 bp, 6 predicted proteins | sample METZYME_3_300m_FD_187549 | JGI IMG/M metagenome (GOLD analysis project Ga0209019, IMG submission 187549) | Marine microbial communities from oxygen minimum zone in mesopelagic equatorial Pacific - METZYME_3_300m (SPAdes) (version 2) | ecosystem: Environmental > Aquatic > Marine > Oceanic | place... | reverse complement strand
CCGGCGGGCGGAAGCCGAAATGGGTGCAAATTTTAATATCCGTGATTTTCACGATGTGGTACTGGGTAGCGGCGCAGTGCCCTTGAATATTCTGGAAAAGCAGGTCGATGATTATATTCGGAATGGAAAATAACCAGGCAGCGATCTTTTAATTATTAACTATAACTCTTTGGAAGTCTGGGCGGTATCCTGAATTTCCGCGTCTATTTTTCTAGCTAATATCTTTATTTGAGACTATAAACGAACCATGAGAAAAAATAATTTTAGAAATATTGCCATTATCGCTCATGTTGATCATGGGAAAACTACCCTTGTAAATGAACTGTTAAAGCAAAGCGGTACTTTTCACAGCCACCAGAAAGTTGAAGACCGGATCATGGACTCCATGGATCTGGAAAAAGAGCGGGGAATCACAATTACGGCAAAGAATACTGCTGTGTATTACAATGAAGTAAAAATCAATATTATGGATACACCAGGACACGCTGATTTTGGCGGCGAGGTGGAAAGAAGTTTGAATCTGGTAGATGGCGCCCTGCTGCTGGTAGATGCAAGTGAGGGGCCATTACCTCAGACTAGATTTGTTTTGAAAAAAGCATTGGGGAAAAATCTACCCGTTATATTGGTAATCAATAAAATTGACCGGCCAGATGCACGTATTCAAGAAGTAATTGATGAAGTATATGATCTGTTTATTGACCTGGATGCTACGGATGAACAGATAGAATTCCCGATTTTGTATACCAATGCAAAAACAGGTTTAGCAAAAACACAATTGAATGAAAATTCCGCAAACCTGCAACCACTATTTGATGCCATATTAACCAAAGTGCCGGGTCCTACGGCGGATGATGAACATATCCCACAATTCTTAGTGACCAATTTGGATTATGATCCTTACGTGGGTCAAGTCGCCATCGGCAGATTAAATAATGGAATTCTTGCCGTAAATAAACAATACAGTCTTTGTACTGCTCAGGGCATCAAGCATGGTATTAAACTTTCTGCGTGCTATACCTTTAAAGGACTGAAAAAAATTGAGACCGATACGTTAGAGGCAGGAGATATTATTGCTGTCGCCGGTGTGGAGGGTATTGTCATCGGGGATACCATCTCCGATAATAATACTCCGGAACCTTTGCCCAGAATCATTATTGATGAACCGACGGTCGCCATGCTATTTTATGTGAATGATAGTCCATTTGCTGGAAAGGAGGGGAAATACCTTACATCCAGGCATCTCAGTGAGCGTCTGGAAAAGGAAATACTTGGTAATGTCTCTCTGAATTTTACGGAAACGGATAGGACAGATGTTTTTGAAGTACAGGGTCGAGGGGAGTTGCAAATGGCGGTGCTGATAGAAACAATGCGCCGGGAAGGGTACGAATTCATGGTGTCTAAACCCCGTGTTATCATCCAGGAAATAGACGGTAGAATAATGGAACCTATGGAAAAGGTTTTTCTGGATATTCCAGAAGTAAAAGTTGGCATTGTAACTGAAAAATTATCAAATCGAAAAGGAAAAATGACCAATCTTCACAATCATGGTCACGGCCGTGTTTCTATGGAATTTTCTATTCCATCAAGGGGGCTGATTGGTTTTCGCAGCCAATTTTTAACCGATACGCAGGGTGCAGGGATCATGAATAAACTGATGGATGGGTTTGCTCCATGGTTTGGATCCATTCCTCAGCGGACCAGTGGCGCATTGGTTTCTGATAGAAAAGGTACAGTAACGACCTATGCCTGCCTGGGTATGGTGGATCGCGGTGAATTATTTGTAGAAGTAGGTACAGAAGTATTTGGCGGTATGATTATAGGTGAACGAAACCGCTCTGAAGATTTAATGCTAAATATTACACGTGAAAAAAAATTGACCAATATGAGAAGTGCGAATTCGGAAATGACAGTCACATTACGCCCGCCAAAACGATTATCTCTCGATCAAGCAATTGAGTTTATTGCGGAAGATGAACTCGTGGAGATCACGCCGGCAACTATTCGATTGCGAAAAATGGAACTGGATGCGAACAAAAGACTGGCGCAACGGAAAAAGGAAAAATATTCTACCTGATCAGATTGTTATCGTAGTTAGCAATTTTGAATTGATCCTGTTCTCATCCTAACTTAAGACGTGCCTCAAAAATTGATTTTTGCAGTTGCGCTATTCCTGACCCTGTTTCAGCCCTTGTCAGCCTGCTGGATATGGGCGGTCTCTGCCAAGTCGGGGCTTACTTTATCCGAATTAAATGAATATGATAAAACTATAATATATAGTGAATTACAGGGATTAGTTCAACAATCACAATATGCTCCGGACGGTTGGGCACTACTAGGATATAGCCTGGAACAATCCTATCCCCTGGGCCTTCTGCAGCGGTCGGAAATACCGGCCTACATGGATTCAGCTGCTTTCTGGTCCACAGCCGGTGCCCTGCTGGAAGAGAGTGCGGGAAAATTGGGCCTGGGTCATGTACGGGCAGCCTCTTCTGGCGCCAGCGGTATTCCCAATCCTCATCCCTGGCTGTTCACCGGAAGCCAGACCTATTCCCTGGTCCATGGCGGTACCGTAAATAAAAATATGCTCTATAACCTGATGACTGATAGCGGCAATGACCTGTCGTGGCTTACGGCTCATCCGCCCCAGACCTTTGGGGTTGACACCTGGCAGGATTCCTCCGGCTGGGCTAATGTGGTGGATTCGGAACTGATCCTGCTTTTTATCATGCAGCAGGTAGAACTTCAGGGCACGATCCTGATGGGGCTGGAAGCGGCCTTTTCTTCCTTGCTTGCCGCCGGGGTTGCTCCCGGACAGTTGAACATTGTTTTTTCCGATGGGCAAAATCTATTCGTTTTTGGTGGAGCCGGTGGACTGTCCATTGCCGAAACCGAATCTCACATCGTGGTCATGACCAGTCCCTCTGGAGAAGGGGAGGCAGCCAGCCTGGACTGGACCGGCCTGGGAAATGGAGAACTGCTGGTCATTGGCAGTGATGGGATCAGCAGATATCCTGATTTTGCCGGTGTCACCGGGGAAGACCCGCCTGCCGTTCCCAAAGGACCCTGGCTGCTGCCGGCATATCCGAATCCTTTTAACGGGGCCGTTACAATCCGTTTTGAACTGGCCCATGCCCAGCGCCCGATACTGATAATCCATGATCTCCTGGGAGCAACAGTCTTCAGGACAGAGATACCTGTGCGGAGCAGGGTAGCGGGAACTATGGCCTGGATCCCCAGGAATCCTAACGGACAATCGTTGCCCTCGGGAACCTACCTGGTCCGCATTCAGGCCAATAATGGATATGATTCCCAGAAGATTCTCTTTATCAAATAAAATATATTTTGTAAACTCATCGGTTTTAAACCGTAGCTACATTATCATTTGAACCACTTTTACGAGGGCATATACCTTGGCCGAAACACAAAATAAACAATCTCAAGACGTGAAACCCGACAAAAGTCAGGTAGTACTGCAAAAAAAAGCGCCGGTGAAACAGCCGGAAAAGAAAAAAACTAAGGTCAGTAAGGTTAACAGCGGCAGTATCAGTATGTACCTAGCGGAGATCGGTAAATTTGAGCCTCTGCCGCCGCAGCGGGAAGTGGAACTGGCAATCCGTATCCAGGATGGAGATGAACTGGCCATGAAGGAACTGGTGGAAGCCAACCTGCGGTTCGTGGTCTCGGTGGCCAAAAAATACCAGGGAAACGGCCTGTCTCTGGCGGATATTATCAATGAAGGCAATATGGGACTCATTAAAGCGGCGAAGCGCTTTGACCATACCCGGGGTTTTAAATTTATTTCTTATGCCGTATGGTGGATTCGCCAGTCGATCCTGCAGGCTCTTGCAGAGCAGTCGCGCTTGATTCGCCTGCCTTTGAACCGGGTAGGAACCATCACAAAGATCACCCGGGCAGCAGAAAAACTGGAAGCAGAGGTGGAACGGCAGCCCAAGGGCAATGAAATTGGCTCTCAGCTGGAAATGAGCGGCGACGAAGTACTCATGGCCATGCAGTATTCACGACGTCACAGCTCCTTGAATTCACCTTTCCAGGAAGGGGAAAACAGCAGCCTGTTGGATATCATCGAAGATTCCGAGTCTGATGAACCGGAAGCCCAGATCATGATGGAGTCCATGTCTGAAGAAGTGGCAGCTGCCCTGGAAACTCTCTCCGACCGGGAACGTACAGTTTTGGAAATGTATTTTGGCATCGATCGAGACAGTGCCATGACCCTGAATGAGATTGGCGAGGAATTCGACCTTACCCGGGAACGGGTCCGGCAGATCAAGGAAAAAGCCATCCAGCGGCTGCGGCACCGCTCCCGCGCCAAGAGCCTGAGAAGGTATTTAGGGTAAAAAGCATTGCTTTTATTGAAGGGGTCGTAAGACCCCTTTTTTATTTTTCATCCTGCACCAGTAAGTTTTCCTGTGAGACACCACGACCTGATCCGTATACAGATCGAGAACCGGCTCTACGAGCGCCTGGTTCTGGAAGCGGTGGAATATGCCATCCTGAGCCTGCCCTATACCATCAATCGTATGGAACTCAAGGAAACCAGCACCCGGATTCAAAACCGGGGCCTTGCAGTCCAGTACCTGCCCTCCTTTTTGAATCTATATCCCCGGCTCAAAGAATCCATGGCCTGGGGAACGATTCTGGGTCAGGGTTTCTGAAAGGTAAGGCAGTAATGGTGGAAAGTATTACTGACCCAGGTATAGCGGTAGCCGTAAGGTGCGATGCGCAGGTCATCCTGGCACCAAAAGCCCAGGTGGGCTATGCTCATCCCGGCAGCAGTTAATTTTTCCCCCAGGTCAAAGGCCAGGGGGTAGTGCAGCCCCTTTTTCTTTACATTCTTGACCACAATCGTTAGACAGCCCCCGCTTTTTAAAAGATTAGCGGTCTGCTGATAAACCTCAAAAAGCAGGTTGAGAAACGTATCATAGTCAGTCTCATTGCCCAGGTCATTCTTATTATCTGAATAGCTGGTTTTCAGCCCTTTCTGCCGGCGGGCAGCCTGGATCTCGGCACCTTTCATGTTGAGCATATCCCAGTAAGGCGGGGAGGTAATGACATAATCCATCGTGGGGAATTTCATGGACTCAATTTTCCTGGCATCACCTTGAATGAGTTTGAACTTACCTCCCGGTCCCAAATTCTCCCGGCACCGCTCCTGGGCAATTTGGTGAAATAGGGGACTTAGTTCTACACCATAAGTCATTCGTTTCAACTTTAGAGCAGCCACCTGGGTGCTGCCTGTACCGCTCATGGGGTCGAAAACTAAATCTCCTTCGCGGGAAAAATGATCCAAGTACAGCCGGACCAGTTCTTCAGGGTATTTGGCCGGATGCAGGATCTCCTCTTTGCTGCGGGGTTTGGGTTTGATGATGAACCAGCCAGGAAGGATATTGTTTTTCCACCAGCGCAGCCCAGCGGCCTCCAGCCGTGGTTCTGTCATTTGTGACTGTTCATCTCGGCGGAAATAGAGAGCGGTCCAGGTCCTCCCGTCGGGCAGGCAGATGATCTTTTCATCCTTGCGGGTCAGGAAGCCTGAGAGCACATTGGAAATGGTCCAGGCCAGAGGCAGGCCGGATTGGTCCAGCAAAGCGTTTGAAATGAGCACCCATAGGAATTTTCGATGTCCCAGCCTGGGGCCGGAGCTGCTGATCCAGTCCATACAGGCCTGTATGGACTCGGGTTCCGATTCGTTCCCCGTGAGGTCACAGGCCAGAAAACTTAATTCCTGTTCCTCAACATCGTAGCGGATATTCAGGTCTTCGGCACAGGATTTTGCAATGTCCATAAATTCGGCATTACCCCAGGCTGCGATCGCTGATTCCGAACTACTGGAGGGTTTGGTGAAAAAACGCAGGTTAGACCGCACCAGGGCCTCCATGGTTTCAAAGCGGGTAAAGGATTTCTGGAACGGGAGCCATTCTTTAGAGCTGAGATCGTTAAAGCGATTATCCATGCTCGCAGAGTTTAGCAGATATGGCTATAAGTGTACATAAAAAAGGCGTACCCGGGGAGAATTCCTGTGTCCTGCAGTTTTACAATCGGTAAATTGTCACCGATCTTTGGCGCAAATATTTTATGTTCTAATATAGGAGAAACTATGACCAGGAAACCCCTGTTCTGGGCCGTTTTTGCCCTGTTATTCATTGGCTCTGTTTACTTTTTTGTCCGTAACTACGATAAGGCATTCCCCGTCCTCTCTCTGGATATCCGCATGAGCCGGGAAATGGCCCTGGAAGCTGCCGCGGACCTGGAGGAAAAGTACAACTGGGAACCCCGGGAGTACCGTACGGCAGTAACCTTCTACTCAGAACGAAATATACAGACCTTTGTGGAACTGGAGGGCGGTGGACTGAAAACATTCAAGTCATTATCCGCTGACAGTGTGTATTTTCCTTACGGTTGGAAGGTACGGCACTTCCAGGAGAATAATCCCAATGAAACCAGTGTGTGGTTTACCCCTGCGGGAAGTCCCTATTGTTTCAGGCAGAAACTAGGGGAAGATGAACCTGGTGCGGTCCTGAGTCGGGATTCTGCCTTTGCCGTTGCCCTGGCCGGCCTGCGGGAAGAGTGGGCTGTGGACCTGGAGGCCTATGAACTGGTGGATGAAGCAGAGAAGACCCAGCCTAGCGGAAGGGTTGACCATACCTTTACCTATCAGCGCTCCGGATTTGAATTGGGAGAGAATGGTTTTGTGCGTCTGCGGCTCACAGTTAGCGGAGATGTTCTTACGGAACTAAAGCATTATGTCCAGGTCCCGGAAGCTTTCCAGCGTCGCTTTGATGAAATGCGTTCCGCCAATGATACCATTGCTTTTTCTGCTTCCATGGGTATGGCGTTCCTGTATGGACTTGGGGGTATTGTACTTGGTATTTTCTTTTTGCTTCGCCAGCGCCGTGTGCTGTGGAAAAGTGCCTTGCTCTGGGGGATTATTGTTGCACTGGTCCAGACACTGTCTGAGATCAATTTTCTACCCTTGATGTGGATGAATTATGATACCTCCATTACAGCGCAAAGTTTTATCGTACAGGTTATTATCAGCGCCCTGGCCAATTTCTTGCTTATGACTACCCTGTATACGCTTTCTTTTATTGCAGCGGAAAGTTTGACCCGGAAAGCATTCCCGGACCGCATCCAGTTCTGGAAGCTGTGGTCCCCGGAAGCCGGCAGTTCTCTGCCTGTCCTGGGTCGCACCGTGGGCGGCTATCTCACCGCAGGCCTGTTCCTATTCTACAGCCTGGTATTTTATATGTTTACCCATGATACCCTGGGCTGGTGGTCCCCTGCAGATACCGATTATGATCCCAATATCCTGGCGGCATATTTTCCCTGGCTCACCTCCATAGCCATCTCCCTGGGTGCCGGTTTCTGGGAAGAATGCCTGTTCCGGGCTGTGCCCCTGGCCGGAGCTGCGCTGCTTGGCGACCGCTATGGAAAACGGAATCTATTTATCGGGATTGCCATGGGTGTCCAGGCACTCATTTTTGGCGCTGGTCATGCCAATTATCCTGTGCAGCCGGCCTACGCCCGAGTGGTGGAGCTGATCATCCCTTCCTTAGTATTCGGTTTTATCTATCTGCGTTTTGGGCTTCTGGCAGGCATTGTAATGCATTATGCCGTTGATGTGGCTTTCATTTCGATGCCTCTTTTTGTGGCCCAGGTTCCGGGAATATGGGTTCACCGAGTATTGGTGATTATGCTGCTCCTGGTCCCGCTGTGGATCATACTCTACCATCGACATCGGGCCGGCAGTTGGGCCGGAGAGCTGGGTCAGGTCTATAACCGGGACTGGCAGGTCCCGGCAGCCCCGGTCCCTGATGAAGAATCTGCACCCCTTGCCGATGAATCAACGGTGCAGGAATCCAAGTATGCTTCAAACAAAATATTGGCACTTCTTGCCGGGGTGGGTTTGCTGCTGTGGATATCCCAGATCACTTTTGAAGCAGATTTGCCGGCCATGGAAATTTCCAGGTTAGATGCGGAGGAAACTGCAACCCAGGCCCTATCCGCCTGGGGATTTACTCCAGATACTTCCTGGACCTTAGAGAGCCAGCCGAGGGCAGGGAACAGGCAGGATTACCGCTTCATCTGGCAGACCACCGGCCCTGACTTATTTACTGGAATGATGGGCACCTATCTGGTGGAACCCGCTTGGTTGGTTCGCTACCGGCTGTTTGAGGGTGATGTAGCATCCAGGGCGGAAGAATATATCTGCTGGCTCAGCCCCCGGGGCGAGCGAACCCGGATCATACACCGCCTGCCCGAAGACAGTCCAGGTGCTGCCCTTTCGGAAGAAGCAGCGCGCACTGCAGCCCTGGATTTCCTTAATAAAACATATGCTATTGAGGTCGATCAATTGGTAGAACTGGAGGCCAGGTCCGAGAAAAAACCAAATCGTCTGGATTGGGAGTTCCAATATCAGGATACTGCTACAGTTGACCTGGATCAGGGAGAACTGCGGCTGCTGGTTAAACTGGCCGGGGAAGAGATAGTGGATTTTCAGCGAATGGTTCATGTCCCCGAAGAATGGTCCAGGGCTGAGAATGAGAAAAATGCTAAAAAGACGCCCTTCAATTTTATGGTGATCCTTGTTGTGGTACTTTCTTTACTGGCGGCGGTGGTTTCGGGTTTGATCCGCTGGAGCAGGAAACAGTTCCAGTTGGACCTCTTTCTCAAAACTGTGCTGATTATTGCAGCAGTAGGTTTGATGAATGCGTGGAATAGCTGGCCCAATATGCTATGGGGGTTTTCCACTGCAGAGCCATATAATGACCAGCTCTATCAGGGACTCTTCAGTGCGGGTCTAGGTATTGTGTTCATGAGCCTCTTCCAGGCACTTTTAGCAGGATCCACACACAGCCTGGCCCACACCCAGATTTATAAACAAACAGATTCCCGTCCCGAGCAGGGGCTGTATGCGGGACTATTCCTGGCGGGAATATTGGCTGTATTTGGGACCTTTTTCCCATCTCTGGGGCCTAAGATTGGTTCCTGGGGTGCGTTCAGGGAACAGGTTCCCCTTTTGGGGGTAGGCCTGCAGCATCTTACCAGTTTTATCATGCTGACCCTGATCGGCCTGGTGGGGGTAACCGGTATCAGTACCGTTACTCGAAACTGGAGTATGAAGATACCACTCGCCATGGTTTACCTGTGCCTGCTGGGGCTGGCTATGGTGACAGGTATTGACAGTGTCCTAGAATCCCTGTCCCTGTGGCTGGTTTGCGGTCTGGTCCTTGGCGCGGTGCTGCTGTTTTTATACAAGGAACTGCTGCGCTTTCATCCGGCAGTGATTCCGATCCTTACGGCGACATTGACTGTTTTAGGTGCATTGGAAAATGGAATATTGAATCTGCATCCCGGTGCCCAGGCAGGAACAGTGTTTGCTTGTATAATTGTATATGCCATTGCTTACCTCTGGTACCAGGAACTGCTCAAGGCACCTGAAGAAAAAGCGACTGGATAAATAGTACTCCATTACGGGCACAGCAAAGCAATCTTGTTTATTTAGTGTCATTCGAGATTGCTGTGTTGCTGGGGTCTTTGTTATGACAGTTCTTTTTTGTGATGGAACAGTTGGCTGAGACAATATGACCACAAAGATATTTCATAACCTGCCAGTGCTGATATTGGCCGTATTCTCCCTGGTAAGTGCCCAGTTACTGGACGCGGTCCTGGAACTGCCTATCCAGACGGCACCGGCTGTGACCCGTACCGCCGACGGTTTTATTGCCACGGGAACAGTGACCCTGCCGGATACCACCCTACAATTAAGCGGTGCGGCCCTGCGACTGGCATCAACTGGAACTGTAAGCGTTTCCTTTACCGCCGCCGGCGCGGATGAAAACAATAAAAACTCTCAAGAAGCCCGTTTATTCCCGGAGCCTTCTTCCAACCGCACCATTGCTGTTTCCCGTTTTGAAACGCCATTTACTGCAGTCCGAATACGTTTTACAGTTATATCTGCCAGCAGGATCACCATCCTTTCTTTTGGCGTCCTGGAGGCAGAAGACAACGACATCTATCCAGAGACGGCTCCCGGCATCCTTCGCCCGGGACTTACCGGTATTGAAAAGCCAGTGGTCATCTCCCGGGATGAGTGGAATGCCAACCCGCCCAAGTATAATTATAGATACCATCCTTACTTTGACAAGCTGACCCTGCACCATGCCGCCGGCTGGCAGGCCTGGACGCTGGAGGAGGGCAAAGAACAGGTCAAGGCTATTCAGGAGTTTCACCAGGAGGGCAGAGGCTGGAGCGATATCGGCTATCATTTTTTGGTGGATCTTTCGGGCAACATCTACCAGGGGCGTCCTGAGATTGTTATTGGCGCCCATGTAGGCGGAGCAAACACTGGCAACATTGGTGTCTGTATGCTGGGCTGCTACCATCCTCCGGAAACCGGCTGGCCCTGTTATGATACTATGACAAAAGATACGGAAGATGCCCTGGTCCATCTCTATGGCTGGATCGCTGATACCTACACGATTGATGCCCAGGTGCTTCTGGGCCATAGGGATTATTTTGGTACCACCGCCTGTCCCGGCGATAATGTCTGGTCCCTGCTCCCGGGTTTGCGTGAAGATATTGTACTATTCATTGCCAGCGGCGGACCGCCAGATGCTTTCCGCCTGTTGCCAAATTATCCCAATCCTTTCAACGCCATGACGACTATCCCCTTCCGTACAACAGGCGGTCAATCCGCACGGATTGTAATTACAGATCTTTTGGGGCGGGAGATCACTTCCTTAGAGAAAAAAAATACCCTGAACGGCTACAATGAAATGCGCTGGCATGGGCGGGATGTTT
>Ga0209019_1001697_pt1 | contig 10821 bp, 9 predicted proteins | sample METZYME_3_300m_FD_187549 | JGI IMG/M metagenome (GOLD analysis project Ga0209019, IMG submission 187549) | Marine microbial communities from oxygen minimum zone in mesopelagic equatorial Pacific - METZYME_3_300m (SPAdes) (version 2) | ecosystem: Environmental > Aquatic > Marine > Oceanic | place... | reverse complement strand
TGGACCAGGTATGTCGGTTCGTCGTCTACCTCACCGATATCGACCACCGGGAGGCCGTGTACCGCGAGATGGGAAGGTGGCATGTGGGTGTCCATCCCTGCCAAACCGGGATCGTCGTTTCCGCCCTGGCCCGCCCCGAGTGGGTGGTCGAGATTGAGGCCACGGCGGTCATCCCCGACTGACCGGTCTGCCGTCCGCTGCCCCGATGCGCTCCTCCCAGACTGACGAGGTCCTAGCCGGTTTACGAGCCGTGGCCGACGGCCCGTTGTCGGCGGCTACCAACATGCCGCCGGCCATGTACCACGACGACGAGATCCTGACCCTCGAACGCGACCGGGTGTTCGCCCGTGACTGGGTGTCACCTGGCCTGGCCGCTGAGATTCCCAAGCCCGGGGACCGCCTCACCTGGTCGATTGCCGATCGCCCGGTGTTTTGCGTTCGGGGAACCGACGGCTTGATCCGTACCTTCTCCAACGTCTGCCGCCACCGCATGATGACCCTGGTCGACGGCGACGGGACCGGGCTTCGGATCACCTGTCCGTACCACGCCTGGACCTACGACCTCGAGGGCCACCTGGTCGGGACCAACCACATGGAGGCCACCGACGGGTTCGACGAGGCCGACGTCTGCCTGCCCGAGGTCCGCACCGAGGTCTGGCAGGGCTGGATCTACTCCACCCTGAACTCCGACGCCCTACCGGTGGCCGAACTTCTGGCGCCCATGGAGGAGTTCGTGGCCCGCTACGGGGTGCCCGACTACGTCCCCGTCCACCGGCAGGACGAGACGTGGGGCGGAAACTGGAAGTTCCTTGTCGAGAACTTCATGGAGGGCTACCACCTGCCGGTTGCCCACAGGTCCACGCTCGGCACCTGGATGCCCATGGACTCGGTGGTGTTTCCTGACCGGCGCCACGAGGGCTTCACCTACCAGATGTTCGAAAAGGACGAAAACGCCCAGTACGGACGGGCCCACCGGGACAACGACCGGCTGGAAGAGCCCTGGCGGTCCACCACCTTCATGCCGACGGTGTTCCCATCACACATGTACATCCTGGCCCCCGACCACCTCTGGTACCTGTCGCTACGCCCGGACGGTGTCAATCGGGTCGACCTGCGGTTCGGGATCGCCCTGGCCCCGGAGGTGCACGCCTCGCTGGACGACCCCGAGGCGTGGATTACCGAGATGATCGGGTTCTTCACCGCGGTATGTGAGGAGGACCGGCGGGTTGTAGAGGGCATCCACGCCGGGTCCCGCTCTCCGATGGCCTCACCAGGGCCCCTGAGCTGGCTGGAGCACGAGATCCACGACCTCATGGGCTACCTCGCCGACCGGCTGGCCTAGGTTCCGCGCATGACCTTCTCGATCACCGGCCACTGCGCCCGCACCGGCATGTTCGGGGTGGCCATCACGACGTCGTCCATTTGCGTCGGATCACGGTGCCCGCACGCCCGGGCCGGCGTCGGGGCCGTGGCTACCCAGAACGTCACCGACCCGACCTTGGCCGCCCGCGTGTTCGAACGCCTGGAGGCCGGGGACTCGGCCGCCGAGGCCGTGGCGGCCGTCATGGATGGTCGGGCACACGCCGACTACCGCCAACTGGCTGTGGTGGACGCAGACGGTCGGACCGGGCACTTCACCGGCGCCCACATCCTGGGCACCAACCGGGTCGTGGAGGGCGAACACTGCGTTGCCGCGGGCAACCTGCTGAGCACTAGGGAGGTCCCGGCCGCCATGTGCGCGACGTTCAGGGCCCATCCAGACGCCCACCTGGCCGACCGCCTCCTCCTCGGGCTGGAAGCCGGCCAGGCCGCCGGAGGGGAGGAGGGCCTGGTGCACTCGGCGGCCCTGCTCGTCCACCATGAGCAGCCGTTCGCCCTCGTCGACCTGCGCTGCGACTGGGACGACGTCGACCCGGTGGCCGTGGTGCGGCACCTCTGGACCGACTACAAGCCCCAGATGCAGCCCTACCTCGACCGGGCCGTCGATCCGGCGGCCGCGCCCAGCTACGGCGTGGCCGGCGATCCGTGATCGGGCGATTGGCTTGCTGACCGATCGGCAGGTCGCCGAGTTCTGGCGCGACGGCGTCGTGACCGTGCCCGACGCCGTCAACCCGACCCAGCTGGCCGCCCTACGGGCCGACCTTGACGGCTGGGTGGAAGAGAGTCGTTCCCACGAGGAACCCTGGGGCAAGACCCTGGACGGACGCCCCCGGTTCGACGTGCAACCCGGTCACTCCGCGGCTCGCCCGGCCCTGCGCCGGGTGGCGGCACCGTCCGAGGTGTCCAATGCCCACTACGAGGTCATGGTGGACAGCGCCATGGTGGACATGGTGGCCGCCCTCATCGGACCCGACGTCAAGGTCCACCACTCCAAGGTCAACACCAAACTGCCCGGTTCGGCCACCGAGGTGGAGTGGCACCAGGACTTCCCCTACACGCCGCACTCCAACACCGACCTGGTGACCGCCCTGCTTATGGTCGACGAGGTCACCGAAGAGAACGGACCGTTGGAGGTGGCGCCCGGTTCGCACGACGGCCCCCTGCACTCCCTCTGGCACGACGGGACGTTCACCGGCGCCATCGCCCCCGACGTGGCCTCCGCCCTGCGGCGCGATGCCGTGCGGTGTACCGGTGACGCGGGATCTGTCTGCCTGATGCACACGAAGTTGGCCCACGGGTCGGCGCCCAACCGGTCGGACCGGCCGCGCACCCTGTTCATCTGCGTCTACGCGGCGGGCGACGCCCTGCCGTGCGGGCCCAGCCCGGTTCCCACCGTGCATCAGGGGCTGTTCGTCCGGGGCTTCGACTCTGGCCGCGTCCGCTCGGTGCCCTACGAGGTGGATATGCCCGAACTCCCGATCGGAGCCTCGTTCTTCTCCCAGCAGGAGGCAGCCGGCACCTAAAGGCGTGCATGACGACCAACGAGCCTCACCTAAGCGGTCGGGGGCCCGCGTCACCCGGGCGCTGGTGGGATAAGGCCCCGCCGCTAGCGGACGACCAGGTCCAGGTCGGAGCGGCTGAGCCGCTTGCAGCCGTCGTCGGTTACCACCACCGAGTGGCCCAGCGTCATGGCCCGGCCGGCGTCGAAGTCCAGCAGGATCATATGGAGGAAGAACACGTGGCCCGGCTGGAAGACCAGTGGGTTGCCCTCATAGATCATCGGCCAGTCCGTCCACACCGGGGCGTAGACGGCACCCATGCCGTAGCCACAGGCGTTGAGGCGGTGCTTCTGGTAGCCGGCACCGTCCAGGACCCGGGCGTGGGTGGTGAACACCTCGCCCAGGGTGGCGCCCGGTCGGACCGCCTCCTCGCAGGCCAGCAGGGCCTCGTGACAGGCAGCATGCATGGCCCGGTGCTCCGGCGAGGCCTCTCCGACCAGCAGGGTCCGCATCATCGCCGCGTGGTAGCGACGTTCCACCCCGCACCACTCCAGCGTGAGCTGATCCACCGGGTCGAGCTGGCGTCGGCCGGTGACGTACCGGACCATCAGCGCCCCCGGCCCCGAGCCGATGATCATCTCGTTGCCGGCGTAGTCGCCACCGCCGCCCAGCACGGCACCCTGCATATCGGCCAGGATCCGGGCCTCGGAGACCCCGACGCCAGCCAGGTCGACGGCTACGTCCCAGGCGTCGTCGGCCAGCTCGGCGGCCCGCCTCGTATAAGCCAGCTCCTGCGGGCTCTTCACCCGCCGCAGTTCCTGGACCAGCGTCGAGGCGTCGGTCCAGGCCAGGAACCCGTCGAGCTTGGCCTCCAGCATCCGCCAGTGGACGGCCCGCAGCCCGTAGGAGTCGAGCTCGATGCCCACCCGCGAGCCCGCGAGTCCCAGGTCGGCCAGCATCTCGCGGAGGTCGACCGTCGGGTCCATGCCGTCAACGTCGACGTAGACGCGGACGTCGGTGACGTCCGAGGTGTAGGCGGCGGTCCCCCGGTCGGGCGCCCGGTTCAACAGGGCAATCCGGCCGTCGGCGGTCATGGCCATGCACTGGAAGCTGGAGAACCCGAACGTGTCGTAGCCGGTCAGCCAATACATCGACTCCTGCTTGAACATCAGCAGAGCATCGAGGCCCGACGCCGCGATGGCCCGGGCCGTGCGGTCCTTACGGTCCTGCATCTCCTCGGGGGTGAAGTGGATGGGCACAGGGTTCCCTCGGGTCTCGTCGGTCAGTAGGGGCGGCGCTCGGCGCTGCCGTGGTACAGCACATCGGACAGGGCGGCGTTGGCCGCCGCCCGCACAGCCCGTCCCTCAGCCGTGCACTCACCGATCGGACGGGGGACCACGGTGAAAGAAGGATCGACGGGCCCTGGACCAACCGGAAGGACGTGGTGCTCGCCCCGACTGGGACGGACCCCGGCCCCGACGTAGGACTGGAATGCCACCCCGACTCGCCGGCCTGCGCTGCTGTTGGGACGAGACCCGTGGACCAGGTGGGGATGGTGGAGCGACATCTGACCCGGTCGGAGCTCCACGTCCACGGTGGCGGCTTCGTCGATCCCGTCGACGTGCTGGCCCCGGGTCAGGATGTTGTCAGGTCCGAACTGGTCCACATGGGGTCGGATGCCGTCCCGGTGGGTGCCCGACGCCACAGACACACAACCGTTCTCCGCGGTGCTCGACGTCAGAGCCACCCAGGCGGTGACTAGGTCGGCGGAGTCGACACCCATGTAGGTCGCGTCCTGGTGCCAGCTCACATGGGCCGCGCTGTCCGGTTCCTTGATGAACAGCACCGAGTTGAGCAGTGCCGTGGGCCGGTCGACAAGGGCGGCGGCGCAGTCGAGGATCACCGGGTGGAGGGCGAGGTCGGCCAGGAACGGCAGCACCAGGTGGGCGTTATTGCGATGGCCCCCGTGCAGGTCGTCCGGGTACCGGACCTCGGCGCCTTCCAAGGCGGCAAGCAAGCCGGCCGCCTCCTCCTCGGAGAGGACGTCGACCGGAGCCACCCAGCCGTGGTCCCGGTAGTGGACCACCTGTTCGTTAGAGAGCACGGGCACGGGACAGGACGCTAGATCCGCCCGTGTCCCCGATCTAGCCTCCACGGACTCGGGGCACGGTGTCCCGCACAACGCTGCCAGCCGAGAGGAGGACCGATGCCGGACGTGGACCTGCCGTTCAGTCGTCAGGAGTACGCCGACCGTCTGACCAGGGTGCGGGCGTCGATGGAGGCCCGGGGGATCGAGGTCCTGGTGGCCGCCGATCCGTCGAACATGTCGTGGCTGACCGGCTACGACGGCTGGTCGTTCTACACGCCGCAGGCCGTGGTGGTGACCCACGACGGGGAGCCCTGGTGGTGGGGCCGGCGCATGGACGCCAACGGGGCCCGGCGCACCGTCTATATGGACGAGGCCCAAATCCTCGACTACTCGGACGACCACGTCATGTCCACCGAACGGCACGCCTTTGGTCAACTGGCCGGCCTGCTGGACGGGATGGGCCACGGATCGGCACGCGTTGGCGTCGAGCTAGACAACTACTACTACTCGGCTGCCGCCCACCAACACCTGTGCGCCGGCTTACCCGACGCCGAGGTGGTGGACGCCACAGCGCTTGTGAACTGGCAGCGGGGCGTGAAGTCCGACCGGGAACTGGAGTACATGCGCCGCGGCGCCCGGATTGTGGAGCGCATGCACGCCCGCATCCGCGACGTCATCCAGCCGGGCATGCGTAAATGCGATCTGGTGGCCGAGATCTACGCCACCGGAATCTCAGGTACCGAAGAGTTCGGCGGCGACTATCCGGCCTTCGTCCCCATGATGCCCACCGGCGCTGACGCCTCGGCGCCCCACCTGACTTGGGACGACAAGCCGCTGAAGGTCGGAGAGGGGACATTCTTCGAGATCGCCGGCGCCTATCGGCGCTACCAGTTGCCCCTATGTCGCACCACGTTCCTCGGGACCCCGCCTGACGACATGCGCCGGGCCGAGAAGGCGGTCTTGAACGGACTTGATGCCGGGCTTGCTGCCGCCCGGGCCGGAAACCGGGCAAAAGACGTGGCCACCGACTTCTACGCCACCATGGAGGCCGCCGGCTTCCACAAGGAGGGCCGCTGTGGCTACCCGATCGGGATCAGCTATCCGCCGGACTGGGGGGAGCGGACCATCTCGTTCCGGACCACCGACGAGACGGTTCTCCAGCCGGGCATGACATTCCACTTCATGCCGGGCCTCTGGATGGACACCTGGGGACTGGAGATCACCGAGAGCATCGTGATCACCGAGGACGGCCCGGCCGAGCCGCTGGCCGATGTCCCACGGGCCATCTACGTGAAGGGCTGAGGATGGCCGGGAGTGTGGTGCCGGTACCGGTCGACGAAGCCCTGGATCTCCTCGACGTTCTGATCGCCTACGACACCGTGGCTCTGACCCCGAATCTGGACATGATCGGCGACGTCCGGGACCGCCTGGAGGCCCTCGGAGCGTCCGTGGTCCTCACCCACGACGACAGCGGCACGAAGGCCAACCTGTTCGCCACCATCGGTCCCAACATCAATGGTGGGGTGGTCCTCTCGGGGCACTCGGACGTCGTCCCGGTAGACCCGGCGGACTGGACCACGCCGCCGTTCACCGCTAACCGCCGCCACGGCCGGGTCTACGGCCGAGGAACGGCCGACATGAAGGGGTTCGTGGCCTGCGTCCTGGCCATGGCCCCCACATACGCGGAACTAGACCTGACGGTGCCGATCCACGTGGCGTTGACCTTCGACGAGGAGGACGGCTTCCACGGGGCACCGATCCTGCTGGCCGACCTGGTGGAGCGGGGCGTCCGGCCGTCGGCGGCCATCATCGGCGAACCGACTGGGTTGCGGACCGTGGGCGCCCACAAGGGCTGTTACGAGTACCGCACCATGGTGACGGGCATGAACGGTCACAGTTCGGCCCCCGCCGAGGCAGTCAGCGCCGTGCACCACGCCTCGCGCTGGATCTCCGGCCTGCTGGGCCTGGCTGACGATCTGACCGACCGGGCACCCGACCCCAGCCCCTACGACCCGCCGTCGACCACCTTTAACGTGGGGACGATCAGTGGCGGGCAGGGACGATGCGTGGTCGCCGACCGGTGCTGGTTCGACTGGGAGATGCGCCCCGTCCAGGCTTCGGACGCCTCGTTCGTCAAGGAACATATGGCGGCCGTAGAGGCCGCCCTGCTCGACGAGATGCGGGCTGTGCATCCCGAGGCCTCCATCCGAACCGACGTGGTCTGCGAGATCGACGGCCTGGAGTGGCGGGACACCTCGCCGGCCCTCGACCTTGTACGGGTCCTGCTGGCCGACGAGGTAGCGGCGAACGGCGGCACCCTGCCGCTGGACGTGGTGGCCTACGGAACCGAGGCGGGGTTGTTCCAGGCAGCCGGCATCTCGGCGGTGCTCTGGGGTCCGGGGGACATCGGCGTAGCTCACCGGCCGGACGAGTTCGTCGAGGTGGCCGACCTCGAAGTCTGCCTGGCCCTGTTGGCCCGCCTGGGCGGACACCTCGCCCGCTGAGCAGGCTCGACGGGACCGTGATTCCATCGATTCTCGACCCGGGTCTGGAAACGGCTTTCCAGGCCGACGGTTTCGTCACCGTGGAACGCCTGATTCCCGAACACGTCCTGAGCCCGCTCCACGAGCGGTTCGACCGCCTGTTCCGTGGCGTGTTCGAGACTGGGGTGGCGCCCGACGAGGTCAACTGGCAGGACGGGTCGGGAGACCCCACACTTACCCGCCAGATCTGCAACGGCTGGAAGGCCGACCGGCTGGTCGCCTCGGTCGTCCTCTCCGAGCGCCTCGGAGCGGTGCTGGCCCGTCTGGCCGGTTGGCCCGGAGCCCGGATCATTCAAGACAACCTGCTGTGGAAGCCGCCCGGCGCCCGGTCAGTGGGCTTCCACCGGGACAACGCCTACCTCGCCTGGTACCGGCCGCAGGAGATGGCCACCTGCTGGATCGCCCTGGACCCGACGGCAGCGGTCGGGGGGACGGTGGAATTCGCCCGGGGGTCACACCGGTGGTCGACGGACGGCAACCCTTTTATGCAGTTCCACGCCCCGGACGACCATCGGGACCCGATGGAGGAGGCGGCCGCCGCCGAGGGCGTGGTGTCTGACGTGGTGCCCGTCGAAGTTCCGGCCGGGGGAGGGTCGTTTCACCACGGCTGGACGTGGCACGGGTCGGCCCCCAACCGGTCCGATGTCCACCGCCGGGTTCTGGTGCTTCACTGCGGCAGCAGTGAGGCCCGGTTCCACCGGCCAGGCTTCGAAAAGGGCAACGGGCCCATCTACTCCCGGTACGCCCGCCCGGACGTCGACGACATGGACGAGGTCCACTTCCCGGTGCTGTGGCGCGACGACGGATACCGCACTCCAGGACTAGAAAGTCTCACAGTTCAGTTATAGGCTCTCACTCACAGTGATCGAGACCCGCCGTGGCGGGCCGGAGGCGGTCCCGTCCGCCGTCCACACCGAATTCCGGAACCCACAGGAGCATTCCCATGACCCGCATGACCCCCAGCGAGGCCTTCGTCGAGACGATGGTGGCCAACGGCGTCACCACCACCTTCGGCATCATGGGCTCGGCCTTCATGGACGCCATGGACATCTTTACTCCGGCCGGGATCCGCCTGATTCCGGTGGTGCACGAACAGGGTGCCGCCCACATGGCCGACGGCTATGCCCGAGTTAGCGGCCGTCACGGCGTGGTCATCGGCCAGAACGGCCCCGGGATCTCCAACTGCGTGACAGCCATTGCGGCGGCCTTCTGGGCCCATAGCCCGGTGGTCATCGTGACCCCGGAGACCGGGACGATGGGCATTGGCCTGGGTGGCTTCCAGGAGGCCAACCAACTCCCCATGTTCCAGGAGTTCACCAAGTACCAGGGCCACATCGTCAACGAGAACCGGATGGCCGAGATCACAGCACGGTGCTTCGACCGGGCCATGTCCGAGATCGGCCCCACCCAGCTGAACATCCCCCGGGACCGGTTCTACGGCGAGATCGACGTCGAGATCGCCGAGCCGATGGTTTTAGATCGAGGCCCGGGCGGTGACGACAGCTTGGACGCGGCGGCCGAGATGTTGGCCAACGCTGAGTTCCCGGTCATGGTTTCGGGCGGCGGCGTGGTCATGGGCGACGCGGTGGCCGACGCCATCGTCCTGGCTGAGCGGCTGGGCTGCCCGGTGGTTAACAGCTACCTGCATAACGACTCCTTCCCAGCCAGCCACCCGCAGTGGTGCGGCCCCCTGGGCTACCAGGGGTCCAAGGCGGCCATGAAGCTCATCTCAGGGGCTGACGTGGTACTGGCCCTCGGCACGCGGCTTGGTCCGTTCGGCACGCTGCCCCAACACGAGATGGACTACTGGCCCGCCGACGCCAAAATCATCCAGGTCGACGCCGACCACAAGATGCTGGGCCTAGTCAAGAAGATCTCCGTGGGCATCTGCGGCGACGCCGGAGCGGCGGCACGGGCCCTGACCGACCGCCTAGCCGATCGCACCCTGGCCTGTGACACCAGCCGCGACGAACGTGCCGACCGTATGGCGACGGAGAAGAAGGCCTGGGAGGACGAGCTGGACGAGTGGACGCATGAAACCGACGACTTCAGCATCGACATGATCAAGGAAGCCATCGACGAGGAGGGCAACTGGCTACACCCCCGCCAGGTCCTTCGCGAGCTCGAGAAGGCCATGCCGGCCCGGGCCATGGTCTCGACCGACATCGGCAACATCAACTCGGTGGCCAACAGCTACCTGCGGTTCGACGAGCCCCGTTCGTTCTTCGCCGCCATGAGTTGGGGAAACTGTGGCTACGCCCTGCCGACCATCATCGGTGCCAAGGCGGCCGCCCCCGACCGTCCAGCGCTCTCGTACGCCGGCGACGGTGCTTGGGCAATGAGCATGGTGGAGGTCATGACAGCCGTTCGCCACAACATCCCGGTCACCGCTGTGGTGTTCCACAATCGCCAGTGGGGAGCCGAGAAGAAGAACCAGGTCGACTTCTACGGTCGACGGTTCGTAGCCGGCGAGTTGGACGGTGGCGAGAACTACGCCGAGATCGCCCGGGCCATGGGCGCCGACGGGGTCCAGGTGGACCAACTCGAAGACGTCGGCCCGACGATGTCGGCGGCGATCGACGCCCAGATGAACGAGGGCAGGACCACGGTCATAGAGATCATGTGCACCAAGGAACTGGGCGACCCGTTCCGGAAGGACGCCCTGTCCACACCGGTGCGCCACCTCGAGCAGTACGCCGACTTCGTCTGATTGGACTCTTCGGGCCCACGGCCCGTGTCGAAACTCAGATCCCGGTCGCCTGGGCCGGCTTGTGGGAAACGTCCCCGAGGTCGAGTTCACGGGTCCAGGCGGCGAATTCCAGCAGGATCCCATCGGGGTCCCGGAAATAGACGGAGCGCACGAACACCCCATCGTGCACTTCGCGGGCCACCCCCCACTCGGAATCGTCGTGGTTCATGACCTCCGAGCACTCCACGCCGGCGGCTCGGAGCCGGTCCACATAGCCGTCGATGTCGGCGGCCGGCACGTGGAAGGCCACGTGGTTCATCGAGCCGTGGGCCGAGTGAATGGCCCCCCGGTCTGGCCGGTCAGCCGGCATCGACACCCCCGGGGCGGCCGGCGGTGCGTCAGGGAACCAGAAGAAGGCCACAGAGTTCCCGTTACCGCAGTCGAAGAAGAAGTGCTGGCCGGCTCCGCCGCCCAACTCGATGGTCTTGGTGAGTGGCATGCCCAGGATGCCCTCGTAAAAGGCCACGGTGGCTGCCATGTCACGGCAGACCAGGGCCAGATGATTGATACCCCGGACCTCGAACCCGTGGCCCTTCTGCCCCCGGTCGTCGACCATGGAAG
>Ga0209019_1001696_pt1 | contig 10825 bp, 9 predicted proteins | sample METZYME_3_300m_FD_187549 | JGI IMG/M metagenome (GOLD analysis project Ga0209019, IMG submission 187549) | Marine microbial communities from oxygen minimum zone in mesopelagic equatorial Pacific - METZYME_3_300m (SPAdes) (version 2) | ecosystem: Environmental > Aquatic > Marine > Oceanic | place... | reverse complement strand
AGCGAGGGCGCGTTGGCCCTGGGGTTGTCCGACCGGATCTTGATGCAACAATTTGCCATTTATTCGCCCATTTCAGTAAACCACACCCTGGGTGCCGCTCATCATGACCATATGTTGGACCGTGAAGCCGCCGAGGCCCTGATGTTGACGGCCCATGACTGCCTGGAATTAGGGATCGCCGACGAGGTTGTGCCAGAGCCGGATGGGGGCTCCCATGTCGACCCGCATGAGGCGTCTGCGGTTCTCCAAACAGCGATCTTGACCAACATATTCCAACTATCCAAGATGTCTGAAGGTAAGCTCCTGAAGAGGAGGTATAAGAAGTTCCGCAGGATGGGTGAGGGTAGCGGGCATTCCCAGGAAGCCATGAACCGGGAAGTTAACCTCTTGATGAGTATCACTTCGGGAGATGAACCGCCGGAGCGGCCATCCAGAAAGCGAAGAAAAAAGAGTCGAACGGGAGAACCTGCCGAGGCCCAAGTTTCATCTGGCGATTAGCCCGAATTTAGCGAGTCATCACCGCCGAGAGACCTTTGGCGGTAACCTCGTATCTGTCTAATCTCTTTAGACCGCTTCCGAGCCAAACTCCTTCAGGCTCTTTTTCATCGCATCGGCTACGGATTTAAACTCTTTTCCAACAGACTTATCCAGAAGGGCCGTGGGTTTGGACGCATCCCGGTAGATGGAACGTAAGGCGATATCGCCAAGAAAGGGGGCGTCAACCTCTTTGGCCAGGTTTTTGCCGCCGCCCTCACCGAATATCTCCCCGGTGTAATTCTCAACAACGCCCAGCACATTTAGATTCAATTTGCGAATCATGTTGATGCAGCGTTTGGCGTCCAAGTTAGCCAAGTCCTGGGGAGTGCTTACTACTACGAATCCGTCCATGGGCAGGTTCTGCATAATCGTGAGAGGGGAGTCAGAAGTGCCGGGGGGCAGGTCAACCACCAGGTAGTCCAGTTCGTCCCACTCGGTCTGCTGCAGGAATTGGCTTATGGCGTTGTGAATCATCGGTCCGCGCCAGATTATGGCTTCGTCCGGGTTCTCTTGGAAGAAAGCCATGGAGACGACTTTGACGCCCCATTTTTCCGAAGGAATTATCTGTCCATCTACGTAGTCAGGTTTATCGGTGATGCCCATGACATTGGTCACATTGGGGCAGTCGATATCCACATCCAGGAGTCCAACGCTGTTCCCTTGGCTGGCCAGGGTCACCGCTAGATTTACGGCGACCGTGGTCTTGCCAACGCCGCCCTTGCCGCTATATACGCCAATCTTGGTCTTGATCTTGCCAAGACGCTCGGTGATTTGGCGTTTTTGCTGCCAAGACTTTTTGATTTGTTCCAGGCGTGCGGTTTCCTGGGGCGTGGGCATGCGTTCCTCCGGAGGGAGCTCTGAGAATCTAGAGTGGGCGGGTTGTGGGGTTGGGGTCTAACCCAGAAGGTGAAACGGTCGTTCAACTCCTGGTGTTAGGTAGTTTCGTCAAGCTAGAGGGCCGGTTAGATGCCCAGTTGTGAGCGGGCTTCCTCGCTGATCAGTTCCGGAGACCAAGGCGGGTCGAAAACCATCTCTATCTGGACTTCCTCTACGCCGTCCAGTTCTTGCACAGCCCATTCCGCTTGTTGGCCGATATAGGGGCCCATGCCACAGCCGGGAAATGTTAGGGTCATCTGAACGTAGACGTCGCCTGTGTCCTTTACCTGCACGTCATAGACCAGACCTAGGTCGACTATGTTAACCGGAATTTCCGGGTCATAAACGGTTTTCAGCGCTTCGTAGATCGACTCTAACGTTACGGTTTCCTCAGCCATGTTTTTCTCCTAAACTCGGTCGCCTGCCACGATTATATTAAAGTCGACCAATGTGGTCAACAATTTTCCGATGGCTTATTCGACCGGTCACGTTTTAGGCAACTGAGATAGTTTATGTGTATCCTTAGACAGTCTCAGGACGAGTGGTGATTTCAGCCATCCTCCCGCGTATGGCAACCGGATTTGTAGTTGATCGTCTGCTCAAGCCGAGCCGATCGGACCACCTGCTCGCCATCTGCCAACCTAGGCTCGCATTACCGTCTTAGGGAATCAGCAGCAATTTGCCGGTGGTGGCCCTGCTCTCAAGTTGCCGGTGGGCCTCAGAGGCGTCTGACAGAAGGAATTCACCGCCGATCCGGAGCTTTAGCTCCCCAGAGGCCACCCAGTCTAAAACGTCGCCGGCACGCTTCTCCAACTCGGCTCGGTCCACCGTGTAGTCACCCAGACCGGGGCGGGTCATCGAGAGAGACCCAGCTCCCAAAATGCCAGGGCTGACGGGATCCGGTGCTCCGCTGGCGGCGCCGTAGAGGACCATATGCCCGCGGCGGCCCAGGCTGCTGATGCTTTGATTGAAAGTGGTCTTGCCTACTCCGTCATACACGGCCCTTACACCCTCGCCGTTGGTAGCCTTTTTGACCTCTTCAGCGAAGTCTTGTTGGGTGTACAAGATCACGTGGTCTGCGCCGGCCTCCTTGGACAGCTCGGCCTTCTCATCGGTGGACACGGTGGAGAAAACGAACCCGCCCAACTTCTTGATCATCTGGGTCAGAAGCAGACCCATGCCGCCGGCCCCAGCATGGACGATCACTCGGTCGCCTTTTTGCACAGCGTAGGTGGAGTGGCACAGATAGTGGGCAGTCATACCCTGGAGGATGGCCGCGGCCCCTGCTTTGGCGTCAACGCCGCTGGGACGTTTCATCAACCGCCATGCGGGCACAATGGCCAACTCGGCGTAGGTACCGGGAGCGGTGCAATAGGTAACGTCGTCCCCAATCTTGACCTCAGTCACGCCGGGGCCGATATCTTTGACAACCCCTGCGCCCTCCACACCGATGATGCGGGGCAACGGAGGACCGGGGTTTATTCCCTGGCGGCTATAAACATCTGTAAAGTTCACGCCTGCGGCCTGGATCTCGACAACTGCTTCTCCCTCGCCGGGAGTCGGGTCGGCCACGTCCTGGTACTTCATGACCTCGGGTCCGCCGAATTCAGTGATCTGTACTGCTTTCATATTGAGCCCTCCTGAAATGTCTGCGAGATATTACGGCGGTAGGCCGATGGCGCTGCGGCCACCATATTGACGGCGGTAAGTATACACTGGAGGTGGTTATACGCCAGGTTGGGAATGCGACCTGCTGATGCTTCATGGGAGAAACCGAAGATCAATGGACGGGTTGGACGGATTGAAAGCCCAGCCATCCGGATTATTTGCCGGCCTTTGGGAGGCCTAGAATCCCAGATAAGACAATGCGGCCGCGGCGGCGCCGTTTAGACTCAAGCCATTTCCGGTTGCCTGCGCGTACATGTCTTGAAGTTTTTTCAACACGTCGGCAACTGGGGCATCACCTTCGCTGACGTGCGCGCGGAGTTCGGCCAGAGTTTCGTAAGCATGGTCAACGTTCCAGAAGAACGAGAGCAGCCAGGCCAACTCACGTTCGTTGGAGGGAACGGGTATGTCTGAGAGGTCATATAGCCGGTTGACGACCTTTGTGTAGCGAAGAATCCCTGCTTTGTCTTCCTGGCTTTCGCCATAGAACCTTCGGCGGCTAAGTTCGGTGATGCGTTGAGAATAATCTTTCTCGCCGTAAATGTTCTTGGGCAGCCATTCGTTGCGGAGATCGACAACTTCGTTGCCCGCCTCGTCCACTATTGCGACTGCGAGGTCCGAACCCAAGAGGTCTTCATACTCAAACTTCACCGCGTCCCGGAGCAAGGCCTCCTGGAGCATCAGCGTCAGTTCCCGGGGAATCTTCTTGTAGTTGGCGCCGCTGGCCTGGTCGTTGGTGTCGGCGCCCACGCCACCGGTGTTGAAGACGAAGTATTGTTGGGAGAGTCCGCCCTCTTCGATCTTCTTTACGATGTTGTAGAGGTTGTTGGCGTTCTCGTCTTCCAGGCCGATTATGAACGGGTCTGAGAAGTACTCAACGTAGGGGCGGCCGATGGCTCCAATGGCCGCTCCCATCTGGACCGCTTCACCGTACATCAGTATGCGGATGTACTGTTCGGACGATAGGCGGCGCAGGGGTGGTACCACGGTGTTTTGGCGCATCACGGCCTGCCAAAAGACCTGGTCGGTGTCCTCTACAGGAACATGAACACCTTCGGTCTCGCGGCCGTTGGTGATCTTTTTGAGCAAATCGTTGGCGCCTTTACGGGCTACCAACCTCGTGCGCGAGAGCGTGACACGCATGTTTCGGACCGGATTGGAGAGGAAATTCGGAGACCAAGAATCCAGGTTGATCGGCACGTTCTCCAGGGTTTCTTGGCTGTTTGGGTCTTCATCCGTTCCGCGGACGGCCTCAAAGGTAATGGGGTCTTCCGCTTTGTTCAGGCCAAAGGGCATGGCGTAGAGGTTGTTCTCGGTGCCGTCTATTCCGTAATACAGAGTGGACTGCTTGCCGTCTTTGGTGGCCTTGACCGGGTCCATGAGGGGCTGCAACAGGACGATGTCGTCGTTCATCGGGTAGACCCCTTCCTCGGCGTCCGTCTTCAGCTTAAGCCGGCCTGCCAGTTCGCTATTGGCCAACTCCAGCATGATGGTGAGGGTGCTCTTGCCGTGGAGGGACGGACCGACTGTTATCAGCGCGGTGTTCTTCATCTGGCCTGACATAGTCTTGGCGCGGGCCATGCTCAACGCAGCTTGAATGGCCAGCCCGTCTACTTGTTTGACCTTGAACATGGCGATGGACAGTGGGCCCATCTTGTGCTCACCGACATAGTCGAATCCCAGGTGCAATGAAAGACCCTTGGTGGGAGCTTTGAAGACCAACTGGGTCAACCCGGCATCGCGGAGGCGCTTCTTCAGTTCTTCCGGCATCGGCAGGTCTTCCATCCAATGGGGAAGCGAGACCTCAAGGATATCCGGTTCCTGGCGGCTCACCTCTTCAGAGACGGGGAAAGTGAGTTGGCGCCACATCAAGGGAATCTGCATATACCGGGTGCCAAAGAGCATCTGACGGGCATGGAAGGAACGCCCTGGGGCGTCGCCAACCTGGCGGTCTGACTGGACTATAGTGTCGCCCGCGGCCAGATTTTCTTCCATATAGGAATTGATGTAGCCGAAGACCTCGGTGAACAAGGTCTGGCTCTCCGTGGTGAACACTACCCCGTCGCGGTTCTTGGCGAACCCGTCGATGAAGTATTGAGTCAGGTCGGGCCGGCGCACAACGCCCAATTGGCTGAAGAACCCGTACCCACCGGTATCCAAGCGAATAGCCACACCGGGCCACGCGCGACCGGCTGCTCTGCCGGCGGCATTGGCCTCTGCGGCTTCTTTGTCGATGATGCTGGCTTCGTCCAGATATTTCTGTTGCTCTTCTTCGGGCAGGTCTTGCAACACGTGCATCTGGCTGATGAGCCACTCTTCTGATGGGTTGTTAAATGTTGCGCCGGGTTTGTGGCCCTTGCGGGCCAGAGCGACAAGACGGTCTAATTCCTTCTCGAACGCGGGCACGGCGATGGGGCCGGCAAGGGAGGAGCCTGGCGTTGGCTGTGTTTGGGAGCTCATTTATTCCGATTCCGTTTTATTATAATGGTGAGAGGTTACTGCGCTGCCTTTTTACAGGCGCGCCAAACTGTTGGCAGGCATGTCACAAATAGACGACAGTATGCTACATCCTGGCCGTGACCAAGTCAAAGAGATTCAGCGGTGATTTTCCGGCCTGATTGAAGGTGAAATCAAGGGCGGGGTGGCACGCCGATATGCACCTACGAAGCATAGCGATCCGACGTGTTTCAGAATGCGCAGCGGACCGCGATTCGGTACGAGGTCCAGTGGCTAACCAAGGTTCTCAGGGTACCGCCGCCGTAAAGATTCGGATTGCCTTTGGATCTGAATACTGGTATGATTTTGGGGCTGATTGTCCTTCCAAAGGGGCCGGTTACAACGAAGATTCTCCAGCCGTGGGGTTTCGATAAGACGACGTTAAATAGCCCTCCGGCAGACCCCTCAAAGTTCTCCGGTGAATCCCAATCCCATTGGCGCACATTTACGAAATCTGAAGACTGACTGAAGGTGGAGGTATCTGAGTGACGACCGAGCTAAGCCCTTCGATATCGGAAGCTCTAACGTATTTTGTGGCGGCGAAGAAATCCGCCAAGACTGCCCAGCAAAGTCATCAGGAATTAGGCCGTTTCGTGGCCTGGGTCGGCCGGGAACGGAAGGTCTCCGAACTCTCCCCCTCTGAAGTTGCAGAATATGCTCAGCAGATCGGTCTAGGCGGATCAGAGTCCGTGCACCGGTTGAGCCCCGTAAAGGTTTTCCTAGCCTATTGGAAAGACCAGGGATGGATTGAAAATGGACTAGCATCCCACCTTCGGGTGCCCCGCACCCGCCGCACCACAGCAGCAGCTGCAAAGACCACTTCCCGCACCAATGGCCGGTCCACTTTCACCGGTTCCCAACTCAGCCAAGAAGGCTATGACCGTCTCGTTACACAGCTAGATGACCTCAAAGACCAAAGAGCCCTCGTCCTGGAAGATATTAAACGGGCCATGGCAGACAAAGACTTCAGAGAAAACGCCCCGCTCGACGCCGCCAAAGATCAGCAGGGTATCGTAGAACTCCGCATCCGCGAACTAGAAGCCAGCATAAATAACGCACAGATCCTGCCCGAGGGCGCGTCCTCCAAGGTTGCCCGATCTTCGGTCGGCGCCAAGGTTACTCTCAAAGACACCAACTCCGGGAAAACCCTGGCCTACACACTGGTGGATGTCCGCGAAGCAGACGTCTCGGAAGGCAAGATTTCCACCACCTCCCCGGTGGGTCAGGCCTTACTAGACCGGATGGTCGGCGAAGAAGTGACCATCAATGTCCCCAAAGGCACCCTACGTTATTTGGTGCAACGGATCACCGGCACCGCGTAAAGCCTGGACTGGTCAGAGAAGAAAAGGACCGCCACACAAGGGCGGTCCTTTTCTTTTGGCGAATTATGAGCCGGTGAATGACTGGACATAATAATGGCAAATAAAAAGGCGCCCATTTTTAGGGCGCCTTTTTGATGTCCTAAACTCCGAATGATATCGCGCTAGCTGAGACCTTCCATCACAGCGAAGATATCTCTGGGGTCCGGCAGGATGCCGGGCTCATACAACTCACGGAAGCGCACTACGCCCCCTTTGTCGATGATGATTACTGCCCGCTTGCTGGCCCCGCGCTCCTCGTTCCAAAGGTTATACGCCTTGCTGACCTCGCCCTTGGGATGGAAGTCGGACAACTCGGGGTAGGGAAGGCCACCAAGCGCTGTGCTCCAAGCACGGTGGGACGGAACTGTGTCGCAGCTTATGCCCAAGACCTGAGCATTATTATCCTCGAACCGTTGGTATTCCTGCCGGAACGAGGTCGCCTGCGTGGTTCAACCAGATGTGAAGTCGAATACGTGGAAAGAAAGAACAACTATCTTCTCGCCCATGTAATCGGCCAGAGAAACGTCCCCATCGGGGGAGGGAAGTTTGAAATCAGGGGCTACATCGCCAACTTCTGCCGGCATATTCCCGCCTTTATTAAATAAGATTTGGGCGCGCTCCAAGAAGCCCAGCAGATTATACCGCACAATTCTACAGCAGACACTACCTGAGTTGATTTTGTGCTCCACCAAAGCGGCGAAAGGCCCCATGATATACTTGCCCGCGTTGCCTCCAGAGAGAATTGATGCGCCCGTGGTTGTTTTTGAGTGAGGTGTACGTGCAGGCGGTGTTCAAAAGCGGGGTATATCTTCCAGACTTAGACCTTTGGCTAGACTCGACGAGAAAGCGCGAGTTCAGTCTGATTTCACACGCCCATTCAGACCATACCGGGCGCCATAACCGCCCTGTTTTAACCCCCAACACGGCTGCCTTGTTGGGAGATTACCTCAAGAACTCCGACCCGGTCCTCCTCCCCTATCATCAGCCTTTCGACGCTCCGGAATATACGATGACCCTCTACCCGGCCGGGCATTGTCTCGGCTCAGCGCAGGCGCTGATCGAGTCGAAGGCGACTGGAGAGAGGCTGCTGTACACCGGGGACATCAAGAGCCGGACCAGTCTCATCAATGAACCCTTGGAAGCAGTGCTCTGCGATACCCTGGTCATGGAGGCCACTTACGGCCGCCCCGAGTATGTTTTTCCACCCGAGGAACAGGTCTTGGACACGGCCTATAAGACCTTGCGGATGTGGTTGTCCCGGGGTGATCGGCCTGTGGTTCAGGGTTGGCGGCTGGGCAAGTCCCAAGAGCTGCTCCACCATTTGCTCGGCAACGGCTTTGACGTTCTGATCGAGGAGAGCATCTATCTGGGCACCCATGTGTATCTGAACGCCGGAGTGAAATTCCCCGGCCAAATAAAAATGTTTGAAGGCGAATGGCCCGACGGCTGGGTACTGTTGTTCCCTCCGGGAAAGCGCCGCGAGGCCCTGAAGGGCTTCACCCGAAAGCGGACCTTGGAGATGACGGGATGGGCGACCTCGGGCACCATGCCCTGGGGCCGCAGCGCCGATGCCAGTCTGCCCTACAGCGACCATCCCGATTTCAATGAACTGGTGGCCTACGTCGAAGCCGTTGCGCCCAAGCAGGTCTATACCGTGAACGGCTTCCCTGAATTGGCCGCCCAGCTAAGGGAGTTGGGCTACCCGGCGGTTCACCTTCCGGGTCGGGGTCAAAAACAAGACACCGGTTTTCAGATGAAACTTGTGTAGATCAACTGGCCATGGATTAGACCCACTCCGTCTGATGGTCGCAACTGCTATCGGTTTAGTTAAAATAACGGCGTGCAGACACGGCCTCGACCAAATAAGGAGATTCGTATTCTATGACCAATGAGATATTGCGCACTCTTTTGCCAATCGCAGGATGGGATGAAGAGCGCACTCAGGGGCTTACGATAACCGGAGGGACCGACCCCGTATTGCCAACTTCGTTTCGCATCGGAGATACCAGCACCGCCGCCTTAAGCGCGGTTGGCCTAGCTGTCTCCGATCTGTGGGAGTCCCGCATGGGACGCCGCCAAGAAGTATCGGTAGATGTCCGCCGGGCGACCGCGTCATTACGCAGCGGCAAGTACATGCAGATGGACGGCGCCGGCGTGTCAACCGAGCGCAACACCGTGATGGGCGTCTATCCCACTAAAGACGGCCGCTGGAGCTATCTTCACTGTAACTTCCCCAACCATCGCGCCGCCGCTCTCAATGTATTGGGCGTGGCGGAAGACCGGGACGCAGTGACTAAGGCGGTGGCCAAATGGAACGCCCAGGACCTGGAAGACGCGATAATTGAAGCCAAAGGCGCGGGCGGCATGGTGCGCACAATGGAAGAATGGACGAAACATCCCCAGGCCGCGGCCATTGCCAATCTGCCTCTGATGGAGATCGTCAAATTAGCGGACAGCCCGCCGGAGGCGTTGCCTGAGGGCAGCCGACCGTTGTCTGGAGTCCGGGTGCTGGACCTGACGCGGGTCCTCGCCGGCCCAACCTGTGCCCGCACGTTGGCTGAACACGGCGCGGACGTCATGAAAATCACCGGCGCTCATTTGCCCAACATCGGCTATCAGGAATACGACACAGGCCATGGCAAGCTCAACGCCCAACTGGATCTCCGCGAAGTGAAGGATATGGACACCTTGCGCGAGTTGGTCAGTCAGACGGATGTGTTCTCCCAAGGCTATCGGCCTGGCACCCTCGGCGGGCGCGGACTATCGCCAGAGGAGCTGGCGGAATTGAGGCCCGGCATCGTTTATATCTCGCTGTGTGCTTTTAGCCATATGGGCCCCTGGGCGTCGCGCCGGGGCTTCGACACCGTGGTGCAGACGGTAAGCGGCATCACCAACCGTCAAGGAGACCTGTTCCCTGGCGCAACTCCGGGGCCGCAGTTCTACCCGGTGTCGGCGATCGATTATCTAACGGGCTACCTGATGGCATTCGGCGGGATGGTGGCCTTGAACCGCCGGGTGCACGAGGGCGGGAGTTGGCTGGTTCGAATCTCACTGGCCCAGGTTGGACGTTGGTTGGTCAGCCAAGGTGAGATTCCCGAAGCAGACCTCAAGAACATCCCGGTGGAATTCACCCCTGAAGAAATCGCCTCGTGGTCCACGGTCAGCGACACGCCCATGGGCAAGCTCAGGCACCTGGGCCCAGTGCTGAGCCTCTCCGAGACCCCACCGCGCTGGGTTAGAACCTCAGTGCCCTTGGGTCACCACGACCCTGTGTGGCCGGAGCGGTCGTTGTAAAGAAACACGGACACCGAACACGTAGGGGCACGGCAACGCCGTGCCCCTACGTGTTCGGGCCGTTGTTTTGGGTCTGGTGCCGCCAGATTTAGTCGGGCGTGCTGCCCAGCGCAGGGACGTTGGACTCCTCGTCGGAGGCCAGTTGTCGGTTGACCGCGCTCAGATATGCCTTGGCGCTGGCGACGATGATGTCGGTGTCGGCGCCCCGGCCGGTGTAGGTGCGTCCGTCCTTCTCGATCCGGATTGTGACGGTGCCTTGGGAGTCGATCCCCTCGGTCACCGCCTGGACATTGAAGTCCACCAGCTTGGAGTCGGTGCCAATGGCCCGGTCGATGGCGTTGCAGACCGCGTCCACGGGGCCGTTGCCGGTGCAGGCGTCGGTGATGGACTCGCCGTCTGGGCCGATGAGTTTGACGGTGGCGGTGGGAATGCCCTGGTCGCCGCCGGTGAACTGCACATGGTCCAAGGTGTAGCTGATTGGCTCGGTGGACGTCCGCTTCTCCTCGTCCATTAGAATCTCCAAGTCGCGGTCGGTGACCTCACGCTTCTTGTCGGCCAGGTCTTTGAAGGACTCGAATACCTTGGCCAAGTCTTCT
>Ga0209019_1001694_pt1 | contig 10851 bp, 7 predicted proteins | sample METZYME_3_300m_FD_187549 | JGI IMG/M metagenome (GOLD analysis project Ga0209019, IMG submission 187549) | Marine microbial communities from oxygen minimum zone in mesopelagic equatorial Pacific - METZYME_3_300m (SPAdes) (version 2) | ecosystem: Environmental > Aquatic > Marine > Oceanic | place... | reverse complement strand
ACCCGCAAGATAGTGCGTGCTACGTCGAATCTCTGAACCTCCAACATGAGAACATCTGCCAAGGGCATTGAGAAACCACCCGGAGCCACGAGTTCATCACCGTCGACCGCTGGTCTCTCTAGTTCCATCTGAGTCCGGTCCTGCATGGTCAAGCGGACACGGTCAGGCTGATCTAGCTCAATAAACCGACCCGGGCTTACAGGACCTATGTTTTGCCAGCTACTACAGGCGGTCAGGTTTAGCAGCAGGAAGAGCAGCAGAACGGCGCGGTAGCGTGTCATACCTTGATTTCACTCCCGTAAGGGCTCTCGTAATGTACGAGCCTCACTTACTCGATGATGAGGGTCCGCGGCAGCTGCAGGTTATGCTCGAGGAAGGTCAGCTTGGTCTCCAACTCTCCGGCGGTCGGCTGGACGTTGCCGTTGACGTCGGTTACCCGCGAGGTCACAGTGTGCTCACCCGGGGTGGCGCCGTTCCAGGTGTAGTTGAAGAACTTCCACCCGTACTTTTCGTTCGTCGTCGCCGGGTCGAGCGTTGCCGGCTGCCACGGGCCGTCGTCCACCTTCACCTCGACAGACCGGAGCGGTGTGCCGTCGTGCAGCACCACGCCGAATACGTTGTGGCGGCTGCCGTCGGGGGTCTCCCGGATCACTCGCGCGATGAACGACTTCAGCCCCATCTTGGTGATCGCCGTTTCTTTCCACTTCATCTCACCGTTGACCATCTCGCCCTTCAGGGTCCGGTACCAGCGGGCCTGGTACATCCCGAGGTACTGATCCTCTTGGACGTGGATCTCGGAGAGCCACTTGACGTTGGGCGCACCGTACCACCCGGGGACGAGCAGCCGGAGCGGACGCCCCTGATGCGTGCTTAGCGGCTCATCGTTCAGCGAGTAGGCAAGCAGCGGCTCGTCCGACAGCGCCTGGTCTCGCTGGAGACTCCGGCCGTACTGCTGGTCAACGGGGTACGAGCGACCCCGGAACTCCACTTCCTCTTCGCCATGGTCGGCGCCAAAGAAGACGAACTCACGAGCTTCGGACTTCACCCCGGCCCGATCCAGTACCGCCCGCAACGGGACGCCCCGCCAGCGGCCATTGCTCGAAAGACCGTTCACCGGGCCGCGATTCCCCGAGCATTCGAACCCGAAGACGAGCTCGCGGCTCGGCAGCGCGCGCAGGTCGGCGAGCGAGAGCGACAATGGCCGGTCAACGAGTCCCGACACCTGCAGCCGGTACGTCTCCGTGTCGATTTCGGGGTGGCCGTAATGCTGCGTCGTGAAGAACTGGTCGCTCGGGGTGAATACCCCGTCGATACCGCGGATATCGATGATCCGCCGATCCGGCGTCCGCTCCAGCACGATGGTGTCGGGCAAGTCGGTGAAGCGCACCACGGTCTGGTCCTCTGTGAGGGCCGGAAATGCCCATTCCGGTAGGCCGAGAACGCCCAATCCCGCAAGAGCGACGCTTCCTTTGATCATGTCACGACGTGTGGTCTGCTTTGTCATGTCGGGTTCCTTTCTAGGAACGTTGTGGTTGCCGCATCAGAGTATGAAGCGGTCGCCCAAGGTCCGCTAGTTTACTTCGCACCCCAGTCGTTCGCCAACTACCAAGCGTCAGACGCATGACTGCCGTCCGCGAGGCGGCGCGGCTCCGTTGCCGCTTCCCCCTTTCCTCAAGCCCTTTTACATGCCCTTGTCCCGTGATAGGCTGACTGACCTATTCTCGTACTGGAGGTCCGAATGAGATCGTCGTGGTTTGTCCTGGGTCTGATGGCTCTGGCGGTGGGGAGCGCCGATGCGCAGCAGACGCGCTCCATCCTCTTCATCGGAAACAGCTTCACCTTCGGCTCGGGCTCGGCCGTCCGCTTTTGGCGGGCAAACACGGTCACGGACCTGAACCAGGAGGGGATCGGAGGCGTTCCGGCGCTCTTCAAGTCGTTTGCGGACCAGACGGAGCTCTCGTACGACGTGTACCTAGAGACTCGGGGTGGCTCGGCGTTCGACTTCCATCTCCGGGAGAAGCTCGCCGAGATCACGAGCGAGGCTTGGGACGTGGTCGTCGCCCACTCTTACAGCACGCTGGACCGTGAGAATCCGAACGACCCCACGGCGCTGATCGCCACGGGGCGGGAGCTCTCGGACGTACTCCACCGCCGGAGTCCGTCGGTGGAGTTCTACGTGACGGCGACGTGGTCGCGGCCGGACCTGACGTACCCGGAAGGGACTCCCTGGTACGGAGAGTCAATCGACCAGATGGGAAGCGACGTGGACGCAGGCTATGACCGCTTGGCGGTCGAGGTCCAAGGGGTCAAGGCAGTGAACCCCGTGGGCGAGGCATTCAACCGGGCGATGCGGACCGGCGTGGCGGACCCGAATCCGTACGACGGGATCGACGCGGACAAGATCGACCTCTGGACATACGATCACTACCACGCGAGCACCTACGGCTATTATCTGGAGGCTTTGGTGGTCTTCGGGAACGTGACGGGCGTGGACCCCAATGCGCTCGGGCCCGGCGAGTGCTCGGGTCTTGAGTTGGGTATGTCGCGGGGTCAGGTAGAGGCGCTACAGCAGGTCGCGCACGACGAACTCGCCGCCGCTGGCGTGCGCCTGCGAATGCCGGCCGGGATCACGCCACCTCGGCGGCCGTCGCCCTGTCCGGCGTAACACTCGAGATCGAGCCTCCGAGGAAACCCTAAAGACCTACAGTAAACCGAGAGCCGATGCCGAGCTGGATTAACAAGAGCCTCTTAGTGATTTCGACTGCAGCCCTTGCTCAATCGATTGTGGTTTTCCCTCCATCGGTCTTCGCCCAGTCAACCGACCCCCAAACCGTGAGCTACACCCAAGCGCAGGCGGTGGCCGGAAAAATTACTTATGACATCAATTGCGCGAGCTGTCACGGGGTGAATCTGGAAGGCGCGGCCGTTGTTCCGGATTTGTCGGGAGACGGCTTCGTCGTGAAATGGAGCGAAGCTCCGCTCAACGAATTGGCAATCGAACTCCAGCAAATGCCGCCGGGCAATACAGGTGGATTGGACCCACAAGGTTACGAAGAAATCGCGGCATATATTCTTGCCTTCAATGGCGTCGAAGCCGACTCGGATCCATTGGCGGCGGGAATAGATTTTGAATCGACCGACTTGCTACCCGACATGGCCGACGGTCGACAGGTCGCAACAACAACCCGCATCTCGCCCGATGCTACCGAGGTGCTCGATCGGCTGACCCCGATCACCGACGCGATGCTCAATAACCCGCCAGTCGAAGATTGGTTGTTATGGCAACGCAGTTATGACAACCAAGGGTACAGCGCATTAGATCAGATCAACCGTGAGAACGTCGCCGACCTGCAACTGCGCTGGCGCATGCCGCTCCAGGGCGGGGATAATAATCCCGGCCCCATCATTCATGATGGCGTCATGTTCTTCTTTACATTCCCCGACAATGTGTTGGCGATCGATGCCAGCAGCGGTGCGCTGCTCTGGCGTTACGAGCACGAGTCGGAAGTTCGCGCGAGCCAGAAAAAGGGGATCGCGCTGGCGGGCGACAAGGTTTTCGTTCCCACTTCAGATCTTCATGTGTTAGCGCTCAGTGCCAAAACCGGAGAGCTGATCTGGGACCATGAGATCGAAACAGAAGAAGGGTTGACTGGCTACCACTTACGAAGTGCACCCTTTGTTGTCGGTGATAAAGTGATGCAAGGCATCACTTCCTTGCGTGTCCCGAAGGGTGGCTGGATCGTGGCGATCGACAGCGAAACCGGCGAAGAGGAGTGGCGGTTCAACACGATTCCACGACCCGGCGAGCCTGGCGGAAATACTTGGAACGGTTTGCCGATCGAAGGGCGCAGTGGCGGATCGGTCTGGAACGCGGGAGCCTACGACGCTGAACTCAATCTCGCCTACTTTGGTGTGGCGCCTACGTACGACACCGGACCGCTGCTCTATCCGGTTAACACCGATGGACTCAACAACGATGCCCTGTACACCAATGCCACGATCGCCCTCAACCCGGATACGGGGGAGTTGGTTTGGTATTACCAGCACCTGGCGAACGATCAGTGGGACCTGGATTGGGCTTTCGAGAGACAGATTGTCGACATTCCGTATGAAGGTGTGAACCGCAGGGTGGTCCTCAATCTGGGTAAACTTGGAATTCTGGACGCAGTCGATGCAGCGACTGGTGAGTATTTGTTCTCGATGGATATGGGCTTGCAGAACGTGGTCTCCGCAATCGACCCGGTCACCGGCTACAAGACCATCAACCCCGAGACCATTCCAATTCAGGGAGAGACCCGACTCATTTGTTCCACTCACTACGGCTCCAAGAGTTGGCCGCCTTCCGCGCTCAACCCTCGAACGAATCGACTCTACATACCTCTCAACGAAGGTTGCATTGAAGCGGGCCCCGATGGTTATGAGTTGCTCACTAGTGGTGTGCGCCTGGCAGCCGCGCTGAATCCGGATAGTAATGGCAACATGGGTCGCATACAGGCCGTTGACTTGGGCGAACAGGAATTCGCGTGGCGACATCGACAACCGAGCCCGATCATCAGCTCGATCATGGCGACTGCTGGAGGATTAGTATTCGCCGGCGATCTGAATCGATCACTCAGAGCCTTCGACGAGGAGAGTGGTGAGATACTGTGGGAGACGATGCTGGATGATGTACCGAGTTCCACTATCGTCACTTATGCGGTCGATGGCATTCAATATTTGGCGGTCACGGTCGGTCAGACCGGATACCATGTAAATGACTGGACCAGGATGTATGGTTTATTCGCCGAGCAAGAAGGCATGCCGGTGAACGATTCGCCGAAGGGCGGTGCGGCTATTTGGGTGTTTTCACTGCAGTAGAGCCTTGGTAAACACCATGGTTCCGTCATCGGCAAATGCGAGATCGCCTTCAGACCACATTGTATTTATGGGTGAGCTAAAGTTATGCGTTGCCAACTCTACCCAGCTCTGTCCACTGGCGTCCGGCTGGGCGCCGGGAAGCGCCTCATCCGGCGTCAAGACCTCCCGGGCGTGCCCCGCCGCCTGAATGCTTCAGCCCTTGCACGGGAACGGGATGAGTCGCATCCTCAGAGTCGAGAAGAATATGCCGTTACAGCGAGGCGGCGCCCGCCACGATGGAGTGGTTGCATGCATTGTCGCCTGGCTTGTCATGAGATTCGTGCAGTGAACCGCAACACGTTTCCGGCCACGTTCATGAGCATGCCCAAGACACGCACCTTCGTCGTTCACCTTGGCTTTCTGGTTGCCGGGCTCGGTCTGAGTGGAGTCTCAACCAGCGCACAATTTCGCCAGCCGACGGCGGAGCTGACGCCCACGGTCGAGCAGCAGAAGACCCAGCCTGGGCAGACCGTGACGCTCTTACTTGGGGTCGAGCTCCCGGAGAACATTCACGTGCAGTCGGACAAGCCGCGGGACCCGTTCGTCATTCCGACTCTCCTCACCTTTACGCTGCCCAACGGAGTCACGGTGGAGGAGATCACCTATCCGGAGTCCACGGATTTCCTCCTTGCGGGGCAAGAAGAGCCGCTGGCGGTCTTCGAGCAAGAGTTCACGATTGCGGTGCGACTGGCACTGGACGCAGATGTATCACCGGGCGAGATCGTCGTGCCCGGGAGCCTTCTATACCAGGCATGCGATGACCGCGTCTGTTTCGCGCCGGCGACCGCAGCCGTCGAATGGCATATGCACGTCGAACCGGCCGAACGCCGCTAGTGGCCCACGCACCAACTTCGGGTGGTGAGGGTCCCGCCGCGTTGACTCCCCGAACCGACGTACCTACAGTCAGCGATCGGAGGGCTCCATGAGACAGTTCAAGATTTTGGCCACACCGTTCCTGGTGATCTGCCTGGTCTCGCCGTTGGCCCTGGTCGGCCAGTCGCGCAGCCTCGTTTCGGAAATGAGCGATCTGGCTTGGGCGGGAGAAGTCGATAGGGCCAGGGCCGTCCTTGAGGCGAGACGGGTCGATAGCGAGCAACCGACCCCAGAATGGCTGGCCGCGGTCTCTTGGATGGCGCGTGGGGCGAGCTTCGCGGAGCGGTGGGACCTCGCGGAGCAGTACGCGACCGAAGCGATCGAGGGCAGCCTCGCATTGTTGAAAGAGCAGCCGCTCGACTCGGAACGTTTCTTGCCCACCGCCCTTGGGGCCGGGCTTGAGGTGCTGGGTCACACGTACGACGCTCAAGGAGACCGCGCCCGGGCCGTCAATCTTCTGAGTGCCGCACGGCGAGACTATGCGGGCACGTCGATCGAGACTCGGATTCAGAAGAACTTCCTCTTGCTCAGTTTGGAGGGGAGGCCGTTTCCTGCTCTTGAGATCGATCATTACCTCGGTTCACCGCCACCAACGCCGGATGAGCTGAAAGGCAAAGTCGTGCTGTTCTACTTCTGGGCTCATTGGTGCCCGGACTGCAAGCGGCAGGAGCCGGTGCTGAGGGGACTGTACGAAGAGTACAATGACCGGGGTCTGGTAATCGTTGGCCCGACCCAGTACTGGGGCTACACGTCCCGTGGCCAGAACGCGACGCCCGAAGAGGAGTTGGCGTATCTCAAAGGCGACTACGCGGCACAGTTTCCGATCCCGTCGTGGATGGGTGTACCGATCAGCACCAATAATTTCCTCAACTTCGGCGTCAGTACGACGCCGACGCTCGTGCTCGTCGATCGCGATGGCATCGTTCAGCGGTACAACCCAGGTGACTTGAGCCACGAGGAACTGGCCGCACTCATCGAACCGTTGCTCGAGTAGTCGGCGAAGGGGGTCAGCGTTCCTCCCAGCGACTCCGCTCGAGTAGACGTCCCGTGCCTGCCTGACCCGTTATCTCGCCGCCCTCGAACACGACCTCCCCCCGCCGGAGCGTGACGACCGGCCACCCGGTGACTTCCCATCCTGCGTAGATCGAGAATCCGGTGGCGGAGAACATGTCCTGGTCGCGGACGGTGCGCGTCTCCTCGGGGTCCCACAGGACGAGGTCGGCGTCCGAGCCGACGGCGATCGTGCCCTTCTCGGGGAAGATGCCGAAGAGTTTGGCTGGATTCGTTGCCGTGACCTCGACGAAGCGCTCCACGCTGATCCGGCCGGCGAGGACCCCGTCGGAGAAGAGGAGAGGCCGCAACATCTGAAGGTGGTTCATACCCGCACGGTGGTTCGTGATCGTCTGGCTGGGGTCGAGCTTGTCTTCCCGCGAGTACGCCACATGGTCTGTCCCCACGACATCGATCGTTCCGTTGGCGAGGGCCTCCCAGAGCGCATCTTGATCCGACTGCTCTCTCAGAGGCGGCTGCCCCACGTAGAGGCCAGCGTCCGGGCCGTCGAACCGCTCCCGCGTGAGGTGGAGATAGATCGGCCTCGTCTCAATGAAGAAGGGCAGCCCCTGCGCACGAGCGGCTTGCGCGACCCTCAAAGCCCGCTCAGAGGACACGTGGACCGCGTACACCGGCGACCCCGTCTGTTCGGCCATCGCCACGGCCCTCATCATGGCGACCTCCTCCGCCAAGACGGGTCTGGCCTCGGGCTGATACGCGACGGACGTGCGCCCCTGCGCCTCGAGCTCGGCTGCCTGATTCGCCAGTATGCTCGCGTCCTCCGCGTGTATCATGGTAAGGACGCCGGCGTCGCCCGCCGCCGCGATCATCTGGAGGAAGGCCGACGCGTTCGGGTCGAAACCCCCGAAATTCATGAAGATCTTGATGCTCGTCTGGCCCGTGGCCGCGAGCGCCTCCATCTGGGGGGCGTGCGCTTCCGGATCGTTGATCGTCGTGTGCAGGATCACGTCGGCGATCGCTTGCTGCGCGATCAGGTCCGCCTGCCGGTCGATGACTTCAGTGAGGTCCGAGCCCCGCCCCGCCGACGCAAAGTTCGAGATCGTGGTGATCCCACCGGCGAGGGCCGCCATCGAGCCGGTGCGATAATCGTCGACCCAGCGCCCGCCCAGATGGACGTGCGGGTCGACACCGCCGGGCAGGACCAGTAACCCCGAAGCGTCGATACGCCTGACGCCGGACTCGGCGCTGAGATCTCGCCCCACCGCGGCAATGACGCCCGCCCGCACCAGAACGTCGGCTTCGAAGCTGCCCTCCGACGTCACGACGGTCCCACCGTGCACGAGCAGATTCTGCGCGGTGAGACCCGCATGTTGGCCGATTAACAGCAGCGCGACACTTGCCGCGAGCGAGTACGTCCGTCTCATCGGATGCCCCCCTCTTATTGGTCTTCTCTCAGCTGCCTAGCCTGGGTCACGATGAATGCCCGGATGGCTTCTAACTGCACGCCGCCTAGTGCATCCTCGAAGTCAGGCATGCCTCGTTCGGCGAGTGCACCGTTGATTACGATATTCTCGAAATCGGCATGGGTATCCAGTGTCATCAGCCGTAGCTCAGGGGCAGTAATCGCTACTTCGTTGGGAATGCCGATGCCACCATGACAGCTAGCACACTGGGCATGGTAGAGCTCGTTGCCCTGGGTGACGAGTTGTTCGCTGTATTCGTCATCTGGCTGCTCGGGCACCTCCGCCGGCTCAATGACAGTCGCTGTCGGCAGCGCGGCCTCACCATCCAATTTCAACACTACTACGCCACCACCAAGATCTGTGGTGCGGTTGCCATTCATTAGGACGGCTACGTACTGCGTATCGCCGATCTGATACGTCATGACCGAAGAGCCAAAGGTGCCTTGTGCGTCGTAACTCCAGATCGGCTCGCCAGTGTCGCTATCACGCACAACGAGATTGCCGGTCCCTTCCCCCTGGAACAAAAGCCCTGTGGTCGTGGCAAGAACGCCGCCGTTGTAGAGTGATTCAAGTTGATGGCGCCACTTGTATTGACCGGTAATTGGATCAAACGCACCAACAAACGCCTTGGACTCCGGGCGTGGGTCAGCCTGGGCTTCCAATCGACGGCGATACTCACCCTCACCCCAGCCCAGGCTCAAGCCCCGCTCGCGAATCTCGTATACGCCAGTGTTTACAAACGTTTCGTCGAGAGAATAGAAGTTGGGTATGTCGTGGTAATAGAAATACATCAGGCCCTGTTCATTGTCCCAGGATTGAGGCTCCCAATTGTGCGCACCGGAATTGGCCGGGAGGATCCACTGAGGGTCTGACTCATAGACTACATCCGGGTTTTCAACCGGACGGCCGGTTTCCATATCCACATGGGTGGCCCAGGTGATGCCATCGGTGTAGGCATGAGCACGCAGAAGCTCGCCGTCTTCCCGATCGAGCACATAGAAAAAGCCGTTCTTGGGCGCCTGCAACAACACCCTGCGCATTTCACCGTTCAGCACGATTTCGCCGAGGGTGATATCCATGGCTGAACTGTAATCCCAGTTGTCGCCAGGGGTGGTCTGGTAGTACCAGTTCATGCGGCCGGTTTCCACGTCCACTGAAACAATGGTGGAAAGAAACAAATCGTCACCACCGCCAGGTGAGCGAATTTCTCGGGGCCAGGGGGCGCCGTTCCCGACACCTATGTAGAGACTGTTGAATTCTTCGTCGTAAACCAGCGAATTCCAGGCTGTACCGCCACCGCCGTATTTCCACCATTCACCACCCCAAGTCTGGGCTGCCATCTCCATTTCCGGATGTTCGAAGGGCTTGCTCGGATCCCCAGGTACCAGGAAAAAGCGCCATTCTACCTCACCGGTCTCGGCATCGTAGGCGGTGACATAACCACGGCGATGACCGGATTCAGAGCTGCCTTGGCCGATGTAGACCTTCCCGGCTGCACCCCGTGGAGCCCCTGTTACGTTGAAGCGTCCCAGTCCTGCCGGAATCCAGGTATCCACATCCCAAACTTCTTCGCCGGTGGCTACATCGATGGCTATTAGGCGGCCATCAAACGTGCCGACGTATACCTTGCCCTGGTAAACCGCCACGCCCCGATTATGGGCTGGGCCACAACAAGCCAGACGCACACTGCTGCGATCCACTTCCGGGTCGTAACGCCAGATTTCTTCACCATCAACGGCATCAAGCGCATAGACCACGCTCCAGCCATTGGTGACATACATGACACCGTCCACCACCAGGGGCGTACCCTGCATACGCATGTTGTTGTCACCAATTTCTGTGGTCCAGGCCAGCGCCAACTCGTTTACATTGTCGCGCGTGAGCTGGGTCAAATGAGAGAATCGCTGCTCCTTGTAGGTTTGTCCGTAAGTCAGCCAACTACCGGGTTCGGCGTTCGGTGCATTGATAATTCTGGCATCGTCCACATAACCGCTGCCCACTGCTTCTGTAGCATCGGACGATCCGTCGGAGAAACACGCCGAGACCAGTGCACCCGATGCGACCACTGGGATGAGGATAAGGACTCGGATTACCGCCAACACTCTACGAACGATGGTATTGCGGTCGATGCTCATGGTTCACTCGCCCCTTTGGCCTCTTTGTCGAAAGACGGATCCATTGTGGCCGATCTGCGCCCATCTGGCTACTGTGAGCGCGACCAATTAGGTGGTGACCCTTCTGCTCCCACCTTAATAACAGGGCATGACGATGAACAAACCACGCCGGTACTTGAAACTCGGTTTGATCGTAGTTCCGATCGCCCTGATCAATGCGCATGCAGCAGCCGCGCAGGCTGCCGCTTATTCCGGCGTCACCAATTCAATGGTGTTGTTCCAGGAGAACTGCGCAGTGTGTCATGGCGAAAACCTGGAGGGGGCTGCCCAGGGCACGCCGCTGCGCGGAGAGCTACGTCACGGCGGCTCCATGGCGGACATGATCGCCAGTATCAGCAATGGTTATGAGGCGACGGGCATGCCCACTTGGCGGGCAACCTTCACCCCGCTGCAAATCCGTAACATCGCCATGTACATCCTGGAAACCCGCGCCA
>Ga0209019_1001691_pt1 | contig 10861 bp, 7 predicted proteins | sample METZYME_3_300m_FD_187549 | JGI IMG/M metagenome (GOLD analysis project Ga0209019, IMG submission 187549) | Marine microbial communities from oxygen minimum zone in mesopelagic equatorial Pacific - METZYME_3_300m (SPAdes) (version 2) | ecosystem: Environmental > Aquatic > Marine > Oceanic | place... | reverse complement strand
ATGAATGCCTCCTGATGGATACAGTGTCTGCTTTATCTTTACCATACCATTCCCATAAACTGAATAGACTATATTAAGCTGTGTCTGCGTTATTGCATGGATATACATAGCATCAATTATAGCAGTGTTGTTAAAAACAGAAGTGTCTAAAGACTGCAATAATATTTCTTGGTGTGCATTTTTCCATATCGCACATCTTTCTGGCATACCATTTCCTAAATCATTATCAGTAGGCGCCCGCCAAAAAAACGGGTGTAAGGAGTTTTGTAATAAAGAAATATTTTTATATTTATACTGGTCTATGAATCCACTATTTTGACCAAAAGAAATATCAAAATCATCACCCTTGACTAATATTGATTCATCAAAGAATTCTATAGATACTGGTAAAAACTCTGTTGGATCTATCGGAATCGTGTGACGGCTAATGGGTAGACGAAATTGTTCCCATGCAATTAAATAATTTTTTGGTACCAATTTGTCAGGGCTTTTTGTTTTTACTTCTAATAGAAGAAAATACTCGATTCCAGGTTCTGGGATAATTGAAAATAAATTAAATGTTAATGATTGTGACTCACCCGGTTCTAAATCTAAAGAACTCAGATTCCCTGATATTTCTACTTTACCATCACCAACAATACTATAAGTAAATTTTAAATGACTGAGATTTCTATAATTATATTTATTTGTTATTTTTATTTTGCCATTAGAAAGGTCAATCGCATCAAATTTAATAGGCTGATAAACTTTTTTTAGCTCATTCATGTGTGGATTAGGTGTACGATCAGCAGCTAACAAACCGTTTGCACAAAAATTCGAATCATTTTCAATGAAGGAGCCCTCAAAATCACCTCCGTATGCCCAATATTCTTTGCCACTATCTGTAGTTTTATAGATTGTCTGATCTACCAGGTCCCAGATAAACCCACCCTGTAATGATTCATACGTATCAATAACATCCCAGTAATCTTGCAGATTGCCAACACTATTACCCATAGCATGAGCATACTCACATAATATTAATGGTTTCTTTGGGTACTCTTTAGCATAGTCAGAAATATATTCCAAATTCTTATACATCGGAAAAGTGATATCTGTGTGGCTTTTCCCTTTAGCCGGCTCATAAACTACCGGTCTAGAAGTATCTCGATTTTTTATCCATTTGTAGAGTATTCTAAAATTCTCACCATCGCCAGCTTCATTACCCATAGACCACATAATAATGCATGGCTGATTCTTATCTCTCTCTACCATACGTTTCCCGCGGTCTAACCATTGTCCGGTCCAAGAGGGATCATTCGTGATTTTTTCATACCCTTTATCATGGAAACGCATTCCATGTGCCTCAATATTCGCCTCATCTACAACATACAATCCGTATTCATTGCATAACTCGTACCAGCGTTCTTGATTAGGGTAGTGACTACAGCGGACTGCATTTATATTATTCTCTTTCATAATCTTAATGTCATTGATCATACTTTTTTCATCAATTGTTCTACCTTTTATCGGATCCCACTCATGTCTGTTGACGCCACGAAGTGTAAGTACTTTCCCGTTTAATTTTAAAGTTCCATCAGTTATATCTATTTGTCTAAATCCAACTTGCTGCGTAAAACTTTGGAGTGTTTTCCCAAACGGGTCTGACAGCGTTAATTGTAATTGATATAGATTCGGTTGTTCTGCATTCCACTTCATTACGTTATTAATATTTTTTTCAAACCATATTGTTTGAGAACTATCTATTTTTGTTTTATAAGTAGTATCATAGACTGTCTCTATTTTTGAACCAATACTAGATAATAGAGCTCTAATAACATATTTTCCACTGCTTGATTCACTGCTAATTAGGTCGACACCGAGTTTAAAAATCCCATCATTATATGCTGTGTCTAATCCAGATTGTACATAGAAGTCTGAAACTCTTGTTTTCGGAACTGAATAAATAAAAACATCTCGCTCAATACCACTAAGTTTCCATGTGTCTTGCCCTTCCAAATAACTTCCATCAGAGTACCTATATACCTCAACAGATACACTGTTTTTCCCATTTTTAATATGTGGGGTTATGTTAAACTCTGCAGGGGTCTTAGAACCTTGACTGTATCCTACTTTTCTCCCATTAATCCAACAATAAAAGGCTGATCTAACTCCAGAAAATCGTATAAAAATATCTCGACCCCGCCAATAAGCGGGGTATTGAAATGATTTACGATAAGACCCTACTTCATTTCTATCAATAGGTATTTTGGGGGGATTTGGTGGAAAAGGGTATTCCTCATCAAGATAAATGGGCTGGGACCAGCCCTGCAGCTCCCAATGCCCAGGAACATCAATCGTCTTCCAGCCTGAGATATCAAAATCTGATGAATAAAAGTTCTGAGGTCTCATATTGGGGTTTTTTGAAAAATGAAAGTTCCATTTCCCGTTAAGCGACATAAAAAACCTAGATTTATTAGGATCCCCAATTAAAGCATATCGTTCTGTTTCATAAGGGATAAAATGTGCAGTAGGCTCTACGCGATTAATGTTATAAACTGATTGATCTTCCCAATCGTATGTTGTTACCTTTTTTTCATTATTATTAATTATAATTAAACCTCCGACTAATAATAAAATACCAATTATAGATAGAACTTGCTTATTCATCTTTAAACCTTAAAATCATTCTCCGACATAATAGATTCAAAAGATTCTAAAAAATAGTCTGCATTATTTCTATTGAAAACTAGTGGTGGTTTTATTTTCAATACATTATGGTCTGGCCCGTCTGAGCTAATAAGAATACCTCTTTTTTTCATCTGATTGACTACAAACTCTGCTTCATCTGGTGCCGGCATCATCTTATCGTAGTTTTTGATAAGTTCTATACCTATAAACAGCCCCGCTCCTCTTACATCACCAATAATATTATATTTATTCTGTGCATCCTTCAGCCCATCTAATAAATAGGTTCCTGTTTCATGGGCATTTTTTTGGAGTTCTTCTTGTTTAATAATATCTAGAACTGCCTGCCCAACCTCACAAGATACTGGGTTCCCACCAAAAGAGTTAAAATATTCCATTCCATTATTAAAAGCTTCTGCAATATGTTTTTTTGTAATAACAACAGAAAGAGGGTGCCCATTTCCAATTGGTTTTCCTAGCGTAATAATATCTGGGATAACACCACTCATTTCAAAACCCCAAAAGTGGGATCCTACTCTACCAAAACCGATTTGCACCTCATCAACGATGCACAATCCACCTGCTTCTTTTACAATTTTAAACGCTTCAGTCATAAATGATGGAGGAACAATAATCTGTCCACCACAGCCCATTATTGGTTCTACAATGAAAAAAGCCAACCGCTTTCCTTTTTTCTCGATCTTAGTAATTGTTTTGTTTACTAGATCGATATAATACTCTTCAGGCTTTGCATTTGCCGTTTTATGTTCTCCTCTATACATGTCAGGCATAGGTATTAGATGAACAAAATCTGGTTTTCCTTTACCGCCAGGGCCAAGAAATTTGTAGGGGCTAATATCAATAAGTGAGGAAGTATGGCCATGGTATGCACCAGACAATACAATTGATTCATAACTATCATTATACAAACGTGCGATACGCAGTGCTAAGTCATTTGACTCACTGCCAGAGTTTGTAAAATAACAAACCTCTAGTTCATCTGGTAAAGTCCGTGTAAGATTTTGAGCATAGTCTATAATGGAATCATGCAAATACCTGGTGTTTGTATTCAGCTCTTTGTTTTGATTATTTGCGGCTTCAATAACTTTGGGGTGACAATGGCCAACATGTGAGATGTTATTAACCGCATCTAAATATTCTTTACCATTACTATCATACAAATACTGCCCTCTTCCTCTAACAATATGCAGCGGTATATCATAAGAAACACTAAAAGATGGGGCTAAGTATTTACTCCTTTTTTTATTGATGTCATTATGGTCTAACATATTGAACCAATCTTTTTGACCAAGTTTCTAAGTCTTCCTGATACATAAAATATAAAAATTCCCACGCCTCGATATTAGATACCATGAGATATTTATTCTCAGGAAATATTTCACTTCGATATTTTGCCATTGTTACAGAAATACAAAGGCGGATACATACAAGATAGATAATGGCCTTTATTTCTTCACTTGATAAATAACTCGTGAGGCAAAAACCTTTGATTATATCGCCTGCGATCGAAAGTGAATCACCCCTGCCTAGAACAGCATAAGCAATACACACAGCTGGCTCTGCAGCAACATAGGTATAGACCATGTCTCCGAAATCAATTATACCATATATTTCGTTATTATTATTCACAATTATGTTATGATCATTACAATCATTATGGATTATGCTTTTTCTTAACAAGTTCTTATTGGGCAAAATATTTTTCTCAAATTCTTTGATAAAGTGGGATATTATTCTTTCCTCTTTTTCTGCCTTAAACAATTTGGAGTGCTTCTTAAGAAAATCGATGTTATTTATATCCCAAGGAAATATCCTTTTTGCATGAGCATCTGAAAATGATTCTAAAGCCTTAGTAAGATTACCAATAAATGTACCTAGCTGATAGTAGGATATGGTTTTTTCATCAATGTCTTTTAACTGAGTTCCATTTACAAAGGACACCAAACGTAAAACATATTCTGTATTATTTCTTTTCACCCTGCCTATTCTTTCCCCGCCAAGCGTATTTATTATTCTAGGCGCCTCAACTAAGTCAGAACTGATTTCTTGAAAATGATGTAAAACATTTGTCTGCATATTTATTATATCGATAGATTCTTTCGGGTTATAGATTTTTAATACGAACTCCTTCTCCTTATTATATAAATAGAAATTCTGATCTCGATCGCTGTCTAGGGTTCTTGCTTTTACGATTAAACCATATACATCATAAACAATTTTCTTTGCATCTGATTTCGTAAAAGACGGGGGTGGAATGGAGAATATTAACATAATAATGATTATGCAAATTTATTTACCTCTCAATGAATATCATAAAAATAAAGAAGTAGATGATAAATTTATTATTCACTACGAATAGTCATTTTTAACATTGAATTTTGTGTAACATAATGAAACAAATCATCATTTATAAAAAATTTTGAATGTAATAAAATGATACATTTTATTGTTGCTGTGTATAATTTTGTTATTATATTCTAGGTAATCGAGGTAAGTAGCACAATATTGTGTGTGCAAAACATTAAATAAAATAAAAAGAGTTAGATTACTATGTCTGAGTCATTACCGCAGCCTATACTTGTTGTTGACAGCGATGAACAGTCAATTGACCACATCGCTAGCGGGCTAAAAGAAAGTGGATATCTAGTCATCACAGCCCCTGATGGATATGATGGCTATGTTAGGGCACGAAATGAGGGCCCAAATGTTATTATAGCAAATGATCTGCTTCCCTATGTAAGCGGTTATAAACTTTCTAAACTGATAAAATCTGATGACAGACACAGAGAAACGAAAATAATTATTATGAGTAGCTCATCCGGAGTCGCTATCGATAAAATGTTCAAACAGAGTGGTGCTGACAGTATGCTTGAAAAACCTTTTCAGTTAAAAGATGTTATTAAGCTAATAAAAGAGGAATCCAAAGAGGAACAAAAAAATGATTAAAGATCTTTACCCATTCATACAGGCGTATGCATTGATCATTGGCCTTGCTATCGGAAGCTTCTTGAATGTTATTATATACAGACTGCCACATAATAAATCAATTGTTAGACCAAGGTCAAAGTGTACGGGATGCGGAACCCAGATCGCCTGGTATGATAATATACCCGTGTTAAGCTATATACTGATTCTAGGTAAATGTAGAAACTGTAAGGCAGCCATTAGTATCAGATATCCACTGATTGAGTTAATCTGCGGTCTAATAACGATCACGCTTCTTAGTATCTATGGCCTCTCTCTAGAGTTTATCGTTATCCTATTATTGTGTTACATGTTGATCGCAATTACTTTTATTGATGTCGATCATTTTATTATTCCAAACGAGTTTATCATTTTTGGCTCAGCCATTTCTATTATCGCTCATGCTTTTAAGCTTTTACCGATATCAATCCTAGAAGGAGTCTATGGCATACTCGCATTTGGAGGAACATTGTTTATCATGGGAGCTCTTGGCACCTGGGCTTTTCGAAAGGAAGCCCTTGGCTTTGGTGATATAAAACTAGGGCTAGTCTTAGGCTCTTTTCTTGGACCCGAGCTCTCGCTTTTAGCCTTGTTTTTAAGTTTTATTTTTGCTGCCTTTATGAGCATCATACTTCTACTTGCGAAGGAAGTAGGTGAGGACCACATGATCCCATTTGGACCCTCTATCGCAGCAGGAACCTTGCTGACTATATTGACAAAAACCGTTGGCGGTGGAAATCATATTATCAACTGGTACTTTACTAATATGTGGACCGGAGAATATTTCTTTTAATGGCTATCACACGAAAAAAAAATATAGGATTGCTGCTCATTGAGGCAGGAATACTTGAGCCTGAACAGCTAGAACAGGCTCTGCTAAAACAATCCAAAGAGACAAACAGTGGGTATATAGGAGAAGTATTGATGAATGGCGGACTGATCGATGAAAAAACACGAAACCGGTTTTTAAGTCAACAGCTGCATATACCAACCGTAGAACTCGGACATTTTGATGTTGATAAGTCTGTACTAGGTATGATCCCAGAAAGAATCGTGAGAGAGTATAACGTTCTCCCAGTTTTTAAACTTAATAATACTTTAAACGTGGCTATTGTTGATCCGATTGATTCAGACCCTATTAATGCCGCTAGAAATGCATCTGGCCTAAAAGCAGAGCCCTTGATAGTCACAGCCAATGAGCTCCAGTCAGCGATCGATATATACTACGGAATGTCAACCCTTACAGGGTTTGATGATGAAAACATTAGCATTGACGATATCGATGATACAAGAATCGTTCAGCTAGTGGATAATATCATTGAAAATAGTGCCAGATATCGAGCAAGTGACGTACACTTAGAAACAAGAGAGAGCGACATAAGAGTTAGATTTAGGATCGATGGAAAGCTGGTTGACTTTCAAACGCTACCGGTTTCTATTGCCACACCTCTTACATCAAGAATAAAGATCATGGGGAACATGGATATTGCTGAATCAAGAAGGCCTCAGGATGGTAGAATCTTGTTTGATTTAAATGATGATCGCCTTGACCTGCGTGTTTCAACCTATCCCACACTTTATGGAGAAAAATCTGTACTAAGGCTTCTGAATATATCAGACGCATTGCATAATCTTGATGGACTGGGCTTTGAGAAAAATATACTAAAACAGTTCGATGATATGCTAGTTGGCGGTGAGGGTATCGTACTGGTGTCAGGGCCTACAGGTAGTGGTAAAACAACGACCCTTTATTCTACATTAAGCAAGATGGACAAGCCTGATGTTAATATTGTTACGATAGAAGATCCGATTGAGTTTGATCTGGATAATATAAACCAGGCACAGGTCAACAGAAGATCTGGAGTTACGTTTGCATCTGCACTGCGAGCTATTCTACGACAAGACCCTGATATCATCATGGTCGGAGAGGTGCGAGATGAGGAAACTGTAGAGCTGGCGATTAGGGCGGCCCTTACTGGACACCTTGTTTTCAGCACCATACACACTAATGACTCTGCCGCTGGATTCACAAGACTATTGAACTGGGGCATGGAGCCTTTTCTTATTACCTCAACCGTAAAAGGAATCCTGTCACAAAGGCTAGTAAGAAAACTGTGCAACGAATGTCGTGAAAAACATATGGTTGAGCCTGAAGAGCTTACAAGATTTGGTTTAGAGGTAGATGATGCCATGGAATTCTACCGCGCAGTCGGGTGCCTATCATGCAGAAACACAGGCTATCAGGGGCGAGTAGGGTTGTTTGAGCTAATACGGATGAACAATGCTATAGCAGACCTTGTGATGGATCAACAGCCTGGTCATGTTATTCGAGAGCAGGCCATCAAGTCGGGTATGTTTTCATTAATGCATGATGGACTCATAAAGGCACAACGGGGAGACACATCCCTTCAGGAAATATTAGAGACACTGGGAACGGAAAGAGTCTAAGATGGATACAATACTATACGTTGGTGACTCATATGATATAAAACAGGTTCTGACAGATTCTGATAAAAAAATCGATGCTGTTCAGAATGGTATGATCGCGCTGAATGCGCTGTCAGATAGAGCAAACAAGTATGGTGCGGTTATTATTGAAGACCAGCTACCTCTTATGGATCCTAGTAACCTGATTAAACAGCTTCAGCACTATAGTAAAACTCCGATTATCGCAGTCATCAGGTCTGATAAACGTCGAGAGGAAATCCTTACAGACTTTGATAATGGTCTATCCGGATGGTTTGAACCAAAAGGGTCTTCAGTAGAACATTTTAATAAACTTTTAGACAGTTGCAATACGTTTATCAGCTTTAGCAGGGGCCTAAGTAAAAACCACAGAATTCAGATTAATTCACATGGTCTAGATACTATCCTTGGTGTCTCAGACTCGATGCAAAAAATTTACACGCTGCTGCTTCAGATACAGGAAAAGGATGTTATAACAATCCTATACGGTGAAAGTGGAACCGGAAAAAATCTAACAGCAAAGTTCATGCATGACACCAGTAAGCGAAATAAAAAACCGCTCATATCCGTTAACTGTCCTGCCATTCCCTCTGAGCTTTTAGAGAGTGAGCTATTTGGACATGAGAAAGGTTCTTTTACCGGAGCGGATGAGCGAAAAGATGGAAAATTTCTAATTGCAAATGGAGGAACAATATTCCTGGATGAAATCGGGGACATGAGCTCCTCCCTTCAAGCAAAAATATTAAGAGTCCTAGAAAGCGGTGAAATCGAAAGAGTCGGGGGAGCAGAAACACATACTGTAGACGTGCGAGTGATTTCAGCTACCAACCAGGACCTAAACGAAAAAATAAAAGAAGGAAAATTCAGAGAAGATTTATTCCACCGTATTAACGTGTTCCCGGTTACACTGCCACCTCTTCGCGATAGGAAAGTGGATATTCCTCTTCTTACGTATGCTATTTTTAAAACACTAAAGAAAAAACATAATCTAAGCGTATCCTATATTGGTCCAAAAGCGATTGATCGTTTGATTGATTACTCTTGGCCTGGCAATGTAAGAGAGCTTGAAAATACGCTGGAAAGAGCCCTTCTTATATGTAATAATAAATACCTAACTGAAGAAGATCTCGGCTCGGTGTTAGATGAAAAACAAATGACTATTGATTCGGATAAAGAGACTTTAGATAAAGAAACAGCCCAAGAAATTGCTACTAATGAGACAGCAACAGGAACGCAACCACAAGAGATCCCAATAACAACAAAAGTTGCGACACTGAAAGAGATCGAGATGGAAACAATAAAATTAAGTGTTGAAAGAAACAAGTGGAACATGACGACAACCGCTGAAGAGCTTGGCATTAGTCGCATGACCCTCTATAGAAAGCTGGAAAAGTATGGCCTCCGGGACAAAGACTAGTAACACGGTAGAAATATTCTCCTACATTGCCAGAGATCAAAAGTCTGGCGTTGTCAAGGGTGAGATAAAAGCTCTTGAAGAAAGAGTCGTCCAAGAACAGCTTAAGAAGATGGGCCTCGACCCGATCTCAATTACAATAAAAAAAGTATCTATGTTTGAAAATTTAGATATTAATGTGTTTGATCGTGTCCCTCCAGACGCAATATATAATTTCTCAAGACAGCTCTCTGTCATGTTAAAAGCGGGTGTGCCGCTGATTGATTCGCTAGAGTCCATGCTATCAAAAACTATTAACCCATTATTAAATAAAACCGTAGAAAAAATTATTGAAGATATTTCTGCTGGCTCTACTCTTTCTGGTGCACTTGAAAAACATCCTAAAGTATTTGACACAATGTACATCAACATTATCAGAGCAGGAGAAAGCTCAGGCGTTTTAGAAACGGTGTTGTTTAAGCTCGCTGATTTTATCAGCTACGACCTTAAGCTCAGAAATGGAATAAAACAAGCAATACGGTATCCCATGATAGTAATCGGGATCACCATTAGCGTTGGTTTTTATGCGGTCGCCTTTATTTTACCAAGGTTTTCAGTCTTGTTCAATCAAACCGGTATCGAGCTACCGCTTCCAACAAGAATTCTTCTTGGTATTGACAAATTTCTACAAAATTATTCAGGATTTCTAATAGGTGGTCTCCTCTTATTAATCGTAGCATTTTTCCAACTCAAACGAACTAAAAAAGGAGCCGTGATGTGGGACAGATTTAAAATAAATGCTCCTGTATTTGGGAAAATATTTAAGAACATGGCAATCTCAAGGTTTTGCCATGTTCTAGAGACACTGAACCGAACAGGCGTGCCCATACTAGAGTCTCTAACTATTTCCTCAAGAAGCACCGGCAATAGTTATGTCCAACATAAACTTTCTAACACCAAGTCAGATGTTGGACTAGGCCATAAGATCGCACAGTCGCTTGACAAGTACGGCTCAGATATTTTTGAAGCACAAATGATAAAAATGATTCAGGTTGGTGAAGAGGCAGCCTCTTTAGATGATATGCTTACAGAAATCGCTGTCATGGTTGACAATGAAACCAAGACACGGGTAAACACTCTTACGGCAACGCTTGAGCCTATCATTACCGTACTGATGGGGGGCATGATTCTTGTTTTAGCGTTATCTATATTTTTACCAATATGGGACATGTATGAATCACTGGCCAATAACTAATATTGAACTATAAAATTTTGTAAATTTATTATCGCAGAACTGAATGAGATTTGTGTTAAATTAGTTTTTCATTGAAATAAATAACTATTAAAAGG
>Ga0209019_1001688_pt1 | contig 10869 bp, 9 predicted proteins | sample METZYME_3_300m_FD_187549 | JGI IMG/M metagenome (GOLD analysis project Ga0209019, IMG submission 187549) | Marine microbial communities from oxygen minimum zone in mesopelagic equatorial Pacific - METZYME_3_300m (SPAdes) (version 2) | ecosystem: Environmental > Aquatic > Marine > Oceanic | place... | reverse complement strand
CTTTGATTCATCAACTGCGTCCAAGTCGCGGCCGCACTCTTAGCTGCTGCGACAGACACTTCTTCGTCAGCGTCAGCGCGCACTGGAGCGGGCGCTTTGGAGATAACAAAAATGTTGTCTCGATTGGCTCGAATAAAGGGTGCCAGATGTTGTTCGGCCTTGCCGTAATACTGGCTGTATCCCACGTCGAAGACGTTAACGCCCCTCTCAAACGCCAAGTTGAGGAGATGGTCTGCGGGGGACTTGGACAGTGCTGCACCGCATCCGTATACCAATCGGCTTGCATTGAATCCGGTTCGTCCCAATGTGCGATAAGACATTTCCGGCCACGTGTCGGCGCCTGTCGCGGTAGCAGCAGCACGCGCGGTTGAATAGTTCCCGTGCCTTAGCAGGGCATATCCACCTGCTCCAAGCATCGTAAGCTGGTTCACAAAAGATCGACGAGTCGCCATCGTGCTATCTCCGATAATGTTTCGTTTCAGTCATCATACCCCTTTGGCGAAACAAGAGGGCACGGGTGGTGGTGGGGTGCGGAGGGTGAAGTTATACAACGAGATGTTAGCTTCGGATGCAAGCAACATAACATGTCGTTGATTGATGAATACGAAATACCCTCAAGAAGTCATTCTAGTTCTTGGTGATAACGGGCATCGTCTGAGGTGGTAGGAACGTAATAAAACCGCCGAAATTTACTCGTGCACTTTGTTAGAACTGATGTACGATGTTTATGGGGGAGTTGATACAGACTGCAATAACTAATGAGCGTATATAGACATCAGCAGGGTAGCTATCGCAGCTACCGTGTCGCGCGTTCGGTCAATGGGGAACTACGGCAGGCGTACTTTCCTCGTACTAGGGATGGACTTAAGAAAGCCAAGGCGCAGGATGCGAGATGGTCGACCGAGCAGTCACGTGCACAGCGTAAATTCACAGGGCCGGCGCGTCGCTGGTCGCCGAAACCAAAAGCCCTTAGAACGAAAGCAAAAACAAAAGTCAAAGCGAAGGCGAAAAAGAGAAATGCCCGGCCGGCTCGTGCTGCTGTGCGGGCGGGTTCGCAGACGAGGGTAAAAGCCAAAGCCAAACCCAAAGCCAAGCCGAAGGCCAAAGCCAAGCCGAAGGCCAAAGCCAAGCCGAAGGCCAAAGCTAAATCGAAAGCCAAACCAAAGGCGAATGCGAGAGCGAAGGCGAAACCAAAGGCGAAAGCGAGAGCGAAGGCGCGTGGAAAGTCGAAGACAGCGCCCAAGTCCAAAAGCCGGGTGCGTAGGCGTTAAGTAGAGGGTTCGGTGTAGCCTAAGGCTCTCGGCTCGAGTGTGTAAGATTCACGCCGACCGGGCAATGGTCTGAACCGGTCACTTGCGGCCAAATAAAAGTTGCGTCGACGCGTTTAGCTCCGCCAGGTGACGCCAGGATGTAATCGATCCGCCATCCAACATTGTCTTGTCGCGCGTTTCCCCATTGACGCCACCAGGTGTAGTGGTCGGGCTCGTCGGGGTGTTGACGTCGAAACACGTCCACCCATCCCGCATCCAGCCATCGATCAATTTCCGCTCGTTCTTCCAACAAAAACCCACTGGCTTTTCGGTTGCCCCGGGGGCGAGCCAAGTCGATTTCCGCGTGCGCAGTATTGTAGTCCCCGACAACAAACACCGGACCGCGGCGGCGCAACGTTTGAACCGCCTCGAACACGGATTGGTAAAAATCCAATTTGTAGGGAACCCGACTGTTGTCTCGGTCTTTCCCGCTTCCTTTGGGAAAGTAGACGGACACTACGAACAGCCGACCAAAGCGGGCTGCCAGGAATCGACCTTCTTCATCGAAACGCGGAATGTGAAGACTGTCTATCACCTCGCTTGCGGGCTGACGAGAATAAATACCGACCCCGGCATAGCCCGGGCGTTGCGCGGGCGCGAAGTACGTGTACCATCCCTTGGGTTCTCGGACGGCTGCCTCTAGTTGATGCGGAAAAGCACGGACTTCTTGCAGAGCCACTACGTCTGCGTCTGAGGTCTCGAGGAACTCAAGAAAACCTTTCTTGACGCACGCCCGAAGCCCGTTAACGTTCCAACTGACAATACGCATCGGAGTATTTGAGCACGGACAGTGAATAGATTCGATCCGCTTGAGTTGAGCCGGTTGATGCGGTTGGGCGGACCCATCGTCGCCGCTTCCTTGCTACACCTGACGGTCAACGCGACCGATATCGTCATGTCGGGACGCTATGGATCGAGTGATCTGGCAGGTGTCGCATTGGCAACTGCGATTGTCGGTCCGATCAACGCATTGCTCTGGGGCACGTTGAGCGGTATTACACCCATCGTCGCTCAACGATTTGGCGCAGGTGCCGGAGCAGCTTCCAGCTATATTGCGCGCCAAGGCGTATGGATCGGGATCGCGCTGAGTGGGGTCGCGATGGTCCTGATCGCGAATGGCCATCGGTTGATCGGTTTGATTGCCGCAGGAAATTCGGTCGATGCGACCATCGTGTCGGTTGGGTACTTGCAAAGTGTCATGTGGGGATTACCGGGATTTGCCCTGTACTCGGTGCTGCGTTCGACGAGTGAAGGTTTAGGCCGTACCAAACCAGCCGTGGTCGCCGCCGTGGTCATGGTTGTCCTCAATGCGGCACTCAACTACGTATTCATCTTTGGCCGCCTAGGAGCGCCAGAAATGGGCGGCGTCGGTTGTGGCGTCGCTACCGCGATCGTGAATTGGAGTGCGGCGGCCACGATGGCGATTGTGGTGCGGTGGCAAAATTTCTTGCCGCCTGACTTCTTTAGACGGAAGTTGATCCTTGACCTTAAACAGATGGCAGAGATTGCCAGGGTAGGCTTTCCGATCGGTCTGGCGACATTCGTCGAGTGGGGCGTTTTTGCCCTCGTTGCGATTTGCTTGAGCCGCTTCGGTGAGGCCGCTGTCGCGGCGCACTCGATTGCGACCAATATCAACGGACTCACTTTTATGGTTCCTCACGCGTTGGGGATGGCGGCAGCGATTCGCGTCGGGCATCAGGTTGGACAGCGCGATTATGCCGGCGCCAAAACCACTGGGGATACGGTGCTGATCGTCACGCTCGTGTTCGCCGCCGCGATGGCGGTTCTACTGCTGGGTGTTAGGGAACCCTTGGCGGCTCTGTACACGCCGGCTCCAGACGTCCAATTTATCGCGACACGTGTTTTCGTTTTCGTCGCGCTCTATCAGTTCATTGATAATACGCAGGTGACAGCGTTGGGGACCCTGCGTGGATACAAAGATACTCGCGGGCCCATGGGTTTAGTTATGGTCGCGTACTGGCTTGTGGCATTACCCGTGGCGCTATCCCTTGGATTTGGCTGGTGGACTGGAAACCCCATGGGTATTGATGGTTTTTGGGTTGGATTAGGGGCGGGACTATTGTTTGTTACGGTCACCCTGAACCTACGTCGCGTCCATCTTGCGCGAGATGAAGATCGGATTGAGCTTTTGGCCGATCGATCGGAATAGATTCCTCGTTGATGCTTGCTCCCGAAACTGGGGATGGTGTTTCGTGATCGGGGTGCGCTGGCCGCTTTGCGAAGAAAAAGCATACGGATCCGACCACCGAACTAAAGGCGAACAATGTAAAGGCGATTTTGAAATCGCCGAAAACGTCTGCGAGGACTCCTGCGATGATGGCGCCGCTCGACATACCGATCATGATGATGAGCGATGAAATTCCCATGATCGTACCGAACGATGACGCGCCGAAGTAGTCAGCACGGAGCGCGACCATTAATGGTCCTCGGGTTCCCCATCCAAGGCCATGGAAAAGTGCGAACCCAACGACCATCAATGGATTTTCGGCGTACGCCACCAAGGCGAGGCCGGTCGCATGCCCCAGCATACAGAGGCAACAAAGTAGCCGTTTGTCGAAACGGTCGCCGAGGTAACCTCCCAGCAGTTGACCAACCATCTGACATCCCGTCATCAGTGCGACAACGAAGCCGGCTTGGCGGAACGAATAATCGAGATTAATCGTGAGATGGGTGAACAAGTGCACCATGACTGCTGAGACGGTAAGCAACGCCAATGCATGACCGATTGACGTCAGCCAAAAAGCACGCGTTCGAATAGCTTGAGCCGGCGAGAAATCGATGGCACGTCTCGACATGTCCACGTCGCTCGGCTTGGTTGACGGCGGCGGCGTGCCGTCGGGCGTTTGACCATAAGATTCAGGTCGGTGCCGGACGATTTGAGCGAGCGGTAGACCAACACAAATGACGATGATGCCGCTCGCAAATGCTGTGGCTCGCCAACCAAATCCTTCGAGCGCGAAGACCACAATTGGAACGCAGAGCCCGCCGAGTGAGTATCCCGTTTGCGACAATGCGACCGCTTTGGCTCGGTGTCGATCGAACCAGTTAACGATGGAAACCATGAGCGTGGCGAAACCCCCTAGGCTTGAGCCAACCGCAATCAAAGCGAACGTCAGGTAGAAAGCGAGGACCGACTGAACTTGACTAAACAGCATGAAGCCGATGCCAAACATGAGCGTTCCGCTGTGGAGCACGACCCTGGGTCCGAATCGGTCACAGAGCCAGCCTTGGAAAGGTCCGAGAATGCCGCTTTCAACGCGTGTCAAAGCAAAAGCGCCAGCGACCAACGTCTTGCTCCAACCAAAATCTTCTTGCAGGAGTACGGCGTAAGCACCGTAGGATTGCATCCATAACGAACCGGCGAGAAGTTGAATACCGCTAGTACCCAAGACGATCCACCAACCGTAAAACACGGTGCCGCGGGGCCGTACAACGCTGTCAAATTTGCGTCGTAGATTGTGCACTAGAAGCTGCCTTCGCTCGTCGGGGATGCCGTTGATCGTCGGGATACAGCGGCGTTGTGTTGCAGCATAGCATGCCGCACCTCGGCTTCTTCGGGTCAGGTCAAAGCGTCGGAATGGGTTTAGCCTGGTTCGTGTATCTGCACGGTGGGGATAACGCCTTCGTTTAATGCCCCAGATCTGAAACCGCCAAGATCAAGAGAAACGAAGCGATAGCCGCAAGTGCGTACCCGTTCATCAATGATCTCAGCAGCCTCGATAGCGCGTGGCATTTCCTGCGCAACGATTTCGATACGCGCCACCTCTTCGTGGTGGCGCACGCGATACTGAGTAAAACCAAGGTCGGCGAGGACATCTTCGGCTGCTTCGACTTGGGCCAAACGTTCCTGAGTGATATGTGAACCGTACGGGAAACGGCTCGAAAGACATGCTGCCTGAGGTTTTTGTGCGTTTTCGAGACCAAGGTATTCAGCCAGCATTCGGATATCACTCTTACAAAAATCGGTTTCGACAAGAGGAGAGCGGATACTAAAGTCGCTGGCGGCCTGCAGGCCTGGACGATGGTCGCCAAGGTCATCGATGTTCGTGCCGTTAAGGATATAGTCGTAGTGTTCGGTTTCTGCGATTTCTTGAAGAGCGGTATAGAGTGAGGTTTTGCAGTAAAAACATCGGTTGGTTGGATTGGCGCGGTACTCGGTATTGCTGAGTTCGTCCGTGGTGATGACTCGGTGATTAAGCTTCCAACGGTCAGCAAGGTGCTTCGTGAGCGATAAGTCGCTACGCTTGAGACTCGCAGATCCCGATGTTGCAATGAGGGCGTTTTCACCAAGTTCTGTGGCGGCAACATGAGCCACCAATGAACTATCAATGCCTCCGGAAAACGCGACCACCACGCGGCCCATTGAGCGAATATTTTCCCGCAACACGCGATATTTATCCGCAAGTTCTTTATTTAATAATTTACTATCCTTTTCACTCATAAACGATTGATAACATTAGCAATATATCCAGCACCAAATCCATTATCGATGTTAACGACGGAGACCCCTGGAGCACAGCTCGTGAGCATGCCTAAGAGTGCTGCAATACCACCGAACGCCGCACCGTAGCCGACGCTCGTCGGAACAGCAATGATGGGTTTATCGACGAGTCCACCAACCACGCTCGGCAGGGCACCTTCCATACCAGCGATAACCACGATAACTCGGGCGTCTCGTAATTCCTCAACCCGGTGTAACAATCGATGAATCCCGGCCACGCCAACGTCGGTAATACGGTGAACCTCGTTACCGTAAAACTCTGCCGTCGCGCTTGCCTCTTCCGCGACCGAGAGGTCGCTCGTGCCCGCCGTTACTACGGCAATTGAGGTCTCAGGGGTTACCGGTTGGTTTTGCACGAGACTCGCTACGCGAGCGACTTGATTGTACGACGCCGTGGGCGTCAACTTGGCTAACGCGTCGTAAGCCTCCGGATAGACACGCGTTGCTAGAACGTTATTACCGCTGTCGGCGAGTGTTTGAAAGGCAGAGGCAACCTGATCTGGCGTTTTGCGTTCCGCGTAAATGACTTCAGCCGAACCCGTGCGTCGGTGACGATCGACATCGATTGTGGCATCCGAGGCCACCTGAAAGAACGATTCGTTAATCGCATTGACGGTTTCTTCTAGGCTCGCGTCCCCGTCACGGTAGGCGTCTAAGTGCTCTTTGAGTTCACTCATGATGCCAGCTGTTTTTCGATATCGGCGTCGACGCGCCGCTTTGTCGCAAGATAATCTTGCTGATGCTTCGTCGCTAGCGCTTGGATGTCATCGTGTTCGGATTTCCAGCGGATGCCGCCGTCCGGCATCTGCGAAATTTTGACCCGCACGGATCCAAGACTGGTTTCAAGAACGCGTTCTTCACGCGGGAGCATGTGTTTGGTGACGGGATGAATCCGCACGCCGAGCGTTGTCGATCCAGCGAACAACTGGCTTATGACAGGATCTTTGTCGGCGGGAGCGACAAGCACAGAGACCCGAGTACCCGGTCTCGATTTCTTCATGATCATCGGCGTAAAGAAGACGTCCTTGGCCCCGGCAAGAAACAGCGCGTCCATCAATGGTTGATACGCTTCGGGGTTCATGTCGTCGATGTTGCACTCGATTTCGAGATTGGTTTCACTTTCCAGTGTCGTTTCGATCTCGCCCAGGCTCAGACGTAGGACGTTGGGTACTTCGAAGTCCTTCACGCCGATTCCGTAGCCGATGTCTGTCGTCGAGAATATCGCGGGCGTTTCGAAATCATCGACCACGGTCTTGAGGATTGCAGCGCCGGTGGGCGTGGTGGCTTCGGATGACACCCTGCCACGGCTCGTTGGGATGCCCTTTAGAATTTCAGCGGTGGCGGGCGCCGGCACGGGCATGACGCCGTGGGCGCATCGGACTGTGCCACTCCCGAGTTCAACAACTCCACAATAGACAAGGTTTGGATCCAAGTAGTCGATGCCGATGGCGGCCGAGACGATGTCGACGATGGAGTCGGTCGCACCCACTTCATGAAAGTGCACTTGGTCCGGCTCGATGCCGTGGATGGCACCCTCTGCGATTGCGATGTTCGTGAAAATGTCGGTCGCGAGTTTGGTCACGTGGTCGGAGTACTTGGCGGCATCGATCATACTTAAGATCGTTGGTAGGTGACGGTGTTCCGGTTCGTTGGATGTGTCGACAACCACGCTAGCGTGGGTCCCCGTGATACCCATTTTGCTTTCGCGCTTGGCTGTTAATTGAAATTCACTGCCAAGATGAAGGCGATCCAGTTCTTGGCAAAAGTATTCGTGCGGTACGCCGATATCGATAAGGGCACCTATGTGCATGTCCCCCGATATACCGCTGAAGCACTCGTAAAGAAGACCGCGCGCCACTAGGCGAGCATCCGGTGGGTTGGTCCGCAAAATTCATCAATTTTGATGCCGTGAGAGCACGCGTTTCGGCATGGCTCGCCCGAACAATCGAGACAAGCTGACGCGTTGGTTTCAATTTTGGCGTACTCGTCTCGTGCCAGTTCGACGTCTTGATAGTCGGTGGCGTACATACGTGTCCGCAACACGTCCGCGATGTCGACACCGAACGGGCATGCCCCGCTGCAATCGTTGCAGGCGTGTCGGCAATAACTGGAGCCATTTAATTTTGCATAGCGTTGAAGGAGCTCGAGGTCGCCGAGAGCGAGTTCGTGTGATCCCGACGCCCCTAAATATTCGTCAATTCGCTCCCGATCGCGCATCGTGATGACTAAGGCGTCGACGTCCGCGTTGGATAAAACCCAACGAAAGGCCGCCTGAGCAAAGGTCGTGCCTTGGGTTTCGTAGGATCGCATGTCGTTTAACCGGGCTCCTTGAAGTGTTTTCATGACCACAGTGCCCACATCGAGTTCTTTTGCTTTTCTTAAGACGCGTGGCAATTCAGGTTGTTTGGCAATCCAGTTGACCGAACGGGTCAGTTTGGAAAGGAACTCGGGATCTTGGTTGAAGTTATACGCACACAAAATGACATCGACCATGTCCTGGTCGAGTGCGTAGTCAAGGCAATTCACTAAATAGCCGGCGTGGCCGGACATGCCGACAAAACGGATCTTTCCTTGTTTCTTCGCGAGTTCAGCAAACTCGTGCCACTCTGGGCTTTTTAAGCGGTTGATGTCGTTTACCGCGTGCGCCATGTAGACATCGATGTAATCTGTTTTTAGACGGGTCAATGACTGGTCGAGGTGAGACATCATTTGTTCTTTGGACCAATCGGCCTTGCCCTCGACTTTGGACACGAGCACGACTTTGTCACGCATTCCCTCGAAAACCCTGCCCAATACCTTTTCGGCGGCGCCCCGTGTGTAGCCGTATGCGGAATCAAAGTAATTGATACCCCGATCGAGCGCGTGACGCACGACGTCTTCTTGCCCGGGTCGCAATGCGGCAGAACCAAAGGAAATATCGGAAATTTGTAGGTTGGTGCGTCCTAGTCTTCGATATGCTCGTACCTCGTTGGGGCCCGTGTTCGAAGGGGAGGTGGCCGCCCGGGTTGCTAGGCCCGTGGCCGCCCCTGTCAAGGCCGTCCAGCGAAGAAAATCTCTTCGGTTCGGCTGCTTAAATTCGCTCATTGATAGTCATCCAATCGGATTGGTATGTGTTAAGCGTACTCTTGGGTCGATTTGGCGTCGACCCGGTGATTGTTGACGATCCAAGAGCTAGGACTTGGTTCGAGCGATGCGGTGAACCTAAGATCCTGAGTAGGTTAAAGTTGGGTGAAAGCCAATCTGGGGAACATTATGAAACGATGCGACGCCTTCCTTTCGATGCTGGTACTTGTTGTTGGACAAGTCGTAGGTGCGAACGAACACAGCCAGTGTGAGCCATCTCGTTGGGGTGCGGACGATGAGATCGGTAGTGCCAATTTGATTACACCGGCAAGTGTGGCAGAGGCAGCAAAATTGGTCACAACGGGACGTACCTACAGCCTCGGCATTACGATTGATTCGACGACGCCCGCGTTCCCGCCCCGTTCGTTGTCGTTACAGGTGGTGCAGCCCAACCAGCAAGGAGGACAGGTTCCTTTCCCTGGAGCCAGTTATAACGACGATGTGTTTCAAGGTTGGTTTGGTATTGGATCGCAGATTGACGGTTTAGGGCACCTCGGGACCGACGATGGACATTTCTACAATTGTAATCACCTCAAGGACTTCGCTCCCATCACCGGTCTGACGAAAATGGGTATCGAAAAAATTCCGCCGCTCGTTGCGCGCGGCGTGGTGCTCGATATGGCCGGACACTTTGGCGTTGAATCGATGGAGGCTGGTCAATACTTTGGTGTGGACGACGTAAAAGCGGTTGCGAAGCGTCAAGGAACGCCGTTGCGACGAGGCGACGTCGTACTTTTTCACACGGGCTGGACGGACGCCAAATTGAAGTCGGAACCCGACATCTGGGGATCGGTCGAACCCGGGCAGTCGGAAGAAGTGGCTCGCTACATGGCCGATATGGACGTCCTTGCGGTGGGTGCCGATACGTGGGGCGTAGATGTGGTACCGCCTCAGCACGAATCTCGTCCTTTTTATGGACACGTCATTTTGCTAAAGGAACATGGCATTTACATCTTGGAAACCATGAATACCGGTCCGCTGGTTCGCGACGGCGTGTTTGAATTTATGTTTGTTTTAGGTCAGGCGAAGGTCCGGGGTGCAGTGCAAATGATTATCAACCCGGTTGCGATTCGGTGATCAGGGCGTCGGTTGACTAGTCGGGTAAATTAGGGAACTTGCCATGCCCATGAACGTGCTTGGGATGATCGGCGTCGAGCGGCCGCGATCAGAATCCACGGTCCATATCATTGGCGGCGGCGTCGATCCTGAGTACGTCGTCGAATTTACCAAGGCGCATGAAGAAGCGGGCTTTGACGCGGTCCTCGTCGGGCACACCTCTGCGTCGGCGGACGGATTTCTTATTGCCATGCATGCTGCCCAAGCCACCGATGGCATTCGGTTCCTCGTGGCGCATCGTCCGGGTTTCGTGAGCCCGACCCAAGCGGCTCGCCGAGTCGCTACCCTTGATCAACTGACAAAGGGACGTGTTTGGCTGCATATCATTACCGGTGGCCTGGACTTTGAACAAAGGCGAGACGGCGATTTTCTTGGGCACGACGAACGCTATGCGCGCACCGACGAATATTTAGAATTGATGCGGCGTGTCTGGACCACTGAAGAACCCTTTGACTTTGACGGGCGGTTTTATCAGGCGGAGCGCGTGTCGTCCGAAGTTACCTGCTGGCAAGAACCCCATGTGCCGCTCTGGTTTGGCGGGATTTCGGATGCGGCGATTCCTGTGGGTGCGCGCCACTGCGATATGTATGCGTTATTTGGCGAGCCACGTGCGGAGATCGCGGCACTCATGGAACGTATCGCGGGGGTCGCCGAGACCTATCAACGGAACCTCGAATTCAATGTTTCGTTTCGGCCGATTGTTGCCGATACCGAGGAAGCAGCGTGGGAAAAAGCTCGGAAAATTCTGGCCGGAGTGGAGCAGGAGTCACGTCAATTGTCGTCGCGCGTCCCTGAAGC
>Ga0209019_1001686_pt1 | contig 10870 bp, 9 predicted proteins | sample METZYME_3_300m_FD_187549 | JGI IMG/M metagenome (GOLD analysis project Ga0209019, IMG submission 187549) | Marine microbial communities from oxygen minimum zone in mesopelagic equatorial Pacific - METZYME_3_300m (SPAdes) (version 2) | ecosystem: Environmental > Aquatic > Marine > Oceanic | place... | reverse complement strand
CTGGTTGTCATCGAAGAAATTTGACCAGGGAAACACCACAATGTCAGCAGTATAAGGCTCTCGTTTTGCATACACACGCAAGCGCTCAATGTCTGACATATTGGCGCCGCCGTCTTGAATAGTGGTAATACCATAGCTCGCATATCGTTTTATTGTCTGCCTGACTAAATGCTCAAACTTGTCATCATCAATAGGAGCCAGCAGATTTCTTGAAAACAACCCCATTGCTGTTTCTTCCATCACTCCGTTGGGTTCTGTTGAACCAGGTCTACGACGAACCACTCCTCCAGGCGGGTTGTTAGTATTTTGATCAATGTTTTGTTGCTGGAGCGCTGCCGAATTTACAGTAGCTAAATGTCCAGAAACATGCGTCAACATCACCGGGTGGTCCAGTGAAGCCCGGTCTAGATCATCACGATTTGGGTGTCGTTTTTCCTCAAGCAGAGAATCATCGTAACCAAACCCAAGCACCCAAGTTCCTGGAGCAAGCTGTTGTTTATCAATTTTAGATTTAACCAAATCCACAATGTCGTTAATATTCTCGACACGACCAACTGGCGGCGAAGCAAGGTCAATCATTTCAGTTAATTTAGCAACTATGGTCATATGACCATGGGCATCAATAAACCCAGGAACCAATGCATTGTCCCCAAGTTCAATAACACGTGTTGAACTATTTTTTAGTTTTAAAATTTCTTCCGCTGAGCCTGTGGCGACGATGTTTTGGCCAGTCACAGCCGCAGCAGTCACACCTGCAGACGCAGCGTCGACTGTAATAATATGATCCCCGATAAAAATAACATCTGCCGACCGGTCGTCCGCAATAGCGAGCATTGTTTTTGGCCCGCAACCCGATGCCAGCAAAAACAGACAAATGAAGACAGCTGATTTTTTTATTGGCACAATCATTTTTTTATAAATCCCTATGGGCAGAATAAATAGATGCCAATGCTGCAGAAGCCAGTCGTGCCTCAGGCGGGTCTGCACGTGACGTTAGCATTATCGGAACTTTCATGCCAAGCACCAAGCCGGCAGCGTTGGCACTAACTGAATAAACCATCTGTTTAAACAAAACATTCCCTGCCTCTAAATTTGGCACCAGCAACACATCTGCGTTGCCTGCAACTGCATTGTTCACGCCCTTGATGGTCGCTGCCTGTTTAGAAATTGCCACATCAAGAGCCATTGGTCCGGCAATTTCTGCGCCAGGCAAGGCGCCATTTTCTGCTTCTTTAACAATCTCGGCGGCATCCATGCTTGAAGGCATTTCAGGCATTGATAATTCAGTCCCAGAAATCAGCGCCACACGTGGCTTAGGATTTCCAAGCGCGTGCATGAGTTCTATAACATTGCGAGCTATTGCAATTTTTTGTTTCACTCGAGGCAAAACATTAATAACGGCATCGGTTATGCAGATGCCTTGTTCATCTCCGGGTACAGTCATATAAAAAGCATGGCTGGGACGACGTTTTAAGCGAATGCCTTGGTTTCGTTGCAACGCTTCCTGCATTAAAGCCTCTGAGTGAATGTGACCCTTCATCAATGCCAAAACTTCTCCTCTGCGCGCCAGACTCACGCAGAGCTTCGCTGCCTTTGTTTCGCTCCCAACATCAACCACAGAGAATTTTCCGATGTCCCAATTTATAGCGGTTGCAATGGAGTTGATAGCGCTTGAGTCGCCAACCAATGTGGGTTCGATTAGATTATGTTCCGTGGCTAATTTAACGCTTGTCATTACCGTTTCTGTTCCTGCGTTAACGACTGCAGTTTTTAGTGGCGGATGGCGCTGGGCGTGGGTCAGTAAGCCCGACGGGCATTCAAATGGTGCAGAACTCAACATAAAATGTTCCTCGGTTCAGACGTATTTTTTGTATTTATCCAGGTAGCGAACCGGTTTTGATAGTGCGTCACGGCGAAACGGATCACCCAATTCTTGTGTGCACATAATTTCAACAACCGTGGTTTTGTGAGCATTCATCTGTGCATCGATGGCAGTCTTCAGGGCCGAGCCCACATCCTCAAGCCGATTGACGGTGATCCCTTCCGCTCCCATGGCGCGAGCGATGTTAGCAAAACTTTGGTTATCAAGCTCTCCGGCTACGAAGCGCTGGTTGTAAAAGTCTACCTGATTTTTTTTCTCTGCTCCCCATTGACCGTTATTGAAAACAACGACTGTTGTGGGTATATCTTCACGCACACAGGTCATTACCTCACCCATGCTCATGCCCCAAGCCCCATCTCCTGCATAGGCAATAGCGGGTCGGTCTGGAGCAGCGACCTTGGCGCCAATAATTGTTGGGAAAGCATAGCCACAGTTGCCAAAGCTCATTGCAGCAAAGAAACTGCGTGGTTTTTCAAAACGTAAATAACTGTTGGCAACCGAATTAATATTGCCAATGTCGGTTGAAACCATGACGTCTTCCGGCATTGCTTTTTCAAGTTCACGCAAGACTTGGCGTGGATGCAGGAAATCTCGGCCAGCTTTTTTTATAGCCTCTTCACTGAAGGCATCTTTCTCATGAAGCCACTCATCAAGTTCTTGTTCCCATTCCTTCTTAGCAGCTGCAATTATTGCTGCCCGTTCTTCTTTATTTTTATCACTAACCAGACTAACCCCTTCAAGCCTACCAAGCATTGCCTCAGCAGAGGCTTTGGCGTCACCACAAATACCAACAGAGACTTTCTTGACCAACCCCAACATTCTATGATCAGCATCCACCTGAATAATTTTGGCGTTGTTTGGCCAGTAATCGAGACCGTATTGTGGCAATGTTCCAAATGGGCCCAGGCGAGTGCCAAGAGCCAACACAACATCAGCTTGGCTGATGAGCTTCATGCCTGCTTTTGATCCTTGATAACCCAGTGGCCCGCACCAAAGCGAATGGCTTGCAGGAAAAGAATCGTTGTGTAAATAACTGTTGACGACAGGGGAGCCAAGACGCTCTGCTAATAATTTACACGCATCCACACCACCAGCATTGACAACGCCACCGCCTGAAACAATAACTGGAAATTTGGCATTGGCCAGCAAAGTTGTCGCTTCGCTTAGTGTTTCCTCACCACCTGGACCACGGTCGAGATGCATAGGCTTTGGAATGTCCACATCAATATCACCATAGAATAAGTCTCTGGGAATGTTGATTTGAGTTGGACCCATTTCTGAGAGTGCTCGGTCAAAACAACGTCCTGTAAATTCCGCCATCCGGTTAGGGTTATTTAAATGCACTTGGTATTTGGTAAATTCCTGAAACATCGGCAGCTGGTTTGCCTCCTGAAAGCCCCCCAAACCAATTCCCATGGTTCCTGTTTCCGGGGTAATAATGACCACCGGTGAGTGTGCCCAAAATGCAGCGGCAATGCCTGTCACACAGTTACTAATGCCTGGACCGTTTTGCCCTATACAAACACCCTGCTTTCCGCTGACACGAGAGTAACCATCAGCCATGTGGGCAGCACCTTGTTCGTGTACAACAGAAATAAAACGAATGCCTGCAGGCTCGAAAATATCCATGGCATCCATGAACGCAGAGCCCATAATGCCAAAAATTTCTGAAACACCATGCACGGCCATCGTTTCAACAAAAGCCTCACTTGGAGTCATACGTGGCATATCTTTTTCCTTTTATTAATCAATTTTGAGTCGATGAGATAATTTGGTTCCTTTGGTCTCGCTTAGGTCTCTTCTTTTAAAGGCCTTGTCATTAATTTCTCCACCAAACTTTCTGCAGGAACGCCTTCAAACAAAATACTATACACCGCATTGGCTATCGGCAAGCCTTCGTGCAACGCTTGGTTGTTATAAAGCGCTTTCACTGCATGCACGCCCTCAGGGGTCGTTTCAAGTTTTTCAATGGCCTTGTCCAGAGACACTCCAGAGCCAATTAACAAACCCAATTGCCTGTTCCGGGACTGGTTGTCTGTGGAAGTCAAAACCAAATCTCCCAAACCAGATAGGCCAAAAAAAGTTTCTGGCTTGGCCCCAAAGGCAACCCCAATGGACTTCATTTCTTCCAAGCCTCTTGATATTAAAGCAGTTCTTGCGTTGGCACCCAAATTTAAGGCATCAGATGCACCGGCGGCAATGGCAATGATGTTTTTAAATGCACCGCCAAGTTGAACCCCGACAATGTCACTCGAGGTATACACTCTAAAGGAGGGGCTGGACATGATGTTTGCCAGGCCACTTAGTTTTCTTATATTTTCTGAGGCCAAGGTTATGGCTGTTGGTTTGCCTTTTGCTACTTCTTCGGCAAATGTTGGTCCTGAAATAATTGCGGTTTTGTTAAGAGAAGGCATCTCTTTTTTAATTGTTTCAGAAAATGTTTCTCCGGTATCCGGGTCAAGGCCTTTGGTTGCCCAAATCAATTTTTGTTCTTGATTCATGTGTGTGTTTAACTCAGCGGTGACTGTTTTAAATGCGGTGCTTTTTACGCACAAAAGAACGCAAGAACAGCTTGCTAATGAAGGAAGGATCTCGTCTTCGATGTTTATGGATTCAGGAATTTTGATGCCGGGAAGGCATTTTTTATTTTCGTTTGTTTTTTTTACTATTGAAAGATTTTCTTTGTCCTTTGAGGTTAAAGAGACGCTCAACCCATTTTTTGCCAAACGTATACTAAGCGCTGTCCCCCAAGCACCTGCTCCAATGACTAAAAACGATTCTTTGGCCATATGGTCTTAATTAGGCTTTTGCTCACTTGTTTGTTCCATGGCTTGATTGTATATGGAATCAAAATTTATAGGCTGCAACAGCAATGCTGGAAACCCGGCTTTGGTGACCATGGTTGAGATAAGTTCTCTGATGTATGGAAACAAAGTGTTGGGACAAAAAATACCAATCAACGCCCTAGTTTCTGTTTCATCATACCCCCGGATAGCAAAAACTCCTGCTTGTTCTACTTCTGCTAAAAACATGGTTTTCTCTCCATACGTTGATTCCACGCTTAGCTTTAACGAAACGTCATAGACTCCCTCACTGAGTTTTCTGTGGGTATTTGAGATATTGAGTTTGGTTTCAGGGGTGATCTCTTGTTCAAGAAAAACCTCAGGGCTGTTGGGTGCCTCAAATGACAGGTCTTTAATGTAAATTGTTTGCAGAGAAACATTTTTTTCATTTTTTTCATTATTTTCAGTTGTCACGTTCTCTTTGTTTTCAGATTCCTTGGCCATAATATCTCCCCTTGTTAATCAGCGAGCGACGAAACAGGAAGGCTTGCGTTTTCCCACTCTGTTTGACCGCCCTTAATATAAAAAACATTGTCTAAGCCCTTAGAGCGCAATTTCAGGCTCAGTTTTTTGCTGGCATTGCCATTGTCGCACACCAAAAGAACGGGCTTATTTTTTTTGTTGCTCTTTTTGAGCTCTGCTTCTGTGATGTCTTCTGGTTTTTTATTGGCAGCACCCAAAAGGTGTTTTTTGGCATACCGATCGGCGCTACCCACATCAAAAATCAAAGAATTCTGGTTAATTAATTTAACCGAGTCAGTTGTAGAGAGCCCGCAGATATTAGCTTCTTTTATTTTTAACTCATTAAACACAGCAAGAAGAAAAAAACCCACACAACCCAAGGCTAACATTGGATGATTGTTGATAAATTCGATTAAGAGCTCCACTGTTTCCTCGCTTATCTAGTGCCCATGTCTACAATAGCTTGTTCTATGATTTTTGCCGTTTTAGCCAAGGCTTCAGGGTCTTCAATTTCCTTACCATGCATTCTTAGGGGCATTTTTTCATAAACAGGAATTATATGCATATGATAGTGAAACACCGTTTGCCCAGCATCGGTGCCATTAAGCTGGGTGAGAATTAAGCCTGTGGGCTCAAGCGAGTTCTGAATGGCATGAGCAACTTTTTTTGTGGTTATAAACACCTCGGAACCAGACTCATTTTCCAATGCAAAAATGTTTTCAGCTTCTGTTTTGGGGACGATCAGGGTGTGCCCAACCGAAACTGGCATGATGTCCAAAAAAGCAAGGGTGTAATCATTTTCAAACACTTTGTGTGCAGGCATTTTCCCTTCAAGAATTTGAGCAAAAACATTGTCTGAATCGTAGGCCATTATGTAACCTTATTGGGCAGCATTGAAAATGCCAATATCATAAATACCGGACCCATCCCTGAGGTGTCTAATTGCTTGGTAATCGTCCCCACCTAGGAATGCCTTGATTGAGCCAACATCTGGAAACTTAACGATAATCAGGCTTTTATTATTGAGTTGGGCGCCTTCTAAAACTTCAATAGATGGTCCTCTGACCACGTAAGCGCCTCCGTATTTTGTTATCAGCTCTGCTGATTTTTGGACATACGATTTAAAGTCGTCATTCATATTTGTTATTTCACAAACAGACACTAAATACACAGACATAACTACTCCTCTCAACTTAGGATTAAAACAAACGCCCATTATCTCTTGTTTTCTTTCCTGCTGCTAGAGCAAAACCAATCTTTGCCAGTAACTGGTTATCCTATGAGAAATGTAGTTAGATAGAGCCCATGAGCACTGCAGATAAAAGATACAGTTTTTGTCCAATTTGTGCCACAGCGCTAACAAGGCAATCAATTAACGGAGAAGACAGAAAAGCCTGCACTCAGGAATCTTGCAACTACGTAGAATGGAACAACCCAACGCCCGTTGTAGCTGCCATTGTTCAAGCAGGAGACAATGTTGTTTTGGTGCGAGCATTGGGCTGGCCTAAAGATTGGTTCGGTCTTGTTACAGGCTTCCTTGAATCAGGAGAGACAGCAGAAGATGGGACTGTCAGAGAGGTTAAAGAAGAGCTTGGCTTGGACTGCCAGATGGAAGGCTTGGTGGGTGTTTACAGTTTTTTTCAAATGAATCAAGTGATCATTGCTTACCATGTTTTGTTGGATAAAGGCGATATAACGCTCGATGCAACGGAGTTGGTTGACTACAAAAAAATACCCATCGAGGAACTCCAACCTTGGCCCAGTGGCACCGGAAAGGCGGTTCAGGATTGGTTAAAGACAAAGGGAATTGAAAAAGAACCAATGCCTTTTTTGAGAACAAAAAAATAAAACCCCCGTGAAAACACACGGGGGTTTAATCAAAGAAGCGTCTTTTTTTAGAAGCTGTAGCTTAGTTTCATTCCCACCTGTCTTGGATCAGGGAGATTCGCAAACCACATGTTTCTAATCATTGGCGCAGGAACAATTTTAGGGCCAGGATTGCTGCCATTACCGTATTGACCTGTGATGTCAGGGGTTTCGTAAGTTGCAACAACTGGACCTCCAGGAAAGGGCCGAACTGAATGCTGAAGCTTAGTCGTGACAAAGCCAAACCTGAAGCCTGAGCCGCCAATGTCAGGCCCAGTACTGGCTGAGAGCACAGTGTCGTCATCCAATAGGTTCTTAACATAAAGCACAGCATTCCAAGGCCCACTAGAGACACCAGCTCTTAGATCAAAACGCCAATAACTGTTGACGTAAGCATCGTTGCTGTTGTCAATAAAGCGCTTGTCCTGAAAGCGTGAATTAAGCTCAACAAAATAACTTGCGTTTGCATCTCCGATCTGAAGTTCATCCTCATACATCAAATTAATGGTCGCAGCATGTTTTGGAGCCCTTTCAAATTGGTTGCCATTCCTCGTAGCAAGACAGGTTGAATCTCCACTGCCAAGATAATCGTCCACACGTGTGCAATTCCCAACTCTTGCAAGCTCACCCGCGCTCCTTGAAGGCAAGGTAAAGTCAGTGTATTGAGTGTCGAGATAGGTGTAACCACCCGAGACACTAAATTGGTCAGAAACGAGGTAAGCAATATCCAACTCAAAACCAAAAGCTTCTCCGCCGTTAGCGTTTTCTGTAACACTGCCTAGTTGTCCATTAAAAACCTTTTGCACCTGAGTCTGTTTATCGGTGTAGTCTTCGAAGAAGAGTGCGCCATTGAGTCTCAGTCTATTGTCAGCCAATCTGGTCTTAAATCCAATTTCCCAGACTTCCATGGCTTCTGGTTGGTAGATAACTTCCGTTGGTTGGCCGTCGCCGTCTGGGTCAAACCCAAAGGCGCCGGTTCCCAGTGTTGAGAAACCACCAGGCTTTTTAGCTTCGGCATAAGAGCCGTAAATCATGACGGCATCACTGAGCTCATAACGCATAACCAGTTTTGGTGTTATGTAGTTGTCATGCATACTAAAAGTTAAAGGCTCTTGACGGGTTGTTGGCGCAAACCTTGTAGGGGTTGCGGCCCACCATGAACAAGGGGTTACCACCACTCCTACTCCAGGCGTGTACGATGTTGTCATCGTGTTACAGCCTATTTCTACGGGCGACATTATCGCAACGCCCGGGGCTACAAAACCACCGGTTGCATCGCAACGAATGTGTGATCCACAAAGGCTGACTGAAGATGCGCCAGAGTTTGTGGCTTCCCCGTCGGCAAGTCCTTGAGACGCTGAAGCGGTTAACTTTTCTCTTTCATCAACCCAACGCAGCTCCAGTGTCATTGTTAAGCGGTCATTAATGTCGTAATCAAAAACCGAGTAGAGCGAAGCAGAAACGGTGTCCCGGATCATGTCATCAGGAGGTCTTGCCGCATATGTGTCGTGTTGGAATTCCCTTATATCGATATCCGTATGACCACATGGGCCTTGGAAATAAGACAGTCCCAGATCGGTCAGAGAAATGATGTTCCCTGTATCAGCATCTCTTAATACCTCAACAAAACAACGCTCTCCCATACCTCTTACACTCATTCCGGTCGAGGATTGAGTCTTTTTTTCATGCCAGTAGAGTGCACCCACAGCCATGTTAAAAGGTCCATCGCTTTCAGTTTGCAGCCTAAACTCTTGGCTGAACAATTTAACCGGCCCATTAACATCCCATTCTTGGTTAAAATGCAACAATGCTTGTTTGTCAATGTCGTATTGTTGGGCGAGCTGCATGTCCGCTACATGAGTGATGGAAGTAAAGGTGCCAACGCCCAAATCGTATTCCAGGTTAACTTGTATTCGTTCACCTTCTTTCGTGGAGCCGAACATATCACTGCCTTTGTTGTTTCCAGGATGTGCAACATTAATGTCTTGGGTAACAGACAAACTGTCACCATCTGGAAGTCCGCCTTGATAGACCCAGTGGACCATGTCATCAAAACGACCGCCATAAAGTGTCCCTGTCTCCTGGTCTATTTGTTGACCATTACTGCCATACCCCACTACATTGCTTGGGATCATTGGACAGCCTGGGAAAGGACATGCTGGCGCAAGCGGATACCAGGGAGAGGCAAAAGGAATTAACCCAGCTTCAGAGGGCGTGAATGCCATCACAGCTTCCAGCGCTTGGGCATAACCGTTACAAGAAGCATCATGTATCCAGCCGCCATTACACCAGCTCGCGTCTGCTGGAGCAGCTGCCAATGTATTGTATGGAACTTGCGCTTGAGCAGGAGACGCGTACTGGTCACTGACCGTATCGATACGCGTTCTAATAGACAGCTTGTCATTACCAACCGGGTTGTAGTCAAACAGTATCGATGCGCTGTATCCTTCACCGCCACCAACTTTGTTACCGGTTACAGTGTTTGTATGAAAACCATCAAAATCCCATGTAAGGGCATTGAATCGGATGCCTAGATTGTCATTTACAGGCGCAGAGGCGCTAATGCGAGCTTCATGAAAACCATCTTGGGCAACTTCAAGACTGGCATTGATTTCAGGCTCCTCTGAGGCCCCCTTGGTGACATACTGAATGGCACCAGCAAAAGCCGTTCTGCCATAAAGCGCAATTTGTGGGCCCTTAACGACTTCAACACGCTCAATATCAATAAGTCTGGGCGAAATCAGCTGTGATGCACCTGCAGTAGCTAAAGCTTCACTGGAAATATCAACGCCATCAATAACGGTTGCAACAACCGGTCTTCCGCGACCATTGTCTATGCCACGAACCACAACTCTAATATCGTCGGGTGCAAAACCCCTGTCAAAAACCAAAGATGGATCCAGTTTGGTAATGTCTTGCAAGTCTTTGATGCCCATGCGGTCCAACATGTCGCTGGTAACAACGCTAACACTGATAGGAACATCTTGCAGGTTTTCAGATTTTTTTCGAGCCGTCACCGTAATTTCTTCAATGACTTGAGCCATCAACATAGGTGTAGCTACTAGGATTGCTAGAGTCATGCCAGCAATGAGACGATTGATTGGTTTCATTTAAGAACCCCCCCTTATCTTTTATTCGGAATATTTATCTATGATTAATGTAACCGAGTGAACATAAAAAACCAAATATAAAAGGTGAAATGAACGCATAATAGACAATAGATTGTTGTATAAATACAACAATATACAAAAAACAGCTTCAACATCCCCACAATATTTCCCATCTTGTGCGGCATTGTGGACAATTAAGAAAAGCTATAGTATGGATCCCTATGAATGAACATAAGCGCATTGATGTCAGGTCTTTTGGGGCCAATATAGGAGCTGAAATCAAAGGCATTGACATTACCAGACCCTTAGAAAAAGAGGCTGTCAGAGAGATCAAGGCAGCATGGCAAACACACCTTGTTTTATTGTTTCGAGATCAAAACTTAGAGCCACAGCAGCATATGTCATTTGCTCAGTATTTTGGAGAACCACAAAAAGCAGGCTTTGTTCCAACCTTAAAAGAGTTTCCTTTCATTAGGCATCAAGAACTCAACAAGAACCCAGAAGAAAAAATGTCCAAAATTGGAGGAGCAAACCTGATTTGGCATCATGATGATTCATTTTGGGAGATGCCATCTAAAGGCTCAATATTGCACGCACTTGATGTGCCCGATGTCGGCGGTGATACATTATTTGTGAGCATGATTGCCGCCTACGATGCACTTTCTGGAGAAATGAAATCCATTGTCGATAACCTAACTTGTTATCAC
>Ga0209019_1001683_pt1 | contig 10884 bp, 10 predicted proteins | sample METZYME_3_300m_FD_187549 | JGI IMG/M metagenome (GOLD analysis project Ga0209019, IMG submission 187549) | Marine microbial communities from oxygen minimum zone in mesopelagic equatorial Pacific - METZYME_3_300m (SPAdes) (version 2) | ecosystem: Environmental > Aquatic > Marine > Oceanic... | reverse complement strand
GGGTCTCGAAGCTGGCCGACGGGTCGGCCTTGTCATTGGCACACATCGGGCAACCCATGGGCCTGCTCGCCATCATGGGCACCGATGAAGACCCGCGCAGGCCCGACCCGAACCCCGTCCCCCTGATCCTGGAACCCACCAGGCGGGACCTCGTGAGCACCGCCTCGGAACGTCAGATCCTCGCCATCGGCCCGGCCCGGTGGTGATGGTGCCCGCCGCAGCAACCCGGAAGGCTGTCGGGAAGAAGAAGCCGACAGCAGCAACCCGGAAGGCTGTCGGGAAGAAGAAGCCGACAGCAGCAACCCGGAAGGCTGTCGAGAAAGGCGGCAACGGCTACGACGCCGATGCCATCCAGACCCTGGAGGGCATGGAGGCGGTCCGCAAGCGTCCCGGCATGTACATAGGCGGCACGGGTTCGCCGGGGTTGATGCACTTGGTCTGGGAGCTGGTGGACAACGCCGTCGACGAGGCGGCAGCCGGCTTTGCCAACCGCATCGAGATCACCCTGCACCGCGACCACTCGGTCGAGGTGGCAGACAACGGCCGTGGCATCCCGATCGACCGGCACACCAAGCGCAAGGTCTCGGCTCTCGAGGTAGTGCTCACCGAGCTGCACGCCGGCGGCAAGTTCGGCGGCGGCGCCTACGGAGCGTCGGGCGGGCTGCACGGGGTCGGCGCATCGGTGGTGAACGCCCTCTCGGCCAAGCTGGTGGCACAGGTGGATCGTGACGGGTCCACCCACGAGCTGGCCTTCCGGGAACGGGTGGCGGGCCATTTCTCCGGGTCGTCCTTCACGGCGGGCCACCAGCTGGAGAAGATCAAGCGGATCTCCAAGAACAAGACGGGCACGCGCATCCGCTTCTGGCCGGACCGTGAAATCTTCGACGCCGAGGCACGCATAGACGCCGACCAGGTCAGGGAGCGGGTCGTCCAGGCCTGCTTCCTGGTGCCCGGCGTGAAGATCCGCGTTGTCGACAAGCGGGCCGGGGGCTCAGCGGATCCGTTCGAGTTCGTGTCCCGTGGCGGCCTTGCCGACCTCGTCGACCACCTCTCCACCGGCGGCAACGCCTGCGAGGTGATCACGCTGTCGGGCATCAGCACCTTCGAAGAGCGGGTGCCGGTGGACGGCAGGATGAGCGACGTCGAGAGGGAGTGCATAGTCGAGGTGGCCCTCCGGTGGGTGAAGGGCTACGAGACGAGGGTGGAGTCGTTCGTAAACACGATCCCCACCAGCCAGGGCGGCACGCACACAGCGGGCTTCGACCGCGCCCTCACCCGGGCCGTGAACGACGTCCTGCTGAAGGACACCCGCAAGTTGGCCAAGCTAGCCAGGGAGAACAACCACCGGGCCACCAGGGAGGACGTCCAGGAGGGCCTGGTGGCCGCCTGCAAGGTCGTGTTCCCGGAACCGCAGTTCCGTGGCCAGACCAAGCAGGAGCTGGGCACACCGGCCATCGAGAAGATCGTCTACGACGTGGTCAAGCGGGGCATCACGGACTGGTTCAGCGGTAGCGGCCCCAAGACGCACATCACCGCCGTCCGGGACAAGCTGGCCAACGCGGTCATCAACCGGGTGAGCTCCAGGCAGCTGCTGGAGACGCGCCGCAGGGCGGCGAGCATGAGCTCGACGGGTATGCCCGACAAGTTGGCAGACTGCCGGACCCACGGTCCGGACTCCGAGTTGATCATCGTCGAGGGCGACTCGGCCGCCGGGCCGGCCAAGGCCGGACGCAACGCCGAGTACATGGCCATCCTCCCGCTGCGAGGCAAGGTCGTGAACGCCGGCAAGGCGACCCTAAAGCAGGTGCTGGACAACGCCGAGGCCCAGGCCCTCTTCACGGCGATCGGTGCCGGTTCCGGCAGGGACTTCGACCTGGACGCCGCCCGGTACGGCCGAATCGTGATCCTCTGCGACGCCGATGTGGACGGCAGCCACATACGATGCCTGCTCCTCACACTGATCCACGAGTACATGCGACCCCTGTTGGAAGCCGGTCGCGTGTACGCGGCCCAGCCGCCCCTCTACTCCTGTCGTATGGGCGACACCATCCACCGGGCCTTCTCTGACGAAGAACGCGACGAGATCACGGCCAGGTTGACCAAGGGGGGACGCAAGGCCGAGAACCTGAGGTGGAACCGCTTCAAGGGGCTGGGCGAGATGAACGTCGAGGAGTTGGCAGAGTGTGCCCTCGACCCCGAGACCCGCATCCTCAAACGCCTGACCATGGCGGAAGGCGCTGTCGCCAAGCGGGCCTCCGAGCTCTTCGACATCCTGATGGGGGCCGATGTGGGCAGGCGCCGTGACTACCTGGTCGCAAACAGCGCCCTGCTGGATCCCGGCGTCCTCGACATCTAGGACGCCGACCGTGCCCGACCTGCCCCGCTCCTTTTCGCCCTCCTCTGCGGGAGCCTGGAACCAGTGCCCCCAGAGGTGGCGCTACCGCTACATACAGAAGCTCCCCGACCCGCCGGGTGAACCGGCCCTGCTGGGAACGTTCGCCCACCGCGTGCTGGAACTGCTGTGTGCCGAGCCGGCGACGGACCGTACCGTCGAACGCGCCAGGGAACTGGCCGGACAGGCGTGGCCGGAAACGGCAGACAACCCCGAGTTCCAGGCCCTCGGACTCGACGACGACGCCCAGCGGGCCTTCCGCTGGCGGGCCTGGACGGCCATCCACGGACTCTGGTCGCTTGAGGACCCCGCCGGTGTCGACGTCCGGGCCACCGAACAGAAGGTCTCGGCCGATGTGGCCGGCGTGCCGTTCTTCGGCATCGTGGACCGGTTGGACGCCGACGAGGACGGCCTGGTCATCACCGATTACAAGTCGGGTAGGACACCACGACCCACGGAGCGGTCGAAGTCTCTGGACCAGGTCCTGCTCTACGCGGCTGCCGTTGAGAACAGCACCGGCGAGCGCCCACACCGCGCCCGCCTGCTCTATCTCGGCAGCGAGATCATCGAGACCGCCGTCACCGTCGACGCGCTCGGCGCCACTACCGGCAGGTTCTCCGAATCGTGGCGTCAGGTCGGCAAGGCATGCGCCGAGGACCGGTTCGAGACCCACACCGGGCCGCTCTGCGGTTGGTGCCCGTATGTCGACAGTTGTGAGGACGGGGAACGTGAGGTGAGGCGTCGTGTGGCCGCCGGTCGGATGCGGGAGGATGCTCCCGCCAGGGTCCTGCTCGGCCTCTGACCGCCGGAGTTCAGTCGGCCCTGCGGCGTCGGCGCCACATGGCCAACACCAGAGCAAACACGGCAACCGCACCGAGCACCCCCAGCCTGTGCAGCAGGTCGGCACGTTCGTCGGTCATCTCGACCGGTGGCGCCTCGAAGGGCCTGAGTCCATCAGTTGGATCAGGCGCCGGGGTCCCGTTCCCGGCCGCCGGTGCCTCACTCACAGCCGCCGGCGGGTCCGCCTCCCGATCTGGCACGGCCTCCAGCAGGCCGTCCACCGGACTGTCCACCGATGGCGAGGGTCGGGTCCGACGAGCCTGCGGGTCATAGGTGGGCATCAGGTGGGGCTCCCCGGTATCGGCGACTTGGTTCCGGGCCGTGACCGGGATCCCGTCTGCGGGAGTCGGTCGAGCAGTACATCGAACTCGGCGGCCGCCTCGGCCGCCCCCGGGCGGCGACCCAGGGCATGAATTGGCAGTGAGTGGGCAGCCGCCTCGGCGACCGCTGCCCGGAGGCGGATCGGTGGCAGGCACCTACCCGGATAGGCCTCCTCCAGCTGCTCGTTCCAGTAGCGGCCGTCACGGGTCCGGCCCAGGCGGTTCACGGCGATACCTACCACCTCCGGGCGCCCGTCGGTTCGTCGGAGCCGTATCCGCTCGACGGTCTGGAACATGCGGGCTACGCCGTCGACGGCCCACACCCCGGGCTCGGTGACCACCAGCACCACGTCAGCCGCGAACAGGGCGTTGACGGTGAGCAGTCCGAGCGATGGCGGACAGTCGATCAGCACCAGCGGCCCGTCGCTACCGGTCAAGCCCTGGAGGGCCATGGCAAGACGGTCCTGGGCTCCCAACGGGTCCGTGGCGAGCTGCGGTTCCAGAACCGCCAGAGATGGCGACGACGGTACGAGATCCGGTACCGGCCCGAGGTCAGCGGGCCACCCGCTGGGTTCAACCACCGTCGCGAGGCCTCCCTGTCGTTCCTCGGTCAGGACGTGGTCGATGCCTGGACCGGGTTCGAACACCCCCAACCCCGTCGTGGCGTTCCCCTGCGGGTCCAGGTCGATGACGAGGGTCGTCACGCCACGGGCCGAGGCCGACGACGCCAGGCCCAGCACCACAGTGGTCTTGCCGACCCCGCCCTTCTGGTTCACAACGGCGACCGCGACCATGCGGGCAACATAACCCACCGCAACCGGGCGTCCGGGCCGTGCGGGACCGCCGTCCAGACCCGGCCAGCGCCACCGTGGCGACAGTTACGCTGCGCTGGTGCCCGAGCTCCCTGAGGTCGAGATGGTACGCCGCCAGCTCGAACCCCTGGTGTCTGGCGTGGAGATCCTGGGCGGCTGGTCCCATCCGTCCGAGAAGTTCGCCTCGGCGCCGGAAGCTGCCGGCCACCGCATCTCCGGGGTCTCGCGCCGGGGCAAGTACCTGCTTTTCGGCCTGGAAAACATGGCAAACCACCTGGGTACCGAACGCGAACTGGTAGTCCACCTGGGAATGACCGGCTCCCTCTACGTCGACCCGACGCCGCCCGACGACGCCTATGTCCGGTCCCGGTGGCTGCTGGGCGACGGCCGGCACCTCTGGTTCCGCGACGTGCGACGGTTCGGCCGGATCGCGGTCGTGCGCCGCGGTGACTACGGTTCCCTTCCCACCCTCCGGGACCTGGGGCCGGAGCCGTTCGACCGGTCGCTGACAGGCACGACTTTCCACCGGTCGCTAGCCTCCAGTCGACGACGGATCAAGACCAAGCTCCTGTCACAGCGACCGATCGCCGGCATCGGAAACATCTACGCCGACGAGGCGCTCTGGCGGTCGGGCATCCACCCCGGCGCCCGCCGGCTGGGTCCGGAGCGGTCCGACCGCCTCCTTGGACACCTCCGGGACGTGCTCACCGAGGCGCTGGACAACGGCGGCACCACGTTGCGGGACTACCGCACGCCGGACCGGGGCACGGGTCGGAACCAGCACCGCCTGGACTGCTACGGGAGGGCGGGGCGACCCTGCCGGACCTGCGGCGACGTCCTCACCTCGAGGTCCATCGACCAGCGCACCGCCACCTGGTGCCAGACCTGCCAGGCCCGGTGACCGACCGTCGGGGGTGCCCCGACCGTCGGTATGCCGACCTCTACGCTCGACGCCGTGAGCCACACCAGCCGCCGCAGACTCCGTGTGGCCCTTCCGGTCGCCATGCTGGCGTTCGCCCTGGTGGCGGTTCCCGCCTTCGCAGGTCCGTACGACGACGAGATCGCCGACCTGAGAACCGACATCGTGGACCGGGAAGCCGACATTGCGAATCAACAGGACCTCCTTGCCAATTTTATTGCCGACCGGCTCGACCGCATCGCCGGCTATGAGGAGAACCTCGTCGACCTGGACCAGCAGATCGTCGACACCGATGCTCTGATCGGCGCCAAGGACACCGAACTCCGGATCCTTCCCATCCGCCTGGAACTGCTCGCTGACCGCTTCATCCATGTGCTCGCCTCGCGTACCGAGCCGGCGATGCTCCACCAGACCATGGCCATCGACGCCTACCTCAGGAACGACGAGCGGATGAACGCCGTGCTGACACAGTCGGCCCATCTCACCGCCGACTCCCTGGAAGGGGTACGCGACCGGATGCTCTACGACTCGGTGATTGAGGAGTCCCAACGCCGCCTAGACCTCGTCGATGCCGAGCTACGGCTGTCGGGTGAGGCGGTTCGGGGCTTACAGATCCTCGTCGCAGAGGCCGAGGAGAGGCGACTCGAGGCCGTCGACGCCCGCTCCGACACCGTGGACTCGAAGCCGCCCGTCCGGATGGCGATTGCTAAGGAGCGGACGGCGATTGCTAAGGAGCGGACGGCGATTGCCGATGCGATCGCCGATGCCCAGACGGCGATCGCCGGATACGAGGCAGAGATCCTCCGCCTGGAACGGCTGGCGGTCACACGTACCTGGACCGGCCTCCAGGGCATCGACCTCGAACGTTCGGCACTGGCCGTCAAGATCGACAACGTCACCCGGGCCCACCCCCAGTCGGGCGTGAACGCCGCCGACGTCGTCTACGAGGAGATTGTGGAGGGCGGGGTCACCCGCCTGGTCGCCCTGTTCCAGTCCTCCTCGGCAGACACGGTCGGACCGGTCCGCTCGGCCCGGACGTCGGACCCGCCACTCCTGGCCGGCTTCGACCGTCCCCTCTTCGCCTACTCGGGCGCCAACAGGGGCACCCGGACGGTGCTCGCCGAGTCCACGATCACCGACGTCGGATACGACGCGCTCACCGACGACTACTGGCGGGACAGGAGTCGCCGTCCGCCGCACAACCTCTACACATCCACCGATGCACTCTGGGCGCACCACAGCGGACGCACCGGGGTACCGCCAGCACCGTTCATCCATCGCTACCCGGAACAGCCCCTCCACCCTTCGGCCGAGTCGGCCTCCGGGGTCAGCATCGACTTCGGCCTAACCGAGGTCGACTACGACTGGGACAGCGCCGGATGGGCCCGCACCCACGGCGGCAACCCGCACGTGGACGACAAGGGCACGCGGGTGGCGCCGGCCAACGTGGTCGTGCAGTTCGTCACCTACGGCTGGAGCAAGGCCGACTCCCGCTCTCCGGAGGCGAGGACCACCGGAACCGGCGTGGCGTGGGTGTTCACCGACGGCCACGTGATCGTGGGCGAGTGGAACCGGCCCGATGAGTCCCTCCCGGCCATCTTCTCTGCCGACGGTGAGACGATCAGGCTCTCACCCGGCACCACCTGGGTGGCCCTGGCGAGGAAGAACACCGCAACCTGGCGGGACTAAGCCCGGGATCGCCGAATCCGTTCGACGCGTCGTGTCGAACGTTTCGGTTCAGGCGGATGTGATGAGGGCGAACACGTCGGCCGGGACCGTGCCGTCGGAGGCCACCGTCAACACCTCGATTCCTTCACCGGTAACCAGCACCGTGTGTTCGAACTGTGCCGTCCGTCGACCATCCAGGGTCACCGCTGTCCAGTCGTCGTCCCACATCCCACACGCCGGGTCCCCGAGTGTCAGCATGGGCTCCACGGTGAACGTCATCCCCGGCTCGAGCACCGTCCAAGCACGGGGGTCGTGGTAGTGCGGGACCTGCAACCCGCTGTGGAACTCGGTGCCAATGCCGTGGCCGATGAACTCACGCACGACGCCCAGGCCGTTCCGGTTGGCGTGCCGCTCGATGGCCCGTCCGATGGCATGGACGGGCCTGTCCGGACCGGCCGCTGCGATCCCGTCGTCCATGGACACCCGGGTCTCTGCCACCAGGTGTCGGTCGTGGTCGGAGACCTCGCCCACCGGGAACGTCACGGAGGTGTCACCGTGCACCCCGTCCAGGTAGATCGTGACGTCGACGTTCACGATGTCGCCATCCGCCAGCGACCTGCTGTCCGGAATCCCGTGGCAGATCACCTCATTCACCGACGTACAGACCGACTTCGGGTACCCGCGGTAGTTCAACGGGCTTGGGTAGCCGCCACGGGCGATGGTGGCCTCGTGGACGATCTCGTCCAGGCGGTCGGTGGTGACGCCCGGCGCCACGTGGGGCCCGACCTCCAACAGGATCTCCGCGGCGGCATGACAGGCCCGGCGCATCCGCTGGATCTCACCGGGGGTCCGGACCGACGAGGAAGTCGATGGGCCCGGATCACCAGTGAGGGCGTAGGGCGGCCTGCCTATGGACGCCGGAACGGTACGGGTCGGGCTCAGCAGCCCGGGGCGGACGGGAGGCTCCGACCGGGGAGCGAGGGGTGCCTGTCGGCGCTTCCGCTTGGCCACCGGTCGATGCTACCGGCGGCCGCCGGACGGGATCGCCAGCCGGTCGTCGGTCAGCGGAGGAACCGACTGACGCTGTCGACCACACAGGCGGGACGGTCGGAGCCCTCGACCTCCACGGTGATCCGGATCACCGCCTGGTAGCCACCCGAGACCTCGTCGACCTGGATGAGCTCGGCTCCACCCCGGACCCGGGATCCGACGACGACCGGAGACGGGAACCGGACCTTGTTCGTGCCGTAGTTGATCCCCATCGAGATGCCGTCCACGCGGACGAGGTCGGGGAGCATCTGGTTGGTCAACGCCAGCGTCAGGTAGCCGTGGGCGATGGTGGCCCCGAACGGACCGGCCGCCGCTTTCTCCGAATCCACGTGAATCCACTGGTGGTCGCCTGTGGCCTCAGCGAACAGGTCGATCCGGTCCTGGTCGACCGTGATCCAGTCGCCGTGGCCCAGGTGGGTACCCACTGCGCCGGGGAGTTCGTCGGGGCTTGCGTAGACGGTCGTCATCACGGTTCTCCATCTCGAATCGGCGTAGGACGATGCATCGGCAGTCGCCATGCCGGCCGTACCCACGGTGGGGGTCGACACTACGCTTCGCGTCGACCGAGTGGCCCGACGGGCTGTGCCAAGAGCGCGAACAGGAGGTGCCATGGCCACATCCGGTGGTACCCGGGCCATCCTCGCCGCCCTGGTCGCCAACGTCGGCATCGCCGTCGCCAAGTTCATCGGCTTCCTAATCACCCGGTCCTCGGCAATGCTGGCCGAGAGCATCCACTCGGTCGCCGACGTCTCTAACCAGCTGCTGCTGCTCCTCGGTGGCCGCCGAGCCCGCCGAGCTCCGACGACCACCCATCCGTTCGGCTTCGGCCGGGAGCGCTACTTCTGGTCGTTCGTGGTCGCACTCGTGCTCTTCTCGGTGGGTGCCGCCTTCGCCGTGTTCGAGGGCATACGAAAGGTCCGGGACCCGCACGGCCTGGATGACGTCGGCTGGGGGGTGGCGATCCTCGTCTTCGGCATCGTGCTCGAGTCCTGGTCGTTCCGTACCGCCGTGGTCGCCGCGACGCCCGAACGCGGTGACCTCACCTGGAGGCAGTTTGTGGTCAAGACCCGGAACCCGGAACTCCCGGTGATCCTCCTCGAGGACGCTGGAGCCCTGCTCGGCCTGGTGATCGCCCTGACGGCTATCGGGCTGGCTTCGTCCACCGGTGAGCCACGCTGGGATGGCGTGGGCACGATCCTGATCGGCCTTCTCCTCGGTGCCATAGCCACGGTGCTGGCACGCGAGATGAAGAGCCTCCTCGTCGGCGAGTCCGCCGGTGAGGCAGACCACTCGGCCATCGTCGAGGCCATTACCGCCACCCCCCAGGTGGTCTCGCTGGTCCACCTCCGGACCCAGCACCTCGGCCCCGACGAGATCCTCGTCGGGGCGAGGGTGGCCTTCGACCCCGACCTCGACACGGCTGGCGTCGCCGCCGCCGTGAACGCCGTGGAGAAACGCGTCCGGCAGGCCGTTCCGACGGCCCGACCCATCTACGTCGAACCGGCGGACCCGACATGACCGGCACTGCCGACGATCCCCTCCGGGTTCCCGCCGAACCGACGAACGGCCGTTACCGGGACGGGCGCACGGCACGAAGGCTGCTCGGCGCCGTCGTCGTCGCAGCCTCCTGGGCTGCATTCGACACCATCCTGGGGGCCCGTCGGATCCACAGGGCAATGGTCTCGAACCGTCGATCCCGGGCCCGGTCGATCCAACGGGCGTTTCCTATCGAGACCGGAGACACGGTCATGCTGGGCGACAGCATCACCGCCGAGGGGGACTGGTCCGCAGCCCTTCCCGACCTCCGGATCCGCAACCGTGGCATCGGTTCAGACACCACGGCCGACGTCCTCGAACGCCTGGAGGACTCGCTGACCGGCCCACCCGGGCTGCTGCTCCTCATGATCGGCACAAACGACCTGGAGTTCGGGGTGGCCCACGCCCAGACGGTCCGAAACGTGTGCCTGATCCTGGACCGGGTGTCGGCGGCAGCCCCCGACACCCGGGTGGTGGTCCACGCGGTCCTCCCCCGACGCGACCGCTACCACCCCCTGGTGGCACCGCTGAACGCCGCCCTGGCCCGGGTTTGTGGCGAACGGGACCTCGAGTTCCTCGACCTGACTGTGCACTTCGCCGATGCCGATGGCATGTTCGACACGACCATGACCGATGACGGACTGCACCCCAACGGCCAGGGCCACCGACGGTGGGCCGACCTGTTGCGCCCAGTACTCGAGTCGTGAGAGCGGACCCGTAGAGCAGCCAACCGGAGGTCCCGGCGGACCGGGCCGGCTCAGGCCACGGAGGCCCCGAGCACGCCACCGATGGCGTAGGTCGCCAGGCAGGCGCCTCCGGCCACCAGCAACTGTCGGACCACCGTCCGGACGACAGAGCGTTCGGTCAACCTGGCCAGCAGGCCTCCCACCAGGGCCGCGGCACCCACTCCGGACACCGCCGATGCCCACACTGCGCCGGTACCCGATCCGACCAGCCACGGGACCAGCGGCACAAAGGCACCGACAGCAAATGACAGGAAGCTGGCCGTCGCCGCCGCCACTGGGTTCCCCAACCGGTTGGGATCCACGCCAAGTTCCTCCCGGGCATGGACCTCCAGGGCCACCTCCGGGTCCAACATGAGCTCCGCGGCCACCCGTCCCGCCTGCTCGGGGTCGAGCCCACGCTCCACGTAGATGGCGGCCAGCTCAGCCTCCTCGGCCTCCGGGTTCTCGGCGATCGAGATCCGCTCGATCTCCAGCTCTCGCTCCACCAACTCCGCCTGGGCCTTCAACGACACGTACTCTCCTGCAGCCATCGAGATGGCACCGGCCAGCAGGCCTGATACGCCGGCCAGGCGGACGAACGACGGATCGGTGCTGGCACCGG
>Ga0209019_1001681_pt1 | contig 10893 bp, 15 predicted proteins | sample METZYME_3_300m_FD_187549 | JGI IMG/M metagenome (GOLD analysis project Ga0209019, IMG submission 187549) | Marine microbial communities from oxygen minimum zone in mesopelagic equatorial Pacific - METZYME_3_300m (SPAdes) (version 2) | ecosystem: Environmental > Aquatic > Marine > Oceanic... | reverse complement strand
ATCTTGTAATATCAAGAGCTGGGTAAATTCTTTTATCTGAAACCTTTCTATCAAGAATTAATTCTGAGTTACCTGTTCCTTTAAATTCTTCAAAAATTACTTCGTCCATTCTGCTGCCAGTATCAATTAAAGCAGTTGATATAATTGTCAAAGAACCGCCCTGCTCAACATTTCTAGCGGCTCCAAAAAATCTTTTTGGACGTTGAAGTGCATTCGCATCGACGCCGCCTGTTAAAACCTTTCCTGAGCTTGGAACAACAGCGTTATAGGCTCTTCCTAATCTTGTGATAGAATCTAGAAGAATAACAACATCTTTCTTATGTTCTACTAATCTTTTTGCTTTTTCGATTACCATTTCAGCAACAGCAACGTGTCTTGAGGCTGGTTCGTCAAAAGTTGAGCTAATAACTTCTCCTTTTACAGTTCTTTGCATGTCGGTAACTTCCTCCGGTCTTTCGTCTATCAATAAAACCATTAAATAACATTCTGGATGATTAGCGGCCAGAGAATGAGCTATATTTTGTAAAATTATTGTCTTGCCTGCTTTTGGTGGAGAAATAATAAGTGCCCTTTGCCCTTTGCCAATGGGGGCCACAAGATCAATAAGTCTTGCAGTTTGATCGGGTTTTTTTTCAACTACATTTTTTTCAATTTCCATTTTCAATTGTTCATCTGGGTAAAGCGGGGTTAAATTATCGAATGCTATTTTATTTCTTCCCTTTTCTGGATTTTCAAAATTAATTTGGCTTACTTTTAATAATGCAAAGTATCGTTCTGCATCTTTAGGCGCTCTTATTTCTCCCGTTACCGAGTCTCCTGTTCTTAGACCAAATTTTCTAATCTGGCTTGGGCTAACATAAATATCATCTGGTCCAGGAAGGTAGTTAGACTCAATTGCGCGAAGAAAACCAAATCCATCTTGTAATACTTCTAAAACACCGCCTCCGGTGATTTGTTCATTTTTATCAGCTAATTTCTTTAGAATAGAAAATAAAATTTCTTGCTTTCTAAGAGTACTTGGATTCTCAATGCCCAGTTTCTCAGCTTGTGCTATAAGTTCTTCTGGTGTTTGCTTTTTAAGTTCTTGTAAGTTCATAGTGATTATCTTTTGAGGTAAGTACCATTAATATAGTGAATTAAAATTAATATTCAAGTCTAAATAGGCTTAAAAACCACAATAAATATTATCGCAATCAACAAAATAGTAGGAGCTTCGTTGATAAATCTAAAGAATTTAGAAGAATATTGGTTTTTATTTTCATTAAACTTTTTAAGACAAACAAATAAGAATAAATGATAAAGGGTCAAAGAGGTTACTAAAATAAGTTTCGTTATGAGCCAAAATTCCTTCAGAGATTCTAAGCCAATAGAATGGAGTAGTAACAAGCCAAAAATCCAAGAAAGAATCATGGCCGGATTCATAATATAGAAATAAAGCTTTCTTTCCATTGTCTTAAAGATGCTATTTTGATTTTCATTGTTCGAAGCTTCTACGTGATAAACAAAAATTCTTGGTAAATATAAAAGCCCCGCCATCCAGGAAATAACTGCTATTAAATGTATTGATTTAAATAACAAATATGTATTCATTTTTTTTTCTTTTTAATTTTATAATTCCAAACAAGGACATTTTATATATTTGTTAGGACATATTACAGATGAAACAAAATTCCCTCTTGTTCCTTGTTGTAAAATCAATTCTGCAAGCCCCTCGATAAAATTCTCCTCTATGCCTAATGCTGGCACTCTTTTGTAAAAAGCACATCCATTTTTTTCAGCTAATTTTTTATATTCTATATCCAGTTCTACTAGTGTTTCTGAGTGTTCCGATACAAATGCTATGGGCACTATAACGATACCTTTTTTTTCTTTAGAATATTGAATAATTATCTCATCTGTAGATGGCCCAATCCATTTCAAAGGACCCACACGACTCTGATAGCTTATTATATAATCTAAATTTTCATTTTTTATCTTCAACATTATTTCTTTTACGGTTTCCTCCACTTGCCATTTGTAAGGATCTCCTTTTTTAATTTTACTTTCGGGCAAGCCATGAGCGGAAAAAATTAATTTAAAATTATTATTTTCTACAGATTTTAGCGTTTTGTTGATTAACGAAATATGAGATTTTACAAAATTATTTTCCGTTGGATAACAACATATAGTTTTTGTCTTAATCTGATAGTTTTCTTTTTTACATAAATCGTTCCACTCATTAGTAGAAGATCCAGAAGTTGAGGCTGAATATTGAGGATAAAGAGGTAAAAGTATTATCTCGTCTGGACTATATTCTTTAACTTTTTTAATTACATCAGAGGCTCTTGGGTGCCAACATCTCATTACAACAAAACATTTATAATCTCCTTTTTTTGATAAATTGTTTTCCAAACTTTTTGCTTGCTTTGTTGTTAGTTCAAGGATGGGAGATTTGTTTCCAATTTCTTTGTAAATATTTTTTGCGGTAGGAGCTCTTCTTTTCGAAATAAATTTTGCTAATGGATATCTGAAAAAAGATGGAATACTAATTATCGCAGGATCATTAAATAAGTTAAAAAGAAATGGCTCAACACTATCTAATTTATCGGGTCCGCCCAGATTAAATAAAATAACTGCTTTTTTCATTTTAAGTTCTGTTTCTTACAATCTGAATAATATATTCTATTGTTTCGGGTTTCGTTTCTGGCAAAACACCATGGCCTAAATTAAATATATAAGGATAATTTTTAAATATATTAAGATATTTTTCTGTATTTTTTTTTATATTTTCTTTGTCTGTGAGTAGTATTTTAGGATCTAGTCCTCCTTGTATTGGTATTCCGTTCGCCCTTTCTTTAATCCACGACGGGTCTATAGTATAATCTATGCTTATACAGTCTGGTTTTACTATTGAACAAAAATCAGAGTAGCTTTCTTTTATGTCTTTAGGAAAACAAATAACTGGAACTCCAAACTTTTTCACTCTTTGTAAAATTTCTAGAGTGGGATTAAAACAATAATTTGGCAAATCTTTTTTTGGTAGCAGGCCCGCCCATGAATCAAATATTTGTATAATATTTGCACCCGCCTCTATTTGTTTAATAATATGAAAAACAATTATATTTACAAGTTTTTCTAGTAATTGGTTAACTAATAATTTGTTTTTAGTAATTAAGTTAAAATCAAAATTTTTTTTCGGGGATTTTTTATTAAGCATATAAAGTAAAAGCGTCCATGGAGCCCCGGTAAAGCCTATAACATTTTTTTTTGTTTTATTTTTAACTTGATTTATTGCCTGGTAAATTGGCTTAAATTTTTTAATAGCATCTGTTTCTTCGGCGGCTAAAATTTTTTTTGGATCACATTCTTCCAAAATTGGTCCTTCTCCCTTTTTAAATTCCACTTTTTGACCCAGACCATATGGTATCATTAAAATATCTGAAAATATTATTGCTGCATCAAGATCAAATCTATTTAAAGGCTGCATAGTAATATTTGCAACTAAATTACTATTCAAACAAAGTTTTATAAAATCTAAATTTTCTTTTCTTATTTTTTGAAATTCAGGTAAATATCTTCCTGCTTGCCTCATAAACCATACAGGAACCTGAGATGATTTCTTATCAATTATACAGTTTAATAACTTGTTCATTATAATTAATAATATAAATTAAAGTATATTTGTTGTAGTAGATCATGTTAATTAAGAAAATAAGGATATTTTTTATATTATCTACATATCCGTTGAATTAAATTTAACCAAATACCTGTTTTTTTTTATATTATACACAATGTGAATTATTAGATATAAAATTGTTAACATTATATTTTTTGTTAGTAATTTGTTAGTGGGTGTTATTAAAGAAAAGCGACTTTTAAATTATTATTAATATCTACTATTTATACTAATATAATTCACAGAAATAATGACAGATAAATATCAGGTTTTTCTTATATCCGACGCAACGGGCGAAACTCTAGACAGAATATTTTTGGCATTAAAATCGCAATTTACAAATTTTCAATATGATAAAAAAGAATATGTTTTTGTAAGAACAGAACAACAAATTGATAAAATTATTAAAGAGTGTGATAAGTTAAATAATTCAATTATTTTATATACGATTGTAGAAACCAAACTAGCCAAATACGTTTCAGACAAAAGCGAAGAAAGAAATATTCCTTGCTTTGGAATTTTGGGAGATTTAATACTAACGTTTTCAAAATTACTTCACCAAAAAGCCTCTCACAAACCTAGCGCACAACACGTTCTTGATAAAGAGTATTATAGACGAATTGAAGCCATTCAGTTTACCATGTCCCACGATGACGGAAAAAAAACAGAAGATATTAGCCGGTCGGACGTTATTTTGTTGGGCGTTAGCAGAACGGGCAAAACACCCACCTCCATATATCTTGCTAACAGAGGATATAAAACAATGAACATACCCTTGATAACGAAACAAGAAATTCCTAATCAACTAAGGTTCGAAAAATCAAAAACATGTGTTATCGGATTATATGCCGATCCAGAAAGGTTGTCAGATATAAGGAGAAATAGAGTGGCTATGATGAATGAAACTAATTTACCCGCTTATACTGACGTAGACTTTGTAAGAAAAGAAGTCGAAGACTCTAAAAAATTATTTAAAAAATATAATTGGCCAACAATTGACGTTACAAGAAAATCAATCGAAGAAACGGCAGCTTCAATTATAAAGATCTATGATATTCATAGAAGTAAATGAAAATAATTTTAGCATCAAAAAGCGAAGTAAGAAAAAAGATATTGGATCAAAACGGTATAAGATGCGAGGTGATGCCCGCGAATATTGATGAAGAGCTGATTAAAGATTCTTTACTTAAAGAAAAAGCCTCCCCAGAGATAATTTCAAAAAATCTTGCAGAGTTAAAAGCAAACAAAGTAAGTGAAAAAAGGCACAACCATCTAGTTTTGGGAGCAGATAGCGTTATTGATTTAAAAGGCGAACTAATTTCTAAACCAAAAAATAGAGATGAAGCTTTTGCCATTCTTAAAAAATTAAATGGTCAAAAACATCAATTAATTAGTTCTGTTTGTATATCTAAAAATGGAGCTATGATTTGGAATTTTACAGATGCTTCTGCTTTAATAATGAAGCAACTTAATTCAAATGAAATTAAATCGTATTTAACAAAGATAAAAGACAAAGAATTATATGCATATGGCGTTTATCAAATCGAAGCGGATGGACGATCCTTGTTTTCAAAAATAGAAGGAGACGAGGATACTATTATGGGTTTACCCGTTAAAAAAATAAAGGAGTATTTAAATGAAAAAAATATTTATAAATAGAATAGGAAAATGAAAAATTATTTAGTTATAGGAAACCCAATAAAACATTCCTTGTCCCCTAAATTGCATAATTATTGGATAAAGGAGAATAATATTGATGCAGTTTATAACAAGAAACAGCTTAATGAAAATGACATTAAGGACACAATTAATGAAGTTATGAATGGAAAAATTGATGGGATTAATGTAACTGTTCCATTTAAAAAATCAGTCATACCATTCTTGAATGAATTAACTCCTCTTGCGAAGGAGGCGCAATCTGTGAATACGATTTATAAAAAAGATGGTAAAGCTGTTGGAGATAACACAGATATCGACGGATTTGGACATGCACTGAAGCACATTGATTATAATGTTCAAGGTAAAAAAGTTTTCATTTTAGGAGCTGGCGGCGTTGTTTCCTCAATTATTTTGGCTTTAAAAAAAGCGGGAGCTTCTGAAATTGTTTTAAGCAATCGAACTAAAGAAAAAGCTGAAAATTTAAAAAAAATATATTCTTATTTAAAAGTAGTAGATTGGGGAGATATTCCAGATTCTAATATGATAATTAATGCTACGAGCTTAGGTCTCAAAGAAGATGATGAAATAAAATTAAATTATGCCGATATAGGACCAAATAAATTATTTTATGACATTATTTATAATCCAAGTGAAACAAAGTTTCTTTCAAAAGCAAAACAATTTGGCAATCAAATTGAAAACGGAAAGGTGATGTTTGCTTACCAAGCTCAATTGGCATTTGAGATTTGGCATGGTATCAAGCCAACAGTTGATAAAAAAATACTAAAACTATTAGATAATGATTAAAATAGGCATTACAGGCTCGTTGTCGTCAGGTAAATCTGCGGTTGCCAGACTAATGTCCCGCAATAAATATCCGCTTTTTGATGCCGATAAAGCAGTTATTGGTTTGTATAAAAAAAGAGATTTTATAAAGAAAATTAGAAAAAAATTTAATTTTAAAAATACAAAAAATTTAAAAAGAAAAGTAAAAAATCTTATAAAAAAAGATAAAAAAAAACTTAAAGAATTAGAGTCAATCATTCATCCTTTGGTAAGAAAGGAAATGAAAGCTCTCATGAAACCAAGAAAAAATATTAAGATATCAATTTTTGAGATTCCACTTTTAATTGAAAGCAAACTTACAAAATATTTTAATGTTGTTGTATTTGTTGGCGCTAATAAAAATATTAGATTAAAAAGATATCTTTACAGGGGAGGCAATAAAAAGATATTCACAATTTTAGATAATAGACAAATCAAACCAAGTAAAAAAACAGAAATTAGTAATCATGTGATTTATAATAATAAATCTCTAAAAGTATTAAAAAAGAATGTTAAACTTTTAATGAATAAATATGAATGAAGTATTTTTAGATACAGAAACTACGGGTTTGTCTGTCCAAGAAGATCATAGAATAGTCGAGATCGCCTGTATCGAAACAAAAGATCTTATACCAACAAAGAAGAAATTTCATAAGCTAATCAATCCAGAAAGAAAAGTAGAAGAAGGCGCTTTAAAGATACATGGACACACTGACGAAATACTGAAAGAGAAAGAGAAATTCAAGGACATAGCAAATGAATTTCTTCAATTTATCGAAGGAAAAAAATTAATAATACACAATGCTTCTTTTGATATTTCTTTTTTAAATCACGAATTAAAAAAAATTAATAAAAAAACTCTTAATATTAAAGATGTTATAGACTCACTAGAAATTGCTAGAGTAAAATATCCTGGAGTTTCAAATTCTCTGGATAATTTATGTAAAAGATTTAATATAGATCTTTCAAAGAGAGCAAAACATAATGCGTTATTAGACTGCGAACTTTTAAGAGAAGTTTATATTAATTTAACGGAACAAAAAGAGCCATCCTTAAATCTCAAAGAACGTATTAGCTTTATTAGCGATACAAGAGATTTTAAAAAAAGTGAAAAAAAATACGCAAAAATAATTCTTAAACTTTCGAACGAAGAGATAAATAATCACAAAATTTTTTTGAAAAAAGAATTTAAAAAAAACTATTTTTAATTTTTTTTAGCTTCATAAAGTTTTTGAAAATTCATTTCAGGAAGATTGAATTCCTTAAATCCTGATTTTTCAAATAGCAAAGAAACAATTTTTTTAATATCAGAGGATTTTATATCAAGGCTATCAATCATCATCAATGTTTCAACTTCAACATCTAGTTTGCATCTACTTGTTTCTAACATTTCAGGTAAATGAGTTTTTTTAAAGAATAGCTCTCCATTTAGATAGTTGTAGCTTTTATCAAATGTTCCTCCGGTAATAAAAATTTGAATCATTAGCGTTTAGCTTTATTATTAAACTTATTTGAAAAAAATTTATTGTATAGAAAGATATTATTTATTTTAGACTAAATAAAATTCTTCAACATGAGATTAAAATCAATTTTATTATTATTTACTCTGGCTATTTTTTTTAATTCGTCTTTTAGTCAAAATGAAATATCAAAAGAGTTATTTAATGGATTAGATTTAGATGGTTGGATAGTATATGGTACTGAAAAATGGTATGTTTCTGATGGAGAATTAATATGTGAGAGCGGGGCAGATGAGCAATATGGTTACTTAGGTACAGAAGATTATTATAAAAATTTTCTTTTAAATCTTGAATTTAAGCAAGAGGCTAATGGTAATAGTGGAGTGTTTTTTCGTTCCACAATTGATGGAACAAAAATAAGTGGTTGGCAGGTTGAAGTAGCACCGCCAAATAATCATACAGCAGGAATTTATGAATCTTATGGAAGAGGCTGGTTAATTAAACCTGATAATGAAAAAGATAAGTACTTGAAAATGGGAGATTGGAATAAATTAACTATAAAAGTTTATAATGATAATGTAACTACTTGGCTAAATGGATATGAAATGATAAGCATAGATGATGAGATGATTGGCAAGGGTGAAGGTAGAATAGCTTTACAGATTCATGATGGCGGAGGCATTAAGGTAAAATGGAGAAACTTAACTCTTACTAACTTAAATTGATAATATTAATGGGTCATTAACTCAGTTGGTTCAGAGTGTTACCTTGACAGGGTAGAAGTCACTGGTTCGAATCCAGTATGACCCACCAAAAATAAAATCTTGAATTAGATCCAGTCTAACTCTTTAATTGTCAATTCGTTTTCAACATCACCAGTATGTAAAGTTGTCTTTGGTTCAAATAACAGATTAAAAACAATGTCTCCATTAGTATGCGGTCTATGCTCTACTCCTTTTGGAACAATTAAGATCTCACCTTGTTTAACTTTAACTATCCTTCCGTCTCTAAATTCCATTAAAAGTGTTCCCTTAAAGACCATAAAAAGCTCATCTTCATTTTCATGACTATGCCATACAAAATCATCTTTAAGTTTACAAAGTTTTACATACTGATTATTAAGTTCTCCTATAATTTTAGGTGTCCATTCTTCATTAAATAATGAAAACTTATCCATTATATTAATGGGTTCAATTTTTTTCATAAGGCAAAATTACTGAATAATTTTCTGAAAAAGTTCGAATCCAGTATTACCCACAAATAATAAAATCCGCTCATTTGAGTGGATTTTATTATTTTTACTGCATGTCTATTGAGCAATATATAAATACATTAAACTCTGAAAGGAAAGATTCTGTAAACCAACTAATTTCTATAATCCGAAAGAAACTACCAAAAGGATTTTACGAACAAATGAATTATGGAATGCCTTCATGGGTAGTACCTCATTCAATATATCCCAAAGGATATCATTGTACCCCAGAGCTCCCTTTGCCATTCTTATCAATTGCATCTAGAAAAAACTTTATCGCATTGTACCATATGGGTATATACGCGAATGAAAACTTAATGAATTGGTTTATGCAAGAATATCCTAATCACTCTAAGTATAAATTAGATATTGGTAAAAGCTGTATTAGATTTAAAAGATTAGATGACATTCCTTTTAAGCTTATTGGAGAATTATGTTCTAAAATGAGCGTGAAAGATTGGATAACCATTTATGAAAAAGAAATAAGTTCTTGAAAAGTTCGAAATTAGGACTGTAAGGTCCACCAAAAATAAGAACCATTATTTGAATGTGTTTTTATTATATTTACAACTTGTTTAACTAAAATAGAAAAAATGAAAAAACTTTTAATTGTATTAATCGGACTGGTATTTACATCTTGCGTAAATGTGGAAACTGAAGTTGTGAAAACTGATGCAGAAGAATCTGTAAGTTTACAACATCCTGATTTTGAAAAAAATAAGGAAATTGCACAGAAATTTATCGATCTTCATTACGCTGAGGATTGGGAAGCTCAAGCTGAACTTCTTCACGAAGATTTAGACTGGTCACCACCTATGTATGGATCAGAAAATTATGGTAAAGCTGAACATGTTGAAGCTATGAAAATGTATCAGCAGATGTTTGATAATATTAAATTTGAAGCAGATTACTGGTTGCCTGGTGTAGATCCTGAAACTGGAATAAGAGACGGAAGTGTAAGAACTTATGGTACATGGACAGGAATTCATACTGAATCAGGAAAGGAATGGGCATTAAAATCATATCACCCAATGGCATTTAATGATGGAAAAATTATTGGAGGAGGTGATTATTTTGATTTTGGAGGATTTATGGCTTCATTTCAAGAATAATCTTAACTTATAAACATATATAATTGGCTTTAATAAAAAAGGGCTGGAGTAATTCTAGTCCTTTTTTAATTTTTTCTTTTCAGTCAGGAAATAATATCCTTGATTTCATAGGTTTTATAAAAATAATGTAAATAACACTTTACATTTTAATATATTTATTTATATTTGTAAACTAAACCTTACATAATTTTAAATAAAATGAAAGAAATATTAAAGAAAAACACTAAAAACCTAGCTATTTGGACAGTTGCTTGGGTTGGAACGTTTGCTATCTTAACAATTGGTTCAAACGAACTCTGGGATAGTTTAACATTAACTAAAATAGGTCTTGTAATAAATTTTGCTGTTGGAATAGGAATGATTATTGCTAACAAAAATTTATTTAACTATTATGATGAGCTACAAAGGAAAATTCACTTGGAAGCAATGGCGTTAACCTTAGGGTTAACAGTAGTTGTTGGTATTTCATATGAATTTTCGTTTGATTCTGGTATTATTAATTCGGAGCCTGAAACTGAGTATTTAATAATGTTTATTGCTATTTCATATATAGTTTCTGTGTTACTTAATTCTAGAAGATATAAATGAAAAATAAGGTAAGAGAATTACGAAAAAACCAAAAATTAACTCAGGATGAGCTGGCAGCGTTAATTGGAATATCTCGTCAGGCAATAAATGCAATTGAAAAAGAAAAATTTGACCCAAGTTTACCTACTGCTTTCAAGATGGCAAAATTATTTGATTTATCAATTGAGAAAATATTTCTTTTTAAATAATAATACCAAATTTAAAAAGGTGAAGGTTTTATTATTTTAACGATTTATTTTGAAACTAGATTGTATGAGTCTAATATCCATTCCTTTATAAGATTATTGTTTATATCATTTCCCTTGATATAAATGCTATTCCAATGCTTTTTGTTCATATGAT
>Ga0209019_1001677_pt1 | contig 10910 bp, 13 predicted proteins | sample METZYME_3_300m_FD_187549 | JGI IMG/M metagenome (GOLD analysis project Ga0209019, IMG submission 187549) | Marine microbial communities from oxygen minimum zone in mesopelagic equatorial Pacific - METZYME_3_300m (SPAdes) (version 2) | ecosystem: Environmental > Aquatic > Marine > Oceanic... | reverse complement strand
CGCCTAGCCTGAGGGCGACGACCCGATGCCGGAAAGGGGGTGATGGTTGTGCGGCGACTGACCCAGTTCAGCCACGGCGCCGGTTGAGGCTGCAAGCTGGCCCCCGGCGACCTGGTGCAGGTACTGCGCCAACTCAACCCAACTGAACACCCTGACCTTCTGGTGGGAACGGCCACTGGTGACGACGCCGCGGTATGGAGATTGACCGACGACCGGGCGCTTGTCGTCACGGCCGACTTCATCACGCCGGTGGTCGATGACGCGCGCGCCTGGGGGAGGGTCGCTGCGGCCAACGCTGCTTCAGACATCTATGCCATGGGTGCCCGGCCGCTACTGGCTCTCAACCTGGTCGCCTGGAACACTGCCGAATTGTCAACCGACCTGTTAGGGGAGGTCCTAGCCGGGGCCCAGGATGTGGCTGACGAGGGCGGATTCGTGATCGCTGGTGGTCACACTGTCGATGATCCCGAACCCAAGTTCGGCCTCGCGGTGGTCGGCGAGGCGCATCCGGACCGGCTTCTCACCAACTCTGGGTTTCGGCCGGGAGATGCTCTGATTCTCACTAAGGCCCTGGGTATAGGAGCGATCACCACTGGGATCAAAAGTGGCCAGGCCCCAGTCGAGGCGGTCGACGCCGCACTGGCTTCCATGAACCGATTGAACGATCGGGCGGCTGCCGTGGCCCTCGCAGCAGGAGCTACCGGGGCCACCGACGTCACGGGCTTCGGTCTGCTCGGTCACCTGGGCCGGGCGGCGATCGAATCGGGGGTCGACGCCGAGATTGACGTGGCCGCTGTGCCGGTGCTCCCCGGAGCTCGGGAGCTAGCTGCTGCCGGGGTGGTCCCCGGGGGGAGCGAACGGAACTTGGCCTGGATCGAAGAGCGCCTTGACCGGGGCGGGTGCCACGAGGTGGACGTGGTGCTGTTGGCCGACGCCCAAACCTCGGGCGGCCTGCTGTTCGGTGTCGAACCCGGCTTGGCCCAGGGGGCCGTCGACGAACTTGTGGCCTTCGGTCACCGAGCGGCAACCATTGGTCGGGTGGTCGAGGGCGATGGGGCACTCCGACTCGTCGAAGGGCAGGCCACGGCATAGCGTCCCTAACGATGGTCCGACGCCTCGCCGTCCCGATTCCTCAGGACGTGGCGGACCTGAGCGCGGACTGGTTGACCGACGCGCTACACCAGTCGGGGGCTGTCCACTCGGCCCGGGTTACCTCGTTTACGACCGGGACGCCGGGCAGCGGCCGGGGCTTTACCGGCCAGACCTTCCGGGTGGCCCTCGAGTGGGACCGCCCCGAGACGGGAGCGCCGGCCACGGTCCTCCTGAAGGTCCCCTCCGCCGATCCCGGCAACCGGGGCTTGGTCGAAAAGGACGGCGCTTACGACCGCGAGCTTGACTTCTACGAACGGTTCTCGGCCGACTTCCCGGTCAGGGTGCCCCGGCTCTACCACTCGCTGCGCGATCCCGGCCCGGGCCCGGCGGCCCGCCTTCGGACAAACCGGCTGATCGATCGGCTTCCCGAGTCGGCGCTCCGGTTCGTCGGGCAGCACGCCCGCCGCCTGGTCCGGCCGTCAGGTCGCCGATACCTCCTTCTTACCGAATACATCCCCGGGGCCCGTACCACCACCATGGAGGACTACCCCCCGGAAGGGGACCTCCAGGAGATCCTGTCCGCACTGGCCCGGATCCACGCCCGGTGGTGGCGGAACCCGGACCTCTCCGACGAAGAAGTGGTGTCATGGCCGACCGTGACCCAGACTCCGCGGCTCATGCACGGGCTCTACCGGGCCCGGCGGTCCGAGGTGGCCGAGCGGTGGCCGCACCTGTTCACACCAGAGCTGATCGGCCTGACCGACTGGTTCGGTGACCACATCGAGGACCTGATCGACTTCATCAATGAACCACTGGCCCTCCTGCGCGGCGACACCCGTACTGACAACATGCTGTTCTGCGACAACGGCCTGGTCATGGTCGACTTCGGCAACCTCGGGTCGGGCCGGCCGGCCTTCGACGTGGCCACCCTCCTGTCGTCAACCCTGGTCCCCGGCGCCGACAGCCCATCCAGGCTCGACCAGCTCGTCGTGGACTACCACCAGGCCCTGGTCGACGAGGGGGTGGTCGACCATTCCCTAGTCCAGTTCCGCAACGACCTCGACGTCTGTCTGCTCCTCCACGCCTACCTGCTGGTCCTCACCGCAGGCCACTACGAGGCCGACTACTCGGGCGCCTCGCTGGCCGAGATCTGGGCGTCCCGGATTCTCGGCCTGCTACCCGAGGAGGTGCCGACAATCGGCGAGGTGATCGCCGCGTAGCACCCGGACCGCCCTGGGCGCCCGGTCCGTTCCCTGCCTAGCGGAGACGCGGTTCGGGACGCTCGGCGCCGGCGAAGCGCTCGGCGCCTTCTCGCATCGCCTCGGCGTCGCTGGCCGCTGATAGGAGCGCCGCGGCCACTGAGGCACCGCCGAGTCGCCCCAGGTCCAGGCCGGCCCAGATAGCCCGCAGCGTCCCCTGTACCGCCCACGGCGAGCACTCGGCGATCGAGGCGGCCAGGCGGTGGGCCGTATCGGCTAGTTCGTCGGCCGGGACCACCTCGGTGACCAGACCCATCCGCAGGGCCGTCGCCGCAGTGATCCGCTCGCTGTTTCCGGTCAACGACATCCGCATCACCTCGCCGAACGGCATCTTGGTCAGCATTCTCATCGGCTCGTAGATGGCCGGCATCCCGTAGGTGACGTGGGGGTCGAAGAACGTGGCGTGATCGGCGGCGATCAGAATGTCGCACTCTCCGAGCAGGTAGAAGGCTCCGCCGCAGGCCATGCCGTTCACCGCGCCAATCACCGGCTTCCACAGGTCGTTGGACTTGGGGCCCAGCCGGTCCCCGGGATCGTCGTACATGAAGTTGTTGGACGTGCCGTAGAGGGCCCGACCGCCCTCCAAGGCTGTGAACGGCTCGTCCCGGTCGATGCCCACGCAGAAGGCGCGTTCGCCCGCCCCGGTCAGCACGACCACCCGGACCCCGTCGTCGGTGCGCAGCGACCGCCACAGGTCCTGGCATTCCTCCTGCATCAGCGCGGTGAAGGCGTTGTGGGCCTCCGGCCGGTTCAGGGTCACCCAGGCCACGTGGTCGCGTTCCTCGTAGGAGATGGTTTCGTAGTCGGCCATCGTCGGCGCCTCCGGTATCCATCGGGGTGGTCCCGTTGCCCCGATGGTAGGTCGGGACGACCCGGATCGGGTGGTCGTCGGACCACCCGACTCGGCCGGGCCGCTAGATGCGACCGCCGGTACCCTTGGGCGGAGGTCGGTACTGTCTGCCATCGTCCCCGTCCGGGAGAAGCCATGAGCGAAGAGTTGGGTTTCCGGCCCTTCGACTGCGACAACCACTATTACGAGGGACCCGACGCCTTCACCCGCCATGTTCCGGTCGAGATGCAACCACGGGTCGTCCAGTGGGTAGAGATGGATGGCCGGCGCCATCACCTGGTCGGCGGGAAACTCAGCCGGGCTGTGGTCAACCCGACCTGGAATCCGATCGCTAAACCCGGAGCGCTGCACCGCTACTTCCGAGGTAATCCGGACGGCAAGACCCCCATGGAGTACCTCAAGGACCGGGAGCCGTTGCCCGACGCCTATGTCGACCGGGACGCCCGGGCCGAGATGATTGAGGCCCAGGGTCTCGAGGCGGTCTGGTTGTTCCCCACCCTCGGCGTGCTCTACGAGGAGCTCCTCAAGCACGACGTCGACGCCGTGGTGGCTCTCATGCGCGGCTTCAACCGGTGGCTGGACGAAGACTGGGGTTTCGACTACCGGGGCCGGATCTACGCCGCCCCGTACCTGTCGCTGGCCGATGTCGACGAGGCGGTGGCCGAACTGGAGTGGTGCATCGACCGGGGGGCCCGGCTGATCGTCATGCGACCCGCCGCGGTGTGGACGGCCGCTGGCCCGCGGTCGCCAGGGGATACGGTCTTCGACCCGTTCTGGGCTCGGGTGAACGAGGCGGGGATCACCTCCGTGGTCCACGCCGGCGACAGCGGCTACACCACCCACGGGTATGCCCGCGGCGGAGGCTTCGGCCTGAACATGGGAGGCCGCTACAGGCCCTCGATCAAGTCGTTCAACATCGAACGGGCCGCCCACGACTGGTTGATCACCATGTCCATGGAGCGTATGTACACCCGGTTCCCCGGCCTGCGGGTGGCCTCGGTGGAAAACGGGTCGGACTACCTGGCCCTCCTGCTCCGCAAGCTAGGCCAGCAGGCCTCCAAGACCCCAGGCTGGTTCGACGACGACCCAGTCGAACTGTTCCGCCAGCACGTTTGGATGAACCCCTTCTGGGAGGACGACGTCTACGAACTGGTCGACCTGATGGGAGCCAACCACGTGATCTTCGGTTCCGACTGGCCCCACATCGAGGGAATGCCCAGCCCTCTGGACTACCTGACGGAGGTCAAAGAACTAGACGACGACGACCGGCGGCTGGTGATGCGGGACAACACCCGGTCGCTGACCGAACTACGGCCCGTCTGAGGCGACCGGCGGAGGACGAACCGTGGCCGAATGGGATCCAGAACTGGAGGAGTTGCACCTTCGTGAGACCCTGGCCGAACGGATGGGGGGCCAAGAGAAGGTGGCCCGCCAGCATGACCGGGGCAAACTCGACATCCGCCAGCGTCTAGAAATCCTCCTGGACGACGACTCGTTCCACGAGGTGGGAAAGATCGCCGGCACCGCCTCCTACGACGACGACGGGAAACTGGTCGACCTGCGGGCCTCCAACTTCGTGTTCGGCCGGGGTCTCGTCGGTGGTTTTCCCGTAGTGGTGGCCGGTGATGACTTCACCGTGCGGGGCGGTGCGGCCGACGCGGCAATCGTCACCAAGCAGATCGCGGCCGAACACATGGCCTTCGAACTGCGGTTGCCCATCATCCGGTTGATCGACGGCACCGGCGGGGGAGGGTCGGTCAAGACCCTGGACACGGAGGCCCAGTCGTCGGGCAGCGTGGCGACCGGGTCGATGGGCCGGGGGGCCCGCACCTACGTGCCGGCCAACCCGGCTTGGGAGCACGTGGTGGCCAACCTGGCCACCGTGCCCACGGTGGCTCTCTGCCTCGGCCCGGTGGCCGGCCTGGGCGCCGCCCGAGCGGTGTCTAGCCACTTCTCCGTCATGGTCCGGGGCCTATCGCAGCTGTTCGTCGCCGGGCCACCAGTGGTCAACGCTCTGGGCGCCGAGGAAGTCGACAAGGAGAGCCTGGGGGGTAGTGGCATCCACACCCGAAACGGGGCGATCGACCATGCCGTGGACTCCGAGGATGAGGCGTTCGAAGCGGCCCGCCGCTTCCTCTCCTACCTGCCGTCATCGGTTCACGAACTTGCCGAGCGGGGTGCGGTCACCGACGACCCCGACCGGCGGGACGACCTGCTGGCCGACATCGTGCCCCGGGACCGCCGGCACGTCTACAAGATGCGAACCATCATCGAATCGGTGGTCGACCAGGATTCGTTCTTCGAAACGGGCGCGGCGTTCGGACGCTCAGCTATCACGGGGCTGGCCCGGCTCGACGGATGGCCGGTGGCCGTCCTGGCCGGCGACCCCTACCACTACGGGGGCGGCTGGACTGCCGACGCCTCCCAGAAGGTCACCCGCTTCGTGGACCTGGCCGAGACGTTCCACTTACCGGTCGTGCACCTGGTCGACAACCCCGGGTTCGTGATCGGCACCGAAGCGGAACGGGCGGCCACCATCCGCCACGGCGCCCGGGCCCTGGCGGCCGTCTACCAGTCGACCGTGCCCTGGTGTTCAATCCTGGTCCGAAAGGCATTCGGGGTTGCCGGGGCCGCCCACTCAGCGGCCCACCGCTTCCAATACCGGTACGCCTGGCCGTCCGGCGACTGGGGGTCGTTGCCCGTGGAGGGCGGCGTCGAAGCCGCCTACCGCTCCGACCTGGAGGCCTCCGACGACCCGGAAGCCCTGTTGGCCGAGATCACCGACCGGCTCAACCGGGTGCGGTCACCGTTCCGGACTGCCGAGGCGTTCCTGGTCGAGGAGATCATCGACCCCCGCGACACCCGGCCTCTCCTATGCGAGTTCGCCAACCTCTCCGCACCACTGCGCACAGCGGGCCCAGCGGCCGTGGCCTACCGGCCCTGACCCGCCCCTAGGACTCTCACAACAAACCAATACCCCAAGGTGATAAGTACCAGGTGCTAGTCGCGGTTAGCGGCGGCGGTTAATCCGTTTCGAGGACGGCGACCGGGTCGTCTTGTCGGGCCGGGTCACCTTCGGCGACCAGCACCTCGGTGACCGTGCCGTCAGCGGGTGCTTCTACGGGGATTTCCATTTTCATGGATTCCATGATGACCACCGGGTCGCCGGCCGCCACTTTGGCCCCCGGCCCGGCCATCACCTTCCACACCACCCCGGTAACCGGGGTTTCCAACTCCAGTCGGGCCACGGCCACCGAGTCCAGCAGGCAGCCGGGTCCGATGCCACGACCGGGACCGGGCCGGGTTCAGCCGCTGATCACCACCTCGGGTCCGCCGGCTACCTCCACGTGGATCTGGTCGCAGACAGCGCCCTTGACGACCCGCAGTCCGGTGGCCCCGTGGACTTCCCGTACCCGGACGGCGTCGATGAACTCTTGGCTGGCCCAACCGTCGAACCGGTAGAGCTCCCCGGTGGAGGGCCTCAGCAGCCACGGGAGGACCACCCCGTCGCATTCCCGGACCACCACCAGGTCGCCGGCCCGGCCCAACTGGTATCGACGTCCCTGATAGTCGAGGGTCGGCCCGTCGATCGGCACGGTGATCCCCGGGTCGGGCGGCGGGACGGGTTCCGGGTCGTCTCCGGAGACGACCAGCACCACGATGAGGACCACGGCAAGGACCAGCAGGATCACCTGGGAGCCGATCCGGTGGGCCGTCGAGGTGGGGGGTTCGTCGACCAGGGCGCGGATCGGGTCGGGTTCAAAGCCCGGGTCGGGGCCAGGGCCGCCGCGGTTGGCTCCGAAGGGTCGACCGGTCACCGCGGCGACCCTACCGGAGGGCGCACCGGGGCCTCCAGAGGCCGCCGAGGGCTTGATGAGAGTGGCTTAGAATGGTCGAGATGGACTCAGGCGGGGGCGCCGACGGGGCGGTGGAGTGGTTGAGCACCGGCGACGCGGCGACCCGGCTCGGGGTGACCACCCCGACCCTCTACCGGTTCATCGACGACGGCCGTTTGCCCGCCTACCGAATGGGTCGGGTGATCAGGCTCAAAGCCGCTGACGTGGCGGCCTTCGAGGCGACCTGTCGGATCCAACCGGGATCCCTGTCCCACCTGGTCCCGGACTGACCGCCGACCGGCCTGGCCAACAGCACGCCGGATTACCCCTACGGCGGTAGGGTAAATACCGGTGGGAGGGTCATTTCGACCCTCCCAGAGCCCGACAGTCAGACAGTTCAAACGCCCCCGGAGGCCCGGCCCTGAACTCGTTCACGCCCACCGTCGCCGACTTGCTACCCGGCCCCGACTGGCAGGTCGAGGCGCGCCGCCACGCCCTCCAGGCGGCCGACGGGCTGGACGTGCCCAGCCCCGACGAGGAGGCCTGGCGCTACTCCCGGATCGGCGAACTGCAACTCGACCACTACCACCCCCAGGGTGCCCCCTCCGACCGGGAGGACGCCCCCCCGGTCGACCTGGCCCAGTATCCCGACCCGGCGGCCACCCTGACCGTCCGCAACGGCTGGATCGACCAGTCATGGGTGGGTGCCGAGGCGGCCGAGTCGGGCGTCACCGTCGGGCCGGTGACCGAAATGGCCGACGGCCAACGGCTCGTCGGATCGGTCCTGGACGAACCAGCAGACCTGTTCGGGCACCTGAACCGGGCCTTCGGCCCTGAACCGGCCGCCGTGGTGATCCCCGACGGGGTGCGGCTTGCCGCACCCATCATCATCGTCGTCCACGCCGACGCCGACACCGCGGCCCTCTTCCCCCGCCTGGTGGTCGAGGTGGGCCGCGACGCCTCGGCAACCGTGGTCGAACTCCACACCTCCACCGACGTCGACTCCCTGGTCGTTCCGGTGCTGGAAGCCTCGGTCGGCCCGGCCGGACGGCTCCGCCACGGCCTGGTCCAAAATCTGGACCGACGGGTCTGGCAGGTCGGCCAGCAGGCTTTCCGGGTCGACACCGACGCCACGGTCGAGGCGTTCACCGCCGCCCTGGGCGGCGACTACGCCCGCACCCGGATCGACTGCCGGCTGGTCGGAAGGGGCGCCGAGGGGCGGCTCACCGCCGCCTACTTCGGCGAGGACACCCAGACACTGGACTTCCGCACCTTCCAGGAGCACGCAGCACCCGATACGACCAGCGACCTGCTGTTCAAGGGGGCACTTGACGGGGCTTCCCGCTCCGTCTACTCGGGCCTCATCACGGTGCGCCCCGAAGCGGTGCGAACCCGCGCCCACCAGACCAACCGCAACGTGAAACTCTCCGCCGAAGCCTGGGCGGAAAGCGTCCCCAACCTGGAGATCGAAACCAACGACGTGGTCTGCAGCCACGCCTCAGCGGTCTCACCGGTCGACGAGGAGCAACGCTTCTACCTGGAGGCCCGGGGCGTTCCGACCCCGGTGGCCGAACGCCTCATCGTCGAGGGCTTCTTCGACGAGGTGGTAGCGGCCGCCCCGGTGGCGGCACTGGGGGAGGCCCTCCGCTGCTCGCTGGCCGACCGCCTCGACCGGCGAACCGACCGGGCACAAGCGGCATGAGCGGCCACCGGATCTGCGCGCTCTCCGAGCTCGAAGACGGTGTGGCCCGCCGGTTCGACCTGGACGGCACCCCGGTGGCTGTGGTCCGTCTCGGCGACCGGGTCCACGCCATCGGCGACACGTGCAGCCACGCCGACGTGTCCCTGTCCGACGGCATGGTCGACACCGACGAGTGCGCTCTGGAGTGCCTGGCCCACGGAAGCCTGTTCTCCCTGGAAACCGGGGAGGCCCTCTGCCTCCCGGCGGTCAGGCCGGTACCCGTCTATGAGGTCCGCCTGGACGGCGATCAGGTGGTGGTGGACCGGTGAGCGCCCAACGGATGCTGCGCGTCGAGGGGCTCTGCGCCCGGGTGGGGACCGTCGAGATCCTCAACGGCATCGATCTGGAGGTCTGCCCCGGAGAGGTCCACGCGGTGATGGGCCCCAACGGTTCCGGCAAATCCACCCTGGCCCACGTGCTGATGGGCCGACCGGGCTATCAGGTGACCGGCGGGCAGGTCACCCTCGACGGAGTCGACTTGCTCGGCCTGGAACCCTGGGAGCGGGCCCAGGCCGGCCTGTTCCTGGCCCTCCAGCAACCCACCGAAGTGCCGGGAGTCAGCCTGGCCGCGGTGGCTACCGAAGCGGCCCGCGCGGCGGGGCGCACCATCGACACCGTGCCGGCCGTGCTGGCCGCCGAGGCGCAAAGGATCGGCGTCGAACCACGGTTCCTGGACCGGTCGCTCAACGTCGACCTGTCGGGAGGGGAGAAGAAACGCAACGAGATCCTCCAACTCTCGGTGTTGGCCCCCCGCTATGCGGTACTCGACGAGATCGACTCCGGCCTGGACATCGACGCCCTGGCCCTGGTGGCCGCCCGGGTCAAAGAGGCCACCGACCAAGACGACCTCGGAGTGCTGGCCATCACCCACTTCAGTCGCCTCCTGGACGTTCTCAAACCCGACCGGGTTCACGTGCTCGGCGACGGTCGGATCCGGGTGTCCGGCGGACCGGAGCTGGTGGTCCGGCTGGAAGCCGAGGGCTACCGGGACCTGGTGGCCTGACCGGGATCCGGCGATGGTGGACCGAACTCTTCTCCCCCCCGACCAGGTCGCGGCGCTCGACCAGCGGCTGCCCGGGTGGGACTGCGACGGGACCAGCCTGTCCCGGGTCGTCGAGTTCGCCGACTTCGCCGAGGCGTTCGCCTTCATGGTTCGAGTGGCCGAGGTGGCCGAGGACCTCGACCACCACCCGGACTGGTCCAACTCGTGGAACCGGGTCACCCTGGCCGTGACCTCCCACAGCGCCGGGGGGCTCACCGGCCTGGACGTCGAGTTCGCCCAGCGGGTCGACCAGTTGGTCGACAACTAGTCGCCCCAAGGGCCGCTCAGCCGGCCGCCTCGTCGAGGGCCTGGTCGAGAGTGTTCCAGCCCAGGGTCGCGCACTTGATGCGGACCGGGAACTTCACCACGCCCCGGAGGGCCTCCAGGTCACCCAGCGGCACCTGCTCCTCGTCGGCCACCTCACCGTCGTCGCCCTCCAGGTCGTGTTCGTGGATCGACATCATGGCCTTGAAGGAGCGCAGCACCTGACGGGCCTCGTCGACCGTGCGGTCCATGACCACCGAGGACATCATGGACGCCGACGACTGGCTGATCGAACAACCCTGGCCGCCGATCCGGATGTCGCCGATCCTTCCGTCTTCCAGCAGCAGGTAGAGCTTGATCTCGTCGCCGCACAACGGGTTGAACCCCTCGGCCATGTGGGCCGGCGGGGTGTCCAACTCGCCACGGTTCCGCGGGTTGCGGTAGTGGTCGAGGATGATCTCCCGGTAGAGGTCTTCCAGTCCTGGCATAGGGGCTCCAGCCGGTCGCTTGGTCAGACGCCGAAGAGTTCGTCGACGGCGGCGAGCCCATCGGCCAGGCGGTCGATGTCGGACTCGTCGTTGTAAATGTAGAGCGAGGCTCTGGCCGTGGCAGCCACCCCCAGGACCTCCATGAGCGGCTTGCAGCAGTGGTGCCCGGCCCGGACGCACACCCCGTACTGGTCCAGGACCTGGCTGACGTCGTGGGGGTGGACGTCGCGGTAGCACATGGAAAGGACCCCGGATCGCTGTTCGAGGTCGGTCGGCCCGTGGATCACCAGGTCTTCCCCGAAACGGTCTCCCAGGGTGCGCAGCGCATAGTCGGTGAG
>Ga0209019_1001675_pt1 | contig 10912 bp, 12 predicted proteins | sample METZYME_3_300m_FD_187549 | JGI IMG/M metagenome (GOLD analysis project Ga0209019, IMG submission 187549) | Marine microbial communities from oxygen minimum zone in mesopelagic equatorial Pacific - METZYME_3_300m (SPAdes) (version 2) | ecosystem: Environmental > Aquatic > Marine > Oceanic... | reverse complement strand
TTCGTGGTGCGTCACCGTTACCCGGACCGATCGGTTGAATTAAACGTCTGGCGAGTGATCGACTGTCGTGGCGAAGCCACCGGACGGGAAGGTCAGGTTGTGTGTTGGGTCGCTCCACGGGAGCTCGCTGGGCTCGATTTTCTCGAAGGCAATCAAACGATTGTGGAGCGGATTATTCGCGAAGTGGGGAGTTGATCTCAGGCCCTGCAGCTGCCTGACTGGCCAATTCTAGATACTGCTGGTGAAGCTCTTTGACCTTGGCACCCAGGGCATCGAGCGAGCTGTCGTTGACTATTAAATCGTCTGCCGCTTGCTGTCGTTCCTCATCGGATGCCTGGACAGCGATAATGGCGTCGATTTGTTTCCGATCAAGATTACTGCGATGGGCCGTTCTTTCGCGGCGCAAGGAAGTTGGTGCCTCAACCACCAGCACCCGGTCGAATTCTTTAGTACGGCCGGTCTCGATGAGTAGCGGGATTGAAAAGACACAATAGGGGGCATCAGTTTGTGCCGCGGCTTCCCACATGCGCCGGCGAATGTCAGGATGCAGTATGGCCTCGAGTTGGGCTCGCGCTGTAGAGTCGTCAAAGACCAACTGGCGCAGAGCGGCGCGATCAAGGCTACCGTCTGGGGTCAATACCCCGGGTCCGAAGGCTTCGCCAATGCGCTCAAGGACCTCGCCCCCCTTGGCAGTTACCTGATGTGAAAACTCGTCGGCATCGAGCACGGTCGCACCCAGTGCTCGTAGATGGTCAGTGACTGCGCTCTTACCACAACCAATGCCCCCAGTTAACGCAATTCTCAGCATGGTCCAATTTCCGAGTCCGGCAAGGTGCGGATAGTTTCCAGTGAGTTCGTCACCCTAAAGTAGCGCCCCCTAACGATCGAGCAGTCATCAGTACTTCAAATTCGCTCATGGGCCTGAGGACGAAGCAAAAATAGCAATATGAATTGCCATGAAAATCCAAAAAAAATGGAGCCAAAGTATACCTCTCTTCTCTGCGCATACCTCCCAGTATTGTTGTTGTTACAAGACATCGGCCGCAACAACTTTGGGAATGACTCAACAAAATATACTTCTGTTACCATGCCTGTTCTCATCCGGTTTGCGGTGAAACAAAAGCCACTTCGATGAAAGATGTCACAACCGCTGCGGCTCACCGCGACTCGAACCCCGCACTTGACGAGCGTGCGATTCAACGTCAATTCGCGCGGGTTGCCGCGACGTATGATTCTGCGTCGCTGCTGCAGAAAAAAATCGCGGATGAACTAATTGACCGGATCGAGCTTGTGCACCCCGCACCGGATACTTTGCTCGATCTCGGCTCGGCCACCGGCTATCTTGGACGCCACGCTATGGAAAAATTTCCAGCGCTGTCGGTCATCACCATCGACCGGGTAACGGCCATGGCGAGCGAATCTTCAAGTTTTGATCCCGGCGCGAGTACTGTGATCGCTGCGGCCGAGAAGCTGGCTCTAGCGCAGGAGTCGGTACCGCTCGTGCTATCGAACCTATTGCTTCATTGGTGTGATGTGGGCGCGGTGTTTTTTGAAGTGGCCCGGGTTCTCGAGATTGGCGGAGCCTTTCTGTTTTCGACCTTAGGACCGGACACGCTGATGGAACTGCGCGCGGCCTGGGCCGAGGTGGATGATTACCCGCACGTGCATGAGTTCATCGATATGCACAATTTGGGCGACGCACTCGTCACGGCTGGATTTTCAGAACCCGTGCTCGATACCGATCGAGTTAGCGTGACCTACAAGGATGTTCCGAGGTTGGTTGAGGAACTTCGTCTTGCTGGTGCGGCCAATGTCCGGTTAGACCGGCGCAGGACTTGCACCGGCAAAGAACGCTACCGTCGGTTTGCAGGCGCGTATGAGGCGTTTCGAGAGCAAGGCCGGCTGGTATCGACCTGGGAGGTAATCTATGGGCTGGCAACCAAAGATCGGGCCACTATAGAGCAGTCCATTCCCGTCGTCTCGAGGCCGGGCGGAAATTAAATGACCTCTGGTTTCGGCGCCCGCATTCGTCGCGGCGAAGGGCTGTGTGTCGCTAGGGTATTGGGATGAGAAACAAACGATCGACCAGTAGCGCTAGAAAAATCAGAAACAGGTAGCGCACCGAGTAAACGAACAACTTCCGGGCGATTGCCGTATCAGCACCGCTAGGCTCAGGGGTCGAGAGAGATTGAAAGAGTCGCCAGGCGTGGATCGCAAAGCCAACGCCGAGTGTGATCGCGGCCGCCTCGTAAATGAGGCCCGAGAGGCCCATGGGTAACGGCATCAGTGTGACTATGATCAGCAGCGCACTGTAGAGCGCGATCTGCCGACCCGTGGCCCGGCGACCAACGGCCACCGGCAGCATAGGAACGGCGGCTGCGGCGTAGTCTTCCTGCCGGAAGAGAGCGAGGGCCCACGAATGAGGCGGGGTCCAAAAAAAAATGACAGCAAAGAGGAAAACCGCGCCAAGTTCGATCGAGCCGGTGGCCGCGCTCCAGCCGACCACGGGAGGCAGGGCGCCTGAAACCCCCCCAATCACGACGTTTTGCGGCGTTCGGCGTTTCAGCCACATCGTGTAAATGACCACGTAGTAAAGGATCGTGGCAGCGAGGAGCAGAGCCGAAGTGCGATTGCCCCAGATCGAGAGCACCCATACAGAAGCGATGGACAACACAACACCCAGGGCCAGACACTCGGCAGGATGAAGTCGGCCGGCAGGGAGGGGACGTTGGAGGGTGCGACGCATTACCGCATCGATGTCACGGTCATACCACATGTTGATCGCTCCTGCGGCGCCCGCCCCGACCGCAATTGCACACACCGAGACGATACCCGCTATTGGTTCGATGCCTCCCGGTGCAAGCAGGAGGCCGACGAGCGCAGTGAAAACCACGAGAGACATCACCCGCGGTTTAAGCAGGGTCAAATAATCAGAAAATCGACGCCAAAACGGCGCGAGGGTGGCAGTTCCGGTAGACATGGAGCTAAGTGGATGGGTTGTTGTACGTTTGTTCCGGCTGGTCACTACATAAGGCTCGGAGAGGCTCGGCCAGATGTGAATGATGATCAGTAGGCGTGGATTCTAACGTTGTTTAACAATGGCCCTCGAAATCGATTCACCAAGGAATTCATGGCAGTATTGTTGAAGTCAAAGAAATGCTATGGGAAAATAACGCCTGGAAAGGAGGTATACGAGGAGAGCAGTGCAATATGGGGCCCAAAGGGTCGATTCTTAGTGTCGCAATTTTTGGGTCACCTCCTCGAATATATTTTCGATTTGAAATGATTATCCAAGAGGTATTTTGGATAATTCAGAACATCCAACGGAGTCTCGCAGGGTTGTCTGCTCGTTCGTTCGAAGGGCGGCTCGGCATGACTCGTAATTGTTAAGGAAAAAACGGTATGGTGCTGGCAATCATTCTGGTTCTGCTGGTCGTTGGGTCTGTTCTCTTTCATTTCTTGAGCCCCTGGTATCTCACTCCGATCGCTTCGAACTGGGGGTTCATCGATGACACGTTAACGATTACGTTTATCGTTTGCGGTTTCGTCTTTGTTGTTATCAACCTCTTTTTAGCGTACTGCGTTTACCGGTACCGGTATCGCAAAGACCGCCGCGCTGACTACGAGCCGGAAAACAAACGTCTTGAGTGGTGGTTGACCGCGTTTACTACGGTCGGGGTTATCGCCATGTTGGCACCGGGCCTTTTTGTCTGGGCAAAGTATGTGGAAGTGCCGGAGAACGCGCGACTGGTCGAGGCGGTGGGACAGCAGTGGAAGTGGACCTATCGTTACCCCGGGACCGATGGGATTCTTGGAACAGTCGATATTCGACACGTGGATGCCAACAATCCGTTCGGTATGAACCCGGACGATCCAAATGGTCAGGACGATGTTCTCGTTAGTGGCCAGGAAATTCATTTGCCTTTGGGCAGCCCAGTTAAGATGTTACTGAGGTCTAAGGATGTACTGCATGATTTCTACGTGCCGCAAATTCGCGCCAAGATGGACCTTGTGCCTGGGATGATTACTTATTTCTGGTTTACTCCAACCCGGGCAGGTCGCTATGACGTACTGTGCGCAGAGCTTTGTGGCTCTGGACACTACAACATGCGAAGTTATATGGTTTTGGAGGAGGAAAGCGCCTTTAACGCCTGGCTTGAAACTCAGCCGACCTTTGCTGATACCCAGGTGGTAAAGGTCGCCGCTGTCGGTGGGTCATTGGTGGAACAAGGACAGCAGGTTGCCGAGAGCCAGGGGTGTATTGGCTGCCACAGCATCGACGGCTCGCCAGGCGTTGGCCCAACTTGGCAAGGGCTGGCCGGTAGAACGGAGACCCTTGCTGATGGCAGTACGGTGGTTGTGGACGACGACTACCTAATCGAGTCCATCGCCGCACCGAACGCCAGTCTCGTAGCGGGTTATCCGCCGATTATGCCGCCATATCAACTGGACGAAGCCACAATGGCGGCATTGATTGCCTACTTGAATTCGCTCTAAGGCATTGCTATAGAGTGAGAGGACAAAGCGTTATGACTACCAGAAATCTGGAACGCGCCTGCTCGTCGAGCATCGTGAAGGCTAGAAAAGGGGACATGCCATGGCTATGACAGATGTTGCCCATGATGCGGTCGATTATGTTCGACCCGCAGAGGTTGCCGAAGAAGAGCTATACCATCCAAAAACCTGGCTTGGGAAATACGTGTTCTCCCAAGATGCCAAGATTATCGCACTGCAATACTCGATGACCGCCATGGCGGTCGGTTTGATTGCGCTGGTTTTGTCGGTCTTGATGCGGTTGCAGCTCGGGTTTCCGAACGTCTTTTCGTTTATCACGCCAGATGCCTACATCCAGTTCGTGACCATGCACGGCATGATCATGGTTATTTATTTGTTGACGGCGTTGTTTCTAGGTGGGTTTGGAAACTATTTGATCCCATTGATGGTGGGCGCCCGGGATATGGTTTTTCCTTACGTCAACATGATCAGCTACTGGGTGTATCTTTTTGCTGTCTTACTGTTGCTTGCAAGTTTCTTTGTCCCGGGTGGACCGACGGGCGCTGGCTGGACGCTCTATCCGCCGCAGACCATCTTACCGGGTACCCCAGGGGCAGACTGGGGCATCTTGCTGATGCTGGTTTCACTCGGCTTTTTTGTGATTGGTTTCACGATGGGCGGCCTTAACTACGTTGTGACGGTGCTTCAGGCGAGAACCCGGGGCATGACGCTGATGCGTATGCCGCTCACCGTATGGGCGATTTTCACGGCAACAGTACTCGCTTTGTTTGCTTTTCCGGCCCTTTTAGTTAGCGCCGTGATGATGACACTGGACAGTGTTCTTGGGACCAGCTTCTTTATGCCAGCTATCGTGTCGATGGGGCAAACACTGGATCACTCGGGGGGCAGTCCGGTTCTTTTCCAACATCTTTTCTGGTTCTTTGGGCATCCTGAGGTCTACATCGTGGCCCTTCCGGCATTTGGAATCATTTCGGAACTGATTAGCGTGCATGCCCGGAAGAACATCTTCGGCTACCGCTTGATGGTCTGGGCCATCGTGGTGATTGGGGGGCTGAGTTTTGTCGTCTGGGCCCACCACATGTACGTCAGTGGAATGAATCCTTACTTCGGTTTCTTCTTTGCGACGACGACCCTGATCATCGCCGTACCGACGGCCATTAAAGTCTACAACTGGGTGTTGACCTTATGGCGTGGCAATATTCGACTGACCGTACCGATGTTGTTCGCAATCGGATTTGTTTTTACGTTTATCAACGGTGGCTTAACCGGGATTTTTCTCGGCAACGTGATTGTCGATGTCCCGCTGTCTGACACCTACTTCGTGGTTGCGCATTTTCACATGGTGATGGCGGTCTCGCCAGTGTTGGCTGTGTTTGGCGCTGTCTACCATTGGTATCCTAAGATTACGGGGCGAATGCTCAATGAATCGTTGGGTAAATTCCATTTCTGGGTAACATTTGTTGGGCTTTATTGCATCTATTACCCCATGCACTACCTTGGCATTTTGGGAGTGCCGCGGCGGTATTACGCCAATGGCGTGACGGATTTTATTCCAGAGTCTGCGCAGACCATGAACGCGGCGATTTCGATCGCAGCGATCATCGTTGCGAGCACGCAGTTGGTGTTCCTGTACAACTTGGCGGTTAGTTCGACTCGTGGTAAGCCAGCAGGTGATAACCCATGGGGTGCGACCACGCTCGAATGGCAAACAGCAACGACGCCACCCACGCATGGCAATTTTGGTAAGGAACTGCCGCTGGTGTATCGCTGGGCGTATGACTACAGTGTGCCGGGGGCAAAAGAAGATTTCATTCCACAGAATGTGCCGGCAAGTGGCGATACCGGGGATGCTCGGTAAACCTTGCTGATTGATATCGAATATTGCCCTCTATGAGTCTTCGTCAGCAATTATCAATCAAACCTTGGGTGGCGCAGCGGGGCATAGCCGTTGATGCGAGTGGTTTTGTCGGGTCGACGCCCAGAGTCACGCTGTGGGTATTCTTGTGCGTGGCATCGGTGCTCTTTGGGCTCTTTATTGCGGCCTATTTCATTCGAATGGCTTATGCGGATTGGCAGCCCGTTCCTGTGCCCGCCTTGTTGTGGCTGAACACGGTCATCCTGATCGGCAGCAGTATGGCCTTGCAATGGGCAGCGGTCTCATCGCGCCGTGAGCAGTCAGATGGGATTCGTTTTGGTTTATATCTGGGGGGCGGGTGTGCGCTGGTATTCCTTGTTGGGCAATGGCTTGCTTGGCAGCAACTCAGTGGACTTGGCTATTTTATTGATTCGAACCCCTCTAATGCGTTTTTCTACACGCTGACCGCGTTGCATGGCCTGCACTTGCTGGGTGGCCTGGTGGCTTGGGTGCGGGCTCTTGTTCGCGTCCGACAGGGTGTTGAGATGACACGGCTCCGCATGACGTTAGAACTTTGTGCCATTTATTGGCACTTCCTGTTGCTCGTCTGGTTGGTGCTGTTTGGACTTTTACTGGTGAGCTGAGGAGAACAACCAGACATGACGCAAACTGTGCACGGAAACACAGCCGACCCAGCAGAATTACTGCCGGGAAGCGCGGGAGTCGTTGCTGACTGGGCATCCGACCAACGCGCGTTCAAGCGAGTTCCTTGGGGCAAGGCGATGATGTGGATTTTCCTCATCAGTGACACCTTCATCTTCACTTGTTTCCTGATTGGTTATATGACAGTACGGGCGTCAACGACAGACCCCTGGCCGAACCCGAGTGAAGTCTTTGCACTGACGTTGTTTGGCAACAAAATTCCACTCATCCTGATCGCGATCATGACGTTTGTCCTCATCACCAGCAGTGGGACGATGGCATTGGCGGTGAATTTTGGATACCGAAAGAACCGCAAAGTCACATTTTGGTTACTGCTGGCGACGGCTCTGCTCGGCGCCACATTTGTCGGGATGCAGGCTTTTGAATGGACCAAGCTAATCGCTGAAGAGGGGGTGCGACCGTGGGCGAACCCGATGGGTGCGCCGCAGTTTGGCGCCGTCTTTTTCATGATCACGGGATTTCATGGAACCCACGTCTCGATCGGCGTGATTTTCCTCATTATCGTCGCTGTCAAAGTGTTGCGGGGCAACATGGACGAGGAGCGTCCAGGTTTCATGACCGGCAAGCCACAGCGCTACGAAATGGTCGAGACCATGGGGCTCTACTGGCACTTCGTCGATCTGGTCTGGGTTTTCATTTTCGCATTCTTTTATCTCTGGTAAAGACATCATGGCGCAAGCAGAAGGACAACAACATCCACTCGGGATTTATTTCAAGATTTGGGCGCTACTGTTTGTATTAAGCGCGGCTTCGTACATGGTGGATTACTGGCAATTTGTCGGCTGGGCTCGTTGGTTCCTGATCATCATCTTTATGTTGCTGAAAGCAGGTCTCATCGTTGCTGTGTTTATGCACATGGTGTGGGAGCGGTTCGCACTGGTCTACGCAGTGATTGTTCCACCTTTGTTGCTGATGGTGTTTGTTGGCATTGGGATACTGGAAGCGGACTATACGTTTTTTATTCGGGATGTTTTCTTTAGTCCAAATGACTTTGTTATCGAGACCCACCATTGACAACAGGATGATCGTTCCTCGATTTTTCCGCCTTTTCGGTATACGAATTAACTGGGAAATTCTGGCAAGTACTTCATGAAAAGTTATCTCACTATTGTCACACTCTGCTTTGTTTTGTTCATCGTGGTATTTGTGGGGGGCCATCTGGATACACCGGGTCAGGCGGATCAGGACCGCAGCACATTGCTTGGCGGTGGATCGGGTGTTGGTGATCGGGTAGCGGCCATTGGTCAGATTAACGTTGCCGTTGCGAAAGAAGAATCGACATCCGATGAAGCTGAAGTTGCATCTACTGAGGTTACCCCCACGACACCCTCCGCAGCCGATGGCAAGCAGGTTTATGACGCTGGGTGTGTGGCCTGTCATGGTGCCGGGATTGCCGGCGCCCCCCGGGTTGGGGATTCAGATGCATGGGCCGATCGTATTGGCACAGGACTTGAAAGCATGGTTGCAAACGCGATTAATGGTTTTCAGGGCAGTCAGGGAATGATGCCGGCGAAGGGTGGCAACCCATCTCTAAGTGATGAAGAGATTGAGGCTGCAGTCGAGTACATGGTTGCAGAATCGCAGTGATTTGAAAGGGCTGTTTTCACGCCCACTAATCTAGATTGGCATGGGTTACCATGCTCTCGATGTTTTCAGTTCAATACCACGCTGATCATTTGCTGTTATTCCTGTGAAGGGATTCCTTTTTTTCTTCTTATTCGCGCTGAGTGGGGTCGTGTCTGCTGCAGTTGTTTCCGAAGGCAACTCGGATCTCTTTGAAAAGCAGCTGTCAAGCACTGCGGCTTTACGAGTCGGGACGTTTGATCAACCCATTCACGTTGCCGTTCATTTTAGACCCGGCGGTCAGGAACTTGATCGGCGGCAATCCGATGCGAAGTTCAAGTTGCGTGTTGAGACTCTCGAATCAACCGGCGGTTGCCGCGGCTGTGATCTCCGGGGGGCCGACTTTGATGAGGCTGACCTCAGTCAGGCCGACTTGGTACGGGCCGATCTTACTGCAGTCAAATTAAATCGCGCCATCATGACCGATGTGGACTTAGGTAGCGCGGTGCTTTTTGGTGCAACGTTGGTGGAAACTGATCTTCGACGGGCCAAGTTGATACATGCCGACCTTAGAAAAGCGAACTTACAGGGCAGTGATCTTCGCGGTGCTTATCTATTGTTTGCCAATCTTAGAAAAGCAGATCTTCGAAACGCCCAGTTGCAGGGGGCCTTTTTTGGAGGGGCCGATCTCGCCGGGGCGCGACTGGATGGTGCGAATTTAACAGAAGCAGATTTTGAGACCGCATTGCTGGAGTCTTCCGATTTGGAAGGCGCTGTGTTGTGTCGCACGATTTTGCCTTGGGGTGCCGAGGATCGGGATTGTCCTTGAACGCACTGCGCTTGGATGGTGGTCGTTTGGTGCTTTTTCACAAACTCGGTTCCCGGTTCAGATCGGAGACTGTCTCGCGTTTGTTTCTAAGCGCAGGGTTTGTTTTGTTGCTGCCGGAAACCGTCACAGCGCATGGGTTTGGGCAGCGCTATGATTTGCCGATTCCGCTGCCGTTCTGGGTGTTTGGTGCGGGTGCCACTATTCTGTTGTCATTTGTGTTGATAGCAGCCTTCGCACGGGGAACTGAGGGGTCGTTTCGCTACCCGCGGGTCAATCTGCTTCGCTGGTCGGTTTTTCAAATGTTGTCTCATCCGGTTGTGTTGTTTGCTATCCGGGCCGTCGGCGTGATCGCTCTTGGCGCTGGCGTCACCGCTGGATTCTGGGGGGACCCGAGTCCTTATCAGAACCTGAGCCCCGTTCTCGTGTGGGTAATCTGGTGGGTTGGTGTGGTGTATGTCTGCGCCCTGGTTGCGAATCTTTGGGCCCTCGTGAATCCCTTTCGGACCTTGTTCGCCTGGGCAGAGACAATCGTTGCACGTTGGCTGGCTGGCCGGCGCTTGTCATTCGAGCGTCCGTACCCCAAGGCAATGGAAATGTGGCCAGCTGTTGTCGGCTTGGTTGTCTTTTTCTGGGCGGAACTTCTGTGGCCGGGAGGCAGTGTGCCAAGAAACCTTGCCATAGCCATCACAATCTATGGTCTGGTTACCTGGATTGGCATGGTTCTCTATGGTCGCGAGATATGGTTACAGAATGCAGATCCGTTCTCGGTGGTCTTTGGTGTATTTGCAAGGTTCGCACCTTTGGAAGTGCGGGTGAGATCAGGTGACAGCGAGCGGCATTGCCGCGGGCATCTCTGTCAATACCGAAGTGGGGACTGTGTTAACGGATATGTGTGTCTTTCCGAGGCAAACGTCGATCAGATCGAATGGAACTTAAGACCACCTGCTGTCGGGTTATTGCAGGAGCGAAGGGTTCCGGTGTCCATGATGGTTTTCGTGTTGATTCTTTTAGCGTCTGTAACTTTCGATGGATTTCTTGAGACACCGCTTTGGATACAGATCCTTGATCGTACTTTGGGTAATGAGATCTTTCTTGTCGGCAATGCGGCGTTGATTCTATTTCCGATACTCTTTTGTTTGGTCTACCTTATCTTTTGCTGGATGATGTTCCAAACTGCGATTCTGGCTGGGGGACGCCCCAGCGAATGGAGTGCCCAAAGTACGATGGAGATCGCCTGCACATTTGTTCTCACATTGGTGCCGATTGCTATTGCCTATCATCTTGCACATTACCTCTCGTTTCTATTGATCACGGGACAGTATCTGGTCCCTCTGATTTCCGATCCCCTGGGCTTGGGTTGGGATCTTTTCGGCACGGCAGAGTACCGGACGAACATCGGTGTGTTAAACGCTAAGGTTGCCTGGTAT
>Ga0209019_1001672_pt1 | contig 10925 bp, 9 predicted proteins | sample METZYME_3_300m_FD_187549 | JGI IMG/M metagenome (GOLD analysis project Ga0209019, IMG submission 187549) | Marine microbial communities from oxygen minimum zone in mesopelagic equatorial Pacific - METZYME_3_300m (SPAdes) (version 2) | ecosystem: Environmental > Aquatic > Marine > Oceanic | place... | reverse complement strand
CCAAGCTCACACAGCAACCATGACGTGACAAAGTTTGCTTCTGCACCGCCGTTGGTCACCAGTACATTCCCAGGTGTTGCGTCCGGGTACATTTCCGCTATTGCGGATCGGAGGGCAGGTGAGCCGTCCGATGGGTTGTACTCGATGAGAGTGCCGTGCAACTCTCCTGCGTCTAACCCAACCAACTCAAGAAGCTCGCCAAGCGTTAAGGGTTCGACGCCGCTTTCCGATAGGTTGAAGCGGACAGCATGCTCATAGGTAGACTGCCAGCGCTCCATTGCGAAGGGCTCAAACTTCATTAAATTCTCCCGTTTGAAAGTTTCCGGCGCTGCATTGCAACCACCTTTTTCCAGCCTGTGAACGGAGGGATCCCGGTGGGGTGGGCGGCTCCCGGAATCCCTTGGGCAGGGGGTCGGGTGTGGGGGCTGACCCCGCCAGCCCGGAAAGGCTGCTACGGATTGAACGATGATAAGATTCTTCGGTCATGCCTGCAAGGTGTCTAAGCAAGCCTCCCACTTTCCGTGGGTGTGGGGTTAGCTTATCCACGATAACCCCTCAAATTCCCCATTCGGAAGTGAATCGGCGACATGCACCCGTATCGTATCTTCACGTTAGCCCTGGCTAATATTGCTGTCCTGGAGGTAGCGACCCTTACACGCCGCGCCCAAAGACTGATCGAGGAAGTGCGATATGAATACCGCGGTGATGAGCCGGGGGCGACGGAATCTCTACAAGATGAAATGCGATCTATTCTTGGTGGGTGGCAGGATGCGGTACTGAAACTTGGAGGTGAGCCGAAAGGGCTTTTTACTGTCGACTTTCGGTCTCCGGATCCTAATGTGCTCTGGTGTTGGACCGTTGACGAGTCTGAGATCTGCCATCGGCATTTCACCTGGGAATCGTTTAAAGACCGATGTCGCTTGGTCAAAGGAGAACGTTCCTGGCCGAGCCTGAACTGAGCGGGCCGCTACTCGCCGATGATCTGGGCGACGATGGAACGCTTTTGCGGTCCGTCTAGGTCAGCAAAGATGATGCTCTGCCACTGCCCGAGCACGAGTTTACCGTCCGAAATTGGCACCATCACATTGTGCGACAGCACCGCTGAGCGCAGGTGAGATGTCGCGTTGCTACGAACACAGTCACTATGGTCTGGGTCGTTGTGCCAGAAATGGTCTTTATCGTCCACGATGTCCCGAAGGAACGACTTCAAGTCATCGACCAACGCATCTTGCCACTCGTTGATCATGATGGCCGTTGTCGTGTGCAAGGAATGCAGATAAAGCATGCCTTGCTTCACGGTTGAGCCATCGAAGAACTCGCGGACCCTTTGAGTGAGGTCCACCAGGTCAAGTCGTTCATGGCTCTCGATTTCGAACTTCTGACTTTCGACCATCAAGCGTATAACCACCCGGCAGGCTTGCTAGCGACAATACTAACGGTAAGCCGATAGAGTAGTTAAGGGTATTAGTGAAAGCAAATTCCCTAAGCCGGATTCGCTTTAAGCGTGCGGTTTGGGTGCGCAACACAAATAGGATGGATGTCGATGTGAACAGTGCATCCAAAAGTTTCAACTGTGCTCCAGGTGGCGCCGGGAAACAGTGAACAGCCATACATTTTGCTATTGTGCCGTACTGCGGGACGTGAATTCTCCTTCGCTTGTTTAGACATCTATCGGTTCAGCTAGATCAATGCTGCCCGGAAGTTTTCAAAAATGAGGATCCAATGACTAGCCTAGCAGGCTACCCGAACCCGGCTCCGTACCGCGCCCGTTCCAAGGACTCTGCGGGCAGGCGCTACCGAGAATCGGAGCATCGATACCGGTCATGTTTTGAACGGGACCGTGACCGAATCGTTCATTCGCGTGCTTTCCGTCGACTGGAATACAAGACACAAGTTTTCCCAAACTACGAAGGGGACCATTTTCGAACTCGCCTGACCCATACAATCGAGGTCGCGCAGATCGCCCGGACCGTGGCCTCTGCCCTTGCGCTAAATCAAACATTGGCGGAAGCAATTGCACTGGCCCACGATCTAGGGCATCCGCCGTTCGGGCATGCCGGCGAGGAGGAACTAGACAGCGCACTCGCGGATGTTGGTGGGTTTGAGCACAATCGTCATGCGTTGCGGATTGTGGAGGAACTGGAAGAACGATACGCGGCGTTCCCTGGCCTTAACCTAACGTACGAAGTTCGCGAGGGCATTGTGAAGCATTCAACCCATTACGACCGTTTTCAGGAGGATGAGTTGAAGTGTTATCACCTTGAGCTTCAACCGGTGCTTGAAGCTCAGATCATCGATTGGGTGGACGGAATCGCCTATAACGTTCACGACATTGATGATGGTGTAGAGGCTAGAATTCTGTCACCCGACACACTGGCCGAGAAAATTCCGTTGTTTGGGGATATCTATGAACGAGAAAGTATTCGCAACCGAGATGCGGACGGTAGACAGTTGTTTAACGAATCGATTCGGGCTCTTCTGGACACATTGGTGTCCGACCTCATCGACGCATCGTGCGAGCGTATCAAGGCTGCCAATGTGGCGAATATTGGAGAAGTTCGCCGCCATTCCGAGCGGCTTATTGGGCACAGTCCGGAGATTCTCGATCAACTTAGGCTGGTAGGAAAGCTCTTGAAGGAGGAACTGTATTGTTGTCCAGAAGTAGAAACTGAGATGCTAAAGGCACGGCATGTAATTGCGGAACTTGTGGCTAGTTACAGAGAAAATCCAAAACTCTTGCCAGAACGGCACCAAGCACGAATGCCGGCCGAAGGAGAGAGTGTTGTCGTTGGGGACTACGTTGCTGGAATGACCGACCGGTTTGCACTTGAGACACACCGGAGCCTATTGGGCTGAAAGCGCTTGGGAAGCCTGAAATCCAAGCATATGGTAATCTCGCGACGAGTCTGGAGTACCGCCGCGTCGCCCACCATCTGCACCTCACATTCGGATTTTTACCTGGAGTCCGTGCATGTCCTATCAGGGTTTTTCCATCGAGAAAGCACGTGGAACGGCCGTAATATCAATCAACGTGCCGCCCGCCAACACCTACAACTTCGAGCTCATGAAAGAGTTCGATTCCATCATTGAAGACGTTCGACTGGATACTGACGTCAACGTCGTTATCCTGACGGGAAACGAAAAGATTTTTTCCGCAGGCGCTGATATCAACATGCTCAAGCAAAGTGATCCAAGTTTCAAGGCGACATTTTGCCTGCACTGCCAAGAAACTCTCCTAGAACTCGAGAGGACGCCCAAAATCGTTATTGCTGCGATTAACGGCCACTGTGTCGGAGGTGGGCTCGAAATTGCCTTGGCCTGCGATCTCCGTTTCATGCGCGCTGGAGGTCAAATTGGGCTGCCAGAAGTTACGCTTGGCGTCCTCCCTGGCACAGGGGGAACACAAAGGCTTCCACGGCTGGTCGGCAAGGCGCGTGCGCTTGATCTCATGATCACGGGCCGAACGATCTCGACTGAGGAGGCTAAGGATATCGGGCTAGTCAATGAAGTCAGCGATGGTGATGCAGTGGAGTTTGCCAAGCAGTACGCTGCCACTCTAAACGCGGGTGCGACCCGGGCGATTGGCCTTATCAAGGTCGCCGTGCAAGAGGGAGTTGAAATGTCTCTCAATAACGGGCTGGCCCTGGAACGGGAACTGCAAAACAGGCTGTTCGTGACAGAGGACGCACAGGAAGGGCTTCAGGCTTTCATCGAGAAGCGTACTCCGGAGTTCAAGGGGAGCTGAAGGTGGGGGGGCAACCCGCGTTGCCACATCGTAAGTGTTTGTGGAGCGAGCAGGGGAGACTGAGTGATGCCCACAGAAGTTGTTGACGTCATGCGCGGCGCGCCTAACAAACTCTACATCGAGGGTGAGTTTCGAGACGCCTCTGGCGGAGAGAAGTTTGGTACCTTCAATCCCGCAACGGAAGAGCTGATCACGGAAGTATCCTCTGCAGGGGTAGAGGATGTAAACGATGCTGTCGCGGGCGCACGCAAGGCTTTCGAGAGTGGTGATTGGCGCGAGATGAGCGCTCGCGCGCGTGGGCGGATTCTCTGGCGAATCGGCGAGCTGTTGCGAGACAATGTTGAAGAGGTCGCAATCCTCGAAACGATCGATAACGGAAAGCCGATTTTCGAGTCCCGATATGTCGACATTCCGATGGTTTCGGAAGTCTTTCAATACTACGCCGGCTGGTCAGACAAACTGCATGGTGAGGTGGTTCCGGTCAGTGGGAAGGCGCTCGACTACACGCTACGCGAGCCGCTAGGCGTAATCGCGGCTATTGTTCCGTGGAATTTTCCGCTTCTTCTAGCCTCGTGGAAAATCGCACCAGCATTGGCGATGGGAAACACGGTCATCGTCAAACCCGCGAGCAACACACCGCTTACCGCTTTGAAGTTGGCTGAACTGGCTGCGGAAGCCGGGCTGCCACCCGGCGTGCTCAATGTCGTCCCGGGAAGGGGTAGCGTGGTGGGCAATGCGCTGGTGGAGCACCCCGATGTTGCCAAGATTGCGTTCACAGGGGAAACGGCGACAGGGCAGGGTATCTTGCGCAAATCTGCCGACACTCTCAAGAAGATCACGCTCGAACTTGGAGGGAAATCACCGAACATAGTTTTCGCCGATGCGGACCTTAATGCGGCCGCCGCGGGGGCAGCAATGGGGATCTTCTACGGAAAAGGAGAGGTTTGCGCGGCTGGCTCAAGATTATTTGTTGCAAAATCGGTGGCAGAAGAATTTATTGAGAGGGTGGTTGAACGGGCAGAAAAGATGGTTCCAGGGGATCCTATGGACCCCAAAACACGGATGGGGGCGCTCGTCTCAAAAAGCCAAATGGAGACTGTGCTCGGCTACGTCAAGGCGGGCAAAACCGAAGGGGCCAGGTTGCGCACTGGCGGCGATCATGCACCCATTGATGGCAAGGGATATTTTCTCCGGCCTGCGGTATTTGACAAGGTCGATAACAACATGACCATCGCACAAGAAGAAATCTTTGGGCCTGTGTTAGCGGCGATTGTGTTTGAGGACGAAGAACACGCTATCACTCAGGCTAACGATAATCCTTATGGCTTAGCCGCCGCTGTGTGGACCCGCGATGTGGGCCGTGCCCACAGAGTAGCCAGCAAGCTTAAGGCCGGGACCGTCTGGGTCAACACCTATAACCGGTATGACACGGCCGCACCATTTGGTGGGTACAAGGAAAGTGGTTACGGCCGTGAGCTCGGTATGCACGCGCTCGAGCACTACACGCAGGTAAAGAACGTATGGGTAGATCTGAGCTAGTGCCACGGTAAAGCATATCGGTAGGCAGCCTGCATGTTCGATTTTCGACAAACTAGACCAGTAGTGCTTGCCGGTGCAGTACGGACCCCCATCGGAAAGTTCGGGGGAGAGCTGAGGGCTCTGACCGCAATCGAATTAGGGGTTGCCGCGGCTACCGCGACGCTCAAACGGGCGGATGTCCCAACCAATGAAGTGGATGAAGCAATCTTTGGACACGCACGGCAAGCAGGTGCGGGGCCCAACCCCGCACGCCAGGTCTCGATCGGCGCAGGGATCTCCGAGTTAACGCCAGCGTTTACGGTTAATCAAGCATGCGCTTCGGGTCTAAAGGCCGTGATGCTCGCGGCCCAAACAGTAGCGCTCGGCGGGGCCGACATAATTCTCGCTGGTGGTATCGAAAGCATGAGCAATACTCCCTATTTGCTCCCTGAGGCTCGATTTGGGTACCGGATGGGCAACGCAAAGGTGGTGGACGGTATGTATCGTGATGGGTTTATGTGCCCATTGTGTGGGGACCTGATGGGCGCAACTGCCGAACGGCTAGCTCAGAAGTACCAAATCGGCCGAAAGGCTCAAGATGACTATGCCGTCGAGACGCATCGCCGGGCTCAGGCTGCCCGGGAGGCTGGGCGGTTCCAGGATGAGATTGTTCCGGTTGAAGTTCCTGCACGGAAGGGCGAGTCGGTTGTCGTTAATACCGATCAACACCCTCGTGACAACCTGACCGTAGAGCAAATGGCTAGCCTTCCATCTGTTTTTAGAGAGAACGGAACAGTTCACGCGGGCAACAGTAGCGGGGTGACTGACGGTGGCGCTTCCGTTCTTGTCATGTCCGAAGAAGCGGCTAAGCGCCACGATGTAAATGTGATGGCACATGTCATTGCTGCCACCCAGGCTGGGGTTGCTCCGTCCATAATGGGGATGGGGCCAGTCCCGGCTATGCAAGAGCTGATGGAGTTCTTGAAGATTGCTATTGCCGACATCGACTTGATCGAACTGAATGAGGCTTTCGCAGCGCAGGTTTTGGCCGTCGATCAAGAGCTTCAACTTGATCATGAAAGACTGAATGTCAACGGGGGTGCTATCGCGCTTGGGCATCCAATAGGTTGCACGGGTACCCGCATTCTGGTCACCTTGTTACACGAGATGGTTCGCCGTGATGCGAAACGCGGGGTCGCAACACTGTGTGTCTCTGGAGGCATGGGCAGCTCATTGCTTGTGGAGCGTTCCTGATGGCCGCGAATGAAGCGAAGGTAGATTACGAAATTCGTGAGACCGTAGCCTGGATCACATTAAACCGACCACAAAAACTCAATGCATTAGCCGGCGATATGCGCGAACAGTTTCTTGGGTACGTTAAATCTGCGGGAGCAGATGACACTGTTCGTTCGTTAGTAGTTGTCGGTGCGGGGAAGGGGTTTTGCGCCGGCGGTGATATCGGGCACATGGTAGAGCTCCAGGCCAATTCTGATGAGGCAGGTTTTCGGCACCTGCTCCAAGTCGGCAACGAGGCGGTGCTCGCCCTTCAGGCATTTCCCGGTTTAACAGTTGCTGCGGTCAATGGAATCGCGGCAGGGGCCGGTCTTTCACTGGCATTGGCTTGCGATTTGAGGTTCGCGACGCCTGACGCGAAGTTGTCCGCTCCGTGGATCAAACTGGGCCTTGTGCCTGATTGGGGTGCGAGTTTCTGGTTACCAAGGCTGGTGGGGGTCGGCAAGGCGCTCGAAATAGTGACGTCCGGCGCACCGGTTGACGCCAAACGTGCAGAGCGCATAGGACTTATCACTGGCATCGTTTCTGATGAAGATTTCCAGTCCGCTGTACAAGGTCGTGTTATTGAACTTGGCTCCGCTCGACACGCGGCGGCTCATGCGAAAAGGCTCATTCGCCTGGGTAGCGAAGACTCTCTGGAGGCGGCAATGGCTCGGGAAACTGAATCACAAGAGGAGTGTTTCGAAACGGACGACTTCAAGGAAGGCCTTAGCGCCTTTCTGGAGAATCGGCGTGCATTGTTTAAAGGCAAGTAGATCACTTCCCGGAAGCTGGTCGGAGCAGGAAGGGCTTGTAAGGGGGTAGGGTGGCCCGGGTCGGGACAAGGTAGTCAATATCGCTCTTTAGTTGTTGCTTTGGATTGTGTTCGATATACTGGACAGAGTCTAGGATATCGAACATGGAAGAGTCGAAACCACAATTGGTCCCAGCTGTTGATCGAGCTCTTCGGATGCTTGTGAGACTTCAGAAGTCAAATGGGGACCGGACCGTCTCTGATCTGGCTCGTGAGTTGCGGATTCCAAAATCGAGCGCACATCAGATTGCCGCAACACTTCGATACCATGGATTCATAGAGCAAGATAAATACACACGGTCGTACCGACTAGGCCCGAGTCTCGGCAACATGATTTCACATCGACGCCGCTACGTTGAATTGCCTGCCTTGGCCCGTCCGTATCTCGAGCGTCTCGCAGAAACCGCCCAGATGACCGCTTTGTTGGCAGTGCGGGAAGCCAATCACGTCGTTCTTGCTGCCAAGGTTGAGAGTCCGTCCCCTTTCGATATAAGCGCGCCGGTCGGACACATTCTAGATACGAATGCCGGCGTTTTTGGAAAGCTGTTTGCGGCTGAAACTCACGAAGACTCGCCAGGGAATTCAACAAGGGCCGTGCCGCCAGCTTACACCTCGAAAAGTGTTACCGATCTGAACGAGTACGCCAGGGAACTCCAGGCTGTTCGGGTACATGGCTACGCTCTAGACCTTGAAGAGTATCTCGACGGCGTAGTTGCCATTGGGGCCCCAGTGCGCGACGTGGGTGGTCATATTCTAGGCGCCATCTGCCTGATCGGCTTGGCCGTTTCACATGGACGCCAGCAACTCACCGGACTAGGGGGGGCAGTGCGCACTGCATGTGAGGCACTGTGTCAGGACTTTGGCGCTAGTATCAATCAGCCGATGAATCCCACGAAGATTGCCCCGAAAACCGGCGCATGAAACATTCCGCTTCCCAAGCAGCACTTACCTCCGAGCGCCTACATTTTCGGATCAACGGCGAAAGTCACGAGATCGTAGCACCGGTAAACAAGACTCTTCTGGAGATATTACGTGAGGATCTTGGGCTCGCCGGAACGAAGCACGGTTGCGAGCTTGGAGAATGCGGCACCTGCACGGTCCTAATTGATGGGGAGCCTGTGCTCTCTTGTCTGGTTCTTCCAATTGAAGTACAAGGCCATGAAATCCTCACGGTCGAAGGCCTTACTGAGGGGGACCGGCCGCATGAACTCCAAGTCGCTTTTGCCGAACTTGGTGCAGCGCAATGTGGCTACTGCACCCCCGGGATGATGATGTCTGCCAAGGCGTTACTTGACAGTAATCCAGAGCCCAGTACCGAGGAAATCAAAGAGTATCTGGCTGGCAATCTGTGTCGATGCACCGGTTACTTGCAAATCCTGGAAGCTGTGGACGCAGCCGCGAAGAGGCTGCATTCATGTCGACCGGATGGGAGTGGTTCTAATAGCGAAAAGTTTCGGCGTGGGGAGCCGTAAGAAGATGAGCTACAGGGAGAACGATACTAACTACAGTGTTGTCGGCCAGTCATTACCTAGGGTTGACGGGATGCGCAAAGCAGCCGGCCAAACAATTTACGCTGACGACTTCACTTTGCCACGGATGCTCTACGGGAAACTCCTTGGGTCCCGCCGGCCCCATGCGCGAATTCTCAGTATTGACACTTCCAAAGCCACGGCAATGCCTGGAGTGCAAGCAATTATCACCGGAGAGGACCTCCCGGTGAAGTACGGGATTCTGCCAGTCAGTGAAGATGAATATCCGCTTGAAATTGATCGAGTTCGGTTTGTTGGTGATCCCATCGTTGCGGTGGCCGCGGTTGACGAAATGACAGCAGAAGAGGCGGTGCGCCTTATCGAAGTCGAGTATGAGGACCTACCGACCAGTTTTGGTATTGAAGAAGGGCTTGCCGCAGTCGAAGAAACTTCTCGAATCCATGACTATGGCCCGCACGACAACGTCCATAAACAAATAAACCTGGAGTTCGGCGACCTGGATTCTGGATTCGAAGCTGCGGATCAAGTTTTTGACAACACATACTTTTACTCGGGAAACAACCATCTCGCCCTAGAGCAACACTCAGCTGTGGCTCAGTACGGTGCAGATTCCAGACTTACTCTCTGGTCTTCCACGCAAACGCCGCACTATGTACACAAAGCATTGGCCAGGGTTCTGAAAATTCCAGCTGCCCGAATACGTGTCATAGCTACTCCGGTGGGAGGAGGGTTCGGTGGTAAGTCGGACCCATTTCCCCATGAGTTTTGTGCAGCAAAGCTCTCGATGGTGACCGGGTGCCCGGTAAAGATTACGTTGACGCGCGAGGAAGTCTTCTACGCTCACCGAGGGCGCCACCCTGTACTGATGAACGTGAAACTCGGTGTAAAGAATGATGGCTCAATCACAGCACTTGATTTCCAATCCTTTGTTGATGGTGGCGCGTACGGCAGTTATGGCGTTGCAAGCACGTATTACACAGGGGCGCTGCAAACCGTAACCTACAAGATCCCGGCCTACAGGTTTCGTGGTGTTCGTGTTTTCACCAACAAACCTCCTTGTGGCCCCAAACGTGGTCATGGAACTCCCCAGCCACGCTACGCCCTGGAAATTCATCTTGATCGTGTGGCCAACGCTCTTGGGATTGATCCAGCTGCGTACCGCAAGTCAATTCTTGTTGACGAGTACAGCATGACCGTTAACCACATGAGAGTGACCTCTTGTGGATTGGGTGAGTGCATAGACAAAGTTTCTCAGGGCTCGAATTTCAACTCCCTTCACGGTGTTTTACCACCTGGCAAGGGCATCGGACTTGCCTGCGGGTCGTATCTTTCCGGCGCTGGGCTTCCGATCTACTGGAACAAAATGCCGCATACTTCGGTGGACTTGAAAATTGATCGCGGTGGAGGTGTAACTGCTAAGTGCATGCAGATCGACATTGGCCAGGGTTCAGATTCAGTCCTGGCTATGACTGTGGCGGAAATTCTCGGCATTCACCCAACTGACGTGAACTTGGTTTGCGCCGATACCGACACCACGCCGATCGATTTAGGGGCGTATTCGAGCCGTGTGACCTTCATGATGGGCAATGCCGCGATAGAGGCCGCTGAGAAGCTCCAAAAAAAGCTTTTCGCAGCCGTCGAAGAAGAACTCCGCCTCAGCAAAGAGGCGCTTTCTAGCGGGACTGAACGCTTGCGGAGTGCAGCCGGTCAAATCGTACATGAGGTCGGCGGCGTGCCAACTGGCAAGAGCACTTCCTTTCGGAAGGCAGTGGAATTGGCGGAGGCAAAATTCGGCCAACTGTCATCGACGGGTTCATTTACCCCCCAGAAACTTGGCGGGCCCTACAAGGGATCCGGTGTGGGCCCGACGCCTGCGTATTCATACTCAGCAGCAGTCGCCAGAGTGCGTGTGGACCTTGAGACCGGCATCGTTACCCCTGAGAAAGTTTGGATCGCGCATGACATAGGTCGAGCCATTAATCCGACCCTTGCGCGAGGCCAGATTGAAGGGTCGGTGTATATGGCTTTGGGCGAAATTTTCATGGAAGAACAGGCATTCCGGAAAGGCCAGCATCAGTTTCCGTCG
>Ga0209019_1001669_pt1 | contig 10938 bp, 10 predicted proteins | sample METZYME_3_300m_FD_187549 | JGI IMG/M metagenome (GOLD analysis project Ga0209019, IMG submission 187549) | Marine microbial communities from oxygen minimum zone in mesopelagic equatorial Pacific - METZYME_3_300m (SPAdes) (version 2) | ecosystem: Environmental > Aquatic > Marine > Oceanic... | reverse complement strand
ATCCTGAATAGTTTGCTCACTGAGAATTTTGACCCAAGTCCGGGAAGCAAAAGAACCGGTGGGTTCGTTAAAACCTATATGTCCGTTAGCTCCAATGCCGAGTACTTGTAAATCAATCCCACCTGTGTTTTTTATTTGCTGTTCATATTTTCTGCACGCATCCCTGAGGTTTTCAGTGTTTCCATCCGGAAGGTGTACATTTTTCCGGTCTATGTCAACATGATCGAAGAAATTGCTCATCATGTAATAATGGTAAGAGCGTTCGTCTTTCGGAGGCAAGCCTGCATATTCATCGAGATTGAAAGTCGTGCAGTTTTGGAAACTCAATTCACCGGTCTGTTTCATCCTGATCAATTCATGGTACATACGAAGAGGAGTTCTACCAGTAGCCAAGCCCAACACGGGTTTTTCTTCGGAATGAATTATCTTCCGAACTACTCTTGCGGCCATTTGTGCACTTGCTTTTAGAGTATCACGGATGAGGATCTCCATAAATTTTTTCCTCTAAATTTTTTTTGTTGACAATTCGTATTTTTGACTTTATACAGGTTTGTTGTGGAATTGCCCATATTTATTTTTTAAGAATCTTTATACCACATTGAAAATTATTTTGTCTCATTATTTGAGTTGTATTTCAGGTTTGGAAAAAATGTTTGAAAGAAGAGATGCGGTTTTTTACACAGAAAAATAAGGATGGAGTGATTTCAGCTCGATTTATCTACAGCGGCAACTCAGAAATCACCGATTTCTGGATTTGCTTTAGCCTTCTATCAAAATGTTCAGCAGTTTCAGGTTGCGTGATAAAGCATCAGGTAGGAGGATATACTGAACTTGTCCCATCTCCTACTAAGAGTCTCTCAAAAGATGATGAATGGATATTTTCATTTAAATATGAATTAGATCGACATGGACCAGTTAACAAATCCTGGGGGCCAAAGGGTACTTTTCTAAAATTAAAAAATGGAAAGACTTTAAAAGTAATAAGCGAACCGTTGGAATTTTTGAACACTTCAATTCAGCCTTTAAAGCAAATTACTTTTGAGGAACCCGAACTTCGATTAATTCCTCATCCGGTTTTATGGGAAATGGAAGATGGGACTTGTGATCTTTCAAGAGGCATTAACTTTTCGGGAGATTTTTCGGAAAAGGTAGGGAAAGCTATCAAATCTTTCAAATCACTAATTGAACGATGGGGATTACAGGAAGTTCTTAGTTTTGGAGGTGTCCAGATAGTTTTTGAGAATATTGAGGATAAATTCGAAGAAGAAGGATATGAACTGGTAATAAAACCTGAAATTGTGAACATCCGTGCGTCTCAATTTATGGGTTTTTTTTACGCTCTCATAACCATTCTGCAAATGCAGGTGTCGTACAATGATTTGATACCATGCGGGAAGTTAGATGATCGTCCTAGATTTTGTTGGAGAGGACAACATCTCGACTGTGCCAGACATTTTTATGAAGTAGAAAGTATCCTGCGTTTGCTAGATATAATGTCTTTATTGAAACTGAATCGTTTTCACTGGCATTTGATTGACGATGAATCTTTTCGCCTTGAACTTTCAAGTTTTCCTGACTTGGCCACCCGAACTGGAATGCGCGGTGATGATTGCACTATACCTGGAGTATTTGGTGGTGGGAAAGGTCCAACTGGCGGAACATACTCTGTGGAAGATGTAGCGAGGATAATCGATCATGCTTCCAGTCTGGGTATTTCAGTCATGCCAGAAATTGAAATTCCAGCTCATTCAATGGCACTTGTAAAAATGATTCCGGAGATGAGGGACTCTGAAGATAGAAGTTGTGAAGAATCCGTGCAGGGATATGCTGAAAACACCATTAATCCTGCAATGCCTGCAACATGGGAGTTTTTAGGTAAAGTTATTCCTGAGGTTTGTAATCTGTTTCCATTCGGAGTTATCCATCTCGGTTGTGATGAGCTTCCAGCAAAATTATGGAAAAAATCACCAGCCATTGAAAAATTGAAAGAGAAAGAAGGTTTGAAATCTATCGAAGATGTGCTGGAATGGACAATGAAGAAAGCAGCGAAAATACTCGTTGAAGCAGGAGGACGTCCGGCTGCCTGGGAAGAAGCAGTGACAGGTCAAAATGGAGGAATCGGCAATGATGCCCTGCTCTTTTCCTGGAATGGTCTGGAACCGGGACTGCAAGCTGCGCGCGAAGGCTATGAGGTGGTCATGTGTCCTGCGCAGCACGTTTATTTTGATATGGCACACACGTCTGAAGTACATGAGACGGGTGTTAACTGGGCAGCTTTTATTTCCCTTGAGGATGCTTTGGAATGGGAGCCTGTTCCAGTTGACGAACCTGAACTAGAACAGAGAGTTATTGGGATTCAAGGTGCTCTTTGGTCTGAAACAATAATTAAAGACAGGGATATGGAATCAATGCTTGCTCCGAGAATACTTGCACTTTCTGAAGGAGCATGGTCTACTCCGTTGAGGAAACGTAAGTTAACTGAATTTGTGGGGGCAGCCAGATACTTTGGAAAGATCTTCGACAAATTTGACTGGGCATTTCATGAACTGGTTTGAAAGATATTAAACTTAATGTAATAAAATGGTTTCAGAGAATTCAGATTATAACTCTAAGTGGCAGAATTTGGTTCGCTCTCAAACTTTCTATGCATGGCTGCTCATTGCGCCTTCGGCACTTTTCTTAATCATAATTGTTGGCTGGCCACTTGCTGAAACGGTACGACTCTCATTTACCGATGCGGGACTGGGCGGTGAGAAGTACATAGGCTGGTATAATTTTGAAAAACTACTTAATAGCCGGAAATATCCTGGAATTGTGGGCAGGACATTTTATTGGATGTTTCTCTCTGTCAGTCTTAAAATGATTTTGGGGATAATTGGCGCTCTATTATTAAATGTAAAACTGAGAGGGCGAGCAGCCTTTCGTGTCCTTGTGATGCCACCTTGGGTAGTTCCGATGGCGATTGGCTGTATTGGTTGGCTCTGGGTATATAACGGACATTTCGGCATCATCGCTGGAGTTTTGATGCATCTGGGTATACTAGATGGTCCATTTGAATTCTTAGCTTATAGAAACAGTGCATTTTACTCAGCAGTCGTCACTGATGTCTGGGTGGGTACTCCCATGGTAACTGTTTTTTTCCTTGCTGCAATGCAGGGTGTTTCACAAGATCTATATGAAGCTGCATATGTGGACGGTGCATCAAGATGGTATCGGTTCCGCCGGATTACCATTCCACAGATAATGCCTGTGATAATAACTATGTCACTGTTATCTGCAATTTGGACTTTTAACTCTTTTGAAATTATCTGGATACTTACTGAAGGAGGACCAAGAGGAGCCACTACTACCATGATTATTGATACTTACAAAATGGCAATTGCGAATTACAAGTTCGGTTACGGTGCCACAAGGGCTTTGATGGTGGTCATTTTATTAGCTATCTTTTCATTACTTTATCTCATTGTACTGAACAAAGTAAACGAACGATTCAAACTAAAATAATTATGGAAAGGTTTACAATTTTCCAGAAGATATTGCTTTATTTGGCGATTGCTGTATTCATGACATTCATTCTGCTGCCATTTTTTGAGATGTTCATGGCGTCATTGAGGCCTTTACAACATCTATTTCGTTCTCCCTACCAGTTCTGGTCAGATGATATGTCTTTTCAGGCATATACTGATATTTGGGATACAGTACCTCTTTTAGGAAGATACATTTTCAACAGTGTTTTTTTGGCAACTGTTACTACTTTTCTGTGCATGAGTTTTGTTATCCCAGCTGCCTATTCTTTTGCGCGCTTTAAGTTTAGAGGAAAGAAGATTAGTTTAGGTTTGTTTTTGGGAGTAAATATGTTTGCTGGTGCAGTACTTTTAATTCCTTTATACAAACTTTTGCGCTCATTCGGTTTTTTAAATACATATGCAGCGATGTTTGTTCCTGGAGCAGCATTTTTGGTTCCAACAGGTATATGGCTATTAAAAGCTTATCTTGAAAAAATTCCGATAGAGCTGGAGGAATCAGCATGGATTGATGGTGCATCCAGGATGTATATTCTTAAAAGGGTGGTGCTCCCTCTCGCAGTTCCGGGATTGATTGTGGTGGCTGTGGCTACATTCATAGGTGCCTATGCTCAACAATTTCTTTTTGCAATTACTTTTAATCAAAAAAGAGAATTTATGCCTCTTCCTGCAGGGATTTTCGAATTTATTGGTTATCAGAGTGTAATTTGGAATCAGATGATGGCAGCAAGTTTAGTGGGTATAATTCCTGTTTTGATTATTTTTCTTTTTTTACAGAAATATCTTGTGGAGGGTTTGACTAAAGGTGCGGTAAAAGAATGAATCTTGTCTAGTCGGCAGATTCTCAGTTAAACTGTCTATCGACTTAAATTTAGGAAAGGAGGTGTAAAGTATATTAGAATTTTATAAAAATTTTATCATATAGAATGATGAAATTGATACTAACACACGTCTGGATTTGAATTTTATTCAATTAGCATTTTAATCAGGTCTCAACGTGAAATTTTCTTGGTCTTAGGGCCATTCATTCAAGTAAATAAGGTGAATATGAATACAATGAAAAAAACGCAACGATTCTCGTTGATTGGCGCATGCCTGTTCCTGATTGCTGGTTTATCTCAAATCCAGGCACAGGAATTAAAATTTATAATGTGCGGAGGTGAGGTTCGCGCGGCTGATCAGAAGGTAATTGATGCCTTCAAAGCCAGTCACCCTGGAGTAAAAGTGAACATGGAAGCAGTTCCCTGGGGAACATGTCAGGATAAGTCGACAACGCTTGCTGCTGCAGGTGATCCAGTGAGTCTGTCTTACATGGGTTCAAGGACCCTGAAACAGTTAGGAGAGAACAATCTGATTGTTCCAGTCACGATTCCTAAAAAAGATCAGGCAAAGTATCAGCCGGGCATTTTAAATACAGTAAGTCACATGGGCAAGTTCTGGGGATTCCCCCATGCATTTTCAACAAAAGCCCTGTTCATCAACTGTGGAATGATTGAAAAAGCAGGAATGCGATGTGAGGACCCACGCACCTGGGATGGTATGTATAAAATGGCCAAGAGAGTCAAGGACAAACTGGGAGTTGCCGGTGTTGGTGTTACGGGTAAAGATTTCGACAACACGATGCACCAGTTCCTGAACTATCTCTACAGTAATGGTGGACAGGTGATTGACCCAGACACTAATAAAATTACGTTAAACAGTCCTCAAACTGTTGAAACACTGGAGTTTTATGGTAAATTAGCTAGTGTTGCACAGGATGGACCTACGGCTTTCGAAAGATCACAAGTTAAAGATCTTTTTAATGACGAGAAAGTGGCTATGTACATTAATGGTCCATGGGGCAGGGGTCAGCATAAAGAAACGCTGAAGACCATTACCGTACCAATTCCTGCAGGACCCAGCGGCACCAATGGAACTCTTTTGATTACAGACTCACTTGCTGTTTTTAAGGGAACAGGACACGAAGATGTTGCCATGGAACTCGCAAGAGCTCTTTCCTCCGGCGATGCACAGTACGATCTTGATAGTAGTTGGGGGCTGACGCCAATCATGAAGTATGAGAATATGGTTGCTAGCCCATACTATGTCAATGATTCTTATTGGAAAGTCTTTGTAGATCCAATTGGATCTGGTGGCCCGGAGCCTCTTTTTGTGGAATACAAATCCTTGCAAACTGTAATGAATAATATGATTCAAGGAATGTTATTGGGCGAAGGTTCTGCAGCCGATCTTGTTGCTACTGCAGCTGAAGAACTTGAGGAGTTTAAGTAACTGCGAATAAAGGCGGGCGAAAATTCCCCGCCTTTCCCCCCTCTTTATAAACAATCCTTATATTAGGAAATTTTAATGGCAACGGTATCTCTAAAATCAATCAACAAGTGGTTCGACAGTTCACAGGTCTTATATGACATAAGTATAGATATTGAAGATAAGGAATTCGTTGTCTTTGTTGGACCATCAGGGTGTGGCAAGACTACTCTCTTGCGAATCGTTGCGGGTCTCGAAGAGGCAACCAGTGGAGAGATAGAGATTGAGGGTGTAGAAGTCTCATCAGCGCATCCGATTGAACGAGGGATCTCCATGGTCTTTCAGTCATATGCTCTTTATCCCCATTTGAGTGTTTTTGAAAATATTGCATTTCCTCTTAGAGTTGCAAAAATTCCCAAGGCTGAGTTGCAGGAAATGGTGATGCGTGCAGCAGATATTCTTCGGTTGACCGATCGACTTCAGCATAAACCGGGTCAGTTGTCAGGAGGTCAGCGTCAACGTGTTGCCATTGGTCGATCGATTGTGAGGCAGCCGAAGGTTTTTCTTTTCGACGAACCTCTTTCAAATCTTGATGCCGCATTGCGTGGTGAGATGCGTGTTGAACTATCTAAACTTCACAAGAGTCTCAATACAACTATGATTTATGTAACCCATGATCAGGTTGAGGCAATGACAATGGCAGATCGGATTATGGTACTTTCTGAAGGCAAGCTGGAGCAGTTTGGAACACCAATGGACTTGTATCACCGTCCAAAGACTAAGTTCGTTGCTGGATTTATTGGACATCCGAAAATGAATTTTTTGTCTGCTACTTGCCTTTCCACAGACTCTGATGGAGTAAAAGTAGAACTCCCTGCAATTGGGCAACAGTTATTGCCTGTAGAACCTCTAAAAGTTAACCAAGGTGAAGGACTTGAAGTAGGTATCAGACCTGAAGATTTGTTTCTTTCAGACACAGGTAAAGGTTTGCCGATGAAGGTTGAAGTTCTGGAACGCCTTGGTGGCAGTACACTGGTTTATGGAAGTCTCGAAAAATATCCAAATTTTTGTGCCATGCTTCAGGGTGATGCTAATGTTCGTGAAGGGGAAATTGTCAATTTAGATGTAAACCCGGCTAGTGTCCATGCATTTGATTCTAATGGAAATGCAATGAAGCGTCGCCAAGTTCCCGAAATCCTAAAATAATCTGATTATTATTACAGGTCTGTATTATATAATCTTAGACACAGGGCAATTGGATAATGAAAATTAGTGCAAGTTATTGGATCTTTGAAGGAGGGCTGGAAGGAACATTGCCCATCACCTCAGCAATGGAACAAGCCAGTCAATTGGGATTTGATGCAATTGAACTAGGCATTGCAAGTCAAGGTGTTCTCACCCATCAATCGACTAAAGCCGAGTGTGATAGCATCCTGGAGGAAGCTCATAAAAAAGGACTTGAAATTTCAGGAGTCGCCAGCGGGGAAAGCTGGACAAACTCACCAACTGCTACCGACGTGAAAGTGCGTGAAACGATACTCGACTTTACCCAAAAAGCATTGCAAGTCACTCAGTGGCTCGGTACGGATGCATATTTATTTGTACCCGGAGCTGTAGATGTTTTTTTTATGCCTGAAGCTGAGGTAATTCCTTATGATGTGTGTTATGAACGGGCTAAAGAAGGTATTTCCCGCCTTGTTCCTACTGCTGAAGATCTGGGAGTGTCGATTGCCATTGAAAATGTATGGAACAAATTTTTGCTGAGTCCATTGGAAATGCGAGACTTCATTGATTACTTCAACTCCGAAAATGTAGGTGCTTATTTTGACGTTGGCAATGTTTTGTTAACCGGCTATCCGGAACAATGGATTCGCATTTTGGATTCCAGAATCAAACGTATTCATATCAAAGATTTCAAAAACTCCATCGGAACTGAGGATGGTTTTGTAGATTTGCTAGAGGGAGATATAGATTTTGAAGCTATTAAAAAAGCTTTGGCCGAAATTAACTACGACGGTTATGTGACGGCAGAAATGATTCCATATTTGCCTGATCGTCCTGAAAAAACGGCTGCTGCGATGAAGAAAATTTTTAAATAACCAAAGCTGCTAAATGTTAAAGATTGGAATTGTTGGTTTGGGTTTTATGGGCAAGATGCACTTTCGCTGCTACAAGTCCCTCGAAAATGTGAAAATCAGCGCGATTTGTGATGTCGATGCCAAAAGGTTAAAAGACAGTTCTGGATCTTCCGGTAATATTTCCGGTGCGGAAGACGATTTGGATTTAAGCAATATTTCTCTTTACTCCGATTTTTCCAGGATGCTTGATGAAGAAAAACTAGATGTTGTGTCTATTGCATCACCCACGTTTCTGCATGCTTCACAGACCAAAGAAGCACTCAAGGCGGGATTGGATGTATTTTGTGAAAAACCGATGGCCTTGAATTCGTTGGATTGTCACCAAATGGCAAATACAGCTCTACAAACCGGAAGAAATCTTCAAATCGGCCATTGTATCCGTTTTTGGCCGGAATATGTGCAAACCAAAGAAATTATTGATTCTCAAAAATACGGATTAGTTTTAGCTGCTAGCTTTCAGAGGTTTAGTCTCACACCGACTTGGAGTTGGGATAATTGTTTTCTCGATGGAAAGCGTAGTGGAGGAGCAATGCTAGATTTACACATTCATGATACGGATTTTGTGCAATATGTTTTTGGTATGCCCAAAGAAGTTTTTAGTCGTGGCCTGATCGGGCCGAGCGGAGATTTTGATCACACGGTCACACAATACTTGTACGAGGATGAAAAAGTCATTACGGCGGAGGGAGGTTGGATAATGGCACCGGGGTTTGGTTTTGAAATGAGTTTCAAAATCATGTTAGAAAAGGCGACTTTGCTGTACAGTTCTGTGCAAAAACCAACATTCAGGGTTTGTCCTAAGAACGGTGAAAACATCACTCCGAAAGTTCCGGAAGGAGACGGATACTCTTTTGAAATTCAACATTTTGTTGATTCAATTTCCGGAAAGCCAGTTCAGGAAATCATCACCCCGGAACAATCTGCAAATTCGCTAAAAATCATTGAAGCTGAAAAAGAATCTATCCGTACTAAAGAAAAAGTTTCACTCTGACAAAAACAGAAATCATGCTCTCTTGTCAAAATTGGCCAATTGCAATTTGCAGTTGGTCACTCGGGAATGACATGTCCGTCTTAGCTCAAGTGATGGATGCATCCGGAATCACGCACATTCATCTTTCCCTTGATCCGGCGTTATCTTCGGAGAACCGGGGTTATTTGAACGCGGTTGAGAAACATCAGTGGCAACCGACTGCTACCATGATTGGTTTTACACAAGAGGACTATTCGACCCTTGAAACAATCAAACAAACGGGAGGAATTGTTCCAGATAAACATTGGGAAACAAATAGACAAAAAATTTTGCAAGCAGTTGATTTAACGGCTTTGCTGGGTCTTGAATATTTGACATTTCATTTTGGTTTTATCGACAACTCAGAGCAAAAAATTCGGGAGCGTGTCCGGTTTTTGGCTGATGCAGCAGAGCAAAAAAATGTGATGCTTTTAATGGAAACCGGCCAGGAAAGTGCGCAGACGCTACGAGTATTTTTGGAAGAGCTCTCTCATCCTGCGCTGGGTGTGAATTTTGATCCAGCGAATATGATTTTGTACGGAAAAGGTGACCCCGTTTTGGCCCTGGAAGTGCTGGCTCCTTGGGTCAAACATTTACATATCAAAGATGCCCGACGAAGTGTGATTCCAGAACAATGGGGAGAGGAAGTTGTATGGGGCGACGGCGATTTTGACAATGAAACATTTTTGAAAACCTTAAACAGTATCGGCTATCAAGGCGCCTTAGCCATTGAACGTGAAGCTGGCCCCCAGCGTTTGCAAGACATTCAGCACGCCGCTTATGCCTTACGGGAATTTTCAAATTGAAAAAGTACAATGCTTTCCATAGGAATTGACGGCGGAGGCTCCACTTTGCGTGTCGGAATTTTTAATGAGAATCTGGAATGTCTCCACCTTCACAAAATTCCCGAAACAGCGAATCCCAGCAGTATCGGTTTTGTGGAAACCGAAAAAAGGTTGCGATTTTCGGTGCTTCAAACTCTTGATGAAGCAAGACTCGATTCTTCGGAAGTACTCCGTGTTGGTGCAGGGATGGCTGGGGTTGCGCAAAATTTGGATTGGCTCCGGGAAGTGCTGGTTTCTGTTTTTCCACAGGCGAAAATAACGGTTGCTCCGGATTATGAAATTGCACTGATTGGAGCTCATGGGAAACGATATGGAATTTTAGTTCTTTCTGGTACCGGGAGTGCGGCTTGTGGTATTAACGCTTCCGGAGAATTGGCGCATTCCGGAGGCTGGGGCTATTTGTTGGGTGACGAGGGAAGCGGCTATTGGCTGGGCTTAGAAATGCTAAAAGCCGTCGCCCTTGCTGTAGATGGACGTGAGAAAAAAACAGAACTTTTTGTGGAAACTCTGGCCAATTTGAAAATTTCTGATCCGAATGAGTTGATTACTTGGCTCTATGCTCCGGAACGTAATAACCGCGAAATCGCACAAATGTCATCGCTGGTTTTTTCCACCGCTTCTCATGGTGATTCAGTTGCCAATAAAATTATTGAAAGTGGAGCAGATCATTTGTACCAACTCTATATGAGCGTGGTCAAACGCCTCAATTTTGCTGACCCTCCCGTAATGTTTGCTGGGGGATTATTGATTTCGGAGACGCCTTTGCGACGTTTGTTGATGCAGAAAATTGGTCTCAAAAAAGTGCCTTCTCCAAAATATTCACCTGCAGCTGGAGCTGCGTTGATGGCTCAGCTATCATGAAATTTCATCCACTTCCCTGAAATGTTGTTGACTGAGCAGGTAAAACCACAAACCATTGCTTTGCTCAAAATGTCCGCACTGGAAATCGTGAAGTCGATAAACTCTGAAGACGAGACTATCGGAAAAGTTGTGCAGCAGGCACTTCCGGGAATTGCTTCGGCAGTGGAATTGATTACTGAACGTTTGAATCAGGGCGGACGGTTACTTTACATCGGAGCAGGTACGGAGTGGATGTAAGGGAATTTTGGATGAGTCCGAGTGTCCTCAGACTTTCGGCAAGCTTCCGGAAATGGTGCAAGACATTATCGCCGGAG
>Ga0209019_1001666_pt1 | contig 10953 bp, 10 predicted proteins | sample METZYME_3_300m_FD_187549 | JGI IMG/M metagenome (GOLD analysis project Ga0209019, IMG submission 187549) | Marine microbial communities from oxygen minimum zone in mesopelagic equatorial Pacific - METZYME_3_300m (SPAdes) (version 2) | ecosystem: Environmental > Aquatic > Marine > Oceanic... | reverse complement strand
GAACGCGTCTCCCAACTCATGATGTGGCGCATGCCCACCATGCACACGCCAGATTTCAGTGTCTGGCACAAGTTGCCCGATCACCTCTAGCTGTTTGTCACTTCCAAATCCATCGTTATCACCTTCAACCGCAAGTACCGGACATGCCACCTGTGACAACTCAGAGCGAGCGTCCCATTCTGCATGAGAGCCTCCTAGCCAAACCTCTGCCCAGGCCTCCAAGAGAGACTCGCCCCGATCGCCGTGCAAACGGCCAAGCCAGGAAAGTGAAACACCCGTATTTAACTGGTCCTGAAGAGCTTCGATACTCTTCGTTGTTTCCGCCTCGACGAAAGTATGCGCGGCGATGCTCACCACCGAGCGAATCTTATTCGGATGCCATGCGGCGGCCAGTAACGCAATAGTGGCGCCGTCAGAGTGCCCCACCAGGTCAACTGAACCCATCTCTGTGGCATCAATAATTTCCATCAGCGTTGGGACCTCCGCCTCCATAAACCCAGCTGCGAAAAAGGTCCTAGCCTCCGACCCGCCGTAACCCCACCGGTCGTAGATAAGGGTGCGCACCGAGCATTCGGTGGAGAATTCCCGCGGAATTGTCTTCCATGACTCGATGGCACCTAGCCCATCATGAAGGAATACTACCGTTCTCTGTGCAGAGCCATCACCATGGACGAGAAACCGAAGGCTGCGTCCACCGAACGTCCGGAATCTAGGCTCAGAGCCTTCTAGTAACACCCGCGGTTACCACTCGTAGAATCCACGGCCGGACTTCTTGCCCAGAAGTCCATCGGCGACCATGTGCTCAAGAATTTTGGGCGGACGAAAAGCCTCGCTCCGAAGTTCCTCATGGAGATATCGCGCAATTGCCAACCGCACATCGAGCCCGACCAAATCGGTAAGCTTAAGCGGCCCCATGGGGTGTCGATAGCCTAGTTCCATCGCGGTATCGATACTTTCTACCGTTGCAACCCCTTGTTCCAGCATCCGCATCGCCTCAAGGCCGAGCAGGACACCCAGCCGGCTAGTCGCGAAACCTGGAGCATCATTGACAACAATCGGCGTTTTCCCCATTCGAGTGGCAACGGAAACCGCGAGATCCACGGTCTCTTCCCGCGCTCTACCATGCCGAATTACCTCAACCAGGTCCATGACGTGCACAGGGTTAAAGAAATGCATGCCTATAAGGCACCCCTCATCTTTTAATCCCGCCGCGATCGACCCAACACTTAGCGAACTCGTGTTGGTTGCCAACGTCACTCCTTGCTGACATTCAGATTCAATCGCCTTGAAAATGTCCCTCTTTAATTCAAGGTTCTCGGGAACAGCCTCGATAACCAATTGTGCCGTCGTAGAAATTTCGCCTAGATCGATGGTGGTAGAGATTCGGCTCAGCACCGCCTCACGTTCCTCATCCACCATCTTGCCGAGTTCAACGCTCTTCGCCAAATTAGCTCGGATCGTGTCAAGAGCAGATGCAAGGAGCTCTGTGTTGATCTCGCAGAGCAGCGTGTCGTATCCGGCCTGTGCGGCAATTTGGCCGATTCCATGCCCCATCGTCCCGGCGCCAACCACACCAATTCTTTCGATGCTCATTATCGACCCGTAACTGTCGGCACCTAGACCTACCACCAGATTAGGAGCCGAACCTATATCGTTCCGTCAGAGACCAAATACTTAGTCGGAAGCCGCGAATCTGCCTGGATTGCCGAATCCACAAAATCACACCGAAGAGCTTTATTAAAGCAAAAAGCTAGGCGGATTTTCGCTCTTCACCCCAGGGGTCGGCAACGTGGACGTCCCATACCAGATGAAGTTTCTCCATCAAGCGAATCGTGTACCACGTCATGTCGATTTCCCACCAGCGCAATCCGTGGCGTGCCGATCGAGAAAAAGCATGATGATTGTTGTGCCAGCCTTCACCAAACGCGAGTAGGGCAACCCACCAGTTGTTGGTTGAGAATTCTCGTGTGTCGAAGGTCCGGTATCCCCACGTATGGCCCGCCGAATTCACAAACCACGTAGCATGGTATGAGAAAACTGTCCGTACAAAAATACCCCAAACAAGCCAGGGCATCCCTCCAATCGCATACAAGACAGCAGCGAGGCCGACTAGCGGGGCCCAATAGTAGCGGTCAAGCCAGCGATGCACTGGGTCACGCTGCATCTCCTTGGCAAGATCTCGGGGCTCGCGACCGAAGGGGTCCGAGGTTACACACCACAGCATATGAGACCAATCAAAGCCATGCTTCGGTGAATGCGGGTCACCTTCTCTGTCGGAATCACGATGATGCATACGATGAGTTCCGACCCAGTGTATGGGGCTCCCCTGGAGACTCATCGTGCCAAGCACCGTTATGGCGTATTCGAGCGGCTTGAAAGTTTGGAAACCTCTATGTGTCAAAAGCCGGTGGAATCCCAGGCAAATACCGATTCCACCAGTAAGCCACCAGAGAAATACGGCCACACTAAATGCACCCCACGTGAAATAGAAAGGTGCCAACAAACAGCCAACATGGAGTCCGGCCAGCCCTAGAAAGATCGGCCAATTAATGTTGTCCCACCGGACGCGGTGCAGCTCGTCTCTTTCTATGGTCTGACGTTTCTTTTGGGACATGGAGGCCTGAGACGCTTACGGACGGATTAACTTGCAGTCATTCGGTAATCACGTCACCGACATCAACTCCGGTGCCAAACCGGCAGCGGTGCCTAGCACCTGCAAGTTTAGACGCAGTCGAGTATCTCGCCAAGCTACTATGTGCGCCTCTCCCTAGACACGTCGTCATGCAGAAGAGCACTGCAGACGCTAAAATCGACCTGTTTCCATGCACCTTGAGCGATCCGTCACCGGATAACGATATGGATTATCGGAACAACGCCCGAACCACACTTTCGACTCCCCTTGGTAAAAGGACTATCTACAGCCTTGAAGCCGTGAAAGAGCTCGGTTCATTGGATGCCCTTCCCTACACCATAAAAATTCTTCTTGAGTCGTGCCTTCGGACTCAGGATGAACACGTCGTTACCGCCGGGCATATCGAAGCTCTCGCTACCTACGAAGCGCAAAATGTCCCCAAAACGGAAATCCCCTTCATCCCTGGGCGCGTTGTGCTACAGGACTTCACCGGCGTACCCGCAGTTGTTGACCTCGCGGCGATGCGATCGGCAATGCAGCGAATGGGTGGGGATCCAGCAAAGGTCAACCCATTGGTCCCCTGCGATCTGGTCATTGACCATTCGGTCCAGGTAGACGCTTATAACAGCAAAATGGCGTTGGCGATCAACGGCAAGAAGGAATTCGAACGGAATCAGGAACGCTATGAATTCCTGAAATGGGGACAAAGTGCATTTGATAACTTTCGCGTGGTGCCACCGGCAACTGGGATCGTCCATCAAGTAAACCTTGAGTACCTGGGGCGAGTGGTCTGGGACCAAGAAGGCGTCTTGTATCCCGACTCCCTGGTTGGAACAGACTCACACACCACAATGATTAACGGACTCGGTATTCTTGGGTGGGGAGTTGGGGGTATCGAAGCCGAAGCAGTAATGCTTGGCCAGCCGGTTTACATGCTCATCCCGGAAGTGGTTGGTTTCCGTCTAACTGGCCAACTCCCTGGTGGCGCCACAGCAACGGACTTGGTGTTACGTGTCACCGAGATGCTCCGTAACCTCGGTGTAGTCGGGAAATTCGTTGAATTTTTTGGGCCTGGACTGGAAACCATGCCGGTAGCTAATCGTGCAACGATCGCGAACATGGCCCCCGAATACGGTGCCACCTGTGGCTTCTTTCCAGTTGACCAAATGACCCTAGACTATCTTCGCAATACCGGGCGCGACGACGAGCTTTCTGAGGCTGTTGAGCAATATTGCATTGCTCAGGGTCTATGGCGAGACGACACTCGCGAGGTGCAATATACCGACACTCTTGAACTTGACATGGCTGGAGTTGAGCCATCACTTGCGGGGCCGAAACGTCCGCAAGACCGTATTGCCTTGTCGGGGATGCAGAAACAATGGCACCGCGACCTGGATACGACCTTCACTCGCAGTGAGCTCCCTGTAGGACGGGGAACCCAGATTGCAGATAAAGCAACATCTCTCACGGTAAAGGAAGCCGGGCCCGTTGTGACGTACGATGGGGAGGAATTTCACCTGAGCGATGGTGCTGTTGTTATCGCAGCAATCACGAGTTGCACGAACACTTCAAACCCGAGCGTCATGGCTGCTGCCGGTCTTGTCGCCCGCAACGCCCGCAGCCGCGGCCTACGGCGCAAACCATGGGTAAAGACATCACTAGCACCGGGTTCCAAAGTGGTCACCGACTACCTCGACAAAGCAGGGCTCACTGAAGACCTTGAGGCATTGGGTTTCTATCTCGTCGGCTACGGTTGCACGACCTGCATAGGCAACTCAGGGCCACTCCCCGCAGAAATTCAGGATGCGATCCGCAGTCATGACCTAGTCGTCGCCTCCGTCCTGTCCGGTAACCGCAACTTTGAGGGTCGTATCCATTCCGACGTCAAAGCAAATTACCTAGCGTCACCTCCCCTTGTCGTTGCCTACGCTCTTGCCGGGACGGTCGACATTAATCTAACTACCGACCCGATTGGACAGGACCGTACCGGAAATGATGTATACCTCGATGACATGTGGCCACAACAGGAAGAAATTCAAGAGTTACTTGCCAACGCGGTCCACCGAGACCAGTTCGAAAAGGAATACGCGGAGGTGTTCACTGGCGGCTCGGACGATTGGAAAGCAATCGAAACCACCGGCGGCGCTATTTATGATTGGAGGGACGACAGCACCTACATTCAGGAGCCCGATTTCTTCCTCGACATCCCCCCCCAGCCCACACCGATCCTCCCCATTGAGAACGCCCGCTGCCTTATCAAGGTTGGCGACTCTGTTACTACCGACCACATCAGTCCTGCCGGGGCGATTGGCGCAGATACTCCCGCAGGGGAATATCTGCTCTCGCGTGCGGTCCAGCCAGAGGATTTCAATAGCTACGGATCACGTCGTGGCAATCATCACGTAATGACCCGCGGCACCTTCGCGAACGTTCGGGTCCGTAATCAATTAGCCCCGGGAACAGAGGGCGGCTGGACAATGGATCTCCTCGATGGCGAGATCAAGTCAATCTACGAAGCCAGCCTGGCCTATCGCGCAGCCGATGTCCCATTAATTGTTCTTGCGGGAACTGACTACGGCATGGGCTCTTCCCGTGATTGGGCAGCCAAAGGCACGTTTCTACTTGGCGTCCGCGCTGTGATTGCCAAGTCGTTTGAGCGTATCCACAGAAGCAATTTGCTCGGCATGGGTATTTTGCCGCTGGCTTTTTCTTCGGGAGAAGACTCCGGCACTCTAGGCCTCAGTGGCACTGAGGTGTTCAATATTCACGTCTCTCAAGACCTTCAACCGTGCCAAGACATCAGGGTTAGCGCCCACCATCAGGACGGGCGCGAAGTGACGTTCACAACAATCTGCCGTGCTGACAGCCCCGTCGAAGTCGACTACTACCGCAATGGTGGAATCTTACATACCGTCTTACGCCGCATGGCAGGGGCATAAAGCAAAAGGACAAGGCAACCTCCATGGACGGGAGTGAGAAGCCACCAAGTACCGATCTTGAAGCCCTCGCACGTGACTGCGATATCGAATTCACTCGCGCTGGCGGTCCCGGCGGACAGCACAGGAACAAGGCTGAAACCGCTGTGCGCATTACACATAGGCCAAGCGGCGTAACCGTTGTCGCTTCCGAACGCCGTTCGCAGGCACGAAACAAGATGGCCGCCCTTAAGAGGCTCGCTGACAAACTTGTAGCAATAGAACGAGAACGAGTTCTCTCCCGTCAACGAGAAAACCGACTGGCGACTCGGCCAACCAAGGGAGCTAATGAACGACGCCTTGAGAGCAAGCGTCACGTTGGCCAAAAAAAACGAGGTCGGGGGAAATTTCGACACCACAACGACGAATAGAGACTGCCATTATTGCAGCCCCTACAAAGCTGGCAGAGTATGCTAGTTCCATTACGGTTTCCGATAACAGGCAGCACAATTATTCCCGGGAAAAACAATGAGTCCCGAGACACTTCTGGAGAGAATGTGGGAAGAACGCGCCACAGCGATTCTCCGCACCCACAACCATGGTGTCGCGCGTGACGCAATGACGGCGGCGATCGACGGTGGCTTTCGGTTTATAGAATTCACCTTGCATTGCCCCCGCCCATTTGACCTGATCGAGTCATTCGCCAAGAAAGACGGCATAGTCGTAGGAGCCGGGACCGTCTTGCAGGCAGATGATGCTCGGCGAGCGATTGAGTCCGGTGCGAGCTTTATTGTTTCTCCAGTTTTAGACGAAGATGTGGTTGGAACAACGTTGGAGCACGGCGCGGTAGCCATGCCGGGCGTCCGGACGCCAACAGAGATGGTGCAGGCCCACCGCATGGGCGCGGCAATGCAAAAACTTTTCCCAGCTCCAACTAACGGACCCGCTTACGTCAGAGCCACACTAGGACCCTTGCCATTCCTGCGCCTTGTCCCCACTTACGGCGTAAACCCTGAGAATGTCGCGGAATACATCGCCTCTAATGTTTTCGCGGTTGGTTTTGTTTCCCCGGTCTTCCCAACCGACGTTCTTGCCGACCGAAATTTCACTGAGGTGGAACGCCTCGCGCGCGAGGCGCTAACAGCAACCAGGGCAGTTCAACGACCTGCGCAGCCACGCGGACATGATCCTTTTGCGTGCACACCCAGTGACACACCCCTTGCGTAACTGGAATCTTGTAATAGCAAGCATCACGGTTGCTACGACTTTTCATATCGCTGGCCCCACGAATGCGGGCCAGAACTCTACTGACTGGCCGCAGTTACTTGGCCCGCGTCGTGATGGCACCGCCGTCATAGCGATTAAACCTTGGGCAGCGGGTGGTCCTAATATTCGCTGGCGCCGAACGGTTGGCGAAGGGTTTGCTGGCCCCTCCGTCGTGGGCAAACGGCTCATTCTATTTCACCGCGTACGGGACCTAGAAGTCGTTGAGGCTCTCGAGGTATCAACCGGAGAGGCTCTTTGGTCAACCTCATACCCAACTACATACCGGGATGATTTTGGTTTTGACGAAGGGCCCAGGGCCACCCCAACCGTCATCAACGACCATGTCTTCACCTACGGCGCAGAAGGCATCCTGCAAGCGCTAGATTTTGCCAGCGGCAAACGGCTGTGGAGCGTAGACACACATACTGAGTTTGGTGTCCGGAAAGGTTTCTTTGGCGCAGCTTGTTCCCCATTGGTTTACGACGGGAAAGTCATGGTTAACGTAGGCGGCCCTGCTGGCGCCGGCATCGTAGCTTTCGACAGCAATACCGGAGCGGTGCTGTGGAAGGCAACGGATCACGGGGCGAGCTACTCAGCACCTATCATTGTGACTATCGGCAAGCAGCCGACAGCCCTCTTTTTTACTCGTGCCGGCCTCGTTGCCGTCGATCCGGAAGACGGGACGGTAATCGCCGAATTTCCCTGGCGGTCACGACTAGGTGCTTCAGTAAACGCCGCCACCCCATTGGTAATCGATCAACGAGTCTTTATCTCTGCTAGCTACGGAACCGGCGCCGCGCTGTTGGATCTTCAGGGCTCTAGTTTCGTACCCATATGGACCTCCGACGAAATTTTGACAAATCATTACGCGACAAGCGTGTACGCAAATGGCTACCTGTACGGCTACCACGGTCGGCAAGAATACAGTCCAGCGCTCCGTTCCGTAGATTTGGAGACCGGTTCGGTTGCTTGGACTGTGGATCAATTTGGTGGGGGGACCGTCATCCTCGCAGGCAATTCACTCCTAATCCTTCGCGAACGCGGGGAGCTAATCTTGGCCAATGCCACCCCAGAAGCATTTCAACCGTTGGCCCGTGCCCAGATCCTCAGTGGTGTTGTACGTGCTTTCCCCGCACTTGCTAACGGCACATTCTTCGCACGCAGCGAACGAGAATTAGTAGCGGTGGAACTCTCGCAACATTGACGTCAGTCCTCAATCCAATTTCCGGATACCTGGACTGCGTTAATCGTGATTCAATTCGTACTCACGCTGAGCTGCCATTTGTTCCTTACCTTGCGCCACGTCTCTCTTCTTCGCTGCACGCATAGCGAGGCTATGCGTGCCCGAGGATTTTATTGCATTCAACGACAACTGCCGCTCGATGTTTTCGTCTTCGCATGACGGGCAGGCTGCTGTCGTATCATGACGAATCAGCAATTCGAACTCATGGTCACAACCCTTGCAGATGTATTCATATATTGGCATCGGTGTGCTTCTCTCAATCTTGCAAGATCTCAATATCGTAGCCATCTGGATCCTTGATAAATATGTATTTCGATCCAGTTTCCGGGCGGCTACCGCGATAATCCCACCCCACACTTTCTACCTGCTCAATGACAGCATCCAGGTTTTCCGTAAAGAAGGCAAGATGGCCAAACTGACTTCCCATCACATAGTCTCGGCCATCTTTATTGAACGTCAATTCGATAAAGTGATGCCTGTCCGCGTCGGCCAAAAATACAAGGATTGCATCGCCGAGGTCCTTACGACGCACCTCATGCAGGCCCAGGAAGCTTGAGTAAAAATCAAGGGAGCGGTCAAGATCACGCACGCGAATCATTGTGTGAGCCAGTTTCATCTTACGAACCTCGGGTTGGGTCGGCCATCAAGTATTTCTCTATAAGTAACCCTACAGCTTCGACGGTATAAACGGATGGGTTCGAAAACTGCATCTCACGAACGGCCTATACCTGAGTCACTGTGTGCCCCAACTTGCGAGCTTGGCGCGACATTCAGGACAGTGGTAATCAAACACCACTAGAAGGTCACCCTTGTCGGTCTCGAACTCATGATCATGGCGCGACAGGTCGCCGGCAGGCCAAACAAGCTCGCAATTGAGGCAGATAACAAACTTGACTGCGATTTCGTCATCCATTGCCATTATAGATTCAGGGAATTGGACGTGGAAGATAGCATTCTCTGCAGCGTCCTCGAACAAGATATCCAGTTAACCAATAGCTAACAGTGTACTGAAAACACTAATGCTTTTTTACCAGTCCTCCAGCTCTCCCGAGACACGGTTTCCGGGTGATTAGGCTGAGGATATGATAAAAAGTTCGCTTCGACTTCTTCTTCGTGTTTCACGACATCTTCAGTCGTCACCAATGAGTGGAAACTAAACTGTGGAGCTATGGCGGTCCAGGTCGTTCTTGGTAGTCGCCGGGCTCGGGTTTTTACTCGGCGGTGCCTCCCTCGCCCGCGACTTGCCCAACCTGTCTCGTGATACAGCACCTGCTGAAGAGGCGATTAGGCAAGCATATGGCGGCTACATCGGAGACCGTAATTTCGTAATAAATCGTGGCAACGGCCTTCACGAGTTCTACTTCACCCGCGCAATCTATTCTAGCTGGAACCGTGGGTATGGTCGTCGGGGGCGCGGCTCATGGGCAACCGATTGGCCAAAGGCTGATGTTCAGTTTCTTTGGGGATTGAAACGCCTGACCAACATCGACGCCTATGACTTCGACAATCCAGTTACACTCGACAACCCCGATTTACGCCGGTACCCATTCTTGTACATGCTCGAGGTGGGTGCTATGCAACTATCGCCCCCCGAGGTCGAAGGTCTTCGAGACTATCTCACAGCAGGGGGATTTCTATTCGTCGATGATTTTTGGGGCACCTATGAGTGGCAAGTCTTCGAGCATGAGATCCACAAGGTCCTGCCTAATTATGAGATTGTCGAACTTCCGCTCGATCACGCATTGTTCTCCAATTTTTACGTCATCGAGGAAATACTGCAGGTTCCGAACGTTGGCAATGGTCGCTCAGGCTACGGAACCTGGGAGCAGGACGGCTACGTCCCGCACGTTCGCGCCATCTTTGACGATGACGGTCGCCTACTAGTGCTAATCAACTGGAATACGGACCTAGGCGATGCTTGGGAGTGGGCCGAGGACCCCTGGTACCCATTAACCTACTCAAACTTCGCCTACCAGATGGCTGTCAACGCCATCATCTACGCAATGAGTCACTGAACAGCCCGTGTTTGAGTTCTTCTTTAAGTACAGTGCCTACGTATACGACAAGGGTGAATTCGTGTTGGCGGCCGGCTGGCCAGCGATTATTGCCACTGTTGTCCTTGCAGCTGCAGCAGTCCCTGCGATCCTTCGGTACTCGAGCGTCCGCGGAAAGAGCTCCCAGCTCGATCGCTTGGTTCTTCTGACAACCCGGCTCTGCGTCCTCTGCATTATCCTCGTCTTACTACTGCAACCATCGCTGGCAGTCTCGACCGCAGTACCCCAGGAGAATTTCGTTGGCATCATCCTGGACGACTCCCAGAGCATGCAGCTGGCTGACTACGGCGATGAAAAGTTGGCGCCTCGTAGCGATTTCATCCACGAATTATTCGGCAACGATAATAGCGAGCTAATGATCGCGCTCAACGAGCGTTTCAAGCTGCGCTTTTTTCGTTTTTCCGAGTCCGCTGAGCGCATTGAGAACCTCAGTGAGCTCTCGTATTCCGGCGAGCAGACACGCATCGGACCAGCCTTGGACTTCGCCCACCAGGAACTCGCAGCTGTTCCACTGTCAGGTCTAATCGTCGTAACTGACGGAGCAGACAACTCTATCGACGGTCTATCGCCCACTCTACAGTCGTTGCGCGCCAATTCAATTCCAGTTTTCCCAGTCGGTGTTGGCATGGAACGTTTCAATCGTGATATCGAACTTGCCAGCGTCGAGGCACCCACAACTGTTCTGGCTGGGTCACAGGTTTCCGCTGATGTTGTCATCGAGCACAAAGGGTTCAGCGGGGAAAAGGTTCTTCTGCTTGTCGAGGGACCTGACGGCATAGTCGGGACACAGGAAGTCGAACTTCCGAACCAAGGTGACTCGACGGTGGCCATGGCCCAATTTAC
>Ga0209019_1001665_pt1 | contig 10955 bp, 4 predicted proteins | sample METZYME_3_300m_FD_187549 | JGI IMG/M metagenome (GOLD analysis project Ga0209019, IMG submission 187549) | Marine microbial communities from oxygen minimum zone in mesopelagic equatorial Pacific - METZYME_3_300m (SPAdes) (version 2) | ecosystem: Environmental > Aquatic > Marine > Oceanic | place... | reverse complement strand
CTTTCGGGTTCTGGCCTCCACAGTCCGAGACCGATGAGCGAAACGACCACCCGGGGCACCCGCGATCGGGTTCACCAGTTGGTGATCGCCGTCCTGGCCTACGTGCCGTTGTTGGCCAACGACGTGGGGCGTCTGGCCGCTGACACCAAGGCCTACCTTTACCTCGATCCGGCTCGCCTTCTGGCCCGTGCCCCCTACATGTGGCAACCCGAGTTCGGGTTAGGAACGGTCACCCATCAGAACATCGGCTATCTGTGGCCGATCGGCCCGTTCTTCCTGGCCGGTGACGTCGTGGGGCTCCCCGACTGGGTGGTACAACGCCTCTGGCTAGGCACTGTGCTTCTTGGGGCGGGCCTGGGAGTCCGATGGTTCCTCAGAACTCTCGGGTGGAAGGGGGGCGGGGTACTGGTGGCCTCATTGGCCTACATGCTCAGCCCGTATCTCCTCAACTACGTGGACCGCCACTCGGTGATCCTTCTCCCCTGGGCCGGCCTGCCATGGTTGTTAGCTCTGGCCCAGCGTTCCCTGCGCACCCCGGGTTGGCGCCACCCTGCCGTATTCGGCCTCGTGACCCTCACCGTTGGAGGAGTCAACGCCAGTTCGTTGCTTCTGGTCGGCTTGGGACCCGTGGTTTGGTTGGTCTGGTCGGGTCTTGACCGCTCTGCACCATGGCGTCGGGTAGTGGCCACCACGTGGAGAATCGGCGTTGTCTTTGTGGCCACCGGACTGTGGTGGATGGTTGGCTTGGCCGTCCAGGCGGCCCACGGCCTACCGACGCTGCGACTGACCGAGAACTATCGGGTGGTCTCTGACGCGGCAACCGCGCCGGAACTCTTTCGGGGGCTCGGCTACTGGTACTTCTACGGTCAGGGTCGTCTCGGGGCTTGGGTGGAACCCGCGACCTCCTACACCCGTTGGGCTCTCCCCCTTTCCTTCGCATTGCCGCTCCTGGGTCTGCTCATCGCTTCACTTGTCCGGTTCCGTCACCGTGGGCATGTACTGGCTCTGATGGTGGTTGGCCTACTAGTCGCCGTGGGCGCCCATCCCTACGATGCCCCGTCCCCGTTGGGCCGCCTCTTCCGGGAATGGACTTTGACCGATGCGGGGCTGGCCCTCCGTAGTACCCCACGGGTTCTGCCTCTGGCCGTGCTGGGCACGGCGGTCCTCCTTGGTGCCGGCGTTCAAGCGGTCGCCCGTTGGAGACCCCGCCTTGAGGCGCCGGTCGTATTGGTGGCCTGCGCTCTGGTTGTGGCAAACCTGTCGCCCATGTGGCGGGGCGAAATGCTTGGCGAACTGGTCCAACGTCCGGACGACGTTCCTGGCTACTGGCATGAGACCGCCGCTCACCTGGATGCTCGGCCCCACAACACCCGCGTGCTGGAGATACCTGGCACGGATTTCGCCACCCACAGGTGGGGCAACTCGGGTGACCCCCTTCTTCCGGGCCTGATGGATCGGTCGCACGCCTCCCGGGAGTTGATTCCGCTGGGTACCGAGGCTTCGGCGGCGCTGATGGTTGCCTTCGACACAGAGATCCAGGAGGGTCGGTTTGACCCGGATGGGCTGGCTCCTCTAGCCAGACTGCTGGGGGCAGGCGACGTGGTGTTCCGAGCCGACCTGCAGTACGAGCGTTTCCGTACGCCTCGACCCCCCGACCTGTGGGCCGATTTGCGAGCTGCTCCCGGATTCGGCGAGCCGGTCGGCTTTGGTGAACCGGTCCCCAACCTGGCTGGACCGGAGAGGCCTCTTCTTGACGAGCACACGCTGGCCCGGCCGGCCGGAACCCCGGATCCCTTCCAGGCGGTAGTTCTTCCTGTGCTGGATCCCGTCGAGATCCTGCGAGTCGCCGACCCAAAACGGGCCATCATCCTGGCTGGCGACGCTGAAGGCTTGGTAGCGGCGGCCGGAGAGGGACTGATCCAGCCAGGCCGACCGGTGTTTTTTAGCGCCACCCTTGCTGGACAGCCCGAGGTGGTCCGCGATCTGGCCGGACCGGGCGCCCGGATCGTCATCACCGATACCAACCGGAAGGACGGCCAACGCTGGGGAACCATTCGTGAGACAGCCGGCTACACGGAAAGAGCCGAAGAGAAGCCAACACGCAACGACCTCTCCGACCACCGACTGGCCGTTCCCGGCGGCCAAACCGATCATCAGACAGTCGCCCTACAGAGCGGACTACGGGTCAGCGCCACGGCTTACGGCAACCCAGTCACCTTCACCGCAGGGGATCGTCCATTCCACGCGGTCGACGGCTCACTGGACACGGCCTGGACGGTCGGCGCTTTCAACCGTGTTGTAGGTGAGCAACTGGTGCTCGAGTTGCCTGAACCGGCACCGGTGCCGTCGCTCACTGTGCTCCAGGCCGGGCTGGAAGGCCAGAACCGTTGGATAACAGACCTACGTGTCCACCTCAACGGCACTCAGCTCGACGTGGTTCTCGACGACACCTCACGATCAGTACCTGGTCAGGTAATTCAGCTGCCCAATCAGGTCGTCGGAAGGATTGTTCTCGAGATTCGGGGTACTGACGTCGGCATCCTCGACTACTACGCGGGGGTCACGGGCGTCGGGTTCGCCGAGGTGACTGTGGCCGGGGTGACTCCCGAAGAGACCCTTCGGATGCCCGTCGACCTGGCGGCCGCCCTCGGTTCGGACCGAGGTGCCGAACTTGTCATCCTGGCTACCCGCCAACGGTCTGATCCGCTGGACCCGATCCGGGCTGACCCGGAGGAGTCATTGGACCGCTCGTTCACCATTCCGTGGGCGAGGACATTCGACATCCGAGGTGAGGTTCGTATCTCTCCGTACGCCTCAGAAGACCTCATCGACGAAATCCTCTGGTCCGGCGAATCCGCGGCGACCGCCTCCCAGCGGCTTCCCGGCGACCTCCGTTCGGGGGGCCGCTCGGCCTTCGATGGCGACCCGGCGACGGCATGGCAGAGTCGCTTCGGTGACCCGACGGGGGCCACTGTGACCTTGGAGACCGATGAGCCGATTGATTACCAGGACCTCACCCTCACCTACCTGGCGGATCGTTACCACTCGACACCCAGCCGGGTAACCGTGCTAGCCGACGACGGTCCGGTGGCCAGCCTCGCCCTTCCCGGAATGGCCCAGGCTCGGGAGGGCCGGATCACCGTTGGTCTACCCACTGGAGTATTCAGCAGTCGGACACTTACCGTCCGCCTCGACGAGGTGGCCCAAAAGGTCACCATGGACTGGTATTCGGGACTTCCGAAAGTTCTACCGGTAGCCATTATCGAAGTGGAGGGCGTCCCGGTCGGAAGCAGGCCTGCCGTGTTCGACACTGGTTGCCGGTCAGACCTACTTCAAGTAGACGGACTCCCTCGCGCTATCCGGATCCACGGCAGCAGTCAGGACGCGTTGGCCGGCCGACCATTGGTCGTCGAAGGTTGTGGGGAAGCGATCTATCTCAGCGCGGGAAACCACAGGATCTCAACGACACCGGGCCGGTTGACAGGCCTGGCCCTCGATCGCCTAGTGGCGCTCTCGGATCCCACGGGGATAGCCCCGGTTGGTGATCTACCCACCCTCCGGGTACTCGAGGAGACCCGAACGTCCTATGACATCGAGGTCGCCGAGGCCAACGAACCGTTCTGGCTGATCTTGGGGCAGAGCCACAGCGAAGGCTGGCGCCTCACGGGGCCGGCTGGGACAGTGGCCGCCGCTCCCCTACTAGTTGATGGCTACGCCAACGGATGGCTGGTCGACCCCCGGGGGGCCACAGGGGCGCTCCGCCTGGGCTTGACGTGGACACCCCAACGCTGGGTATGGGCGGCTCTGGCCATCTCACTGCTGGGTGCCCTAGGAGCACTGGTTCTGGCTGTTCGGGGTCGCCCAGACAGTGGATGTGCACCCGATCCGGTCCAGCTGGCCGGTCTGACGACGAGAGTGTCTACGGGGACTGGCGGATGGCGCTGTGCGGCGATGGCAACCGGGATCGTCGGGTTCTGCCTGGCCAACTTGCCGTCATGGCCTGTCGCGGCTTTGGTGATGGGTATCGGCTACACCTTGGTGGAGCGGTGCCGCCTTCCTAGAAGTGCTCCGACGGTCGCCGCCCTAGTGGTCATGGCCTCGGCTGTGGTGATGATCGCTGTCGACCAAATCCGTTTCCGCTACCCACGCGACTTCGTCTGGCCGTTGTTCTTCGAGCAGTACCACGTTCTAGGGGTTGTGGCCATCCTGTGTCTGGCGGTCGCTGCGCTGTCGGAAATGTCGGAGCGACGTTCCTCCTCCGTGGGTGATTCAGCCGAAGGGAATCTCATCGCCGGTCACTAGCCAGGTCACCACTGAGAAGCCCAGAGCGACTCCCACGACCACGGCTACCGAGCCGACGGCCGCCTTCTCGCTTCCCGCCTGCTGGGCTGGCAGGCGGGCCATCAGCCAGCGGGGAGCCCATCCGATGAGGGCGAGGGCGATCAGCGGAATTGAATACCGGGCCATTTGGATACCGATCCCCTGGTAGTCGGTTCTGTCACTGAAGTAGACGTAGCTCGACCCGTAGAGAACGAACAGCATTCCGACCGTACCCATACTGAGTAGGGCGCGGGTAAACCCGGTGCTCCTGAGGTAGTCGGCGGAATCCAAGTGTGCCGCGGCGACAACCATGACGGCCAGTAACAGCCAGGCCAGCCCGGCGGGAAGGCCGGACTCCCAGGAGCCAAGTTGTCGGAACCACTCCGGAACGTAGTCGCCGATCTCGAGAAACCAGGTCTGCGCGGCGTTGAACACAAATCCGGGAAGGTCGCCGAAAAGGCGTCCCGCCTGGATCTTCGGCTGATAGTCGCTACTACCGATCAAAGAGAATGTGACCGCACGGTAGTTCTGCGACGAGTTGATCAAGGACGACAACAATCCGATGGCAAGTGCCCCAGTGGCCCATGTGACGCTCCGGAGGCGAGCTGCTGTCCGGCCGGCTAGTAGGGAAGCGGGAAACACTGCTAGGGCCAGAAAGTAGGGGGGCTTAGCCAGCGCCAGTAATAGAAAGGCCGTGACCATCCATCCGAGGGGTGGGTCCTCACCATCCTCCACCCGGGTCCAAATAGAGACCATGCACAGGAGGGCGGCGATAGTCAGGCCATCAGGGGAAACTGAACCGGCCAGAGTGAGGTTGAGCGGCACCAGGGCGGCGATGGTCAATGTCCAGCGGAACCGGGCGGCTGTGCGGACAGCAATCCAGGCCAGGGCCAGATAGACCGCCAATGAGGCCAGACGTCCCGCCCAAAGGACCACGATCCCGGGGGCCTTGGCGGCCACCGGGATTGCCATTCCAGCGACGGCCGGCAGGTAGGCCACCGGTGTAGAAGCAGCAGTGGCCCTAGTGTCGACGAACACCTCTCGTCCATCGGGTCGCAGTTCCATCAGGTCGCGGACATGGACCCAATTGATGGGGTTACGTCCGGCGCGATAGTTCAGGATCACCAGATCGGTTCCCTCTACATAGGCGGTGGGTATGAGCGACCCGGTTCCCCGAGTGCTTTCCTCGGGAATAAGGGATCCACTAGCGATGTCGACGGCCCGTGAATAGTGCGAGAATTCGTCGTAGCCGGTCCAGGGAGGGAGCAGTAAGGCGACCAGGAGCCCGGCCGGCAGACCGACGGCTAAGAGGAGTCGCTGGGGGGACATCGGGCCATGGTACCGACGCCCCGCTAGGGGCTCCGGTTGCCGACGGCGACTGTAACGTCGGTCCATGACAGGACCTCAGGTTGCTCTAGTCCACGGTTTCGGCACGTCATTCGAGGCAACCTGGGTCGGTAACGGTTGGGTTGCACTCCTTGAGGACGCCGGCCGGACAGTTATTGGCATCAACCTCCTCGGTCACGGGACAGCCGAGAAGCCAGCCGACCCAGACGATTACAGGAATTTGGAGCAGCGGGTGCTTGACGTCCTTCCACCCGAACCGGTGGATGGGATCGGATTCTCGATGGGCGCTCAAATACTTCTCTGGCTGGCCGCACACCACCCCGACCGCTTCGGCCGCCTGGTGGTCGCTGGGATCGGCCGGAATCTTTTCGAGTCTGATGTCGAATGGCGACCAAAAATAGTCGAAGCGGTACGAACCGGTATGGCCGCCACCCCGGAACTTCGCTACTTCGCCCAACTTCCTGAGTCGCCCGATGCCGATCGTGCCGCCTTAGTCGCATTCCTGGAACGACCCGACCGAAGGGAGTTCCCCCCGGAGTTACTCGCCTCCGTGACCCTCCCCGTTCTGGTTGTGATCGGCGGAGACGACTTGGCCGGACCGGCTGACCCTCTGGTAGATGCGCTGCCCGATGCCAGCCTGATGGTTCTGCCGGGTGTGGATCACTTCGCCACTCCCAAGAACTTCAACTTCATAGAAGCGGCCCTCGACTTCCTCGACGCCCAACCGTTCTAGGGCTGGCTTCAGCACATCGGTTGGGTTGCCGAATTCACCGGTGAAGGGAGGGTGGTGTCACCGGTGAGGTGCCGATCGACGGCCGCGGCACACGACCGTCCCTCAGCAATGGCCCAGACGATCAACGACTGGCCGCGGCCCATATCACCGCACACCCACACATTGTCGACGGAGGTACCGAAGTCCCCATCCCGGGCCACATTTCCGCGGTTGTCGAGGTCAACTCCCAAACCGTCGAGTAATGGGCCACGTTCAGGGCCTGTGAATCCCATGGCCAGGAGGACCAGGTCGGCCGGGTAGTCCTCCTCGCTCCCCTCTACCGGTTCGAATGTCATACGGCCGTCGACGAGAAGTTGCTCAACCCGCCGAGTCCGTAAGGTCGTGAGGCGGCCCGCTTCGCCGACGAATTCTTCGGTGGTGATCGCGTACTTGCGTACCCCACCCTCCTCATGGGCCGAGGACACCCGGTAGATCATCGGCCAGGTGGGCCAGGGGTTTTCTGAAGGTCTCTCGTCCGGCGGGCGGGACATGATCTCGAACTGGTGGATAGTTGCTGCACCCTGCCGGTGGGCGGTACCCAGGCAGTCGGCGCCCGTGTCGCCTCCGCCGATGATCACGACGTTCTTGTCTGCTGCGTCGATGGTTGGGGCGACCAGGTCGCCCTCCTGGACCCTGTTAGCCGGTGCCAGATACTCCATGGCCTGGTGGATGCCATTGAGGTCTCGACCGGGGATTGGTAAGTCCCGCGATTGTGTGGCCCCGCCGGCCAGGACCACCGCGTCGAAGTCGTCGATCAACTCCCTGACCGTAAGGTCCACCCCGACATCGGTATTGGTTCGGAATTCGGTGCCCTCGGCCTCCATCTGCGCTAGGCGGAGGTCGAGGTGGCGTTTCTCCATCTTGAACTCCGGTATGCCGTAGCGGAGGAGACCGCCGATCCGGTCGGCCCGTTCAAAGACGACCACACCATGGCCGGCCCGGGTGAGCTGTTGGGCGGCGGCTAGACCCGCGGGGCCGGAGCCCACGACGGCTGCTCGTCGGCCAGTGAGTTCCTGGGGCACCACGGGGGTGATCCATCCCTCCTGCCAGGCGCGGTCCACGATGCTCACTTCGACTTGCTTGATGGTCACCGGCGGTTCGTTGATTCCTAGGACGCACGCGCCCTCGCACGGGGCCGGGCAGAGACGTCCGGTAAATTCGGGGAAATTGTTGGTGGCGTGCAGACGATCGCTGGCCTCGCGCCACTGTTCCCGGTAGACGAGGTCGTTCCAATCGGGGATCAGGTTGCCCAACGGGCATCCGTGGTTGCAGAACGGGATTCCACAGTCCATGCAACGACTGGCCTGTGCCTGGAGCTTCTGATTAGGGAAGGGCTCGTAGACCTCGCGCCAGTCGGTCAGTCGGACGGTAACTGGTCGTCGTTCCGGGAGTTCACGCTCGTGGTCGAGGAAGCCGCGGATGTCGCCCATGAGGATTCCCTAGCCGTGAGCCACGGCCATCACCGCGGCCACTTCATCGCGACCTGCGGCCCGGGCGGTGGCAGCGGCCTCCAGGACACGCTTGAAGTCCACCGGCATGACCTTTACGAAGGAGGAAGCCGAACCGGACCAGTCGGAGAGGAGTCGCTCTGCCACCTCGGAGCCGGTCTCGTCTCTGTGACGGCCCACCACTCCGTTGAGCCACTCCAGGTCGTCAGGGTCGGATTCTTCGACCAGGACCATCTCCCGGTTGACCCGGTGTGAGAACGTGCCAGTTGGGTCGTAGACGAAGGCCACTCCGCCTGACATTCCAGCGGCAAAATTCCGGCCGGTTGGACCGAGGATCACCGCACGACCCGCAGTCATGTACTCGCAGCCGTGGTCGCCAACGCCCTCCACCACGGCCAGGGCACCCGAGTTACGCACGCAGAACCGTTCTCCCACCAGACCGCGTAGAAATACCTCGCCCGACGTGGCGCCGTAGAGGATGACGTTCCCGGCGATGACTTGGTCCTCGGCGTTGAATGGCGAGTCATCCGGTGGCCTGATCACGATCCGACCGCCGGATAGGCCCTTGCCTACATAGTCGTTGGCGTCACCGGTCAGACGCAGGCTGATCCCGTGAGGTACGAACGCTCCGAAACTGTTGCCAGCAGATCCGGCTAGTTCAATGGCGATGGTGTCGTCGGGAAGGCCTGTGCCTCCGTATCGACGGGTGACTTCGAAGCCGAGGAGAGTTCCGACGGTGCGATTGACGTTGCGGATCGGAGTGCTGATCCGAACCGGGGTCCCGTCGGTCAACGCTGGTCCGGCCTCGGCGATTAGTTGTTGGTCGAGTGCGTGTTCGAGTCCGTGATCCTGGACCACTGCTTGGTGGCGCACCGTGTTTTCGGGTAGGTCCGGAACGTGGAGTATCGGGGCGAGGTCGAGGCCGGTGGTTTTCCAGTGGTTTACCGCCCCAGAAACGTCGAGGCATTCGGCCTGGCCGATGGCTTCCTCGAGTGTCCGGAAACCAAGGCTGGCGAGAATCTCACGGACCTCCTCAGCTACGAACTCGAAGAAGTTGATGACAAATTCAGGACGACCAGTGAACTTCTTGCGCAGCTCGGGGTTCTGGGTCGCTACTCCGACAGGACAGGTGTCCAGGTGGCAGACCCGCATCATCACGCAACCCATGACGACCAGTGGCGCTGTGGCGAATCCGAACTCATCGGCTCCAAGCAGAGCCGCCACGACAACGTCGCGTCCCGTCTTGAGTTGTCCGTCAACCTGTACGACGATGCGATCCCGCAGGTCGTTGAGGAGCAGAGTCTGCTGGGTCTCGGCTAAACCCAACTCCCACGGTGCGCCAGCGTGTTTGATCGAGGTGAGTGGTGAGGCTCCGGTTCCACCGTCGTGGCCTGAGATCAAAACCACGTCGGCGTGCCCCTTCGAAACCCCGGCAGCGACTGTGCCTACCCCCACCTCGGCCACCAACTTCACGTGCACCCTGGCCCGGGGGTTGGAGTTCTTCAAGTCGTGGATCAACTGCGCGAGATCTTCAATCGAGTAGATGTCGTGGTGAGGTGGTGGTGAGATGAGACCTACGCCAGGCGTGGAGTGGCGGGTCCTGGCGATCCACGGGTACACCTTGTGACCCGGCAGTTGCCCCCCCTCGCCAGGCTTGGCGCCCTGGGCCATCTTGATCTGTAGGTCGTCGGCGTTTACGAGGTACTCACTGGTTACCCCGAACCGCCCTGAGGCCACCTGCTTGATCGCTGACCGTCGCAGGTCCCCGTTGGCGTCGGGAACGAAACGCTCCGGGTCCTCACCACCCTCGCCGGTGTTGGACTTCGCTCCGATGCGGTTCATGGCCACGGCCAGGGTTTCGTGAGCCTCGGCGGAGATCGACCCGTAGGACATCGCTCCAGTGGCGAATCGTTTGACGATCTCAGCGACTGGTTCCACCTCGTCGAGCGGCAGTGGCCGGCGGAGGTCGTCGCGGAAACTAAACAGACCTCGCAAGGTGGCCAGTTCCCGGGCCTGTTCGTCGATTCCTGCCGTGTACTGGCGAAAGATGTCGTAACGGCCCTCGCGGGTGGCGTGTTGGAGACGGAACACGGTTTCCGGGTTGAATAGGTGCACCTCACCCTCGCTACGCCACTGGTACTGACCTCCGACCTCGAGGGTGCGGTGAGCTCGCTCGCCGGGGTTGCGGGGAAAGGCCAGACGATGTCGGGCGGCAACTTCCTCGGCCAGCACGTCGTAGCCCACGCCGTCTAGTCGGCTGACTGTGCCAGTGAAACAGTCGTCGACGACGCCGTGGCCGAGCCCCACGGCCTCGAAGATTTGGGCTCCGCAGTAGGAGGCGACCGTGGAGATCCCCATCTTGGACATGATCTTCCGGATTCCCTTGTCGCAGGCCGTGATGAAGTTCTCCCGTACCCGGTCGGGACCTAGATCTGCGGACATCCCAAACCGCTCGGAAGCGGCTAGGAGTTCGATGGCTTCGAAGGCCACATATGGGCAGACTGCAGCGGCCCCGTATCCAACGAGAAGGGCTATGTGGTGCATCTCTCGGGCGTCGCCGCTCTCGACGATTATCCCGACCTGGGTACGGGTCTTCTCCCTGATTAGGTGGTGGTGGACGGCCCCAGTAGCTAGCAGAGACGGAATGGGTGCCAGGCCGGGGTCCAGTCCCCGGTCAGAGATCACCAGGATGTTGGCCCCGTTAGCGATGGCCGCTGAGGCCTTGGTGCGGAGATCATCCAGGGCCGTAGTGAGGCCGGCTTTGCCGTCGGCCACCGCGTAGCGGGCGTGTAGGACTTTGGCGCGGAATCCTTCCGGTCCTTGGGATGATTCGACACCTATCAGCGTGGCCAGTTGGTCCTCGGTGATCACCGGGTGTGAAAGGTGGACACGGCGGCAGGCCTGCGGTCCCGGGTTGAGGAGGTTTCCCTCGGAGCCGACGGTTACGCATACCGCGGTGATGAGCTCCTCCCGCATGGCGTCCAACGGCGGGTTCGTGACTTGCGCGAACAACTGTTGGAAGTAGTCGAACAGTTGTCGGGGCCTGTTGGACAGGGCAGCCACCGGAG
>Ga0209019_1001663_pt1 | contig 10965 bp, 7 predicted proteins | sample METZYME_3_300m_FD_187549 | JGI IMG/M metagenome (GOLD analysis project Ga0209019, IMG submission 187549) | Marine microbial communities from oxygen minimum zone in mesopelagic equatorial Pacific - METZYME_3_300m (SPAdes) (version 2) | ecosystem: Environmental > Aquatic > Marine > Oceanic | place... | reverse complement strand
ATATAGAAAATAATTCCATTCAGTTATTTGATGTTAGAACACCTGAAGAATACAATTTAGGTCATATTAAGGGTGCAGTTAATATTGATTTTAAAAATGAAGAGATTTTTTATAGATCTTTTGAAAAATTAGATAAATCTAAGCCAGTTTATCTATACTGTAGATCAGGTAACAGAAGTAAAAAGTCTGCTGATATATTAATTGAGCTTGGATTTTCTAGAGTTTATGATTTAAAGGGTGGTTTTATTGAGTGGAACTTAAACGAACTTAAATAAACTATTTTTTAGTTCCTGTAACTACCAAAGTTCCTTCCCAATACTTTGTTTTTCCAACTTTCCAGGATTCTACATTTTTAAATCCAGCATCTAAAAACATTTTTTTCCATTCTGATGTAGATATTAGGTTCATGATGCTAATGTTTGTTTTTTCAGGCCAGTCATGTGATGATGAATTTTCTTTATAGAAGTCAACACCTATTATTAACCTTCCATTTTCATTTAACCAATTATTAAAAAAATTTTCTATTACTAACAATGGATTTTCAAAATAATATAAAACTTCCATAGAATGTACAACATCCTTTTTTGAATTAGGTTTCCATGTTAATAGGTCAGAACAATCATATTTGTTTAATGAATCTAAACTTCTAGCTTTTTCTATCATTTTTGTTGATCCATCAACTCCATTAGAACTAAAACATGTTTCCATTTTAGAAACCATTCTAACAACCCATCCTGTTCCACATCCTGCATCAATGAAAGTAAAATCTTCTAAATCTTTTAGGGCGTAATCTAACATGTTTTTTACTGATTGCATATGATTTTTCTCCATACCATCATCTTTTCCACTTGATACCCAATCACTGAATATTTCGATAGGATGTTTCTTGATCATCTATGTTTTTTTTCTTGTAAAAAATAGGTAGCTGAAGTAAAATAAAATTAAAATAAAAAATTCCCAATTTATTATATAAAATGGCCATTCTCCAAATATTAATGGATTTTTAATATCGGGAGCTTCAACTAAATACATGTAATTTGAGCCTATTTTAAAATTTAATGGCATTATTATTAACATTAGAATATTCAAAATTATTAAAACTTTAAACCAAGAGAATCTTGATAACTTATATTCTAAGTGATAAAACATAAATAAAGGAATAAAAATTATAGCACCATGGCTTGAATAATATTGCATGTACTTAAACATACTTCCATCATAATCATTTATTTGTGCTGTTAATATTGCCATTAATCCCCCCCAAAAACCACAATAAAATAAAAATTCAAATAATTTTTGATTTTTTGGAATGAAAAGGATAAAACATGTAATTAAATTGGTCATACCACAAAGGTGTAAAGGCAAGTCTTCATAAATATCCCAATTTCCATTATTATAATCTATTATATGATTTGATACAGTTACAATTAATGTAATTACGCAAATTGTCTTGGCCATTATTAATTTTTTATCCATTTCAAGTACTCTCCCTAATCGTAAAAAACATACAATTAATAAAGATGTGATTGTTAGATTTCTTATTCCTTCATAGGAAATTAAATCTATTATATAAGGGGGGTATTGGATTAAAATATTTTTTAAAAGATATATATTCATTTTTTTAAAGCAATTAATTTATTCCTATTGAAAGTGCCTAATCATATTAAACAATATTTTGTCAGCTACAGGATCTTTTCCTAAGTTTTCAAAGACTTTTAGAGTTGATAAAAGCATTTTTCCTTCATTGTGATTTATAATTGAAAGATCTGATCCAGACCATACTTCCCCTGACCCTATATAGTTTCTTTTCATAATATTTCCATTTGGAATTCTATCAAAAGCTATTGTTTGAACTATATTGTCTCCTTTCAAGTCTCTGAAGCTAACTGTTGGTCCAATGTTTTCATATAAATCAGTAAGAGGAACATTTACTGGAAGTCCTTTAAAAATAGGATGTTTTTTATTAATATGCAGTATTCCGTCCCATAAACCTTTAGACATGTTTTTTATTGGATCCATTGGTAATAATTTTCTTCCTTCCACCTGAAATGTTAAGTTTTCACCTGATCTTTTTATCATTCTTGCTGGAGTATTTAAAAAAATTGCTGAACCACCTGAAAAAACAAATTCATTTACTGCTTCAATAATTTCTTTAAAATTGGTGTCTTTTTTGGAATTAACTGAGACAATGTTTCCATCAATAGATGATACTTCCGATATTTTATTATCAAATATTAAAACAGGAATATTTGTTTGGGTGTCTCTACTGAATTTTTGATATTTAATGTTATTTTCATTTAAATAGTTAATTATCTTTGGATTATTATTAATTATAGCTACTTCCAATTTACTATTGGATTTTAATTGATCAAATACATTAAATTTTCTCTCAGAAGAAGCTATAAAATTGTTGTTTCTATCTCTAATTTCACCATATATAATATATTCTCCTGATTTATATTGATCTTCAATTGAAAAATCATATAGGTTAGAAACTCCATTTTTAAGTTTCAGAGGAGTTTCATTAGACTTTCTATATATAATATTATTTCCTTTTTTTATTATAATATTGACATTAACATTTATATTTTGTCTTTCATTTATTCCAATGAATTCTAAATCTATTTTCTCATTTTTATAATAGTTTCTTTTATTGGTTCTTATTACTAATAAATTCTCTTGATTCGCTTCTTTTGTTTTGTAATAAGCATCACCTTTTGGATTTCTCCATAAATCCAGAAGTCCAGCCCCAATTACCCAATCTCCTGCAGTTAATGCGTGCACACAATAACCAATTATACTAGGGTTTGACCTTATTGCCTCAATCATTCTCTTATTAGCGATTCCATGAACTTTTTGTTGAAGTTTATAAAAATCTTCTGTTTTATTAAAAATTTTATTAAGACCCGTATCCTTTAAAGCTTTTTTAATTTCTTTATTATAATTGATGTGATATAAATATGGATAAGTAATAGGATTTCCCTTTTCTCTAAATCTCAATTCATTGTCTTCAAGATTTGGTAAACTACCATATCCTATTTCTGAAACATAGGAGGGAAGGTTTGGTAATACATTTCTTCCAGGAGTTTTAGCAAATAAATTTTTTTGTTTATTTTCTTCCTTAGTATTTCCGATTGTCAGAAAGCCATCAAATTTATCTTTGTTAATGTTTGGACCTGGATAATTATGAATATCATTAAACTTAGTTGGAGTATTATTATAGGGAAGAAATAGATTTGCTCCTTCTGCCCATCCTCCTGATTCATCTAGTATCATTCTTGTTGGATCAAGTTTTCGAGCCTTTAAAGCCATAGGTTTTAACATATTAGCTAAAACTGGTCTTCTAATTTCATTAAATAGCTCCCATTGTACAATAGACACATGATTTCTGTCTCTTAAAATACTTTCTGTAATTTCATTTTCAACTCTTCTTGGAAGATAAGGTGTTTCAATAGGCATATCCATACATTCAATTGCCATACTTCCAACTGTTAAAACACCTAGGGAATCCGCAATTTTTAGCCACATTGGTGGTGGTGGTTTTCTCCATGGTCTAATCATGTTAAAGCCAGCCTTTTTAGCCATCATAATTTCTTTGATTACCATTTCTTTTGAATCGGGATGAGCCAACTTAATAGGATATAGGCCTTCAAAAAATGCAGCTTTTAAATATATTGGGTTATCATTTAAATAAAACCTGTCATTTTTAACTGTAAACTCTCTAAATCCAAAAGTTTCAGATACTATATCTTCATTTTTGTCTTTTGTTTTTAGCTGTGATTTTATTTTATATAAATTAGGATTATTTGGTGACCATAAGGATATCGCATTAAATTTTATTGTTTGAGATATTTCATTAATTCCAGGCTGCAATAATATTTCAGTTTCTTGCTTATTTATTTCAACACCTTTATTATTGAAAATCTTGTTTATTAAAATTGTATTTTTTTTCTGATTGTATTTATTTACTATTTTGAAATCTATTTCGGATTGTTTTTTATATATATCAGGTTTTATAAATAAACTCTCAATTATTATTTTTCCTGTGCTTTCTAAATATACATTTTGCCAAATCCCTCCAGTATAAGAACCTCTCCACTGTGGAGTTTCCATTTGCCCCATTCCATCAACAACTTTATCTTGTATGGTTATTGGACCTACAACCCTTAATATAAGAGTGTTGGTTGAATCATAATTTATAATATGCTCTATATTGAATTTAAAAGGAGAAAAACCTCCCTCATGATATCCAAGTGCATTATCATTTAAATAAACTTCAGAAAGATAATTTACAGCATCAAAATTTAAAAAAATTGTATTTTTTTTTAAATCACTGGAAATCTTAAAAGTTTTTTTGTAATAAGCAACCCCCTCATAATCTTTTTTATATTCCTCCCAACCGCTAGGAACATTTATTTTTTCAGATTGAAATTTTTGAAAACCTTCAATTGTATGAAGTTTCATATTTCTTCCATCATTATTTTCATCATAGATGATTTCCCACTCTCCATTTAATGAAATTTGATTTTCTCTTTCTTGAGAAAATGACAAAATTGGTAATAAAATAAAAAATAATAAAAATCTTTTTTTATTCATTTTTTTCAATAGTTTTTAATCCATTTGGGATAACTGGAAAGGTCATTTCTTTTAATATTTTCACCATTTCATCTCTTTTTGGATGAGATTTATTAAACAATAAGTTATCCCATTCTTTTGGATCAGAACTATTATTATATAATTCTTCTTTTCCTGAATTATATATAATATAACGCCAATCTTTAGTCCTTACAGAGTAATGATGGTTTGACGGAATATCTTTGTTTTTATCAGAAGAATAAACAACCGTAAGTGCTGCTTTAGGCCCATTCCATTTTTCTGTTTTAGGATTTTTTAAAAATGGTTTTAAACTATAACCGTCCAATGGTTTTCCTAATTCATTTTTTATGGTGTTGTTATCCAATCCAGCCAAATCTAATAGTGTGGGGTACATATCTATTAATGAGACAGGATGTTGCACTTTAGAATTAGCTTTAGTTAATCCCGGAACTCTTATGCTCATAGGAATTCTAGTGCTTTCTTCCCATAATGAGTTCTTATAAACATGGTCTTTTTCTCCCATAGTCCACCCATGATCACTAACTAAGACAACAATTGTATTATCTTTCAATTTAGTATTATTAATAGCCTTCATTACTTGTCCTACATTGTCATCAACTGCTGCAACACATGCAAGATATGCCTGAGTGAATCTCTTTAAACCTTCATTAGGATCTTCATATGAATTAACTAAGTTTTCATACATTTCAATTGATCTTGTTCTTCTTGCTTTAGTTTCAAATTGATCTACATAATGTAAGTAGGTATCATCTTTATCATTTTTCTTAATGTTTGCTAATTGAACCTTTTCTAATGGGTACATATCAAAATATTTTTGAGGAACTATTAGAGGAGTATGAGGTCTTAAAAACCCAACAGCAAGAAAAAAAGGGTTTTCGTCATTAGATTCTGCAAGTTCATTTAACCTTTTTTCAGCCCATTGAGCATTGATTTCATCAGGGGTTAGATCTCTATCATGCTCTGAATTATATTTAAACTCTTTATAAGCTCTAGATCCCCCATAAGCCCATGAAACTTCTTCTCCATCTATTTTTAATCCATTTACATTTTTTAATGGACCATAAGATCCATCAATTTGACCTCCAGCCATATTCAATCCACCCACCACCTTATTTACTCGATATGGCTTTGGCACATCAGGATGAGAAATTCCTCTTTTGCCTTTTTTATGTTCACCTTTATAAGCAACTGGTCCATAATCAGCTGCATGCTCAAATTCATTCCACATATCTAACTTGTTTTTATGCATAATCTTACCACTTCCTATAACATTATACCCATTTTCTTTAAATTTTTCCATTATGGTTTTAGTGTTAACAAGTACTTCGTTTTTAAGCCAAGATGCTTGCCAGAAATTAGAAGATTTGTGAGGGTAAATTCCTGTCATCATACTTGCCCTTGAAGGACCACACATTGGATCATTTGAATATGCATGTTGAAATGAAACCCCAGATTTAGCTAATTTTTTAATATTTGGAGTTACTGCTTGTGGATGACCATTAAATTCTTCGGGATAATCATTAAGATCATCTATCATTATAAGCACTATATTAGGTTTAGGTTCTTTATTATTATCACATTTAATAAGAAAAAAACATAAAGAAATGGTGAGAACGGAAAATAATATTATTTTTTTCATAGTTAGCTTTTAATTAACTTATAAATTTAAATTTTTATTTATAAAGTGTTTAAGAATGATATGAAATTAAGATTTTTATTTTTATCCATCTTTTTTTTTCTTTCCTGCGGTGAATATCAAAGTTCTAAGAATCATTATTTTGATTCAGATTTAGGAAAGGATACGAACAATGGAGCTTCAAATAAAACACCTTTTAAATCTTTGGACAAATTATTAGAAATTGATTTGAGTCAAGGTGACTCTATTTTTTTATCTAATGGATCAAGTTTTGTTGGAAATATAAAGCTAATGAACTTGGATAATGTACATATCACAAATTTTAACAATGATAAAAATTTTCTTCCTATTATTGATTCAAAAGGACATATTGCAGGGATTTATATAGAAAATTCCTCTAACATCTCGATCTCAAACATATCAATTACTGCTAACGGTGGAGGTATATATGAAGAATATGAAAATTTAAAAACTCGAAGAAAAACTGATAAGGCTTCCATGAGAGCAGGTGTTTTAGTGAATGTTAGTAAAAATCAAATTTTTAAAAATATTTCAGTCAAAAATATAACTGTAAAAGATCTTTTTTTTGAAAACGATGGATTTGTTAGAGATCCTAGTGAAGTAAAAACCTCAATGGGAACACAAGCTTATGGTTTTGGAATTAGATTTTATAATTCTAGTGAAACAGGGAGTATAGACGGAATTTCTGTCAAAAACTGTTATATAGAAAATATAGGTCATACTGGAATAAAAATGACATCTGGACGAAACAATAATAGATTCAATAATATTGTAGTTGCAGATAATAAACTTTTAAGAACAGGTGGTCCAAGCATACAGTTTAGCTTAGTAAAGAATTTACATGCTTATGGAAATGATGTGAAATATTCAGGAAGTCCTGATGATGGAAGAAAATGGGGGAGAGGAAGTGGTTTATGGACATGGGGATCTTCAAATGTTCTAATAGAAAAAAATTCCTTTATGTATGCTAATGGTCCAGCAGATTCAGCAGGTTGTCATATTGATTTTAACTGTGATAATGTGATTGTTCAATATAATTTAAGTGTAGAAAATGCGGGAGGTTTTATTGAAATACTTGGAAATAATTACAATTGTTCATACAGATATAATGTTAGTGTGAATGATGGACATAGAATAAAAGGAAAAGGGAATGCATTTCAACAAGGGAAAACATTTTGGTTAAGTGGTTATGTTGGAAGAGGTAATGAAAGAAATGGACCTTTTAACAGTTATATTTATAATAATACCATATTTACAAAAGAATCAATTGTATCTAAAATTGCTGTAGATAAAGCTTCTAATGGAGTTTTAGTTGCAAACAATATTTTTCATATTGAAGGGGAGAGTAAACATGTCTTAGGAGATCAATATAAACCTGATAAAGGAGGTTCTGGTGAAATTGAAAATACAATTTTTCAAAACAATTTGTTTTTAAAAAATTCATACTGGCCGAAAAATGCTTTGATTCAACCAATAAATAGTTTTTTTGGAACCCCTGAGTTTAAACTTCCTGGTGGATACAATATTGAAGATTATATTCCTAAAAACATTTCCTTGATTAAGAATAATGGTATTATAATTAATATCATTCCAAAGGATAGTATAGGTCTTTTTAAGGGATTAGGTTTAGAATTTGATATATTAGGTAACAAAATTACTGGCTTACCTGATTTAGGAGCTATTGAGATAAAATAATCATGAAAATAAAGAAAATTGAATCTTTTATCCTTAATGATAAACTTTCTAAGAGTTTTTACTTTTCTCAATGGGAATATAAAGAGAGGATATGCTGTTTAGTTAAAATTACTACAGATAACGGTGAATATGGATGGGGTGAAGGGTATGGCCCCGCAAAGATTATTAAAGAGGGGATTAATTTTTTAAAACCAATTTTAATTGGAATGAATATAATTGATAATGAAGTTATTTGGTCAAAGATGTACGCAAGAACTTTGGATTACGCCAGAAAGGGAGTATTGATGGCTTCTGTAAGTGCACTAGATGTTGCAATTTGGGATTTAAAAGGAAAATTATTGAATTTACCAGTTAGTAGATTATTAGGCGGTAGACATAGAGAAAAAATAAAACCTTATGCGACTGGACTGTATTTTTCATCTCTAGAAAATCCTTCTAAAGATTTTGAAAATGAGTTAAATCAGTATTTGAAAAAGGGTTTTAAAGCCATTAAAATGAAAATAGGTCTTGGTATTGAAACTGATTTAAAAAACATTCATTATGTAAGAAAAGTTATAGGAAATGATATTAAGCTTATGGTAGATGCTAACCATGCATATTCCTTTTTAGAATCTATAGAATTATCAAAAAAAATGGAGAAGTATGATATTTATTGGTTTGAAGAACCCTTATCTCCAGAATTTTACAAACAATACAGAGAATTAAAAGAAAAAACAATTATACCTATATCTTCAGGTGAGTGTGAATATTTAAGATATGGTTTTCATCAGTTATTAGAAAATCAATCAGTTGATATCATTCAACCTGATATATGTTCTTGTGGAGGAATTACGGAGGCAAAAAGGATTTCTAACCTTGCTTCGACCTATGGAATTGATTTAATCCCACATACTTGGGGTTCTGGTTTAGGAATTTATGTTGCTTTAAATTTTATGTCTAATCTTGAACCAAACCCTACAAGATTAATTGATAAAGATTTGTATGTTGAGTATGATCAAACTGAAAATAAAATTAGGGAAGAGTTGATATTGCCAAAATTAAAAATAAAGGATGGTTATATTGAAGTACCTTCTAAACCCGGATTAGGTGTTGATATTAATGAAGAAAAAATGGGTTCATTTAAAATTTAATTATGGATTTCGGAGATTTAAAAATGTATATAGGTGGAAAACTTGTGAATTCCATTAATAAATCTACTCAAAAGATTATATGTCCTGCCGATGAATCTGAAATAGCTAATATAGCATGGGCTAACTCTCAAGATGCTGAATCTGCCTTAAATGCAGCAGTTATAGGTTTTAAGACATGGTCTGCTTTAACGTTAGATGAAAGAAATAAATGGATGAATAAATTAAGGAATGCTATTTTAAAAAATGAAGAACTTTTAAGGATGGCGATTATTTATGAAATGGGAAAGACATATGATGCTTCATATGAAGATATTGAAGCCTTAATAAATAGTTTAGAGTTTTATCCTAAAGCAATGAAAGATCATTTTAATGAAAAAAATATAGATGATAGAGAAAATACTCATACTCATTTAATGGTTTCATCTCCAGTTGGTGTTTCTGTTGCATACTTAGCTTGGAATTTTCCTCTCTTAAATATTGCATTTAAAATTGGACCTGCATTAGCTTCAGGCTGTAGTATAATTATTAAACCTTCAGAACTATCCCCAGTTTCGGCTTATTTATTAGGTAAAATTATTTATGATATTAACTTTCCTTCTGGAGTAATTAATATTTTATGTGGAAACCCTGAAGAAGTAGCAACTACTCTTTCTAAGAGTACAATTCCTAGGTTAGTTACAATGATAGGTTCAACAAATACTGGAAAAAAAGTTATATCTGACAGTTCTTCTTCAATAAAAAAATTAAGTATGGAGCTTGGAGGAAATGCACCTTTTATAGTTTTTGATGACGCAGATTTTGATTCAGCCTTAGACTTAGCAATTGGTATTAAATTTGGAAATTCAGGTCAAATATGTGTTGCAGCTAATCGTTTTTTTATACATGAAAAAATTTATAACCAAATTGCAGATGGTTTTATAAAAAGAGCAAAAAAGCTAAAACTAGGTAATGGTCTTGATGAACAAACAACTATGGGACCATTGTCTAATGATAGAAGATTAAGTGCTATGCAAGATTTCGTCGATGATGCAATTAAAAAAGGAGCAAATATATTAACAGGAGGTAGACGCCATGGAAACTCAGGTTATTTTTGGGAACCAACTGTCATAGAAAATATTTCAAGTGATTCTGACATGCTTAATACTGAAATCTTTGGGCCAATTATTCCTTTAATAAAATATAAGGACATTAACGAAGCAATTAGTGAATCTAATAAACTAAATTATGGCTTGGCTTCATATGTGTATACTGAAAATAACAATCTTCAACAAAAGTTAGCAAAAGAGATAGATGCTGGGGGTGTATCAATTAATTCTGCAGCCCCAATGTTTCATGACATTGCTTATGGAGGACTTAAAGAAAGTGGAATTGGCTATGAAGGTGGTCAAGAAGCTATTGACTCATATCTACACAAAAAAAATATTAATATACAAAACTAATTTTTTTAATATTGTCTACAATTTATAAAAAAATTAGAATTTTAAATATACATGAATCTACTAAATAAATATGATGCTATTATAGTAGGTGCTGGTTTTGCAGGTCTATACCAACTTTATAGTTTAAAAAAAAAATTAAATCTTTCAGCATTAATTATTGAGAAAGGAAGTGATATTGGAGGAACTTGGTTCTGGAATAATTATCCAGGAGCTAGATGTGACTCTCAAAGTTTTGTTTACTCATACTTTTTCTCTGAACAACTTTATAAAAGTTGGAATTGGTCAGAAAAATATCCAAGTCAAAAAGAAATAAAAAAATATTTAGAACATTTTACTAATGTATTTAATTTAAGAAAAAATATTATGTTTAATAGTATAGTGATAGAAGCAAAATTTAATTCAAAAAAAAATCTATGGCAAACAAAAA
>Ga0209019_1001662_pt1 | contig 10966 bp, 10 predicted proteins | sample METZYME_3_300m_FD_187549 | JGI IMG/M metagenome (GOLD analysis project Ga0209019, IMG submission 187549) | Marine microbial communities from oxygen minimum zone in mesopelagic equatorial Pacific - METZYME_3_300m (SPAdes) (version 2) | ecosystem: Environmental > Aquatic > Marine > Oceanic... | reverse complement strand
TTACTCATTACAAAACCTCTGGGTTTTTTTTAGTGTTTTCACATAGACTTGAAACGAAACCTACAGCAACACAATATCCAATACAACAAAATATTTTGTAATTGGATTTTCTAAAAATATATATATAATTAAATATGGGTAGCATTAAAGATTCTCTCACATTTGACGATGTAACTTTAGTTCCACAATATTCCTCTGTTTTACCTTCAGAAACTGTTACCACCACTAAGCTGGCTCGTAATTTGGATTTAAAAATACCTCTCATGTCATCAGCCATGGATACAGTAACCGAGTCTAAAATGGCTATAGCAATTTCAAAATCAGGCGGAATGGGAATTATTCATAGAAACCTATCTATCGAGGAACAGGTAAGAGAAGTTAAAAAAGTTAAAAAAAATAATTATTTAGTAGGTGCGGCTATTGGGGTGAGTCCGAAGGATTTAGAAAGGGCTAAAGAACTATTCAAAGTTAATACAGATTTAATTGTAATAGATACAGCTCACGGACATACACAAAAAGTCTTAGAAATGATTAGAAAAATTAAGAAAAAATTAAAAACTTGTACTCTTTGTGTTGGTAATATTGCTACCGGTAAAGCTGCAAAATTTTTAGCTGATAGCGGGGTTGATATTGTCAAAGTAGGTATTGGCCCTGGCTCTATTTGTACAACACGATTAGTTGCCGGTATCGGAGTTCCTCAATTAAGCGCAGTAATCCAAGTTAAGAAAGCCTTAAAAAATTATAAAACAAAAATAATTTCAGACGGAGGTATAAAATTTTCTGGCGATATAGCAAAGGCAATCGCAGCAGGTGCGGATGCAGTTATGATAGGATCATTATTTTCAGGAACAATAGAAAGCCCTGGTAAAATTTTTAAACACAAGGGTAAACTTTTTAAAAACTTTAGAGGAATGGGTTCTGTTGGAGCAATGTCAGTTGGCTCTGCAGACAGATACTATCAAAAAAAATTTAAAAATGTTTCAAAATACGTTCCAGAAGGAGTGGAGGGAATAGTTAGATTTAAAGGACCTGTTGACAAAATTATCTATAATTTAGTTGGAGGATTAAAATCTTCCATGGGATACCTAGGAGCAAAAACAATACAAGATTTACAAAAAAAAGGTGAGTTTGTTAAAATTACGAAAGCAGGATTTTATGAAAGCATGGTTCATAGCGTTGATCATGTAAAAAGCAATGAACCAAAATAATACTTTAGAAAAAATAATTATAATTGATTTTGGTTCTCAATTTACCCAGCTTATAGCAAGAAAGGTTAGAGAAGCAGGGGTTTATTCTGAAATTATTAATTCTAATCAAGTTAGAAATTTAACAAAGAACAAATTAACAAAAGGCATTATTCTCTCTGGAGGACCTTTAACTATAACAAATAAAAATTCCATAAATTTAGATGATCATATTCTCAGTTTAAATTTACCTATTCTTGGTATTTGCTACGGTCATCAGATCTTAGCAAAAAAACTTGGAGGGAAAGTAAAAATTTCAAAAAATAGAGAATTTGGAAAAGCTTTTGTTAAAAGTAAATCAAAAAGCCCTATTACTAAAAACTTCTTCAAAAATAAAAACAACTTGGTATGGATGAGTCATGAAGATATCGTCTACAAAATCCCACCGGGCTTTAAACAGATAGCTTCTAGCAATAATTCAAAGTTTGCAATTATAGCTAACGAAAAGAAAAAATATTACGGAATACAGTTTCATCCCGAAGTTAGTCATACAATAAATGGAAAAATTTTAATTCGAAATTTTGTGCTTAATATCTGTAAAATAAAAAAGAAGTGGAATTTAAAAAGACAAAAAGAAATCTTGATTTCTGACATTAAAAATAAAGTTAAAAAAGATAAAGTAATTTGTGCCTTATCCGGCGGGGTGGATAGTAGCGTTGTAGCCTTATTATTAAAAAAAGCTATTGGAAAAAAATTAATATGTATTTTTATTAATACAGGATTGTTAAGAAAAAATGAAGAAAGGGAAGTTTTAAAAACCTTTAAAAAAAAATTAAAACTCAAATTAATCTACATTAACGCTTCGAAGTTGTTTTTAAAAAAATTAAATAACGTTACCCATCCTGAAAAAAAAAGAAAAATTATTGGAAAACTTTTTATTCAATTATTTGAAAGATATGCAAAAAAAGTAAAAGGAGTAAAGTTTTTAGCTCAAGGAACTTTATATCCAGATTTAATTGAAAGCAAAACTGTAACGGGCAGTCCTTCTTCTAAAATTAAGTCTCATCACAATGTTGGCGGCTTACCTAAAAAAATGAATCTTATTTTGATCGAACCTCTTAATGCTTTATTTAAAGACGAAGTGAGAAAACTTGGTTTACAATTGTCATTGCCTAAAGTTCTTCTTTTAAGACATCCATTTCCTGGTCCAGGACTTGCGATAAGAATTCCTGGTAAAATTACCAAGGAGAAAATTGATCTTTTAAAAGAAGCTGATTTTATATTCATTAATGAATTAAAAAAATCAAATCTTTACAATAAGATTTGGCAAGCTTATGCGGCTTTGCTTCCAGTAAAGACCGTTGGAGTTATGGGTGATAGCAGGACATATGAATATACATGTTTGTTAAGGGCAGTAACTTCAGAGGACGGTATGACGGCTGATTTTTTTTCTTTTAAAAAAATTTTTTTACAAAGAGTATCGAATAAAATTATTAATTCTATAAGAGGGATAAATAGGGTGGTTTATGACGTTACATCAAAGCCGCCAAGCACTATTGAATTAGAATAATTAAGTTAAAAAAAATGGAAATAAAAAATAACACAACATTTATGGCTTTATCGCCTCATAATGGATTGTCTTATAAATATATAGCTCCAAATAGTGCGGATGGTTTTACATTTGTATGTTTCAATTCGCTCACAGGAGACAGGACGATGTGGGAGACTGGAATAGGCGCAAAATTTATCAATCAAGGACACGGTTTGTTAACATGGAATATGCGCGGACAAGCCAACAGTCCTTTTAGCAACGGTGAAATTCATGAAGATAATATTGTCGCTGATGCGATACGTTTGCTAAAAAAAGTTGAGCCACAAAATCCAGTGTTTATTGGTTTATCGGTAGGAGGGCTTTATGCTGCTAAAGTACATCTAGGCAAAGAAAGTTATCCTTGCCTTGGACTTGTTCTTATTAACACTTTACGTGAAATAGGTCCTCGACTTTCATGGATTAACAAGTCGCTTGTACGACTAGTTGAAACTGGCGGGCTTGATTTGCTTCGCGATGTTTATTCACCTCTTTTGTTTGGAGAAAAATGGCAAGCACAGAATCGTGAAAATTTTTTGAAAAGTTATAGCTATACACCAATTAAAAAAAATGATGGTGCTTGGCATCTATTAAAGGCCGGGGAAAATACAAAGTGGAATGTTAATTGGGAAACGATAAACGTTCCGGTTTTTAATATCACAGGCTTACAAGATCAAATTTTTAGAAATGATAAGATAATTGCTGAAATGTTAACACAATTCCAAAATATCAAAAGCATTGAATATAAAGATGCTGGTCATATGATTCCAGTTGAAATACCCGAACAACTTGCCAAAGATATTCTTAAATTTATTGAAAGATTATAATGATCCAAACGACTAACAAAAATGAATCTGCGTGGCATCGTCATGCATGGATTGCATATTTAGCTGTTTTTATTGGAGTTATAGGACATGCAAGTTCGGAGTTTGTGGCGAAAATTATTTCCAACAACTCAGCAATCACAGGACCAGAAATTTCGGTGTGGCGATTTTTATTTGGTGGAATAGGATTGGTTATTGTTTCATTAATAATTCCGTCATCACGTGATCTTGTGACACCGATCAAGAAAAATGGAATATCGCTCATGCTTTTTTCATTATTCGGTGTAGCAAGTGCTTATCTATTTTTTCACTGGTCACTTGATTATGCAACGGTACCACAAGTAGCAACTGTCGTGACCACAATTCCAATTTTTGTTGGACTAATTAATCTTTATGCTAACAAAGTATCAATTGGTGTAGCTAAAATCATTTCTGGTCTTGGAGCTGTTTTTGGTGTTATTCTTCTTGTTACCGACGGAGCGTTGCTAGCTCTATCTGGTGATTCATCAAATCTTATCGGGATTTTTATGGCAATTATGTGCGCGTTTTTCATGTCAGGATATTTAGTGCTGATAAAACCTCTTATTAAAGAATTCGGTGCTTTACGAATTACTGCCATTACACTTTTTCTTGGAGGACTTATATTATGGATTGGAGTCGGATTGCTATTCGGACGTTGGGTTACGTTTTGGGATTTTAGTGATTTTGCATTTACAGTTATGGTCGGACTTGTTGTGATTATTCTTTACAACACCACATTGACTCAATGGTTATGGATTGGTGGATTAGCAGCCGTTCCTGATATTACTCGTGGCAGCTATCTTTTTTTTCTCAAACCGGTAGTAGCCGCATTCCTATCAGTAACTTTTCTAGGAATCAGCCTAAGTATCTGGCAGGTGTTTGCTATATTAATTATTTGCAGCGCTGTAGTAACGGAAGCTTTAATTAGCCATTACCAACAAAAAAAATAAATAAAAAAACAATATAATATTTATGGCTTTATCGCTTCATCTGTGTAATTTAATGTAAGACTATTGGTGTATTTAATCTCTTCCATTGAAAAACTTGATGTAACTTCAGAAAAATCTACTTTATCGGTTAGTTTTTTATAAAACTCATTATATTTTTCTATACTAGGAACCAATACTTTAAAAATATAATCAATTGTTCCACTTAACCGATAAAATTCTACAACTTCTTCCATTTCCTTAACTGCTTTTATAAATTGTTTTGACCAAGTCATACTGTGTTGGCTTGTTCTGACTTGAACAAAAGCAACAACAGGAAGATTAATTTTGAATCGATCAACAATAGCCACTTTTTTCTTGATATAACCCTGCTTGTAAAGTTTGTTGATTCTTGCCCAACACGGAGTTGCTGATAAACCTACTTTCTTAGATAATTCAGCAATAGGAATGTCAGCGTTAACCTGTAAAATTGATAATATTTTCTTATCGATCTCGTTCATGATATTTTATTCTAGTATTTTATAATATTATAGATTATCAGTCTATAAAACAATCATTATTTGATGATTTTTGACTTATTTTTCTATAAATGTTTACTTTACTAGAATAATATTCTAAAAAAAAACCAGAAAGCGCTGATTTAAATCAAATTGCTGGCGCTTTATAAATCCTGCTAAAACGATAGTCCTATCAGACCACCGTTTTAGCCGGTGGTTTTTTTTTGAAACAATTTCATTTAAAGACCGGGTATTTAACTAACCGTGCACCCGATATTTTGTCAAAGCGCTAAAAAAGATTAAATAAATAAAAAGGAAATAATAATGAGCAATTCAAACACAATTACAAGTGAAGATGTTTTTCAATTAGTTAATGGCTTGACATTAAATCAAAAAATAGAACGTTCTTTAAATTTAATAAATGATGCCCATAATAAATATGGAGATAATTTAATAGTTGCAAATAGTTTGGGCAAGGATTCTTGCGTTGTTTGGGATTTGGCAAAACAAGTGTCTTCTGACATTAAAGGTTTTATAGTAACTACACCTTTTAAACCTGTAGAGACAAAAAGATATATGCAAGATTTTGTAAAACGTTATCCTGAAACTAAAATTTTTGAGAGTTCAAGTACGGTTAAAAAATTGTATGAAACTGATCCAGATGGATGTTGTGAGATATTTAAGGTTGAACCTACTAGAGATGCCCTAGAACATTTTCAGGCTAAATGTTGGGTTACTGGACTTCGTTGTACTGAAGGTCGGACTCGAACAGATTATAGAGAGATTGAGTCAAGAGATGTAGAGTTGACTAAGTTAAATCCTATTTTAATCTGGGAAGAGAGAGAAATTTGGCAGTATATGGCAATGAACAATATAAAGGTTAATAAATTATACAGAGAAGGTTATAGGTCATTAGGCTGTGCACCTTGTACTGCTGTAACTACTGGCGATGAACGTAGCGGTAGATGGGTTGGTTCAAAAAAGTGTGGTGGTGAGTGTGGCATACATACTCGTCCTTTGAAGCGTCAAAATAAAAACGATTCTATACCACCTTCATCTCCTTCGCTTTAGTTGGTAAATTTTATAGGAGGAAAATGGATTACTTTCCATTATTAATGAAACTAACTGGGCGAAGAGTGTTAGTTTGTGGTAGCAACGATGAAGCTGTATTTAAAATTAGGTTACTACTAAAATCATCCGCAGAAATTGTTGTGTTCGGCAAAGAAACTAAGAGACGAATAACACAATGGTCGGAAGAGGGTTTAATTCAATATAATAATCGTCTAGTAGAAGAAAGAGATTGCTATAATATTGCATTTGCCTACGTCACGTTGAAAAAAGGTATAGAACGTAATGCAACTATACGCGTCTTAACTAAAATAAAAATACCTTATTGTATAGTTGATGATAAGTTGCACTCTGATTTTATAACACCCGCAATTGTTGATCGTAATCCTGTGACGGTTGCGATAGGTAGTGAAGGAACCGCACCTGCATTGGTACGTTATATAAAAGCGCAAATCGAAAATATATTGCCACAGCAAACAGGTCTTGTGGCACGTATCGCTGGCGCATTTCGTCCTTATGTTTATCAGTTGCCAGAAAGTCATACACGTCGTCATTTTTGGAGTCGATTTTTTAATCAAGCTAAGTCACAGATTTTCTCTCAGTCAAGCACTCAAGATCTGGAGACAACACTTAAAACTAAATTACATAATTTACTAAAAAGCGAAGAAAGCTTTGAGATTTCAAATTATCCAGTTCAGTTTGTCAGTGCTGGACCAGGAGATCCGGATTTGTTGACCCGCAAAGCAGCTAATGCCTTACATGATGGAGAAGTCATTTTATATGACAGATTGATTGCACCTGAAATTTTGGAGCTATGTCGACGTGAAGCAAATCTTATTGAAGTGGGCAAATCTGGTTTTGGATCTAGTTGGTCTCAAAATAATATAAATAATCTTCTGATATCCAAAGCTAAAACTGGACAAAAGGTCGTTCGCCTAAAATCTGGTGATGCTGGAGTTTTCAGTCGTCTTGATGAAGAAATTGCTGCCCTTGATCAAGCTGGTTTGCCGTTTGAGGTCATACCAGGTATTACAACCGCAGCAGCGGCAGCAGCTGATATGGGTGTCTCATTAACGCGTCGTGGACGCAATAAACAGGTACGTTTATTAACTGGCCATGACATTGATGGATTTACCGACTATGACTGGGATTCTCTTGCTTTGGATGGTGCAGTAGCGGCCATTTATATGGGCGTGAAAACGATTTCCCATCTACAAAACAAGCTGCTTAGACATGGAGCATCAAGCGACACACCGATTACAGTTGCTCAGAATGTTGGGAGAAAAAATGCTATCTGGCTGGCTTCTAGCATATCGACGCTTGTGAATGATTGTAGACATCACAACATTACAGGTCCAGCAATATTGATGTTGGGATTACACCCACACATTCAAAGGGCATCTCTTATCTTTAAGAAATCACAAAATTCTAAAGATGTTTTTTTGTACAAAGACTTGGCTATTAATGAAGTTTTACCAAAACTGGTAATTAAAAATGAAAAATCTGCAATAACAGATAAGAAGGTTTTGTAGAATGAGAAAAATTTTAACCGCAAATTATTTACTTAGTGGAAAAGTGATCTATCTGAATTCGGAAAAAAAATGGATTGAAAATTCAGCGAATGCTGCTGTATTTGATAATCAAGAAGATGCTGATAATGCTCTAGCATTTGCAGATACACAAATAAACAAACTACAAAGCGCATATTTAATTGATGTACTACTAACATCAAACGGCAAACCAAAACCTGAATCCAATCAAGAGCTGATCCGTGCAACCGGTCCCACAAACTACTTTCACGACAAGCAAATAAAAAAGAACTGATATAATATTAATGTACTCATATAACGATTTTGATAAAAATTTTGTGCGTCAGCGTGTGAATGAATTTAGAGGCCAAGTACAACGGAGAATTGACGGTGTTTTGACAGAAGAAGAATTCTTACCACTTCGTCTTCAAAATGGTCTATATATGCAAATCCATAGCTATATGTTAAGGGTTGCAATCCCATATGGCACTCTAAACAGTAAAAAGATGCGTCAACTGGCATTAATCTCTGAGAAATATGACAAAGGATATGGCCATTTCACAACTCGCCAAAATATTCAATATAATTGGATAAAACTTTCTGAAGTAGCTGATGTGTTGGCTGATTTAGCTGAAGTTGATATGCATGCTATCCAGACATCTGGTAATTGTATTCGTAATGTAACATCAGATCATTTTGCTGGCGCAGCTGTAGATGAAATTGAGGATCCGAGACCTGTAGCCGAATTATTACGCCAATGGTCAACTGGACATCCGGAATATGCATTTCTACCACGTAAGTTTAAAATTGCTGTCACTGGCTCACCACACGACAGAGCCGCCATTGCATTTCATGATATTGGCCTTTGCGCTGTGAGAAATGATGATGGAGAAATAGGATACAAGATTTATATTGGTGGTGGATTAGGTAGAATGCCGCGTATTGGTCGTGTGTTATCAGAATTCATACCAAAAACACAACTGTTGAACTATGTAGATTCCATTATACATGTCTATAATCGTTTTGGTCGACGTGACAATAAACACAGAGCTCGAATAAAAATTCTAATTGATGAACTTGGTCTTAATGAAGCAAGACGTCAGATTTATGAGCATTATAATTCCCTCAAAAATGAATCTCGACTACCTTCAACAGATATTATTAAATTTCTCATGGATGAATTTTCTCCACCTGATTTTTCTACTGCAAAAGAACATGATCTAGAAAAGGATTTTATACGTTCTTTATCACTAAAGAACTGGGCGGAAACAAATCTTACGTCTCATCGTGATCCAAATCATGTAATAGTGTCTGTTTCCTTGAAAAAACCAGGAGCTACTCCCGGTGATGCAACTGCTAAACAAATGAGAGTTTTGGCAGATTTAGCTCAACAATATGCTTATGACGAACTGTGTGTGAGTCATGAGCAAAATATTATCTTACCGCACGTACCTAAACAACATGTTGTAAAGATTTACAATAAGTTAGATGAATCGGATCTAGCAACATCAAATATTGGAATGGTGTCCGACATTATTTCTTGTCCCGGAATGGATTATTGCAAGCTTGCGACGGCAAGGTCAATTCCTATTGCAAAACAAATTGCTACTCGCTTTTGTGAGTTGAAAACTGAACGTGATATCGGTCCTTTGAAAATAAAAATATCAGGCTGCATAAATGCGTGTGGACATCATCACGTTGGCCATATAGGTATTTTAGGGCTAGATAGAAGGGGTGTTGAAAACTATCAAATTACACTTGGTGGCGATGGAACAGAAGACGCTCACATTGGTAAGCGTACTGGACCAGGTTTTTCCGCAGACAAGTTAATGGAGGCCATCGAAACAATTATTAACGTTTATTTAAATGATAGAAAAGACCGAAATGAAACATTTCTAAATTTTTATCGTCGTGTTGGTTTAAGTCCATTTAAGTTAGCTATTTATGGCTTGCCAGGCACTGCTTATTTTTAAATATTAAAATGACATCACATATTAAAAGATCTGTATTAAAAACCATCACTTGGAGAATTACCGCAAGTTTGGATACATTTGTCATAGCCTGGGTAATAACAGGCGACTGGAAATTGGGTGGATCTATCGCTGGTATTGAAGTTTTGACTAAAATGTTTTTTTATTATTTTCATGAAAGAATTTGGAATAAAATTAAATGGGGTAAAAAGAAATGGTGGTAACCTAAATGCCAAACTTCTATATGTTTTTCATTTTTTTTAAATATTAAAAGGTACGTTATGTCAGAATGGGTAATTATTACAAATAAAGGTTTTAGTAGCGATGAATGGATAGGCCGTTCCGTTATTGAACCGACAAACATTTTGTCAGATAATTTTGGAGAGGAACAATTAAAAAAATCTCATTTGAAGTTAGGAAATGATTTTCAAGTTGAAACACTAAAGTCGTTTCTTCCCTATCTTAATGCAATTTCAATAGAGTTTCCTTCTGAAAAAGATGGTCGAGGTTTTAGTCTTGCCAGACGACTACGACAGCTTGGTTATTTAGGAGTTTTACGAGCAACTGGCCATGTGATGGTTGATCAGTACCGACATGCTACACAGTCAGGTTTTAATCAAATTGCTATTTCATCTAAACTTGCTAAACGAATGCCAGAACCTTACTGGCAAGAACAGATAGATGGTTTCACGCCAAGCTATCAAGAAAAATTGCAATCAGGTAATAGCAACTCATCTTCATTGAAGAAGAATATTCTAATTAAAGAAGCAAAAAACATTCAAAATTCAAACCTAACTAACACTGGACTTGTTGGGGCAGTTGTTACAAAAGTTATACGTTGGACAGATTGGTTATTTTCCTTTCGTGTCGCACGACCCAAAAATTTTCGTTTTCAATCTGGAGAGTTTGTTATGATTGGTTTGCCTGGAAATAATGGCAAACCTTTATTGCGTGCTTATTCTATTACCAGTCCTAGTTGGGACGATGAGCTTGAGTTTTATTCTATTATAATTCCAAACGGGCCATTGACATCTCAATTGCAGCATATCAGCATGGGAGATACTCTTATTTTAAATCCTAAAGCAACGGGAACTTTATTGTTGGATTCACTGCTTCCAGGTAAAAGGTTGTTTATGTTTGCATCTGGCACAGGTATCGCACCTTTTATTTCGTTGATCAGAGATCCTGAAATCTATGAAAAATTTGAACAAATTATTCTCTCTCATACTTGTCGCGAGGTAAAAGATCTTAATTATGGAAAAAGCATTGTAGAAACTATTAGCAAAGATCCTTTGATTGGTGAATATGCTGACAGGGTGTTTTATTATCCAACGGTAA
>Ga0209019_1001661_pt1 | contig 10966 bp, 9 predicted proteins | sample METZYME_3_300m_FD_187549 | JGI IMG/M metagenome (GOLD analysis project Ga0209019, IMG submission 187549) | Marine microbial communities from oxygen minimum zone in mesopelagic equatorial Pacific - METZYME_3_300m (SPAdes) (version 2) | ecosystem: Environmental > Aquatic > Marine > Oceanic | place... | reverse complement strand
CTGTCAGCCGAGGAGTTCATATGCGGGCAGGGTGAGGAACTCGACGAACTCCGAGGCAAGGGTCACCTGCTCGAAGACCCGTCTGGCATCGTCGAACGGCAGGTCGGCGAATGCCTCGCTGCCGAGTTCATCGGCTATGACGCCCATCTGGGTGTCGATCACCTTGCGGACCAGGTCGGCGGTGACCGGGGTGTCGTCCTCCAGGAGGCTGCCGTGACGGATCCACTGCCAGACCTGCGACCTGCTGATCTCGGCCGTGGCGGCGTCCTCCATGAGGTTGTTGATGGCAGCCGCACCGCTGCCGGAGAGCCAGGAGGCCAGGTAGCGGAGGCCGACGTAGACGTTTGTGGTGAGGCCGTCGAGGGTGACAGAGCCGCCGGTGAGGTCGACTGAGAGGAGGTCGTCGCCGGACACCACGACGTCCGGGCGGAGGCGGTCGACCTGGTTGAGGCCCTGGCCAAGGATGGCGTTGAACTCGATCTCGGCGACGGTCACCAGGTCGGGGTGGGCCACCCAGGTGCCGTCACAGCCGTCGTTGGCCTCGCGCCGCTTGTCCTCCTTGACCTTCGTGAGTGCCCGGGCGGTGACCTCGGGATCGCGGCGGTTGGGGATGAAGGCCGCCATGCCGCCGATGGCGTGGGCGCCCCGCTTGTGGCAGGTGGCCACCATGAGCTCGGTGTAGGCACGCATGAACGGCACTGTCATGGTGACGTCGGCCCGGTCGGGGAGGACGAAGGCGGGATCAGAGTTGAACTTCTTGCCGACGCTGAAGATGTAGTCCCAACGACCGGCGTTGAGGCCCGTCGAGTGCTCGCGGAGCTCGTAGAGGATCTCGTCCATCTCGAAGGCGGCGGTGATGGTCTCGATGAGCACGGTGGCCTTGATCGAACCGCGGGGAATTCCGAGGGCGTCCTGGGCGTGGCAGAAGACGTCGTTCCAGAGGCGAGCCTCGTGGTGGTTCTCCAGCTTCGGGAGGTAGAAGTACGGGCCGGTGCCCCGGTCGAGGGCCTCCCTGGCGTTGTGGAAGAAGGCGAGGCCGAAGTCCACGAGGCTGGCTGCGGCCGGTCGGCCGTCGATCTGGAGGTGCCCCTCCGGGAGATGCCAGCCGCGGGTCCGGATGACCAGGGTGGCCGTCTCGTCGTTCAGGGTGTAGCTCTTGCCGCCGCGACGAAGGCTGAGGTCACGCCGGATGGCGTCCCGCACATTGACCTGGCCCTCCAGCATGTTGTTCCAGGTGGGAGAGCTGGAGTCCTCAAAGTCGGCCATGAAAACGCGGGCTCCCGAGTTCAGCGCGTTGATCATCATCTTGCGTTCCGGAGGACCGGTGATCTCGACCCTGCGGTCCAGCAGGTCCTTGGGCGGCGGAGCGACCGTCCACGTGCCCGAGCGGATCTCGGCGGTCTCGGGCAGGAAGTCCGGGCGAAGGCCGCCGTCGAACTTCTCCTGCCGAATGCGTCGGTTCCTGAGCAGGTCGATGCGCCGGTCGCGGAAGGTGCGGACCAGGTCGGCCACGAAGGCCGTGGCTTCCGGGGTGAAGATCTCGTCGCGCCTCGGATGTTCGCTGATCTGGATGCCGTCCAAGCCGAACATGTGCGCTCCTGTGGCTCTCCTGGTACGTCTCGCAGGTTGAGTATTGACGAATTTCCGGATCCCGAACTTGACCGGCGGGCCGGAAAGTTCCCCTAGGCTGCCCGAAACCGCGAAGAATCGACAGAGTTCGGTTAATTCTCTTCTCGAACCGTGTGGTTCGTGGCGGTGGATACGTCGACGGGTACGACTGGAGGATAAACGGCGATGGTTTTTCCGGCCTCGGGGGAGGCATTCGATCCGATCGTTCTGGGCCACCGACTGCGACACATGCGACGTTCTGCCGGGCTGACGCTGGCCGGCCTGGGCGAGCGGATCGGCCGGCCGGCGTCCTACCTCTCCCAGGTCGAGAACGGACGAATCGAACCCAAGCTGGGCGTGCTGGGCGACCTGGCGGCGGCCCTCGGCTGCGGTACCGTCGACCTCCTGGACCCCACGCCGCCGAGCCGACGAGCCGAGCTGGAGATCCAGTTGGCGCGGGCCCAGGCGGGACCGTGGCGTAGCACCCTGGAGCTGCCGGAGCTTCGTGCCGGTGCCCGACTCGACGACGACGTGTTGGAGGCGCTCGTCGGCCTCTACCGGGCGCTCCCCGACGTGGAGGTGAGCCGTTCCGGCCTGGCGAGCCTCGAGGCCGGCGATCGTGCCCGGATTGCCAACATCGCCCTGCGCACCGAGATGCGCAGCCGGGACAACTACTTCGCCGAGATCGAGGCCGAGGCGTCCGCCGGCCTGAAGGCGGCCGGCTACACCGGCGAGGGGCCACCCACCGAGAGGCACATGGCCGACCTGGCCGCCCACTACGGGTTCACGGTCGAGCGGGTGAAGGGCATGCCGCGGACGGCCCGGTCCGTGACCGACACCCGCCGGCGGGTGATCTACATCGCCCAGCGGGACGACCTCACCGTGCGTGCGGCCCGATCGGTGATCCTCCAGACGCTCGGGCACTTCGCCCTCGAGCACGCAGAGACCACCGACTTCGAGGGGTACCTACGCCAGAGGATCGAATCCAACTACTTCGCGGCCGCCGTGCTGGTGCCCGAGGCCGCTGCGGTGGACTTCCTGGTCGCCGCCAGGGACGACCGGGACCTCTCCATCGAGGACCTCAAGGAGCGGTACTACGTCTCCTACGAGATGGCCACCCACCGGTTCACGAACCTGGCCACCGTCCGACTGGGCGTCCCGGTGCACTTCATCCGGACAGATCCCGAGGGCACGATCACCAAGGCGTACGAGAACGACGGCATCGAGTTCCCTGCCGACGCCGACGGCGGCCTGGAGGGTGCGCGCCTGGGTCGACACTGGGGAGCGCGCCAGGCCTGGGACGGATCCGATCTCCTCCACTACCAGCTCACCACCACCGACCGGGGGGAGTTCTGGTGTGTGACCTACATCGAGAACGCAACCGAGCGCACCCCCTATGCCGTGACGCTGGGGTGCAGGGCGGCCGACGCCGGCCTGTTCAGGGGAGGCGGGACCCTCCGCCGGGTCAGCGGCCGAAGCGGGGACGATCGGGTCGAGCCGGAGGTCCTGCGTCGCTGGGACGGCGTGGCCTGGCCCTCGGCGTCAGAGAGGAGCTTCATCCTGACGGCGCTGCCATCGGCCAGTCGGGAGTTCACGCCCTTCCCGGGCATCGACCTGCTCGACGTATACCGGTTCCTCGACCGCCAGGCCTGACCGGCACTCGGCGCCGGGCGCCTCAGCCCTTGGTGAACGGCTCACCTGCTTCGACCCGTCGGCGGATCTCGGCCACGAAGCTGTCGAGGTCGATGGTCCGGACGACCGCCGGGTCCCTGACCACGCCGGTGTGGGTGACGAACCGCTCGCCGTCCCAGCGGTGGAGCTGGAAGGCGGGGGGTTCGTCGACGGCAGCTCCCCGGTCCGGATGGAGGTCCAGCCGTAGTTGGTTGCCGGTGGACGGACAGGTCGAGACCAGCGTGGAACCGATCGAGGTGTGGATGGGCCGGTGGAGGTGACCGGTCACCAGCAGGCGCACTTGGGCGTGGCGTTGTATCACCGCCCGCAACCGGTCGGCATCCAGGAGCCCTGCGTCGTCCATGAACCGCAACCCGGTCTCGAAGGGTGGAAAGTGTGTGAACACCAGGGTGGGCCGGTGCGGAGCAGCAGCCAGGGCGCCCTCTAACCAGCGTTCCCGTTCCAGGTCGAAGCGTCCGTCGTGCCGGCCGGGAATCGTGGTGTCCAGGCCGACGAGGCGGACGGGGTGGGCGTCCACCACGTAGCTGCAGTGGTCCTTGTCGACGTCGTCCGGCATCAGGCCGGCAAAGGCCTCCCGGAATCGGGGGCACTCGTCGTGGTTTCCCGGGATGGGGAGGAGCCGGTCGGCGATCGGGGCGAGGACCTCGACCAGGGTGGAGTACTGGGTCGCAGTGCCGTCGTCGGTCAGGTCACCGGTTGCCAGCACGACGTCCGGCGCCGGATCCAGGGCCATCAGGTGTTCCACCACCCGTCGAAGGGTCTCGGTGGTGTCGACCAGCCGGGCGAGATGACCTCCGTGGTCGCGGATGTGGCAGTCCGAGATTTGCGCGATCAGCACGTCCAGACTCTAGGGGACCGACTCTGAGCAGGGATCCTTGACGGAGCGGGTGAAGGGAATCGAACCCTCATCATCAGCTTGGAAGGCTGAGGTTCTAGCCGTTGAACTACACCCGCGAGCCCGGCGTAACGGACGCCATGAACCTACCGTCGGACTGTCGGGGACGGCTCGACACACGGTGGCTACGCTGCCGCTCATGACAATCACAGTGCCGGAGGGCGCACACCTCATCGGCGGCGACTGGAGCACCGACGCCCCGGGTGGCAGGGCTGTCAGCGAGAACCCGGCCCGTCCGGACGAACCGGTCGGGGAGTACCCGCTGGGCGATGCCGGGACGGCGTCCGATGCGGTCGGCGCGGCGGTCGACGCCCAGGCGTCGTGGCGCGCAATCGGCTTCGGCGGTCGGGCCCGGACCATGGAGCGGGTTGCCCTCCTGTTCGACGAAAGGGCCGACGACCTGGCCCTGCTGTGCACCATGGAGGAGGGTAAGACCCTCGCCGAGTCGCGCGGCGAGGCGGTGCTGGCGGCCGAGACCTTCCGCTACCAGGCCGGGCTGGCCAAGACCTCCACCGAGCGGATCTTCCCGACGAACAACCCGGGCGAGACCATCCGGACCGTCCGGGCCCCGCTCGGGGTGGTCGGGGTCGTGACCCCGTGGAACTTTCCGATCCTCATCCCGGTCTGGAAGATCGCCCCGGCCCTGGCTGCCGGAAACACCGTGGTGTGGAAGCCGGCCAGCAACACGCCGCTGTTGTCGGTGGCCATCGCTCGCCTACTGGCCGACGCCGGCATCCCGGCCGGCGTGCTGAACCTGGTCCTCGGCCCCGGTTCGATGGGCGGAGCCGTTGTGGCCGACGAGCGGGTCGACGGGATCACGTTCACCGGTTCGGTGGGCGTGGGCCATCGCATCCGCGACGTGGTCACGGCCCGCAACGGCCGCGTACAGCTCGAGCTGGGCGGCCACAACCCCTGCATCGTCTTCGGTGATGCGGACCTGGACATGGCGGTGGCCGCGGTGGTCGGCGGGGCCATGGGTGCCACCGGCCAGAAGTGCACGGCCACCCGTCGGATTATCGCCGTGGGCGACGTCCACGACGAGCTTGTCGACCGCCTGGTGGCCGGGGTCCGTGATCTGGTAGTGGGTGACGGCCAGGACACCGGGGTAGGCATCGGCCCGCTGGTGTCCTCCGGCGCTCGGGCCGAGGTGGCTGAGGCCGTGGAGCAGGCCAAGGCCGAGGGGGCCGAGACGGTGGCCGTCAATGCCGGCACGCCCGACGGTCCCTGCTACTACCCGCCGACCCTGTTCGTGGGCGGTACCGACCTCACCATCACCCGCGAGGAGGTCTTCGGCCCGGTCAGCACGGTACTGCGGGTCGAATCCGAGGACGAGGCCTTCGCTCTGGCCAACGACACCGAGTTCGGCCTGTCGGCCTCGGTCTTCACCAACGACATGTGGAAGATCGACCGGGCCGTCCATGAACTGCAGGCCGGCCTGATCAAGGTCAACGGCCCTACCACGGGATCGGAGATCCACGCTCCGTTCGGCGGCGAGAAGAACTCGTCGGGCCACGCGGCCCGCGAGCAAGGCGACACTGCCCAGGAGTTCTTCACCCGCACCCGGACCGCCTACATCAAGCCCGGTGTCCCCCGCTGAGCGGGCACCGTGGTCGATATCCGCGTGTCGCACGAGGCGTCCACTGACACCATCAGGATGTCCACCGAAGAGGTCATTCCCCAGTTCGCCGATGCCGCCGAGGAGGCCGCCTGATGCCGCTCGAGATCCGGAAGTTGGTCACCCACACCGAGGAGATCCACATCGAGGGTGGCAGGACCGCCGAGCCGCCGCTGCTCTTGCACGGCGTGGTGGCCGTGATCGCCAATCCATGGACCGGTCAGGGCTTCGTGGAGGACCTGCGACCCACCATTCTCGACGTCGCTCCGAGTCTGGCCGACGTGATGGTGCCCCGTCTGGTCGAGATGGCCGGCGGTGGCGATGCCGTGGAGGCCTACGGCAAGGCGGCGATGGTCGGGACGTCGGGAGAGGTCGAGCACGGTTCGGCGCTGATCCACACACTGCGCTTCGGTAACGTGTTCCGCGACGCCGTGGGCGGCACCTCCTACCTGTCGTTCACCAACACACGTGGTGGTCCCGGCTCGGCGCTGTCCATCCCGATGATGCACAAGGTCGACCCCGGCTGGCGTTCCCACTACCTGACGCTCGAGGTCGCCGTCGCCGACGCGCCGGGTCCCGACGAGGTCGTCGTTGCCATCGGGGCCTCGGTGGGCGGCCGACCCCACCACCGCATTGGCAACCGCTACTCCGACATGGAGGAGATGGGGCTGACCGAGGAGTGAGCGCCGAGTCCTTCGTCCGCGTCGACGGCGTCGAGACCGGCGCTCGTCCGCCGCTCGTCCTGATCCACGGAGTGGGCCTCGACCACGCCATGTGGGACCCGGTGGTAGAGGCACTGGCCACCGACCGTCGGGTCGTCAGGTACGACCTTCTGGGACACGGACGTTCGCCCGACCCGGCCGGGAGTCGGTCGATGGACGACTTCGTGCAGCAGTGCCTGGCCGTCATGGACGATCACGTGGACCGGATCCCCGATCTGGCCGGGCTATCCCTGGGCGGCCTGATCGCCCTAGGGCTGGCTGCCCGCCATCCCGGCCGCCTAGGTCGCCTGGCCCTCCTGAACACGGTCTTCGACCGGACGCCCGACCAGGTCCGGGTCGCCAAGGCCCGCCTGGCGCGGACCGAGGCCGAGGGGATGGCGCTGGTGGCCGACCTGGCCATCGAGAGGTGGTTCGCCTCCGACTGGCAGGTCGCTCACCCCGAGCGGGTCGGAGCGGTGCGCCGCTGCATGCTCGCCAACGACGTGGCCGCCTACCTGAAGGCCTACCGGGTCTTCGTGGACGGCGACCCGACTATGCCGGCCGCGGCCAACGTCACCGCCCGGGCGCTCGTGATGACCGGTGAGCTGGATCCCGGCTCCACGCCGGCCATGAGCGAAGCACTGGCCTCCGCAGTGGCCGACGGCGTCGCGCGGATCCTGCCCGGCCTCCGCCACCTGCCCCCTCTCGAGGCGCCCGAAGCCTTCGTGGCCGCCCTCCTCGACTTCCTCGACCACCGTGACCAGGAGACCCCGTGAACGACTACCAGCTCTACATCGACGGAGATTTCTGCGAGGCCTCCGACGGAGGTCGATTCGACTCCACGAACCCCGCAACCGGCGAGGTCTGGGCCTCAGCGCCGGCGGCCACGGAGGCTGACGTCGACCGGGCGGTCCGGGCGGCGCACAGGGCCATGACCTCCGGTGAGTGGGCGTCGATGACGGCCACGGCACGGGGACGCCTGCTGTACCGGTTGGCCGACCTGGTGGCCGAGAACTCCCACAGGCTCGGCGAGGTGGAGACCACCGACAGCGGCAAGCTGGCGGCCGAGACACGGGCCCAGTCGGCCTACGTGGCCGACTACTACCGCTACTACGCGGGGTTGGCCGACAAGATCCAGGGCGACACCCTGCCCATCGACAAGCCGGACTTGCACGTATTCACGACACGGGATCCGATCGGCGTTGTGGCGGCGATCGTGCCCTGGAACGCGGAGTTGTTCCTGACCGCCACCAAGGTCGGACCTGCCCTGGCCGCCGGCAACGCCGTCGTCATCAAGGCCTCGGAGATCGCCCCGGCGCCCCTGCTGGAGTTCGCCCGGGTGCTCGACGAGGTGGGCTTCCCCCCGGGTGTCGTCAACCTGCTCAGCGGGTTCGGCGAACCCTGCGGCAGGGCGCTGACCAGCCACCCAATGGTCGGCAAGGTGGCATTCACCGGTGGCGTGGATACGGCCCGCCACATCGTGGCCAACACCGCCGCCAACCTGGCACCGGTCTCGCTCGAGCTGGGTGGCAAGTCACCGATCCTGGTCTTCGACGATGCCGACCTGGATGGTGCCGTGAACGGGGCCGTGGCCGGGAACTTCGGCGCATCCGGCCAGAGCTGCGTAGCTGGCAGCAGGGTCTTCGTGCAGTCGGGGATCCACGACGAGTTCATCGCCGAACTAGTCCGGAGGGCCGAGGCCATCCGGATCGGCGATCCGCTGGACGACGATTCCCAGATGGGCCCCCTGGCCACCCGTGCACAGCGGGACCGCATCGAGGCCGTCGTCGCCGAATCCACCGGACAGGGGGCCATCCTCCACACCGGAGGAGCCCGGCCCGAGGGCCTCGACGCCGGCTGGTACTACCTACCAACCGTGCTGGGATGCCCCGACCAAGACATCCGGAGTACGCGGGTGGAGCTCTTCGGGCCGGTCATGTCGGTGCTCTCCTTCGACACGGAGGCCGACGCCGTTGCCATGGCCAACGACACGGAGTTCGGCCTGGCGGCCGGGATCTTCACCGCCGATGTGTCCCGGGTCCATCGGGTGGCCGGAGCCATCAGGACGGGGATCGTCTGGGTCAACACGTACAGGGCCATCTCGCCCATCGCCCCGTTCGGCGGATTCGGGAACTCGGGATCGGGACGCGAGGCCGGTGTCGACGCCATCAGGGAGTTCACGAGGACCAAGACCGTCTGGATCAACACCTCGGCGGAGCCGATGTCCAACCCGTTCACGATCCGTTGACCGGCGGGAGCCGAACCGCGGGGACATAGCCTCCCCGGCGTGGGAATGCACGAGTTCGACGAGTCGACCGACGACCTGGCTTGGGCCATCTTCCGCTATGCCCTTGACCGGGTGAGGACGGACCTGCCCCTGGACGGTCCCCGATCCCACCAGGAACTCTGGGAGGCGGTCGGCCAGACCATCACCGGGGAGGGCCTAGGGGGAGAGTTGGTGCTCGCAGCCTTCGCCGACCACCTCGCGCCGGCCTGCCTGTCGACCGACCATCCTCGGTTCCTGTCCTTCGTTCCGGGCGCTCCCACGAATGCCTCGGTTCTGTTCGACCTGGTGGTCGGGGCGTCTTCGATGTGCGCCACCTCCTGGTTGGAGGCGGCAGGCACGGTGTACGCCGAGAACCAGGTCCTCCGCTGGGTCGCCGACCTTGTGGGTCTCCCGGAGGGCGCCGGAGGCTGCTTCGCCTCCGGTGGCACCATGGGAAACCTGTCGGCGCTCGTAGCGGGTCGTGACCAGGCGATGCGTCGTCGCGAGGCGGACGGTTCGGGTCGACCGACCAGGTGGTCGGTCGTGGCCTCGGATGGCGCCCACTCCTCGATCGGCTCGGCGGCGAGGGTCATGGACGTGGACGTCCTGCTGGCTACCACCGGCGACGACCGTCGCCTCCGGGGGGACGCGGTGCGCGCTGCCATCGCGGCACGGCCGGAGGGCACCGAGGTCTTTGCCGTGGTCGCCACGGCCGGCACCACCAACCTGGGCGTGGTCGATGCGCTCGACGAGGTGGCCGAGGCTGCAGCGGAGCATGGGGTCTGGTTCCACGTGGACGGGGCCTATGGGGGTGCGGCGCTGGCCGCCGAGTCGGCCCGCCCCCATTTCGCTGGGATCGACCGATGCGACTCTGTGGTGATCGACCCCCACAAGTGGCTCTTCGCCCCCTTTGACTGCTGCGCACTGCTCTACCGCCAGCCCGAGGTGGCCCGGCTGGCCCACACACAGCACGCCAGCTACCTGGAGCCGATCAACTCGGGCTCGGAGTGGAATCCCAGCGACTACGGACACCTCCTGTCCCGTCGGGCCCGCGGCCTGCCGTTCTGGTTCTCGCTGGCCGTCCACGGCACGCGGGCCTACGCAGAGTCCGTGGAGGTGACCCTCGAGGTGGCACGGGCCGGAGCGGCGATGGTCGATGCCGCCCCCCACCTGGAGCTCGTCATGCCCCCCACGCTCTCCGTGCTCGCATTCAGGAGGATCGGATGGGACCAGGCCGACTACGACGCCTGGTCATCCCAACTGATAGACGAGGGAGTCGGGTTGGTCCTCCCCACACAGGTCGACGGGAACCCTGCACTGCGGTTTTGCATCGTGAACCCGAGGACCACAGTCGACGACCTCGGGATGATCCTGGACCGTCTGGCCTGACCGACCCAGGGCCATTTCGCCGGGTGGCCGTCAGGGGGCCGCCGGTACACTCCGGAGACTGTGGAGACCACCCTTGAACGACTGGACGGCGACCTGGTCAGGCTGACTGTCGCCATCGCTGAGACCGAGTTCGACGTCGCCGTGGAGGCGGCCTTCCGGCGAATCGCCAAGGAGGTCCGCCTCCCCGGATTCCGACCCGGAAAGGCGCCCCGCAAGCTCTTGGAGGCCCGCATTGGCGTGGCCGCCGGACGCCAGGAGGCGATCCAGCAGGCGCTTCCCGACTACTACGGTCGTGCGCTGGTCGACCACGACGTGGACGCCATCGACTCGCCTGAGATCGAGATCACCGGTGGGCACGAGGAGGGCGACCTCACCTTCGATGCTGTGGTACCTGTCCGGCCGCGGGCGACCATCGCCGGGCACGGCTCGTTGCGTATCGAGATCCCGTCGCCGGAGGCCGCTGACGCCGACGTGGAGCAGCAGTTGGAGGCGCTGCGCAGGCAGCACTCGACGCTAGAGGCGGTGGACCGACCGGCCGAGGACGGCGACCAGGTCACCATTGACATCGACGGCACCTTCGAGGGTGAGGCCGTCGAGGGCCTGACCACCACCGACTACCTCTACGAGGTTGGCGGAGGCGCCGTGGTTCCCGAGATCGATGAGAACCTGCGGGGGGCATCGGCCGGGGACGTCCTGGAGTTTGATGCCGACCACCCTGAGGAGGAGGGCACCCTCTCCTTCCGGATCGAGGTCTACGAGGTGCAGGCCCGGGTGCTTCCTGAGTCCGATGACGCGTTCGC
>Ga0209019_1001660_pt1 | contig 10972 bp, 11 predicted proteins | sample METZYME_3_300m_FD_187549 | JGI IMG/M metagenome (GOLD analysis project Ga0209019, IMG submission 187549) | Marine microbial communities from oxygen minimum zone in mesopelagic equatorial Pacific - METZYME_3_300m (SPAdes) (version 2) | ecosystem: Environmental > Aquatic > Marine > Oceanic... | reverse complement strand
TCCATTACTACACCATAACCTGAGGTTTGAAGCCCCTTGATTGCGTTTTGTTCAACCAACAGAACTGCTATCCCGCTTGATGCAATTTGTTTAATATGACTGAAGGTTTGTTCAACCAGTGATGGTGCCAGACCAAGTGAAGGTTCATCAATCAGAATTATTTTTGGTTTAATTGTAAAAGCACGTGCGTAGACAAGCTGCTGCTGCTGTCCTCCAGACATTGTACCGGCAATTTGTTTTAAACGTTGGCCCAGTACAGGGAACATCCCAATTGCGGCTTTAATCCGGGATGCGGCAAGTGCCTTATCTTTAATTGAATACGCACACATGCGCAAATTCTCTTCAACAGTCAGATTAGGAAAAATTGCTCTTTCCTGTGGAAGGAAACATATCCCAAGCCTCATTATCTGGTAAGCTTCTTTTCCGGATAAATTTTCTCCCTCAAAAAAAATATCGCCAGACCGGGGCTTAAGGATGCCTGCAACAGCTTTTAATAAGGTTGATTTCCCTGCTCCGTTTGGACCAATAATGCATTTCACTTCACTCTCGTTAAGTGACAAACTGAAATCATGAACAATGTCCGGCCCATATCCATAACCGGCAGTTACATTTCTGATACTAAGTAAACTGGTCATTTAAGCATTAGTTCCCAAATATGCATCAAGTACTTCAGCATTTTTCTGAATCTCCTTTGGTTGTCCCTGGGCGATGATCATGCCGGCTGACATCACTATAACTTCATCACTAATCTCCATAACCAAATCCATATTATGCTCAATCAGAAATATAGTTTTACCCTGATTTTTCAGTGTAACCAGCTTTTCAATAATATCTTCCAGCAGCCTTAAATTTACACCAGCAGCGGGTTCATCTAGCAGTATTAATTCCGGATCTGCCATTAACACAGTACCGAGGTCCAGTAGTTTTTTTTGTCCAAATGACAATGATCCCATATCCAAGTCAGCCAGGGCTGAAATGCCTAAAAATTCCATAATCTCGCCTGCTTTAATCCTGTTTTCCATGGTTATCGCAGGTAGCAGCAAGTGACTCCCAATTCCACCTGCTGTATGCAACACAAGATTTTCTGTAACAGATAAATGATCAAGAGTTCTTGTAATTTGAAATGACCTGCCAATTCCCAGTCTTGCGATCTTATGTGTTGGCATTAAATCAAGTCTGCGATCCTTGTAAATAATTTCTCCGGAATCAATGGGGTAGATACGTGAAATGCAGTTAAAAAGTGTCGTCTTACCTGCCCCATTTGGACCGATCAGTGCGGATATAGTGCCTTTTTTAATCTCAAAACTACAACCATCAACTGCAACAATTCCTGCAAATGATTTAGTTGCATTATTTATTTTCAGCATTTACTGATCTTAAGATTTTATAATTATTCTTTTAGAAATAAGAGTGCAGAAGAATTGAAGAGGGACCGGTTCAGTTAATGTTTTCAAAGCCGGTTTTTCCGAGATGTTCATCAAGATTCAGCAACCTATTGAACCGCTGCTGACCCATGGTAAATCCAACAAAATAACCAAGTTCAATTATTTGCTCTTCACTAAAATGCTTGTAAAGACGATTCCAGAAATCGTCATCTGTTTCAAGATCCCAGGTAATAGCCTGTGAAAGTGAAAGCGCTGCCTTGGTGAGTTCATCATAATTTTCAGATTTTTCAAAATCAAGCAGATCCCTATAATCATCCTCAACAAGTCCATCATCAGCAGATTTTGAACTTCTCTGGTTGCCGCAATATTTGCATTGAACCGACTTGGATACATAAACGCGGCAAAGTTCCTTGAGATTATGATCAACCTTTCCTTCAATAAAAACATCGTTCCATGTGTTTTGAAAAGACCAGAAAACATTAGGAACTCTAGCCCTTATTGCCTGACTTTCCGCTCGCGGAGTGCCTTTGATAACTGATTCAGATATTGCTTCGAGTATTTTTTGATCATTTACTTTCTCAGGACTTATATACTGAATTCTTAACTTTGACATGGATTGCAAATTCAATTATTCATGCACAGTATTTAGAATCAAACAAAATCCCACAAAAAAAGGGCAGCCGTTAAAAAAAACAACTGCCCTTATCAATTAACCTCTCAGTTAATAGACTACCAAGCAGGCTTGGGGCTAACAATAGGAGATGCCTGAAATTCATTAGTTGGATAAATGAATTTCAGTTCTCTACCTTGCCATTGTACTATCAGAGCCTGTTTATTTATCGGCAAGCCGGTTGCATCCCAGTAGTAATCTCCAAGAATCGTTTTGACTGGATTCCTTGAGCTCCTTGCATGCAGCCAGGCCATTATTTTGTCATTATCAACTGAGCTGGTGGCATTCACAGCCTGATCAATTCCCTGGCAAAGAGCAAAAGTAATTGCTACATCTTCGTCAGGAAGCTTGCCATTCATGGCTTTGTATTTTGCAACAAAATCAGAGTTGTTCATCCTCTTTCCGGCAAGCGTACCATTAAAGGGGGCTTTATCATGCCACGCAGAGTAAATCATAATTCCTTCTGTAGCATCTCCAAGTCCCTCAAGAAACTCAGACTGGGTTCCTTGTGTCAGCATAAGATGTTTAGGATTATGACGTACAGTTTTGAGCGCTCGAGTAAGCTGAACCGCTTCCTCAGGTGATGCCATCATGCCGATCACCATTTCTGCACCGGAATTCTTGATTGAGTTTGCCAATGTAAGCCAGTCAGAAAATCCTTCTTCAGGCCACTGCTCGTGATAAACCAGTTTCATTCCTGCCTGAGCAATGTAGCCCGGGGCCATATCTTCAACAAGCTTACCACTACCTGGTAATTTAACTTTGTTGCCCAGCAGACCGTTAGCAATTGAATTTGCGAAAAAATCGTCAGCATGTACAAGAGCCACTGATGTTGGCTGATCTCCAGCAGACGCACGGTCTTGAACCACTCCAAGAAGCTGTTTTCCGTAATATTCAGCAGGATTTGACTGGAAATAAAACAGGTTCTTAAATCCACGCCTGTAAATTCTCAACGCTCCACCTGATGGAATTGGAAGGGTATAATTATATTTAGCAAGGATTGTGGAAGTTGGAAAAGTCAGTTTACTGGAAAATGTACCAAATACTAAGTCAACCTTGTCAACATTTATGAAACGCTCATATTGTGAAATCGCAGTTTCCGTGTCCGAACGATTATCAATTCCTAGCAGGACTACTTTCTTTCCAAGCCATCCTCCGTTTTGATTTATCATATCCACACACATCTTATAGCCTTCAAGGTGCTTTGAACCTGGGACTGCGAACATCCCGGTCAATGGCATCGAGGCCCCAATCTTAATTGTATTTGCAGCATAAAGACTGAATGAAAAAAACAGAGTTAATGCTGTCAGCAATAATTTTTTTATCTTCATTCTCTCTCCTTATTTAACAAAATTGTTAAAACTGACTTGACGTAAACTTATAATGTCATTTGTCAGAGACACATTATCTAAGGCTAATATTCTTTTCAAAATTAGAACATGAAACTAAAACTCATCTCCCTTGAACAATATAAGCCTTGCTGTTGCCGCAACAAAACCCATTAAACCTGAAAAGAACATTAGCTAATTTAATGCGGATGCAGGTTTATGAATTTAAGTTAAACGGTTCCCAGTTTAAAAAGGGCGATGTTATCACTCAACTCAAACGATGTCAAACATATTGTTAAAATTTCAATATAAGTAAGTGATATGAAAAAAAAGACTGTATCTAAAGATGAATAATTTAGACAGGATTGAAAAAAATTATGCTTCTGCAGCAGCTTCAAGTACCATTTCCGGTGTAAAAGGAATTCTGCGCAGCCTTAAGCCAACCGCGTCAAATACGGCGTTGCTGATAGCAGCAGCAGTCGGTCCCTGTGTAGCCTCTCCTGCACCCAAAACCGGTCTGTCCTTTCTGTCAATCAGTATTGTCTCGATTTCAGGCACTTCCGCAAAAGTCATGATCGGATAACTTTCCCAATCCTGACTGGTAATCCCTTTTTCATCAAATTTTACCTGCTCTTTAAGTGTCCAGCTGGCTGACTGAAGCAATCCTCCTTCGAGCTGGCTGCGAAGTCCATCAGGATCAATAACCTGCCCAGCATCTGCCGCGATCACTGCCCGAAGAAGTTTGATGGAACCATAGTCATCCACCAGAAGATCTACTGCTACTGCAGCATAACATTTAGCATTCTTATAACGTGCTAAGGCAAATCCCCTTCCATGTCCTCCACCCTTGCTGATAATTCTTGAATTTGCTTTTTCCACTGCAGCCTCAAGCACAGCTTTTGCCCGATAATCACTCAGGTTATCCATTCTAAATTCAAGTGGATTCCTGCTGCACGAATGTGCCAGCTCATCCATAAAAGACTCAATGGCGAAAACATTTGCGTATGCCCCAAGAGAACGCAAGGTAGATACCCTGAGGGGAAGATTGTCCACCAAATGCTTTACTATACGACGATCATTAAAATCATAAATTGGGTCGGCGTTGCGATGAATACCTGTGTGATATCCTGTAAGGGGCTTAACCTGAGGAGCCTGTTTGGGCACCTTCATATGTAATGAGGCCAGAAGACGGGATTTTTTGCCATGTGATGATGGTCTCTTCAGGTGGGTATCACTGTATGTCTCGTGGTTCCAGTATAAGATTTTTCCTGATTTGTCCATGTTTGCCTGAAGTTCAATCTGCATGGCAGAACCGTAGGGTTCCCAGGAATGCTCATCAACTCGTTCCCATTTCAAAAGTACCGGCTTCCCTGGAAATGCTCTTGCTGCCAAAACTGCATCCAAAGCCGCGTCATCTGCCCCGTTATGTCCATAACAACCTGCTGCAGGCACATGCACCACATGAATCCTGTTTCCGTCAATTTCCAGAACATCAGCAAGCGCAAGACGCAGGGGGTATACACCCTGGGAGTGTGTCCAAACCTTGATCTCCTGATTCTCGTACAAGGCCATTGCGGCAGACGGGCCCACGGAACCGTGCATGTGGTATGGACGTTGATAAGTTGCAGTAATAGTTTTGGAAGAATTTTGAGGGGGTTTTATAGAAGGGACAGCCGAAAGTTCCGCAACTCCTTTGATGACTGGTAGGCTTTGACGATTGTTTTTTTTGAGCTGAATGAAAATGTTTTCGGTATTAATTCCCCTGCTTTCATCCCATATCGCAAGTCCTGAAAGTCTTTTAGAAGCCTGGACTGCCTGTTCCTCCCGTTCGCAAACTACAGCCAAGAAACTTCCATCTTTCACTACCCCAACAACTCCAGGCATTTCCCGGACATCTTTTTCATTCAGTTCCTGAAGTCGTGCATGATAGCCTGGAGGGCGAACGACCCTCGCATGGAGCATCCCTGGTAATTCAAGGTCATGAACAAACGTAGTTGCACCTGTGACCAAATCCTCATATCCAATGCCTGGCACCTTGTTTCCTATCAAATGATATTGATCATGCCTTTTTGGCACTACATCTTCTGAAATCTTAATATTAAAGTGCTTTCCACCGATCAGTTCCATATATGTAACTGATTGATTGGGTAAGGAACTGCTGATTTCTCCGTCATCGACGTTAAGATTCTCTACCGGGACACCCAACTGATGAGAGGCCTTCTCCAGCAGAACCTGGCGCACTTTGGCCGCGACCTGACGAAGTGCCATTCCACTGCTTTCCATGGAATTACTTCCAGCAGTATATCCCTCATTTGGTGAGCCTGAAGTACCAGCCGTTATGACACTTATCCGTCCGGGATCAACATCAAGTTCTTCTGCCACAATTACAGTGAATGCTGTAATCAGTTTTTGACCTAACTCAACCTTGCCTGTGCTGACTGTGATTTTTCCGTCACTGTGGAACTGCAGCCAGGAATCAATGTCTGGATTATTTTCTAAACTTGGTGATAGTTTCATTTTCTCATTTCACTGGCAACCTTCATCACCGCCTTAAGAATTTGAGGATGAGTACCGCAACGGCAAAGATTGTCTGCAAGGGCTTCACATACCATTTCTTTATCCGGGTAAGGAGTGGTATCAAGCAGAGCTTTTGCCGCCATTATTATACCTGGTATACAGTAGCCGCACTGAGCTGCTTTTTCTTTGACAAAAGACTCTTGAATCGGATGCAGTTTATCAGCAGTACCAATGCCTTCTATAGTAGTGATTGAACAATTTGCAAAAGAAGATACAGGACTATTGCATGAAAATACTGCCTTCCCGTCTACAATCACTTTGCATGCTCCACACTGCTCAAGCCCGCATCCTAGCTTTGTACCTTTTAGACCAAGATCGTTCCTGAGTATGTATATCAAGGGTGTACTCTCATCAACATCAAGTTGATGATCGCAGCCGTTGACATTGATTCTGAAATTAGCCACAAAATTTTTTGGAAAAATTATTTGCTTTTCAAGAAGTCTATTTTATTCCATTGAGTATCCACAGATTTTATATATAAACTGCGGTTTTAACAAATTTCATTCAACAGGCAAGGCTACTGGAGCTTCCGGGTGCAGAAGTCCGCTGTTTTTCAAATCAAGCCAGAATTCTGCAGGTATGTGATGTCTGATCATTTGAATGTTTTCCCAAACCTCTTCTTTTTCAAGCACTCCCGGAATCACAGACGCAACAAGCGGATGAAACAGGGGAAACTGAAGTGATGCTGCTTTAAGCGGTACATCATACTCTTTGCAGATAGATTCAATAGATTTAACTTTCTTCAGTATTTCATGGTTGGGAGGTGCATAACCATAGGTACTTTCATACTTTGAACCCGCTGCAAGAATGCCGGACGAGTATGGTGACCCAATGATGATTCCTATTTCACGCTTTTTACATGCCGGAAAAATATCTTCCAACGGACTCTGGTCAAGCAAAGTGTAAGGCATTGCAACCAGGAAAAAATCCAGATCAAAGAGTTCCATGAAAACCGGCATCATCTGCATATCATTTATTCCTGCTCCAAAACCCTTAATAAGTCCGGAAGCCTTCATTTTATTAAGCCATTCAATACCAGATTCAAGCTCTTTAAGTTTTTGCTGAACTTTTTTTCCATGATAACCGTGATCAAGGTCATGAATAACCAGCAGGTCAATCTGATTTAAACCTAATCTTAAAGTGCTGTCAATATAGGATCGCTCAAGCCCTTCAGAGGAATAATCAAAACAACACTGAAAAGGAAGCCCCCCTATCCAAGGCGAGCCATCAAAGACGGTGGAATCTCCTTTGAATGGACTGTAAACTCGACCCACCTTTGAAGACAAAATGAATTCACTGCGAATTTTTTGACGCAGCATATAACCCAGCCGATGTTCACTCAGGCCATGTCCGTACCATGGAGCTGTATCAAAGTATCGTATGCCGCTGTCATATGCCTGATTCAGAGTTTCCTCAACCTGAAAAAGTGTCACCTTTTTAAACAGCTCCCCAAGGGGAGCGCCACCAAATCCCAGCAGCGGGAGTTTTACACCTGTTTTGCCGAGAAACCTTTTGTCTAAGGGATTCATGAAAATCTAAGAATTACAGGCCTGGCTGATTTTTTATTACTTAAATTTTTAGGAATTTGTTCATACATGAAAAAATTCTTGAAAATTGTTTAATTATTAAATTAGCAAATATTAAACATGATAAATCTCTAACTAAAGTGTAATTTATTATAGTTATTAATTTTAATTATTAATTAATATTTTTTACTGATAATTTCTGGCAATCACAATTTTATTGATTTATGAAAAAATTTTCGCTGATTATCATAATAATTTTTTTCAGTCACTTTACAGCTTCAGCTATAGAAAGAAGGTCAGGACAATTTCCCACTGAATTTGGCTATCTGGCTTTACCTTTACCCTATATTATACCGGGTGCAGGATCTGGATTTGGAATTCTTGGCGGCTTCAACAATGTCCCTTTTGGAAGCCTCGAAACGACACTTGATCTTTTTGCAATAGGTATTGCTGGAGATATTGGTGGAAATATTTTATTTGCTACTGATTTCCCGGTTTATCCCAAAACGATTCTTCTTGACTTTGGGCAGGGAAATTTTGACAAGGGGTCATTCAGATCATACCGTAACCGCAGAATGGATTCTGACCCTGATGATTTCGTTATCAGTGAACTTTCTGACACAAAATTTATATTCACCCGCTTAGCAATAACACTGTTCGACAGAATGTTTGATATTTTTGGATTTCAAACCAGAAATAAATCTACACTTTCGGCTATTCGGGATAAGGACGGAGACCTTATATATGAAGCCAATCAAAGTTTTGAAGGTGATTCAAGCAGCTATGGGTTTCAGATTGATTGGACAGATGATAGAACAGACCCCCAAAAAGGGGTAAGATTAATATATTCCACTTCTGATTCACCTGCGGTAGATTCTGATTCCCCGGATTATTTTGTACAAAGTTATAACCTGACATTCTACGTACCAGTTTTCAGTTACAGCACATTTGCTATGAACTGGTATCGATCCGGGGCAACTGTTCGAAAACAAGGCAACACAGACCTGGATTATCTGATTGCCAAGGAAACCGCCACCTGCCTGTCTAACTGTAATTCAGATACAATAGAAATCCTGGCAAAAAACAGTCAAGCAACAAATCTTTACGGCTCTGGAGGCAATCTCGGCGGTACAGAGAGGCTAAGATCATATGTTGGAGGTCGCTACAGCGGGGCACAAGTTGAATCACGCGGTGCAGAATTTCGCTGGAATCTCTCTGATGAAAAAGTTTCGTTTGACTGGTATTTTGTCAAGGATATCAGGACAGGTTTTCAATTTGCCTTTTTTTACGAGGAGGGAACAGTGGCAGATAAAGTAAGTGAACTCTGGCAGGAAAAAAGGACTTCTGCGGGCGCAGGGACAAGAGTCGTCACTGCCTCCGGATTCGTTTACCGTTTAGATTTTGCCACAGGTCAGGAAGGCAACTCCACAATTCTTATATTTGATTATCCATGGGGAACATTTGGTCAATAAGTTTTGATTAATATAATTATAAACAACTTACGCATAAATATTTTTTTGACGGAAAATTAATTTTTTTTCAATTATTCATATAATAAGTTAATGCAAACCCGAATTCTTATGCCATTAGAAATTATTATGAGACTTTTTTACATAGTACTATTTTTTCTTATATCGTCATGCACAGAACACAAAATAAATTATTACAACAATGAAACCCCAAAGATTTATTTGAACGAATTATTTAATGGAAAATTATTGGCCCATGGAATTGTCCAGGATCGATCAGGAAAAGTTATCAAAAGGTTTAAAGTAGATATTAAAGCCTCCTGGAAAGATGATATTGCAACTTTAGATGAAAAGTTTGTCTATTAACTAGTAAAAAAATCTTTCAATTCAATTGTTTAAATCTCTGAATATGCAAATACTGATTAAATTTCCATTATTAACAGCTTTGCTCCCAGGATAACAAAAATAATTGCAAAAGCCCGTTGTGTCCAGATATATAGAACCCCTGACTGTCTGAAATATTTGCTGACATTGTGTGCGAACAATCCATATATTATGAAAACTATCAAGGTCATGAGCATAAAGATAATGCTTAAGAAAATAAACTGAACCACTGGGAATTCAGATTCAAGTGACACAAAAAGAGGCAAAAATGCCAGAAAAAAAATAGACAGCTTAGGATTAAAAAGATTTATGAAAACCGCATTGAGTATAATTTTCAGCTGATCTTTTTTTTGATCAGGATTTTCTGAAAACTCAGACCCTCCGGACTCCTTCCACATTGAATAGGCCAAGTACAGAAGATAAAATGCTCCAATGTATTTTATAGCCTGAAAAGCCTCTGTACTGTACTCATATACAGACGAAAGAACCAATATGCTGAACAGCAGATGAGGAATGATTCCGGCAGTACAACCAAATGCCGCGGCAATACTGCTTCTCCAACCTCTGAAAAGACCTGTGGAAATGGTGTAAATAGATCCTGCACCAGGCATCAGAACCACAATCAGTGAAGTGAAAAAAAATTCAATACTCAAAACAGTTATGAGAAAAGCTTGTCCAGGTCGGCTTCCTGATCGACGTAATTAATCATGCTGCGAACAATTTTACTAAGCTCCTCTTCGTCAGAATCGTAGTCTTCAAAATCATACTGCTGAAAGATTTCCTTCATCTTTAATACCTGTTCATCTTCCAGTTCAACTGAAATGGTCTCGTCAGTGGAAAAACATCCTCCGATACAGCGGATTTCCCCAAAAACATTTTCATGGTCGTAATTATTCAGTATCTCACTGACCATGGATTGTATGGATGTTTCGATGTTTTTGAGCGAATAGTCATTCATGACCTGGTCTAGGAACTCTTTTTGTTCATCTTTCAGAATGGCACTTATTTTCATAATTTTTCTCTAAAAATATTTTTTCAAGTTAATGGAATCTATTCAAACGCATTAAAAATGCTGCATTGAAAACTCAGCAAAAAAAATGCACACCAAAGTCGCTCAATTTACGAACAAGTTCATAATCTGTCAAGATTTTGCTGATATTTTATATCAATTTATTTTCAGCATGATTTTGCTGTTTCCAAATTCAGCTGTTTCAGCTAATATCAAAGCGAAAATTTCAGGAGAAAGGCAGGAAATTCTCTTGTTTAATCCAGGAAAATCAGGCTTGAGAGTAAATCTTATGATTTTCCCTGGACTCCGTTTCCAATCCCCGTTACAACTGTAATTAAAATAAATAAAATTTAAAACAGCTTTAATTAAACTTTGCATATGAAATTAACAATTATCTACCCAGATGTTCCTTTCTGGCGCGCAGAAATGAGCCGTCTGGCATTATTTATTGGTGGAATAGAGTTTGAAGACTTTCGTCCATCAAGAGAGGAAATTGCTACAATGAGAAATGAAGGAATCTTTCCATTTGGTCAGTTACCTGTTCTTCAGGTCGACGGAAAAACCATAGCACAAACTGGAGCAATCGCTCGTTATTGTGGAAAACTGAGCGGACTCTATCCAACG
>Ga0209019_1001657_pt1 | contig 10977 bp, 10 predicted proteins | sample METZYME_3_300m_FD_187549 | JGI IMG/M metagenome (GOLD analysis project Ga0209019, IMG submission 187549) | Marine microbial communities from oxygen minimum zone in mesopelagic equatorial Pacific - METZYME_3_300m (SPAdes) (version 2) | ecosystem: Environmental > Aquatic > Marine > Oceanic... | reverse complement strand
AACATCTGGGGTTCTGGCTGAGTGGAGATCGATACTCATTAACATAGACCCACCGCTCATAAAATGTGTATGGTTATCCATAAAACCCGGAACAACAAATTTATTATTTAGATCAATAACTTCGGTCTTTTGTGAAATTAGATGTTTATAATAACCGCTCCCTACATCAATAATGAATTCGCCTTTGGTGGCAATAAAATTTTGCCTATTGTTATTAGAAGAACCAGTGTAAATATTTCCATTAACATAAATTTTATCTGCCTTCTCATCTAATGAACAGCCAAGAAAAGAAATAATTGTTAGTAATATGAATAAAGTATTTACCTTAATGATATAATCCCCCGACGATAGATAGAATCCATGCCGTTAGCAGACCTGCATATATTCCAATGACATTCCCCATAACCCCCATCAACAGCCCTACTGGAGCTAAGGACTTTTTGTACACAGTTGCTACGATTGGAGCACTAACAACTCCTCCTATATTTGCCTGACTACTTGTTGCAATTAGAAACATAGGTGCTCTGAGCAGACGACCACCGATAAATAGAATAATTGCGTGAAATAGTATCCACACAATTCCAACAATAATATAGATTGGTAGATCTGTAACCTGCATTATATTAGCCTTTGCTCCAATTGTCCCAAGTAAAATATAGAGGAATATATTTCCAACGTGTGATGCTCCAGCATTTTCTAAATCAGATAGTTTTGTAAATGATAGTAAAATTCCAATAGCAGATACGACAATAATGGTCCAGCCAAAACTGGTTAATATACTTCCTATATCCGGAAGCCATTCTCCTATCTTTAATGAAATATATCCGCCAACAAGTCCTACTACTACAATCGTCAACAGGTCATTGAAACTAGTAGGCCTTTTATTGTTGGATGTATTCATCTGTATATTCAATTTTTTGATGATACTTGTGTCTGCATTGTTCCACCTGTCGATAGTATCTTGGTGTCCTGAAATAAAAATAACAACACCCATCCATCCATAGCCAACAAGCGTATCTATGACTATCATATTTCCGAATAGATCATCACTGGTGCCGATAGACTTGCCCACTGCCACCATGTTTGCACTTCCTCCGATCCAGCTTCCAGACAATGCACCAAGACCCATCCAAGCATCCTCAGGAAGTAAACTACCAAATATTAACAACGATAAAGAACCGCCTATAATTATACCTAACGTACCAAATAACATCGTTCCTATAGCTTTGGGTCCTAAGGCAGTCATTGCCCTTATATTTGATGATAATAGCAATAGAATAAGTGCAGGCGGAAGTAAATGTCTAGTCGTCCAACCATAAAGAACTGAATCATTCGGAATGATGCCTATACTAGTACTAATCATTGGCAAAAAATATACCCATATAACTGGCGGCATATATTTGAACAGCTTGGTCAATGAAGGCTGCGACCTTAAATAATAGATAACACCAATTAAAAATATTATATAAACAAAAATTGCATTAGGATCTTTAATCATATTATTTTATTGTTCAAAAAGGTTTAAAATTGAATCGCCAGGGCATGTCATTACTTTGGGAATAGTTCTAGTAAAAAGATCATATGAACCTGACTGTTTAGTAGCAAATTCATTTCTACTCATAATAGACCACTCAGATTCTGCAGGGCCGTATTTTTGTCTTAGATCCCAGGATGTGTAAATGATCCAATACGCATACTCTTGAAGTATAACCCTGTTTCTTACATCTTCCTCATCTATATCGGAATATTGAGCTATATTATAGTCACCAGATATAATTGCATCATTGGTCACTCTATATAATTCAGAATCTGATAATAGACCCCAATCATCATTCATCGCATAGTGTAGACCAACATCAGTAACATGGTGTAAAATATGCTCAACAACCTCCATGACCTGGTTAGGAATATCTTCCATAATGATATCGCACAGACTATTTGATGATGATGTTTCGTCCCAACTATTCTCTTCTAAATGAGAAATATTCCAATCTTCTCCATAAAATAACGGAATAACTGTCTTGTATTTATATAAACTTTCAATTACCTGCCTCTGCATGTCAAGGTCAGTGTCTGATGTAATTGAAAACATGTCAGAAATGGTATTACCTACATTTTGCATAAAATCATTCGATATTTCATCTCTAGCAATCAGTGTAACACCACAAACTTCTAGTTTTTTAGTAAAAGGAGGATACTTTTCTGTGGGTTCAATATTGCCAACAGTATATATATTATTAGGGACATCCTCAATAGGCGATTTAAGAATACAATCTAGGGCGATGTCCGCACCAAGGATAACGTTTTGAGATTCTATTTTAGTTGAACAAGAAAAAATATGAAAAAATAGAAGAAAAGAAATTAAAACATCTCTCATTCTAATTATTATTGGTTTAACCTTTGGCTGAGTTTAGTGTATTACGTAAATCACTTATCATATCTTTTTGCTCATATGGTAAGGAATCAACAAAAGCATCGGAATTTTGGCCTGTGACTGACTCCGCTTCTTTTAATTTTTCTAACCCATTATCAAGGTCACCCATTTTAATATAGCAGGCAGCCAGATAAAATAGATTCTGCCTGAGTATCTTTACCTTGCGGAAACTCTCTACTGCGTTCTTATAGTCTTCAAGCCAATAGTAACACATTCCCTCTTGGGCGAATAATACATCATGTGAAAAAGGATCAAGTCTCATAGCTCTTTTTAATTCGGACAGGGCTTTTTCAGAGTCCCCAATATAAATAAGCATCAGAGCATACCTTGATATTAGATATACATCGCTAGGACATAGCTCTCGAGCCTTTTCAAAGTGAAATTTCCCCAACTCATAATCTTTTTCCATAAATATTTTTATAGCGCCCATTATTCGATGTGCCTCAGGATCATTTGGATCTAAATCAAGAGCAAGGTGAGCCGATTCCATAGCATTTTTAAATAGACTGGGGTCAGGATCTTTTTCCCAGTCTGCAAGATTTGACAATGAACAAGCCCTCCACGCGTGTGCCCTTGCATAGGACGGATCAGCGTCAATAGCCTGTTCAAAAAACTTAACAGCATTTTCGGTATTTTCTTTTATTACATTTCCTTTTTTTGCGTACTCTAATCCCTTTAAAACAAGTTCATAGGCACCCATATTTTCAGGTCTTTTTGCTTTCAGGCTGGATAATACATCTGCCTCTACTCTGCCTACAATAGTTGAAACAATTTGTTCTGCAATTTCATCCTGTACATCAAAAACTTCATCAACAGATAAATCAAAATTATCTGTCCAAACAGTTGCATCACTCTCTGTTGATAAAACCTGCGCATTGATACGCATTTTTGGTCCTAGTTTTCTCACGCTGCCATGAATGATATACTTCACCCCTAGTTCTTTTCCAATTTCCTTGAAATTTTTATTCTTTTCCTTATAAGCAAAGCTTGCATGACTGGAGACCACAACTAATTTATTATACCGGGACAACATAGAAAGGAGATCCTCTGTGAAACCTTCACAAAAATACTCCTGTTCCTCATCATTGCTTAAGTTTTTAAATAACATTACCGCAAGAGAACCAGGCTCAGACACTTTAACCTTAGTCTGGATTTCATTAGAATCTTGTGTAAAACGAGGTGTACCTTTATTCTCTATGACATGAAAAGCCTTGATTGGAAATTCTATATTCTTTAACTCAAGCTGTCCAGCATCTTCAAACGAGACCATGATCTTTCTGTTGATCATGTCAAACACTGTCTGCGACACACAGATACCTGATGGCTTAGCAGCCGCTTCAAGGCGAGCAGCAATATTAACAGCGTCTCCAAATAAATTATCCTCAGTTACCATCACATCGCCGATGTTAATACCTACCCTAAAAATCATCTTATCTGATTGTTCCTGATCCTGATTCATTGCATTCATTTTTACCTGAGTCTCTACGGCTGCCTCTGCAGCTTTTATGGGACTTGCGAATTCTGCGATTACGCTGTCGCCGGCACTACCAAAAATTATTCCATCATGATCATCAATGATCGAATCAATAACAGCTCTCCGCTCTTTTAATATATTTAATGTATTAACCTCATCCGTACCCATCATCTTGCTAAAGCCTACAACGTCAGACGCAAATATTGTTGCTAATTTTCTATCCATATGTTTTATTATCCATATTTATGATAATGACAAATTTACTTAGATCTATTCCTTATCATGAAAATGACCGTGCTCTTCATCCCAAACTTTACCCTCAGGTGGTTTATTCTTATCAATCGGTGGTACAGTAAACTTATTTGCTCCTTCTTTGCCTAATAATTTCGGAGTGAGACTCTTACTTACCGGAGCATCGTGCCAGTGTCCATGCTCCTGAGACCAGACCTTTCCAGGTGGTGGATCACCATCCGGCTGAGGTTTTCCTGCCAATGTTTTATTCGTATTTAACCTCGGAGTATTTAGGCTACTAGTTCTTGGCGCATCGTGCCAGTGTCCATGCTCCTGAGACCAAACCTTTCCAGGTGGCGCTGGACCACTTGGGTTTGATTTATTTGATGTGCTACCCTGATTTAGCAGTGGACTCGTTGTGACCGATACATTTTGATTAGACTTAGAGCTATCAGAATTAATGAAAATTATAACAAGGATAACGACTGCTATAATACCAATAATTGCATACTGGTTATTATTTGTGTTTTTTGTTGGCTCGTGGCAGTGTTTATATTTTTTACCACTTCCACAGTGACAGGGTTCATTTCTTCCTAGTTTCATCATAATTAATTACCCCTATAGTTTTATTCCAAATTGATTTAATCCTAGTATCAACAAATAATAACTAACTACAGTAGTTCCGATTGAGATAAATAGACTAGTATAAAAACTAATTCCATATTTTAACAAAATTGGAAATACCAGAAAAAGAGTTAATGAAGGAATGACAAGCCAAAATATTCCTCTGGATAGGTCTATGACTTTTAATACATCTTTTGTATCTACATATAACCAGATCATTGCCAAAACAGATACAAGAGGAACAGATGCCAATATAGAACCTAAAAATGAACTCTGTTTCGCTATCTCAGATGTTAGGACTACGATGACTGAGGTTATAAATATTTTTACTGCAAGATAGGCCATTATATTTGGTTATAGATCCAATCTAGTTAGTATATAGTTTCGTCTTTGGTCTGTATTTTAAAAGACTAAATTTTTCAAATAAAAACTTATTTCCATCTATTACACCTTCAACATGTGCTTTTCGAATTACATTGCAAAATCCATCAATACCATGAGCGTCACCATGCTCATCGATAGTTGTTCCATCCACATAATATATTTCTGAATTTATTTCTACCGCGAGCAAACATTCATCGTCGGATTTATTAAACTGGCACTTACCACAAGACGCATCCACAATGAGATTAACCCTCATTCCAGGTGTGTCGGAGGAAAATTGTTGAGCGATAGTTGAAATATCTATAATCAATAGAAATATAATGAATAAAGAATATTTTTTTTTCATGCTGTTCTTATTTATCCTGCTGGTAGGTACAAAATATAAGAGTAATTATTTAATATACCATTTTCTCTAAAAAATTTTGATGAGAAAGGTAAAAACATATTATTTGTTAATAATAGTGTACTCACTATGAAGATTTTCTTTTATATCATCGAGTTTTATCCAAACTGGCTTCATCTTTTTAGCCGAGAATAATTTTGACTGGTTATTATAAAATTTAGAATTTTCGTCATTCACAGCTGATCCAAACTGATGTACAGACTCTGCTTTAACCTTTCCATCCGGACTCCACTCAACCATCTGCACATAACAATCTCCGGTGTGCGCGATCATCCTTCCATCTTTCCAGGTGGTGTATATTGCTCTCAAATTTCCAGGTCCGCCATCTAGCGGGAGGTCAACATCACCCCTGACTAATCTTTGTACATCACCAAGTGGAACGTCAAATCTCCCAAAATGTGTTTTTAGCTTGTTGATTGAATCCTCAAGCCTTACTGTTATCTTGTCAACGTCATGCTCATATTCAGCGATGTTGAACCTTAGTGGAAATGTAAGAATTGCCAGCGCCGCTACTCTGTTATCAATATCTGTCCTAAGGTTCCAATTTTTTAATAGATCCACTGCCGCTAACAGCTCCAGATCTTTCGTTTTTATATCCTCAACATATCGATTTATCGCATACGCCATTACTGAATTTTTTTCATACTGGAGATCGTATTTATACTGCAAGAACTCTTCTCTGCTTATCAGACTATCTGCCTCAAACAGATTCAACACCCGCATAGACCGGTTTGACTGATATGTTTCAATCCCCGCTGTAAAAGATATTTCTCTAGGTGTAACATCGCTTCTGTATCCGGTAGCTAAGAATGGGTTTGCGTTACAGTTTTGAAAGAATCCACCTGGAGGATTAGTTACCTGTGGGAGGTTTTGGAAATTGACATAGCTGTTCCACAGTGTTTCTGAAGTATTACCAGGCACATATCCTTTCCAATCAAAACGATCATCTCTTTTAGGTATCATCGCATTGTATACATAAAAAATATTACCAACCTTATCCGCATATCCTGTGTTATACATAGGAAGTGCATGCATAGCCATTGCATCCTTAAACTCATCTATATTGGTTGATTTATTCATTCGATAAAACTGCTCCAGGGTACGCATTTCATGTATCCCCGAATAGCGAATTGCATACGTTCCATGAGACTGTTTCAATACCGGACCATGGATTGAACGATACACTTTTTGTTTCACTGTCCAATTGATTGGTCCCCATATTTTTACCTTTAACTGAATCTCTTTCACCTCTAAACTATTCCACTTACCATCAAACCTATACTGATTATCATTTTCAGGATTTATCTCAAGCTCGTAAATATCAACCAAGTCAGGACTGTTTGATGTAAACGACCACCCCAAATTAGGGTTATGACCGTGATTCACTAAAGGTGAGCCAGGGAAAAGTCCTCCAGTCATGTTTATACCTCCTTCACTGTGCACATGAGCCTCATACCAGCTAGTAGGACCGCTCCAAGGCTGATGGGTATTGATCAATAAGCGAGTGTAACCGTCGGATGACTTTTTTGGAGCGATTCCAATAACATTACTGCCAATAAGATCAATATTCATTGGATCTATATCCTTTCTTAATGCTGACTCTAGAAGCCCAAAGGAGGGTTTCTCCTCTTTAAATAACTTCCCTATTATTCTCTCTATGCCATACAAATAGGGTATCTGATACATCCAGCCGGCGATAATATCTCTACCATTTAAGGGGTATAGTCTAGCAATACGTTCATTTTTATTTTCACTAGCATATTTATTAATACCGGCTGCGTATGCTTCACAGATCATTTTTATTTCTTCAGGTATCTCTTGATCATATCTTGTATTAATATCATCCCATACTCCAATGAGGTGAACATAAAAATCTACCGGAGCAAATTTAGCACCATATTCTGATGCCAAAATTCCCCTTGCTCCCATTAGCAAATCTTGGATTGTCTTAAAATCATCTTCAGCATGGGCATAGGCAAGGCCAAATACTGCGTCTGCATCCGTGTCACCAAAGATATGAGGTACACCCATATTATCTCTATATATAGTCGCTTTAAATGCTTTATCGCCTTTATACTCATATGGACTAATATGATTTACAGTACCAGAACATGACAAGTAATACCCCATAGCCAGGATAGTTATTATTTTAATTGTTGTATTTAATTTCATTGACTATAACATTGAGCTAGATGGTTTTAGAGTATATACTTCTGTTGATAATAAACTTTTTTATCTGCTCAACTTTGTCTTTTTTGGTTCTCGAAAAACTTGTTAGATATCTATTATTTATATGTAATCGATATCCTGATACAATATTCCCTTTTATTTGAACGTCAGTGATATCTTTATAAGCAATGATTTTAGGTGCTTTTACAAACATTCTCGTAACCCTGATATCTTCATGGGTAAAAAGAGTTCCCTTTTTCTTTAACCATCTGTTGTAATAAATAATGTTTTTATCACCAGCAGAAATATTATGACTCGCTTCTAATTTTGATTCATACCATATTGGTCTAAAAACAAATTTATCATTATCAAAAAGTTTAACTCTCAGGGACCTTAGATCAATCTCTTTCGATATATAGTCACTTAATATATTATTTAGATTTACTTTTCCAGAAGTTTTATTACTATCACGAAATACTTCATTTATAATCTGTGAATACTCACCAAAAATATCCTGGTTTGAATTGATTATGTCTGAAAGCCCGCTAATATTAAAATAATATCTAATCTCATTTAAATATTTTGGCCTTATACCAATTGCCAGACTATCCATGGTTGTTAACTGCATCAATAACAATAGTGGATCTGGAGCATAAGATATTTCCCCGTTTTTGGCCATACTCCAGTCCTCTTCCCAGAGACCATAATTACTCATATAGTAATACACATTTCCTGTGGAAAGATTAGCATACTCTCCCCAGTTTATTGATAGACTAAGTCGATCTCCATCACAATATATTGTGAACTTTCCGCTTACTCTTTCAGAGGTTATTCTCTCCTCATTTGTACTAGTATTAGATAGAAAGATAAAATTCTTGTCTGCATCAGGACTATACCCACTCTTAACTAACCAGTTGCCTGAATTATTGCAAAGAACAAAACTTACGAAAGAGGTAAATGCTATAATTAGTCTAGGTATCAATTTATTGAAAAAAAAATCCCTACTAGCCGTAAGGATTTTTTGTTTGTTTTAGTATAAAACTATTTATTCTATTGATAAATAAAATTTTACGCATGAGGAGCTACTGTCAAACCATTGTCCATCTAGGCTTATACTACCAGTCGTTGCATCTATATTGTATGTAAAGGTACGCTCTAGTGTTGCGTTCCAGTTTCCATCTTCCAGGCTTTGGCAAGTCTCAGAATCTGTTAAATATGATGGGTTTCCAAATGAATTTACGCAGAGGGAATCCATTGACAGCGTTACAGATGATGATGATTCATTAGTGAGCCATGTGCCCTCGATAGTAATGTCCTGGCTACATTCGGTGGTCTCTATATTGTACTGGTCGTGCTCATAGTATACATTACAAAATTCGAGCGGAGAATAATCAAAATATGAATAGTATGAATCACTACATCCGGTACTATTATCCCATGTACCATAGAAGGATTCACACTCATCCTGGAGAACTATATTTTGGTTTAAGACCATTTGAAAACTACCATCAGACAGTAACCAAAGATTGTAATCTACTAGACTTCTGTTAAACATGAGGTCCGAAGTGCTGTCTGCACTGTTTACACAGCCGCTAAAGGACTGTATAGAGTCTGCATACCAGTCCCCTACCAGTGGACTGATTTGGTCAGTACCATCGTCGGTATCCCAAAGATCATCGACCTGCTCTTCACAGCTCATAATAATCAGAATTGCCAGAATAAGTGTAAAATGCATCTTTGAATAAATGTTGTTAAATAGCATGGCTAGTCTGTCCATAAAAAATCTCCTCAACTATTAATTATTATAATTATGTATAATTTTTTAAATATTAATTAACCGAATATAAAACCAAATTTATACTATTAGATAGATAAACAAGAATGATAAAATCTAATTCAAATGAGCTTGTGCTTCCTTAATTAAATCATAATGATCCGAGCTATCTTCTTTACTTTTATCAATCGGATCTAAAGTTTCATCAATAATCGCGAGAACTGTACTTGATAGTTTCATATCATTCATGAGAATAGAATTTTCAGATGTGAGCCTTTGAATATCAAAGTATCTTTCAGCATAGTAATTGCAAAATCCCATTAGGTCTAACAAAAGTTTAAAAGTGTTCTCCTCATCAAACTCGTAATTACTCATCCACTTGTAGTATAAGAACAAATATATCTCGTAATTAAAATACATTTCACTCGACAGTTTACGTTTTTTCCAGTATTCCAAATGTGAATGATAGTATTCATATCTTTTTTGAAGTTCATCTCGTTCAATCATATGCTCATCAATAAATACATTACTTTTTAATCCAAGTTTCCGAACCCTGGTTTCTTGTTCATAAAATTTTGAAATTTTATTAAGCTGAGCCTTTGACTCTCTGATAGCCTTTTCTGGGGTCATGGTGAAGCATTTTATCAGATTAAACTGGATCATTCCATAGAATTTCCAATCATTTTTTGTGATAATATCTTGGTCTATATACGACTGTAGTGATGGAAAATATTCTCTCAGCCTGAGCCTTAGCTCTCGAACTATTTCTCTCTCATGCATGATTATATGTGGGGATTAAAACTTATCATCTAAAGTTTGGATCGAGTCTGGCTCTGCAATTACCCTGTTATAGTTTTTATAATATTCAGAGTTTGATCTATTGAAAAGATACTTTCCAATTAGGACGATAAATACTATAGAAATACAAATTATAATAAGGTTATTCCTCTTTTTCATAAAAAATGAAGCTGATTTAAAACTTAAAAAAAGATTTTCTGATCAATTTAAATATGAATTTCAACGTAGAGCTTATAATTGTTTGACGAACATATGGATTCGAATAAAAAAACTTCCCACGCTTAAAAATCATAGAAAGTTGTTCCTTGTTTATACTAATAAATTTATATATATACCATATTATATAAAGTAATACTAGAAATATAAATATTCTAAAATACATCTATAGACTATAAACCTTGGTCAGGGTGTCGCGACCTTTTAGATTAATCTCTTGCTTAAAATCACACAGTGAGTTCAAGTCTTTTGTCAGGGTCGTATATATCTCCTGGCTAATTAATATTTCAGAGTCAAACTCTTTATTTGCCTGCTCTAAGCGGGCAGCAACATTTACCACGTCGCCTATGGTGCTATACTGGAGCATTCTCTCGCTTCCAATGTTTCCCGCGATTACGCTTCCGGTGTGTATACCTGTGCGGGCTTTTATCTTTTCTATTCCATTGTTTTTCCAGTATCTTGAAAACTCA
>Ga0209019_1001656_pt1 | contig 10981 bp, 8 predicted proteins | sample METZYME_3_300m_FD_187549 | JGI IMG/M metagenome (GOLD analysis project Ga0209019, IMG submission 187549) | Marine microbial communities from oxygen minimum zone in mesopelagic equatorial Pacific - METZYME_3_300m (SPAdes) (version 2) | ecosystem: Environmental > Aquatic > Marine > Oceanic | place... | reverse complement strand
CGTACACATGAGCCTATTAAGTGAGCAGGACTGGCTAAATATATTCTCAGAGTCTGGGCTCTCAGGTTGTAAAAGCTGGAGAGCTAACTCTTCAAAAGATTTTCCGGGAACTCTGGTTGTAACCGGCGACCTTATAATCTAGAGCGCTTTCTCCATAAGTTTATTTAGTCGTTTAACAAAACCAGCTGGATTATCCAGTTTTACACCTTCTTGCAAGAGTGCCTGTTCATAAAGAAGTAAAGCACTATCATCAAAAGATTTACTCTTGCGCATGGTAATTAGTTTTTTGACGATCTCATGATCTGGATTGATCTCCAAAATTGGCTTTACCTCTGGCATACCTACCTGACCGGTTGCACGCATTATTTCCTGCATCTGAGCGGTTGGATCATTCTCATCAGCGACGATACAGGATGGAGAGTCGCTTAGTCTGTTGGATGCCTTTACGTCTTTAACCTTGTCACCTAGAACAGATTTTATTTTTTTTATCAGTGGCTTGATCGCTTTCGCTTTATCCTTATCAGACTCCTTTTTTAGGTCATCCGCTGCCCCGCTTCGGTTTACTGATTTAAGGTCTTTTTCTTTATAGTTCGGTATAGATGGCATAATAATCTCATCAATCTCATCATCAAGTATTAGTACCTCTATATCTTTTTCTTTATACATTTCTAAAAGTGGAGACTCTCGCAATGCTGAATCGTTCGTACCTGTAATATAGTATATAGATTTTTGATCACTGTCCATACGGTCAACATAATCCTGTAGAGAGACATAACCATCCTCTTTTGTGGACTTAAACCTAAGAAGGTCTGTCAACGCTTCTTTGTGCTCAAATTCTTGGTATACGCCTTCTTTTAGCAGTCTCCCAAACTCATTGTAGAAGCCTTCATACTTATCCTTATTCTTGGATATTGTTTTAATTTTATCCAAAACCTTTTTAACAGAGTTTGATTTTATTTTTGCCATAATACGATTCTGCTGAAGAATCTCTCTGCTTACGTTTAAAGGAAGGTCTGAAGAGTCAATCACACCTTTAACAAAACGAAGCCATGTTGGAAGTAGCTCTTTTTCATCGTCTGTGATAAATACACGGTTTACGTATAGCTTAACACCTGGCTGATAGTCTGCACGAAATATATCTGCTGGTGCTTTTTTCGGGATATAAAATAGAACTGTAAATTCTAGAGTTCCCTCTGCTGTGCTGTGGATCCAGTCCAAGGGATCATCTGCATCGTATGAAAGAGTTTTATAAAACTCTTTGTAGTCTTTTTTCTTGAGCTCATTTTTTGGCCTTTTCCAGAAGGCTGTGGCATCATTCACCTGATCGGTTTTAGGGGTTTTACCTTTTTCTTTGCCATCATCATCATACTCTGTGTCTTCATAGGACAAGAAAATTGGAAAGTCAATATGGTCAGAGTATTTTTTTACGGTACTCTGTATTTTCCATCTACTGGCGAATTCTTTTCCCTCATCATTAAGGTGTAAGATGATTGTTGTTCCTGTTTCTTCGGTCTTATTCGAAAAAATTTCATAACCAGATTTTCCATCACTGACCCATCTGTGGGCCTGTTTTTGTCCAGCTTTTTTACTGATTACCTCAACCTTATCTGCGACCATAAAACATGAATAAAACCCAACTCCAAATTGACCAATTAGGTTAGAATCTTGTTTTGCATCTCCCGACATTTTGGACAGGAAGTTTTTTGTGCCAGACCTGGCGATAGTACCTAGATTGTCTTTGAGGTCCTTTTTACTCATCCCAATACCAGTATCTATTATAGTAAGAGTTGGATTATCGCCCTCTTCAAATAATAGATCTATTTTTGGTTCAAACTTCATAGACTTAAAATCATCCTTGGTGAGCGTCAGATACTTGAACTTGTCAAGCGCGTCAGAAGAGTTTGATATGAGCTCACGTAGAAAGATCTCTTTCTGTGAATATAGTGAGTGTATGATTAAGTGTAATAATTGACTGACTTCAGTCTGGAAATTTTGTTGTGACAATTTAGACTCCTATTCGTGTATTAAAATATATTTCTACTAAACAAAAACCATTCCGATGGTAGATTATCTGCCACAATGGCATTTTTGATTTAAACACTATTATTGTTTATTCCTCTTTAGCATTAAGCCATGATTATATATTTTTTTTAGTAGCTCATAAAAATTACCATAGGTACTTGTGTTTGTAAATAAGATGACACCGATTTCGGTTTTTGGATCAAAGTACATGCTCGTAGCTACTCCTGGGTCACCACCTCCGTGGCCTATATAGTCTTTCGTGTTCCAGAATTTTGCATAGTCCTGGTCAAAATCTGGTGTGAACATATTTTCTTTGCTTTTTTTATTGATAATGGGCTGTTCTAAACCTGGGCTATCATACATAACATAGTTTAGGTATTTTGTAAGGTCTTTGATACTGGTTCTTAGTCCACCATCAGGATAGGTTATCAATCCGTAGAGTTCAACTTCTGATAGTTTGTTACCATCTTTTTCTATCTTATAAAGTTTTGCATGGTTCGACTGGTTTTCCATTTCAGAAAGAAACCAGACCGTGTTTTTCATCCCTATTGGTTTAAAGATCAGTTCTCTGGTTATTAGGTTAAAAGGTTTTTTCATTATACTTTCAAGAACGTGGGCAGCGAGTCCTGCTCCAATATTTGAATACTCATGTTTTGATCCTGGGTCTTTATCTAGAAAATTTTCCTTGGAGTAATAGGATCCACCTTCGGATAAATAATTTTTTAGGAACTCTCCTAGATTCGTTGGCGCGTCTCCGCCGTAGTGGTAGGAAGATGTATAGGTTTTGTTTTCATCGATTATGCTAGACCTGTGACCCATCAGATGTTTGACCATGATTTTTTTTTCAGGCCTGTGAGGATTGACTAGCTTGAATGATAAATATTTGTTTACATCATCATCAAGCTCAATCAAGCCTTTTTCAACCGCATGCATCATGGAAACACCGATAAATGTTTTACTTATACTCGCGATGTTCATAATTGTTGAGTCTGTAAATGGTATTTGGTTTTCAATGTCTGCATATCCATAACCTTTTGAAAGTAAAACATCACCCTCAACTATTATTGAAAGGCCAATACCTGGAACCTTTCCGCTTGCTATTTCTGAGTTAATATATTTCTCCAGGTCAACTTCTTTTTGGTTACAAGATAGTATCAATGCAGTAAGAGGTAATAAAATAGCTTTAGTGTAGGTTTTCACGGAGTGAATTTATAATCTTAATCTAAATTAAGATTCAATAAACATTGCTATTCTCATTTGCCTAAATTTATACCAATTCACAGAAAGCTTATTCTACATAAAATGTTAAGACTGAAACATATATACTGCATTTTTCTTATCACTTTATTTCTGACGAATATTTTTTCTCAGTCTATTTCTGATCATAAATGTGGCCAATCCTCAGATGATTTACAGATCAAAAGAAACCTAAATTGGGGGTACGGATATGATGACCTTTTAAGCGACCTAAATATTTGGTCTCAGAGCCCATATGTCATTGTTGACTCAATAGGGGCAACAGTAGAAAACAGGGCAATATGGGAGCTTACGATCTCAGACAACCCTGGCTCAAGCACATATAAAAGAGTCTACATACACGCAAGAACACATCCGGGAGAGGAAGAATCGTTCTGGGTAACAGATGAGATTATTAATTTTTTACTTTCTGATACTCCTGATGCTGGCTATATCAGGTCACACTGTATTTTTCATATTGTGCCCATGCACAACCCCGATGGCGTTGAACTTGGATACCCCAGAGAAAATGCCAATGGTATAGACATCGAAAGTGGCTGGGATGATACTGTTTTGCAGCCGGAAGTATCGGCACTTCAGAATAGGTTTATTGATTTATCTTTAGTGATTTCGAACCCTATAGAGGTTGCACTAAATATGCACTCTGCCTATATCTGTAAGAGATATTTTGTGTACCACCATGAGGTCGGGACAAGTGAGAATTTCACAATACTAGAAAAAAACTTTATCTCTGGTATCCAAACCTATTATCTGGGTGGTTTTGAGGACTGGGACTATTTTGTAAGCTGGACTGGTGGAACCCCAGACCAGTATCCTGAAAGCTGGTGGTGGCTGAATTATGGAGAAAATGTTATGGCACTGACCTATGAGGATATGAACTGTGATCAGGCCGGAAACTATGACCTAACAGCAAACGCGATTGTCAGGGGAGTATGTGACTATATCGGACTCAATCTGAGTGGAATAGACACTCAAACTTTTTTACCAGACAGGTACGTGCTCCATCAAAACTATCCAAATCCTTTCAACCCTAGCACCCGAATAGATTATGATCTTCCTCAAGATGGATTTGTTAAAATCTCTGTCCTAAATATAAAGGGGAGAGAGGTGAGTACGATCCTGAATAATGAACAAACAGCTGGTTCAAAATCTATTACTTGGAGAGGCATCGATGATCAGGGTAAGGTGCTCCCATCAGGGGTTTACATATGCCTGCTGAGAACGAATGATTACGTCTCAACAAGAAAAATGATTCTATTAAGATAGTTACTATTATTGAATCGACTGAATCCAACTTAGAAGGTCGTTGAGACAGTCATTAGAAATTGTGTGACCAGCATTATACTCATTATAAACAGGTTGAGTACCTAGTTTTTTGAGTCCTCTTTCTGTCATCCTTCCTAAGTGGATAGGAATCACCTCATCAATGATTCCATTACCAACAAAAATATTCAGGTTTTTAACTTCATTAATCTCTATCTCATCTTTTACTTTTTTATATTCAATAAAGCCACAGAGCGCCACTAAACCGTGAAACATTTTTGGGTTTGTAAGACCACAAAATAGCGTAAGCGCTGCGCCTTGACTAAAGCCTATAAGGTGTATCTTAGATGGGTTAAGATTAAGCTCCGTAACGCAGGTACTAATAGATTCCATTATACTATCTCTGCTTGAGTATCTCTGTTCAGGCTTTGGCAATTCTTTAAGATTGTTATAGTCTAATTCTGCCCATGCCCAGCCATCAAATCCCGTTGGAATAGGTGCCTGAAGGCTTATAATAGCCCACTCGTCTGGAAATAATTGACCAAGGGAAAAAAGATCATTCATGTTACTTCCGTAGCCATGTAGAAAAAATATAGAGGCTGTGTTTTTAGTTATTTTTTCAGGGACCCTGACCTTATAGCTAAGAGGGATATTAATCTCGTTTGGGTTCATTGATCATCTCAGTATTGATTGGGTTTTTGCTTTATGCTTGGAAAAGTTATTGATAAGTTTATTGTTGCCGTTAACTAAGCATATTTTATAATGAAATTTAATCACAGTTCTGTTAAATCCTTTGGTGAATTAATCCGCTATATCCGGCCTTGGAGAGCAAAGGCCAGATTTGCGGCAGTTTGTTCAACCCTGAATAAGATATTTGATATTGCTCCAGAGGTTTTAATAGGGGTAGCGGTTGATCTGGTCGTTGAGAAAGAAAACAGTTTTGTGGCCTCACTGGGGTTTGGTTCAATTGAAAGTCAGGTGATATTTCTCGGGCTGATTACCTTTATTATTTGGGCGCTCGAGTCTCTTTTTCAATATATCTATTCTATCCAGTGGCGTGGTCTAGCCCAAATGGTTGAGCATGATGTCAGGGTCACTGCCTATGATCACTCGCAGAAGCTGGGTCTTAGCTGGCACGAGGAGCAGGCGACTGGGAATATTACGGCGATACTAAATGATGATGTTAACCAGTTAGAACGTTTTCTAAATGATGGGGTAAACCAAATTATTCAGGTTTTTGTTTCAACAATTTGTATTGGACTTATATTTTTCTATATATCACCACTGATTGCTACTATCGCAGTTCTTCCGGTTCCGATTATTTTTGGGGTCAGTTTTTTCTTTCAGAAAAAATTGTCTCCTAAATATAAAAATGTCCGAGATAAAGTAGGCGCTCTTAACTCATCAGTGTTTAATAATCTTATCGGCATCCAGACCATAAAAAGTTTTATGACCTTTGGACACGAGCGGAAACGTATCAGTGATTTGAGTAAAGACTATCAAAAAGAGAATATTGGGGCTATAACCATCAGTAGTGCTTTCGTTCCTGTGATTCGTATGGGTGTGCTTGCGGGGTTTTTAGGTACTATCCTTATTGGAAGCCACATGGCTCTCAGTGGGACACTGGCCGTTGGATCATACAGCGTGCTTGTTTTTCTGACTCAGAGATTTCTATGGCCGTTTACTACTTTAGGTACTCTTGTGGATGACTTCGAGAGGTCAATGGCATCTAGCCAGAGAATATTTGATCTCTTAAATACCAACGTACATATACCAGAGCCTGAGGATCCTATTAGGCCAGAAAACCTAAAGTCTGATATTCGGTTTGAGTCAATAAATTTTAATTACCCAGGCTGCCCAATTCTCTTTGAAGACTTTAGCATAAATATAAAGAATGGAACATCTATCGGTATTGTAGGAGACACAGGGTCCGGAAAGACAACCCTAGCTAAATTATTGTTACGATTATACGATCCTTCTAAAGGCTCTATTATGGTGGGTGATCATGACATAAAAAATATTTCCATTGAGAGCCTAAGAAATAAAATTGGTGTGGTTAACCAGGAAACATTTCTTTTTGATGAATCTATTCGAAAAAATATTGGTTATGGTAATAAAGAGTGTACAGAAGCGGATATTATCAGAGCCGCTGAACAGAGCCAGTGTACGGAGTTTATCTCCTCACTTAGTGATGGTTATGATACAATTATCGGCGAGAGAGGGCAAAAACTTTCTGGAGGTCAAAAACAGCGACTCGCGATCGCAAGGGCTATCGTGAGGCAGCCTGATATTTTAATATTTGATGAGGCAACCTCCTCAGTAGATAATAAAACGGAGAGGTTAATACAAAAATCTTTTATGGATATTAAACAGGATCGTACGATGATTATCATTGCACACAGGCTTTCCACTATTCGTAATTGTGATAATATTTTTGTGATCAAAAACTCGTGTGTGCATGAGCAGGGTACACACGATCAGCTGATGCAAAAGAGCGATAGCTTTTACGCGGAACTGTGGAATATTCAGACTGGGAGAAAATTGTAAAAACAAAATGTGTAATTTTGATTAGCTTCTCTAGGATCAATGTTGGAAAGAACAGATAAAACAATATTTTATGGATCCCTAGCGGTTCTTTTGCTTCTAGTAGCGCCCATGCTTGTATACTCACAAGAGAGCTATGAGTTTCTATTGCAATTAAAAATGGCTATCGAAAATACTTTTGGCAGTATATATCAGTATCTTACTGTGATAGTTATGATTTTTATTTTATGGCTTGCCATCAGTCGTTATGGTGACATAAGGCTAGGAGATGGTCCCTATCATTTTAATACTTTCAGCTGGGCCTCAATGTTATTCTGTGCCGGTGTGGCCACTGGGATCCTCTATTGGGGGTTGATCGAGTGGGCCTATTATATCGATATGCCACCTTTTGGTCTGGAGCCTAGGTCGACACTAGCGATAGAGTATGCGGCGACCTACGGTATGTTCCACTGGGGTATCGCTGGTTGGGCATTTTACTGTATTCCAGCGATAGCAATGGGCTACGTGTATCACGTAAAAAAGGTTCCTTTTTTACGAATAAGTAAGGCCTGTGAGGCTGTTCTTGGTCGCCATGCAGACGGTGTCCCAGGGAAGGTTATCGATATCTTGTTTATGGTGGGGCTCCTTTTTTCCTCCGGAACCTCTATGGGCCTTGGTACTCCGATGATATCAGCAAGTATACAGTCTTTGTTTGGTGTAACCGAATCGTTCTCACTACATGTGATTGTGATCCTGTTTTGTGCTGCAATTTTTTCGGTCTCTGTTTATCTGGGTCTCAACAAAGGTATCCGTCGTTTGAGTAATTTTAATACGGTATTCGCCTTTGCTTTTCTTGCATTTGTTTTTCTTGCTGGTCCAACCGTGTTTATCCTGAAAATGAGTTTAAACAGTATTGGTCTTATGACCCAAGAGTTTGTCCGTATGCTTACCTGGACAGAACCACTTACCGATACAAGGTTTGTAGAGGACTGGAGCATATTTTACTGGTCTTGGTGGATCGCAGTTGGACCTTTCAACGGTATCTTTATTAGTAAAATTTCTGGTGGCCGGAGTATAAGACAGGTCATCAGTGGTGCATTAATCTTTGGCAGCGTAGGCTGTGCTGTTTTTTATTGTATACTTGGTAATTATGCTCTTGATCTTGAACTTAGTGGAGCCTACCTAACGACTGAGGCCATCGGTCTAGGGAAAGCAGCACACGCGATACCAAATATCATCAGTAATCTCCCTGGTGGTCAGGTTACCGTGTTTTTATTTTGTCTTATGAGCGTTACTTTTATGGCCACAACCTTTGACTCTACCTCGTACGCATTGGCCTCTTGTGCTACAGATAGGCTAGCGGCTCAGGATGACCCTCCAAGTTGGCAGCGTCTTTTTTGGGCGTTTGCGCTGGTCGTTCTCCCTCTTTCGTTGATATATGTTGGAGGACTAGACACGATTAAGTTTGCCGTGCTTTCTTCTGCCTTGCCATTGATTATAGTGTACATTCTCATGGGCCTATCAATTTTATATAATCTGAGAAATGAGGACCAGGTTTAATGAACATTCTCAATAGAAAACTAAATGTTGTTATAGTCGCCGGTGCATCAGGAATTGGGAGGGAGATTGCCGCGGCCTATGATAGAGAAAAATGTAATGTGTTTGTTTGCGATATATCGGACAGATTTATCCAATCTTTTCATAACGATTATCCTAATATTTTTATTAAAAAAGCTGATGTTTCTGTGTATGACGATGTTGCAAGATTTTTCAAGCAGGTCAAAGCAGAGCAAGATAGTATAGATGTTCTGGTAAATTGTGCAGGCATAGCAGGGCCAACTGCTAGCCTGGAAGATATTGATCCGGGGGACTGGGATCAGACAATACGGGTTAACCTGAATGGTATGTTTTACTGTTTAAAAGAGGCTATACCTTTATTAAAAAGTTCAGAACAGCCTTCAATAATAAATATTGCCTCTAGCGCTTCATTTTTTGGTTTTCCGCTTCGGTCTCCTTATACGGCAGCGAAGTGGGCAGTAATAGGGCTCACAAAAACACTTGCGATGGAGCTTGGCTCTGATGGCATAAGGGTAAACGCAATTTGCCCAGGAAGTGTAAGGGGCAATAGGATTGGTCAGGTGATAGAAGCCGATGCCAAGGAGCAGGGAAAAACGGTAGAGGAAATAGAAAAGCTATACCTTGCTCAGGTATCGATGAAAGCATTTGTAGAGCCAGAGGATGTAGCGAACCTGGCGATGTTTTTAAGTTCTGATTTAGGGAGGTTTATTTCTGGGCAGGCCATTGGACTCGATGGGCACACAGAAGGACTATCAAATAATTTATAGGAGAAATTATGAAAGCATCATGGTATACTAGTTTTGGGCCTGCAGAAGAGGTCCTGATTATTGGCGAGTTTAAGACTCCAGAGCCAGAACCTGGTGAGGTGAAAATACGGGTCTATGCCTCAGGTGTAAATCCATCAGACACAAAAAAAAGACTTGGAGCAAATCCCGCACTCTTGGATGATGGTCCGGTGATTCCGAATAGTGATGGTGCGGGCGAGATAGTCTCTGTCGGAGAAGGGGTATCTCCTTCACGGGTCGGTGAGCGCGTCTGGGTCTATAATGCCCAGTACGGCAGGCAGCTAGGGACATCTGCAGAATATGTTTGTCTTCCCTCAATTTATGCAATTATGTTGCCAGAAAGTGCTGACTATAGTACGGGCGCTATGATGGGTATTCCTGCGATGACATCCCACCGCTGCGTATTTGCTGATGGCAGAGTGGAGGGTCAGACTTTGCTTATTACAGGTGGAGCCGGGCGAGTAGGACACTATGCGATCCAGTGGGCTAAACAATATGGTGCAACCGTTATATCAACAGCATCAAGCGATGCTAGCAGGGAACAATGTAATAACGCTGGCGCGGACCTGGTAGTTGGACACCCATCAGATGAAAGTGTTAGTGAAATCCTTGATTACACAGATGGAAAGAAAATAGATAGAATTATTGAGGGAGACTTTGGAGCAAACCTGTTGCCAGTTTTAGAGGTTTTAAAAACAGGAGGCACAATAGCGACCTATTCATCGATGACGGACATGAACCCAAGTATACCATTTGTCAGGATGATGTTCATGGACATTACCATTCGAATGGTGCTTGTGTATGAAATGCCAAAGGAGGCTAAGGAGCACGCAGCAAAAGATATTACGACAATGCTCAGCCAGAATCGTTTTAATAATAGAGTGGCAAAAGAATATTCTCTTGATGATATTGCAAGCGCCCATACGCTGATCGAAAGTGGTAAGCCACATGGATCTGTTATTATTAAACCTTAGAGTCATCAAAGATCTGATGTTAGAGGCCAAGATTTATAGATCGTTTATATTAATTAACTTATTACTGTTAGTGTTTTCCTGTGATAAACAAACAGAGACAGATGGTATAATTGAATACTGGGAAGACCCAACCATTATATCAGAGAACAAGGAAGATGCTCACGCCACTCTTATTCCTTATGATACTCAAGATCAAGCGCTAAAAGGCAATAGGTTACTATCTAAACATTATAAGTCACTAAACGGTGAGTGGTGGTTTAACTGGGTCAAAAAGCCTTCAGAAAAGTCTCTTAGCTTTTATGAAAACGATTATGATATTACGAAGTGGGAGAAAATATCTGTCCCAGGTTCTTGGCAACTTCAGGGATATGGTCAGCCTATCTATACAAATGTTAAGCACCCGTTTGAGGATCCACAGCCTCCTTTTCCTCCAAAGGAAAACAACCCCGTAGGCTCTTATAGGCGTACGTTTACGATTTCCGACTCATGGAATAGCGGTCAGATATTTCTTCATTTTGATGGAGTTAAGTCTGCCTTCTTTGTATGGGTTAATGGGAAAAAAGTTGGCTATAGCCAGGG
>Ga0209019_1001650_pt1 | contig 10993 bp, 10 predicted proteins | sample METZYME_3_300m_FD_187549 | JGI IMG/M metagenome (GOLD analysis project Ga0209019, IMG submission 187549) | Marine microbial communities from oxygen minimum zone in mesopelagic equatorial Pacific - METZYME_3_300m (SPAdes) (version 2) | ecosystem: Environmental > Aquatic > Marine > Oceanic... | reverse complement strand
CCATTTCGAAATTTCCGACAGCATGATTTGAGCTTGCAAAAATTACACGCTTAACATTGTTGGCTCGAGACGCCTCGTAAACATTGTGCGTGGTTGATATGTTGTTCTTTAGAACATCAGCCCAAGGTGTCTCAACTGGAGCGTTTGCTGCAAGGTGTACCACCGCGTCGAGTCCAACAAACGCTTTTGACATTGATTTGTAATCAGCACCATCGGCGATAACCGTTGGTACGGCTGGAGAGCGATTTGACTTGTGTACGTCGAGTCCTGAGAAGTTGAATTGATTAGACAGTTTGTTAATTACCGTGGATCCTATGAGCCCTGATGAGCCCGTTACGAGAACTTTCATGATGATCTCCTGAGTTAGTTTTTTGTATTGTGCCGGTCGTTATGAATAATAAATTTCATAATGTTAAAATTAATGCTTTTCCAAATCGCTATTATCCTTTGAATTGATACCAAACACTATGGGATGTTTTACTTTTTGCGCGGTTTCGGACTAGCACTGGGGGGAATAATTTCTATTTGCAAAATCTCAACTCCCTTGAACTCCGCTCAGAGAACCAGCGAAATCTGAAATAGAGCTTTTTACTATGGGAATGTGCACTCAGCAGATTTTGTAAGAGATTTTGCGTTGATCATGGTCGCTGCAGCTGTGGCCTTGATTCTTTTCCGCTTGATTCGGCAACCGCCGATTCTTGGCTATCTGCTCGCGGGTGTGCTGGTGGGCCCTTTCGCGTTGCAGGGCAGATTCGTTCAAGATACTGAAACGGTTTCACTGGTCGCAGAGGTGGGATTAGTTGTGCTGCTGTTTGCGATCGGCGTTGAGTTCGGTTGGGAACGAATTCGTAAAGTCGGGCTACGTGTTGTGGTGATAGGCGCAGTGGAAATCACAGGGATGATTTCGCTGGGCTACTTTTTGGGCCGTGCACTTGGATGGTCTTCTACAACATCAATATACCTCGGAGCCGCTCTAGCGTTTTCTAGTTCAGCGGTACTTGTACAGATTCTGAGAGAAAATGGGCAATTGATGTCTCTTAGAGGCCAGTTAGTTGTAGGGGTATTGGTTGTCGAAGATTTTGTGGCAGTAGTTCTTTTGGCGGTATTTTCCGGATACGCGAACCATGGTGATGAAAGTGCTGTGCAAGTATGGCCAATCGCAATCAAAATGGGTGTATTTGCAATTGGCGCCCTTGTATTTGGCACTCTTTTCGCCCCTCGCTTGATGGACTTGTTGGATTATCTGAAATCTCGCGAGACCTTATTGATCGGAAGTCTGGGCATATGTTTTGGAGTGGGACTTTTAGCTAGGGAGATGGGTTTGTCTGCTGGAGCCGGTGCTTTCTTGATTGGAACGGTGCTTGGCGATACTCGACATCGAGATCAAGTTGCTCGACTTATTACTCCGGTTCGTGACGTATTCGCAGCGTTATTTTTTGTTTCTATTGGGATGTTGGTCAACATGGGCGACATACCTCAGTTCTTTGGGACTGCTTTGATTGTTACAGGAGTACTCGTGGCTGGAAAAATCTTAGCAGCCACTATCGGTACGCTTTTGACAGGACACGATAGCGAAACCGCACTTCAGGTAGGCACATCTATGCCGCAACCGGGGGAGTTTTCGTTAGCAATTGCCCGTTCTGGCAGTGAATCAGCTGCTGTTGGATCACAACTATATCCAATAGTAACCATGAGCACATTATTATCATCATTTATATATCCGATTGTATTTAGATCACATAAACCGATCGGTTGGGTTTTTGCATGGTTGTTGCCAAGGAAAATTAAGGAAGATGTAGCGGCTTTTACATCAACGATTGGAGCTGCCAGAGGTGTAATCACTCCCGGAAAATCTGTTCCACATGATTTTGTCGGTGATCTGCGTTCGCTTACGGTCAACTTTGGGATTATTGGACTTATCGTGGTTGCGGGGATACTGGTTTCAAAGGCTGGAATGGGATTAGCCGTTGAACTTGGGATTATGCCAGATCTTGTTGGTGTTGCAATACTTTCCATGGTTGTCACTCTTGCTGTACCGGCGGCAGTTGTTGTGTGGGGAGTTTTATCAAAAATTTGTACGATACTCGCCCGACGTACATTTATTCGTTTCAAAGTGACGACCAATCTAAATGTGGCTGGTGATGTCATCATCATTAGTGTTTCGAGTGTGTTCCTACTTGCCGTAGGTATCTGGGTGGTAACACAGTTACTAGAAGTCATCCCTGTCTCAGATATTACGTCGCCTATCGTAGCGATAGTCATGATCTTCACTGCGGCTTTAACCGCAACCATAGCAATGAAAATCCACTATCAAATGGATAAGACATTTCGCAGAACAGTTCTAGGGGATTCTTCGGCGCATTCAGGCGATAAGGGCGATGTCGGAGGGACGGATAGAGATTAGTTATAGCGAATTACGTATTTCATGTTTTATAAATTAAAAAATGTATAGCTTGTGGACCGTATACTTTTGCCAGACTCAAATCATTAAGCATCAGATGGATTGTCAGACATGACCTATGTTTCAGATGAAATAATCGACCGGTTTAGGAAGGTGACATCTGCTACGGCCTATAGCGCTGTATGGAGGCTTGCTCCGCCGTCTGGCCAGGAATGGTTTGCGTCGGCCAACTACCAGTTGTGTCTTATGCGCAGTGTTAAGGCTTTCACGCCTGGGAAAAAATTAGTAGGTCGCGCACAGACCCTCCGTTACCTTCCTGCGCGGCCAGATTTATTGGAAGAAACAAGGAGGGGGGCGGATTCTCCTGAATATCGCGCGATGGCTAAATGCGGTCCTAACGATGTGCTGGTTATAGAGGCGCATACATTTGACCAGTACTCGTGCACTATGGGTAATATGAAAACGCGACAGCTATGGCATAAAAAAGCAGAGGGTCTTGTTACTGATGGAGCCATCCGTGATCTTCAAATGATCGATGATGAGTATGATCTCGCTGTTTTTGCGAAAAATCGTTCACCCGCAGGTAACTTGCCGTTTTTAGAGTCTTTTGAAGAGGGACGTCTGGTCAATGTCGGCGGAGTGTTAGTTATGCCCGGTGATGTGATTGTTGCCGATGATGACGGTGTAGTGGTAGTTCCATCTACTAGGGCATTAGAAGTGATTGATTGGATTGACGAACAAGAAGAAGCAGAACAATTTGTAATTGGACTGATTGACGATGAGCAAGTCCCCCCAGGTAAGTACTATCCCATTTCAAATGAAACAAAAGAGCGCTTCAGAGAATGGAAAGAATCAGGGGAGCAATAGATTAGGGGATGAGCGTCTAGTTCTAATTCGCTCGCGAACTTTGGGTTACAGAATGTTCACCACTTAGAGAGAAGGCCTTGAAGTTATTTCAGCGATGTCTCAGATTAAATAAACATTATTCAATTCAAGTTGATGTAGCTAATTGTTCGTTATTTCGGTGTTGAAATAAAAGAGCGAGTCTAGAATAAAATGGCTTTTAAAATTGCATTGGTTGGTTGTGGTGGGATGGGGCGTCGGCACGCGCATGGGTATGCAGAATTACGCAAGTATTTCGATACGGTGATTATGTCTGCTGTGTGTGATGTTCACCACGATGTCGCTTCTGCGGTGGCAGGCGAGATCGGTGCTGCCACAGGAATAGCACCTGAAATATGTACTGATTTTGACGATATGCTGGCTAATTCTGACCTGGATGGGGTGGCGATCGTCACGAGTACTCCTATGCATCACCAGTTTGCAATAAAGGCTATGGAAGCTGGATTGCATGTAATCACCGAGAAGCCGATGGGCCTGACTCTTAAAGCATGTCGCCAGATGAGGGATGTGTCTATTACAACAGGAAAAGTCTTAGCTGTTGCCGAAAATTACCGACGCGATCCAATGAACCGTCTTACAAAGGCGTTGATCACCACTGGAGCGATCGGTGTTCCATACTTTGCTATCGATATAGGAGTTGGCAGCTCAAACGGTGCTGTGATGCACAGCACCGTTTGGAGAGCTAAAAAGGAACAGGCAGGTGGTATGCCACTCGATGCCGGAGTTCACAATGCTGATATGTTGCTTTATTTGATGGGTCCCGTGAGCTCGGTCTATGCGGAGACTTCAATATTCGAGCCCCATCGCACACTTCTGCCTATGAACGAGGTGGCCCCTAGTCTTGCGGCGATGTACGACCACCGCAGAGAAGAAGGGTATTTATCCGGGGATGATGTAGAACAGACGGCAGTCGATACAGCTTTTGGAGTGATTAGGTTTGAATCGGGTGCAATCGGGCAATTGGGAATGACTGATACATCTCATGGTCAGTCACTTGGCGTCTCGACTATTTCAGGTAGTGAGGGAACGTTGTATCGATCGCAAAGTCGTTCCGGTCAGTCTCCTCGTATCATCAGAAACGATGGTACAGAGGTTACCGGGGATGCGTTACTCAATTTGGTTCCAGATTTTATGCTGGATAAAACTACTTCGATTCTATGGGACGGAGAGCGACGGATCAGTTCATATGATATGGATTTTCGCTTAATCGATTCCAAGATTTTGGCCTATGAGTACATTGACATGGTTCAAGCAGCTGAATCTGGAGGCCAACCGGAGGTAGGACCTGAAGAAGGGATACAAGCTTTAGCATTGGCATACGCGTTGGTAGAGTCTGGCGTTAAGGGTGAATCGATCACTTTGCAGGACGTCGCTGACGGGTTGGTTTCTTTTTACCAGGATGAAATTAATACTCAGATGGGAATATAGGTCTAGGATGTGTGGAAAAATGCTTCTAATCGTAGGAGGCTGAGTCGGCAAATTCGGATTTTAATCGCGACAAATCATTGACTGATAGCGTGTTGTCGAGAGCAGCGATGTTTGCCTCAAGGTGCGCGATGCTTGATGTTCCTGAAATTACCGTCGTGATCTCTTTAGGTTCGGCAGCGAACTGGTAGCCCTTGCTTATTAGTTTCGATGAATTTCCATCGGACAGCCAATCGAGTGCTTTGCTTCCTGCTTTTTCTCCCCATTCATTCATGCGTTCACTTAGTTTTTCGGGCAGCGTCAACGTTAGTCGGACAGGAGCCATATTCAACACCGCCGTTGTTGTGGATGCGGCTAGTGGTAGAGCGTGTTTTGCTGCCCATTGATTCATAATTCCATATTTCAGCATTACCGAATCCCATACATCAGGATGTCGTTCCATACATAAAGACATCCCATAGTGTTTCGGGTCAGTTCTCAGCATTTCGGTTACTCCAAGAAACCGAGTTTTACCCTGTTGCTTAAGTTGTTGTAACACGGGTATGAATATTTCCGACAGTAGATCATAGTGTTCAGGTCTGACGCCATGTATTTGGAAGATGTCGACGTAGTCGGTTTGTAATAATTTAAGGCTTTGCTCTATTGAGCGTATTGCTGTTTTTGGATCCGTTGTCATGCCATTTTGGCGTCTATAAGACCATTTGGTTGCGATTAGGTAGGTATCTCTCGGGTGTCCCTTGAGCGCTCGGCCTAGCATACCTTCGCTCTCGCCGTATTCCTCAGCCGTATCAAATAAGTTAACTCCAAGGTCAATAGCACGATTAACTAATGCAGCTCGTCCGGAGTCATCTAGCCCTGTTTTTTGGCCAAAATGGGAAGGTCCTCCGGTACCGTAGCTTAGCAGCGAAACTTCTGCGCCGGTTTCGCCTATTTTCCTATACTGCAATTACTATGAATCTCAGTATTCTAGGATAGCGCGACCCATAATATTGCCGCTCATTAATTCATCGCAAGCTTGATTGATTTCATCGAGGCTGTATCGTTTTGTGACTAACTTATCGAGAGGAAATTTGCCTTCTTTGTAGAGGCGTAAATACATGTTGAAATCTTTGTCGGGATAAGTTGCACCCAGGGAACCTCGATACTGGCGCTGGTGGAACATAAAATGTCCTGGCCAGACTGACATTTCTGGGCCAGGCATTCCTATAAGTACAGCCATACCACCGATATTATCCGCACCCGAACCCCCACTGCGAGTAGCAGGAAGTATTTGTTCGTTCGTGATTCGAAGCCCGATGGCATCGAAAGCGTAATCCACACCGCCACCGGTGATTTCTATGATTGCTTCTACTGGATCGACTTTTCCTGCGTTTATCGTGTGAGTTGCGCCAAACTCTTTAGCGAATTCCAGTTTTTCATCCTCAAGGTCAACCGCAATGATTGGATATGCTTCCAATATAGAGGCCATTTGTATTGCCGACATCCCCACTCCTCCGACCCCGAATACAGCGACCGATTCTTCAGGTCGAACTTTTGCTGTGTGTGTAACAGCCCCGGCACCAGTAAGAACGGCGCAGCCGACAATGCATGACAGATCTTTTGGAGAGTTATCTTCGACTTTCACCACATATCCACCCCAGACGATAGCATCCTCCCCCCACGTATATGTTGAGGCATCCAGTGGTTGTTCATTCCAGGTTACCCCTGCTGATGGAGCGCGCCACCGACCCTGCGTTGGTTCACGTGGTACCCAAGTAACGATTGCAGCATCACCTTCTTTGACATGGGTTACTTTTGAGCCCACATGCGTTACCACGCCGAAGCCCTCATGGCCCAGGAGTGAAGGGGTGACGGTCTCGGGGTTGTGCATTTGGTGCAGCTGCGAATGGCACACCCCGCTTGAGTAGAGTTTCACGATAACCTGATCACCCTGTGGATCGGGAATACTGACCTCGTCGATTACAAGCGGATTGCCGTGACCAGTATGGATGGCGGCTCTACTTTTCATGTTTTATCGATCCTTTATTCCTAATCATCAGCGAATTCGATGTTTTAACGAGTCAAACCCAACAAACCTAATTTGTCGCCCGGGCATATCTGCATACCATGAGTCAGCATGTTGACATTCTACTCATTTAGCATCCATCACTATCTCAGTTTGAGCAGTGAACTCACATCAATACTGCAAGAGGCCAGTACGGGGAACATGGTTATATTTGGCGCACCTCCAGCGAGTAGCTTATCGATCGTGTCTTCTCCTAGTTCTTTTCGCAGGCATTCAAGTTGTTCGTCTGAGAATATGGATTCTAAATCGGGAGAAGTTGTGGAAGTCGCAGTGTCAGAGGGTTGTTTGTCTTCTGTTGATTCCTTAGAAGTTGCTTCAGGGGTTGCCCGTGAAGTTGTTGATTCAGCGGCGGTTGGCTGTGGCGTCACTTGTAAATTGGCTGGCTCTGTAGCGGTTGGTTCGGGGGTTGTTGGTAAGCTTGCTGGTTCGGTGGCAGTTGGCTGTGGCGTTACTTGTAAGCCAACTGCTTGGATTAGATCCGCTAGAGTTAACTCACATGCTTCGATAGCACCAGATATTTCGGCCAGGTCTTTTATTTCCAAAGAGCCATCTGACGCTGAGTCTACTATCTGGATCGTTTTTTCTTCGTTCTTGTTTAGTAAGCATCCTATTTGTCTAGTCGATAACCCTGTGCCCTCAAAGGCTGAATCATCGATGACGTCGCATTCGATAAGCGGCGCGATGTGTTCTGGAATTGCAGATAAGTCAAAAGCCTCTCTTGAGTCACCAGCTTGCAATGCTTCTAGTACGTCCGTAAGGTCTGTTGGTCCGAGTTTATTCGCTGCGCATTCAATGGCGTTGATACCACCAAAGTCATTGAATCCAAAAAAAGTGTCACTCTCTGAAATGGCCTCTCGTTCTTGGCTGTTGAGGCACAACGCAGATTGTAATAGTACGAAAACCGAATCTAGGGCTATGTCTTTCGTGGTGATTGTTAAAATGACTTCAACTGGTACTCCGCTGGTTTTTTCTCTGATGCAATTTACTGTTGCATCGCTTAATTGAACTGCCTCAAGTGTCATTTGACCAACCAGTAATTCATCAATCGTTTGTTGACTGATGCACTTGTTCGTCGCGTCAAGCACCTCTGCTGACAATGAACTACCTAATAAACCGGAGCTATAGCTGAGATCAATAACAGATGCAGCTTTCTCTCTACCGCCAAGGCCTACGGCTAGGCAGGAAGCTTCATCTTTGGGCAAGGCTTTGAATAGACTATCTTTTTGTGGGTTTAAAATGATCGGTTGAAATGGAACTATGGTCGGCGACGGAACTGACGGAGTAATTGCGGCAAGTGTGGGGCTTGGTGGTACTGGTATTTGTGTAGATGCAGGCGTCTTATTTGAGCAACTGACTGATGCCGCTGTCAAAACCGAGATAAATATGAAAACTGCTAACTGCTTATCGAACATTAGGGAGCCGACACCTGTAGAAGACCACCATTTGAAGATAATGATACGGGAACTTATAAACAGTGAGTTAAGGTTTTGAAAACACACTAGGGCTTTAAGGTATGGGTAATTTTTCGTAACTGACCAACTCGTAGTCCTTGGCTTTTCAATCGAGTTGTAGCAGCTCCCGTCTGAGTAAGCTCATAGCACCCATTGCAGCGCGTTTTCTGTCTGGGGCACCCCTGCCTGCAGACCTAACGTGACGAGATTTTTCTCCAAATGGGCCCGAAACCACTATGTACGTTTCACCTTTGCCTAAATTCTCGGATCGTTGCTTACCTTCTTCTACTCCGTGGACGGCGATTCCATAGGTCGCGCCAGCAGTGCGTTTGATGGCACGGGCTAGTGCAACTGCCTTATCTGCCCCGTTAGCGAATGGGGGTGTTTCTCCACCGTCGCGCGCTATTTTGTCTAGGGAATTACGTGAATTCACTATGGAACTTTGCAAAAACGATGAACCAGAGGCATCACGCACAGCAGTTGCAACTGAGCCTCCACTTAGATCCTCGCAGGTTGCAACTGTCGCATTCAGGTCAGATAAAAGATTGCCGATTACAGATTCAATTGTTTCTTCGTCGACTGCAAAAATATTGTCGCCTAGGAGTTCCCGAATTTGATCGTCGAGGTTGTCGATCAGTTTATTTGCTTGTTCAATATTCTCTGCTAAAGCCGCAATTCGTACATCGACTTGACCAGGGTGTGCGAGAACACCAACAGTTGGATTTTTCGATTCTGCAATCAGGTGTCCGATAAGGTCATCAACAGCGCTTTCACCTAAGTCTGCTACTTTCAAAATACGGTAGTGAATCATCTGTTTAAGGTTAAATTTTTTTCTAAGGTACGGGATGACCTCATTTTCGACCAGCCATTTCATTTCAAAAGGTACCCCAGGAAGACTGATCGTCACGCCACGATCAGTCTCTACGATGAAAGCAGGCGCTGTTCCATTAGGATTTTTTACTACGATAGCGCCATTCGGAATTTGTGCTTGGCGTTCGTTATTTTTTGTAAGTACGAAGCCACGCTTTTGAAATCGCTCACGGAGTTCTATAAGAGATGCTGGATCCGTTACTACATCCCGTTCAGTAACTTGAGCGATTGCTTCACGGGTTAGGTCATCCTGTGTCGGTCCAATCCCACCTCCGGTGATCACGACGTCAGAACGGTCCAAAGCACGATCTAGGATATCGGTCATGCGCTCAAGGTTATCTCCGACGGTGGTTTTGTAGAACAAGTTCACCCCATTTTCGGCGAGTCGTTTTGCGATCCATGATGCATTGGTGTCGACGATTTGACCGAGTAATAGCTCAGAGCCTATGGAAATGATTTCTGCGTTCATGGACAAGTTACGACCTTAATCGTTTGTATTTGTAATCGTTACCAATGTTTGTTTTCGACAAAGTAGTTTGGATTTTGCCAAGGGTCAACATGTGATTTGGTATGCAATCGTTCAATCTTTATACGTCAAATGACTTGACTAATAGAGAACATATGTTCGATAATAGAACAAATGTGCTAATCCTTAACGACTATAGGCAAGGTATTGATATGAGTCTGCTGGCGTCCGAAATCATTGAAACGGACTCCTCATGGAATTCCATGATAATGCCATACGTATCTGTAGATGCGGCACCATCACAAAATAAGGATGCTTGGGCTCAGGTTGTTTTGAGTATAGCGAACCGCAATACTTTTAGTGAATCAGCCAGTCGAATCATTACCGTTGACCTCACATCAGACGAGAGTATCGTAGAAATTTCCGCACGCTTGCGTGTGCTATTTCTGTTTATAAATCGTGGGCAGGTTTCAAATTCAGCATCGGTGGCGCCGTGTTTTGCGCAAGATACTTATCCGGCAATGCTTGCACTAGTGAAGACTTTAGAGGGTGCTGGGATGGGTGAAGATTGGTCTCCAGATGGTGCTCGGTCTATTCGTATCGGAAAAGCTAAACATCTTTTTGTCAGTGTTGATATGCCGATTGCAGATCAGAGTCCCTCTCCTGACACGTTCCTAGAAATTATTCAGTCACACCAGATCGATGTTTCTTGGTATGACCAATGTGTGTATCCACGTGCTTCCACTCCCGGATTGACCACAGTGATGTTTGGTGTTCCAGATAACTCTGATCCTCATTACTCTACTTCTATTTTCAAGAGGGAGCGTTTGAGAAACCTATCTGGCAAGCCTGGTGGTATGCACTTTTCCTCACAACTGGGATGTTCAGTTTTGGCAGCTGTGTGATCGATATTTTTTATTCACATCTATTTTTGATTATTCGGAGGTCTTTGAATGTCAGTAGTGTTTAATTCTCAAACTGGCGTGGCACTTGCTTACGTTAGGTCTGACACATTACCGGAAAACACCCGCTACAAAGATGAAGGTTGCGATGCTTCTCTTACGTGCTTGGAGTGTCCGTTGTCATTGTGTAAATATGACGATCCCGGTTGGTTACAGCGTGAGAGCCGTCGGACTCGCGATGATGAAATTTTTCGATTGCGGTCTCAAAAGATTGCTGTGGTTGAAATTTCAAAACGTTTTGGGATAAGTACTCGAACCGTCCATCGAATTGTCCAACGAGGAGGGGCGACTCCAGTTTCTTCTGATGAAGAAGGCGTAAATCCGATTGTGTCTCTTAGTGAATTAGGTGAGCGTTCTTTGTTTCATGAACGTGCGTCGTGGCCCAAAATGTTCACTTACAAGCGATCGGTCTTCCTAGGAAATTAATGAATTGTGTTTTTTAGCCGTGCA
>Ga0209019_1001648_pt1 | contig 11011 bp, 10 predicted proteins | sample METZYME_3_300m_FD_187549 | JGI IMG/M metagenome (GOLD analysis project Ga0209019, IMG submission 187549) | Marine microbial communities from oxygen minimum zone in mesopelagic equatorial Pacific - METZYME_3_300m (SPAdes) (version 2) | ecosystem: Environmental > Aquatic > Marine > Oceanic... | reverse complement strand
CGCGAACTTTTCATCAACCGGATTTATGATACCTATGTTGATGAAGAACTTTTCTGCGAAGATGACACCTTGATAGGAAATTTTGCTGATAAGCTGGAGCCAAGAAATTATTCTAGTCGCGAGTTTATTTCCCTGCTTTCTGAAACTATCGATGATGAAGAATCTATCCTAGTCACGGCACGTAAAAAAAATATTCCTGTCTTTTGTCCTGCTCTTAACGATTCCAGCATTGGGATCGGACTCACTGAACATTATTACAACAGTCGTAAGAAAGATCGCCAACCTATTGCTATAGATTCCATACGCGATAATTTCGAGCTCACCCAGATTGTAGTAAATTCATCCAGGACGGCAGCATTTTATGTTGCGGGCGGAGTGCCCAAAAATTATGTTAACGATTCCATCGTCATGGCATATATTTTTGGTAAGGATACTGGAGGGCATAAATACGCCATACAGGTGACGACTGATTCACCACATTGGGGTGGATTAAGCGGCAGCACACTCGGCGAAGCTCAATCTTGGGGTAAGGTAAATAAACAGGCGAACCATAGTATGGCGTTTGTGGAACCTAGTGTTTCTTTGCCCTTAATCTATGGTCATGCTTTTCAAAAAGGTCTGTATAAAGGAAGGTCCAAATTAAAATATGAATGGGAGGGGGACACTCTAAAAAAAATGGCTGTTGAGGGTTAAACAGGTTTGCGGCGGCTCCTATGGCAATAGCTTTTGTTCCAGACGTCATATGCTAATTGGCATTCTTATTTAGAGATTTGATTATTTTAACATTTGCAGCCGGAAAGGGGAATTGATTGAGCTCCTCTGGTTTTACCCATTTCCATTCATCACATTCGGCGGGAAAAAGTTTTCCCGAATGTATTTGGCATTGAAAAACATGGAGCGTAACCCGAAAGCGGGTATAACTATGATGATGTGTCATTATCTTTTTGCCAATTCGGATATTGATACCCAACTCTTCTCTAATTTCTCTTCGTAGACATTCCTTTTCTGTTTCTCCCGTTTCCATTTTGCCTCCAGGGAACTCCCAAAGCCCACCCATTAAACCCTCCGCTTTGCGTTTTTGAATGTATACGTAGCCTTTTTTAAAAATAACTCCGGTGCTTACCTGAATTTTGGATATTTTAGCTGCGGTTTTTGTAGGAGGAAATAACTTTTGTTTTCCTGATTGCCTTGCCTTGCACAGTTGTTTTAATGGGCACTCTTTGCAAAAAGGGTTTTTTGGTAGACAGACAGTTGCACCCAAATCCATAAAGGCCTGATTAAAATCACCGCAATCCTTTTCTGGGAGCAGTCTTTCCATAGTACCCCAGAGTCGCGTTTCGGATTTTTGAGTATTACCATTTTCATTTAATAACATCAATCGTGATAAAACTCGTTTTACATTGCCATCTAAAACTGGAACTCTTTTATCAAAAGCAATACTTAAGACAGCACCTGCTGTATAACGGCCGACTCCTGGCAGTTTCAATATTTCATGCAAAGAATCAGGAACCTTCCCTGCATAGTCTCTTTGGATTTGAATTGCCGACTTTAGCAAGTTCCGTGCGCGTGAATAATACCCTAACCCTTCCCAATGTTTTAATACATTCGACTCACTGGCTGATGCTAGTTTTTTTGTAGTCGGAAATGATTTCATCCATTTTTTGAAGTAAGGAATAACCGTTTTCACCTGAGTTTGTTGCAACATAAACTCTGAAACGAGAATTCGATAAGGATCACGGTTTTTACGCCAGGGCATTTCCCGTTTTTGGTTGTTATACCAATTCAATAATCGCGACTGAAAAGTTTTGATTCTATTGGGTGCGAGCATAATGCGAGGAAAGCTTTTGTTTGTTTTAAGTACGAGGCCTGTTTTCTCCTGCATCGCGGATTAGACGCCTATTGTATTTTTATCCCAGATTATTTTGTGTAATTGTGTTTGCAGGCGAACTGGAAGTCGATCTTTTAGAATCCATTTGACTATTTCTTTTAGTTCCAGTTTGTCAAATACGGGAGAAATTAGAATGTGCGCGGTTTCGTTGATCTTATACCTTTTTATAATATCGCGGCTCCATTCATAATCCTTTTTATCGAGGATTACAAATTTGACTTCATCATGCGGGACAAGAAGTTTTAAATTATCCAAATTGTTTTTTTCTTGCTCGCCACTGCCAGGGCATTTTAGATCCATAATTTTTATAACCTCTTTAGGCACTCTTTCTAGAGATATTGAACCCCCCGTTTCAAGCATGACCTTGTATCCCTTTTTAATAAGCCTCCTCATTAGAGTGTAAACATTATCCTGCATCAGCGGTTCGCCGCCTGTAATTTCTACCAAGTGGATTCCAAAATTCGCGACCTTTTGAAGAATTTCATCAATGCTCATGTTTTTACCTTCGTGAAAAGCATAAGCTGTGTCACACCAAGAGCATCGAAGATTGCAACCCGTCAACCTGATAAAAATGCAAGGGAGCCCTGTGTGGGTAGACTCTCCCTGAACGCTTAAATAGATTTCATTGATTTTAATCATTTCTCTACTTCAATTATAAACCGAGTTCAAGACTCTAAATTTAGGGGCTATACTATTTAGTGATTAATGTTTAACGATTTTATACCAGTATTTTGGTTGTTTTAGAAGATGTTGGTGATTGCCTCCATAGAAGTGCCAATCATATTCCTTCAAAAACCAATAAAAACTCTTCTTCGAGTACTTTGAGTATTAAAAATTTAAGAGGAATGATTTCAGGTGGTACGAGAAAGAAATTTTTAATGGGCTTGAACAACTTTATCCTTTAAAATCAGAGTTTTATTTTGCTTAAATTATTTTGAGAGGACGGTCTAGAGTGAAGCCTATCGTCACAGTCACCAATGTGTTTCCTGAACAAGCGTTGAAAAAATTAAGTCCATATTGTGATTTAAGAACCAATCAGACCGAAAACCCTATTTCCACCTCGGATTTGGAGAAAATCGCCTCCGAAAGCGTTGTCATGGTCACTTACTTATCTGACAAAATTGATGCGGGCATAATAGATAAGGGGCAAAATTTAAAGCTAATCGCGAATTATGGAGCTGGATTTAATAATATCGATGTAGGCCATGCGGCAGGAAGAAAAATCTGGGTCACCAATACCCCAGGGGTATTGGACGAGACAACAGCCGACTTGACCTGGGCCATGATTTTGGGAGCCGCTCGAAATATTGTTCCCGCAGATCGTTTCACCCGTGAAAATAAGTTTAAAGGATGGTCGGCAAAGATGTATTTGGGAGGAGATGTTTTTGGCAAGACTCTTGGCGTGATAGGTTTGGGCGAGATAGGTTCTGCGGTAGCGCGACGGGCAGCCGGATTCAATATGAAAGTCCTCTATTTCAATCGAAATCGAATACCTGAAGCAACGGAAAAGGTCTTGAATGCAGAATTTGTAACGCTAGAAGACCTCTTGCAAAAATCCGATTTTGTGACAGTACATACTCCACTCACTGACCAAACAAAAAATATGATTGGAAGCAAACAATTTCTGTTGATGAAGCCTACTGCTTACTTTATTCATACTGCACGAGGAAAGGTGGTGGATGATCAAGCCTTGGTTGAAGCATTGAAGGAGGGCAGTATTGCGGGTGCGGCTCTTGATGTTTATGAAAACGAGCCTGCTTTAACCGAAGGTATGACGAAACTGGAAAACTTGATGTTGCTTCCACATATTGGTAGCGCCAGTCATGAAACCAGAAATATAATGGCGGATCTTGTCGCAGATAACGTTTTGGATGTATTGCAGGATAAACCTCCCCGTTGTCTGGTGCCATCTTGGGGACAATAAGTTTCAAACATTAAATCGAAAATGCATGATGTCGCCGTCCTGGACGACGTAATCTTTTCCCTCGACTCTCAGTTTGCCCGCGTCTTTAATAGCCGCTTCAGATTTATGCTCAATCAGGTCTTCCAGGTTATAGACTTCGGCGCGAATGAAACCTCTTTCGAAATCTGTATGGATTGCTCCCGCCGCTTGCGGGGCCTTCGAGTGTTTTCGGATTGTCCAGGCCCGGTTTTCTTTGCCTCCCGCGGTGAAGAAGGTGACGAGTTCGAGCAGTCCATACCCAACGGAGATCAGGCGGTCGAGTCCGGTTTTGGTCAACCCCAGTTCTTTCATAAAAACCATTTGCTCTTCCAGGTCTTCGATTTCCATAATCTCACATTCCAGTTTTCCGGCCAGTGCCACAACCGATGAGCCGTCCTGCTTGGCAATCTCCTTGACCTTTTGCACGAGTTCGTTTTCCATATCGTTGGGGTCCATGACATTGCAGATATAAAGAACCGGTTTAGCGCTCAGCAGGGTCAGGCTTTTTACGAACAGGTTCTGTTCATCATTGAAACCTCCAACGGTTCGCGCCGGTTGGATTTGATCGAGGGCCTCGGACAATTTGGCGATCACTTCCATCTGCATGCGTGCTTCCTTGTCTCCGGATTTGGCCAGTTTTTCAACCTTGGTTTTTCTGCGGTCGAGAGTTTCCATGTCGGCGATTATCAATTCGGTGTTGATGGTATCGATATCGGAAACCGGGTCGATGGTGTCGCTGACATGGGGAACATTGCTATCCTCGAAACAACGGACCACATGGGCGATGGCGTCCACATCACGGATGTGCCCGAGAAATTTGTTGCCCAGTCCTTCTTCTTTGGACGCCCCCTTGATGAGTCCTGCGATGTCGACAAACTCCATGGTCGTGGGAACAATTTTATCGGCCTTGATGTGTTGGGAGATGATATCCAGGCGTTTATCGGGAACCGGTACGATGTCGCTATTGGGTTTGATGGTGGAGAATGCATAATTCCCCGCCAGGGCTTTGGTTCGTGTCAAAGCGGCGAACAGGGTTGATTTTCCCACATTGGGAAGGCCGACGAGGCCACAGGTAAATCCCATAAAACAATTTCCTTCTATTAGTTAGGTGATGTTACTCGGAATGGTTTAAGAGAAAACAACGCCAAGAGTACCAGAAAAGCGTATGCTGCGATAATTTTAAAAAAAACCTGAGGCGGTACGAAACTATAGAGGGTGAGAAAACAAACCGCACCGACACACCCATACGCCCCTGCCAATCCAGCCATTTCCCCTGTAATATTTTTTTGAATTAACGGAACCGCCGCAAAACATGCCCCACTACCAGCTTTAAAAAAAATTGATCCGATTAAAGAAAGGGCTATGACACTGGAAAGCTGCCAATTGGAACTTATCTCACCAATAAGCCAGTGGCTTACCATACCTGCCAGTATGAGAATGAAAAGGGTTCTCCTGCGCCCAAATCGATCAGAAATCCAACCGCCACCTGGGCGGGCTACCAGATTCATAAATGCATAACTCGCCCCCAGCATTCCTGCTAACCCTACGGAAATTGAAAAAGTATTTTCTAAAAATTGTGGAAAAATCGAAACGACAGCCAACTCGGAACCGAAGGTAAGAGAATAGACTATGCTCAATATAAATATCTGGCTGAACGGGTATTTTTTTTCTTCAGATACAGGCAAGTCAACACACGATAAATTAAACTTCCAGCATTGAATAATTTTCCTGAGGAAAATTCCAAAAAGGCCTGCAATTAATATCCAAGACATTGAAAAAGAAATTAACTGGAAAGGATGACCGGATAGCTTCCAGACGAAAAGCATCAAGGCGCCATAGATCGGAAATAAAATGATGGATCGTAAAATCAAATTCATTTTAAATTGGACTTCAAAGGCACCGTGTATTCTAATCTCAGAATCAGGGTTTCTTTCTGAGATGTCTGGGCAAAATCGAAAATAGATAAAAGCCCAGATCATACAAAGCCACCCTGAAAAAGCAGTGGCTATCCTCCATCCAATGTCTATAGAAAATGGTAAAGTAGTTAGAGGCAGAAAAAATGTTGCAGCAGCTGAGCCAAAGTTTCCCCAGCCTGCATAGATGCCTTGGGCCGTGCCCATTTTATTGTCGGGAAACCACTCTGCGATCATTTTAATACCAACCACGAATCCGCCTCCTACAGCTCCCATCATTAAACGATTGATCAACAGACCTTCGAAAGTCTGACAAAGAGAAAAGGCGATGCAGATTACTCCTGCAAAAAGAAGCAGTCCACTAAAAACCTTTTGGGGTCCATAGTGGTCAGTAAGGGTGCCGACAACGATTCTAGCTGGAATGGTTAGAACCACATTACATATCATTAAAATATTTATTTGAGTTTCAGTCAGTCCTAACTGATGCATGATTGTTGTGTTGAACGGAGCCATATTGAACCACGCAACAAATGTCAGGAAAAAAGCGATCCATGTCAAATGCAGAGTGCGCGACTGTGTTTCAGTGAAACCTAGCATCAGTTTTTAGGGGATTACTCAGGGGTATTGGTCATCAACTGGTGGGACTTGACCACGCCGTTTTTTTCAAAAACGATGATCATATCCTTAATGATGTCGGTGCCGAAGGAGTTGACGTAATTAAATTCGTAAGTCCAAATAGGATATCCATTTTGTACGCCTTTTTTGAAGGGAGAGCCAAACATCGCATGGATCTCTTTGTGGGTCGTTGTACCTTTCGCTATGTTGGCATATAGCGATTCGTCAAAATCTTTACCGATGGTCTCACACCCTAAAAAAAATATAGTCAGAAACATTACAGCTAGATCGGTTCTTAAAAAATAGATGGTTTTATATGGCCCGATTTTATTCATGAGGACTTGACATGGTATTTTTCGCGATGGAGTTTTGGGTTGATGTTAAAAGTGATTTCTAGGTTACTTTGTTTTTCTATTTCCTCAAGAAGCCCGCTATCTTCTTCAAAAAGCATATCGTAAATTATGGGGTGCACTTTTATTTCAAGTTTTTTATTGATGATATTATCAGTGCCTAGGCGGTGGATTTCGCGGATGATTTCATTGCAGATGGTTGAAGGACTTTTAATATATCCTTGTCCTTCGCAGTAATCGCATGGATCGCATAAAGTTTGAATCAGGCTTTCACGAACGCGTTTACGTGTCATTTCTACCAGCCCTAGCTCAGAAATTTTTAGAATACAAGTGCGTGACCGATCACCTTTCAAAGCCTGTTTCAGGGCATTTGATACAATCTCTTTGCTTTCTTCATTAGCCATGTCAATGAAATCTACAATAATTATCCCACCGATGTTTCTTAAACGTAGCTGATATACGATTTCTTTTAAAGCTTCGAGGTTAGTTTTAAGAATAGTATCTTCTGGGTCACTATGCCCTACAAATTTCCCCGTATTAACATCAATTGAAACGAGGGCTTCGGTTTGATCAATTATAATGTAGCCTCCAGACTTCAACCAGATGACGCGGTCCAGGGCACGGTCTATATCCAGCTCAATGCCATAATGATCGAAAATTGGCATTGGATCTTTATACAAAGTAATTTTTTCAGATAAATGTGGCATGTAATTGGAACAAAACTCCAGAGATTTGTTGAAATCTGATATGGAATCTATGACCAGCCGTTCGGTGCTCTTGGTGAATAGATCGCGAATAGATCGAAAAATAAGGTTGAGGTCTTCGTATATCAAATGTGGGGCGCTGACGCCTTGGGAATTTTTTTTCAAATTTTTCCAAAGTCGATGGAAAAAGTTAATGTCTGCATCAAAATCCATCCTTTGCGCATCCTGGGCTGCCGTGCGCACAATATAGCCTTCCCCGTCATTTCCTATTTCTTTGACAAGTTGTTTTAAACGCTCTTTTTCGTTTTCATCTTCTATTCTTCGGGAAACACTTATATGGTTTATTGTAGGCATATAAACCAGATGCCGTCCAGGGAGGGAGATGTAATTGGTGATACGTGCCCCTTTGGTTCCTAATGGGTTTTTTGCAACCTGTACCATAATCTCCTGACCTTCATGGAGGATATCCTGGATTTTTATATCGTGGTTAGGGCGGCCGGGTTTACCTTCAAACGGATGATCTTGATCATCTTCTGTAATAAGGGGCAGATCTATTTTATCTTCAAGGTTAAGCATATCTTTGACATCAACATCGCCGACATAGAGAAATCCGGCTTTTTCTAATCCAATGTCCACGAAGGCGACCTGCATTCCTGGAAGAATTTTGGTCACTTTACCCTGATAAATATTCCCAACAATTCCTTTTTGGGATTTATGCTCAATAAACAATTCCACCAGCATGTCATTTTCCATCAAGGCAACCCTAATTTCTCGCTGGTTTGAATTGATGAATATTTCAGAAGACATAATTTATTTTTTAATAATGGAGATGGATAAATTATAACACGTATTGCTTTAAACTAATCGTAAAGTAGATTGTAATGTCTTAGCGGAGCGTGCGACGCATTTCTACGTTGAGCAGCAAACCCATCGCAAAAAAATTCGTTATGAGTGACGAACCACCGTAACTCAAAAAAGGTAAGGGTATGCCCGTGATGGGAAAGATGCCAATAGTCATTCCAATATTAAAAATTATATAAAACGCAATTGAAATAATAAGACCTAGGGAGAGAAAAAACCCGAACCGGTCTGCTGCGCGAAAGGCAATGTTCAATCCTTTTAAAATGATAAAAGTTAATAATGAAATAAGAAGGATCACACCAATAAATCCGGTCTCTTCTGCGAAAACGGAAAAAATAAAATCGGTATGTTTTTCTGGGAGAAAGTTGAGTCGACTCTGGGTGCCGGCGAATAATCCCTTTCCCCAAAAGCCTCCCGATCCAATTGCTATTTTAGACTGAATAGAGTGATATCCTGCACCCAAGGGGTCAAGTTCAGGATTAAACAATGTGTGAAGTCTAGCTTTTTGATAGTCCTTGAGAACAAACCATAGAGCTGGTGCTAAAGCAAGACCACCGACAAATAACTTGATTAATGTTAGCCGGTCGATTTCGATGGCGACAATGAATGCAAGGAAGATGAATAAGATCATCATGGTAGTTCCCAGGTCGGGTTGTACCACGATGAGCCCGCCCAATGTAGCTGTTAGTAGGGCAGGAGTGATAAGGTCGCGCAAGGTGTATTGGCCTGAAAGTTTTCCTGACTCAAAATATTTTGCAAGAACAATGACAATGGCTATCTTAGCAAACTCTGACACTTGAATACTTATCGAACCTATATATATCCAACGTTTTGACCCTGACGCCACGACACCATTGATCAGAACATAACCCAGTCCGATAATAGTAAATGCGTAGATGAGATAGGCATAGCGGCTGAACCAGCGATAGTCCAATACCAGAGCAACCAACATTGCAATGAGACCGTAGGCGATCCAGTAGATTTGTTTGATGTATAACCCACGAAAAAACTCTTCCGGACGCGCATGGTTGGCACTATAGATCGTGACAACTCCGATCACAGATACTGTTAGGATGGCGAAGAAGTATAACCAATTGAAATGGGATACTATACGACGATCAATCATAATCAGAATTTTACCACAACTATTTGAAAGATATGCTGTAGTTTTATATGAGGTGGTCGTTTGAACAAACGTTGAGAATGTCGAGATTTTGGGCTACCTTAAGAACAGGGGGTTGTTTATGGAAAATAAGGATCAAGAAAAAAAAACGGATGAAGTTTCCGAGAAAAGTAAAAAAGAAACAATAGAGGAACGAGAAAAAGAGGAACGAGAAAAGCAAAATGCACGCTTAGCAGAGCGCAAGGGTCAGCGCAAAGCCTTTCCTTTTAAAAGAGGAGGTCTTTAAAAATTTCCCAACAATTGGTGAGTTATCGATTTTGTGGCCTGATAATGGCTCTTTCTTGTTGCGATTAGGATTTCCTTCTCAAAGAGTTCTCCAATTTGCGGTTAGTAGGCTATGATTGCCTTCCGCATTTATGAGCATGAAGACAAAGGCACATGTGAGCCAAATTTGGCTTTGTGCAGTGAGTCTAGAATAGAAAAAGAGTAGTTCAATTCTTTATTCAAACGAAGAATAGATGTTTCTTTAGGAAAAAAATAAATGAAAGATTGTCCCTGTGGCTCTAATTTCCCATACACAGACTGTTGCGGTCCTTTAATTCGTTGCACCAGTTTTGCTGATACAGCGGAAGACCTGATGCGCTCTCGTTATACTGCGTTTACTGAAAATAATTGGGAGTATCTGGTATTAACCAGCCACCCAGAAGAGAAAAAAGAAATGGCCCGACTAGAATCTGATCTGGTAGATCAGGGCGCCAAATGGAAAAAACTGGAAATACTAGATACTAGTAAGGGTGGTATGCAGGATAGCGAAGGGCAGGTCGATTTTGTGGCGCATTATATAAAAGACGGTACCCCGCAGACCCTTCGAGAGTCTTCCAGATTTTATAAAATTAACGGACGCTGGGTCTATAGCAGAAAAGATTCTACTCTCCCTCCGGTCCCGGGATCTACAAAACAAAACCCCATGACATTTATTCGTGATCATGCAAAAGTTGGTCGAAATGATCCCTGTCCTTGTGGGAGCGGCAAAAAATACAAAAAGTGTTGTATTTGATTATATCCTGATTCTAATATCTCACCATTTACTTGCAATCCACTGTATGAAAATTTCTGAAAAAAAATTTAAAAATAAAGTTTTTAATACTACTTTAAAAACTTATAAAAACAAATAATGAGAATACCTTAAGCCTATGTAAATCAATGATCATTAATAATGCACATTTTTTAATCGATAACCCTAAAAGCCTCTATTTATCCTTTCTTTAAAAATTACGTATAAGCCTTTCCACAGGTTATTAACAATTATTGTGGAAAAAATTAGCCATATGATTACTCCTCCGGAACTCCTTGTCCTATAAGAAAACCCCCTCAGTATAGATTTATGCAGGCTTACTTAAAACCTTTTAACCCATAATATGGGCGCAAAATGTTATTTATAGCGTGAAAACTTTGTACTTAGGTTAAGAAATATATTTTCCTGCTTCAATACAAGGGAATAGCTTGCGTCAAAATTCCGACAACTTCAATGGCCTTTATAGTTAGGTGATAGAGCAATATATTCATATTGGAATATGGTGAATGGTTTTAGCACTTAATTTGAAGGTTATTTTTG
>Ga0209019_1001633_pt1 | contig 11089 bp, 12 predicted proteins | sample METZYME_3_300m_FD_187549 | JGI IMG/M metagenome (GOLD analysis project Ga0209019, IMG submission 187549) | Marine microbial communities from oxygen minimum zone in mesopelagic equatorial Pacific - METZYME_3_300m (SPAdes) (version 2) | ecosystem: Environmental > Aquatic > Marine > Oceanic... | reverse complement strand
AAAGACATAATAAAAGAACTTGCATTGCATGAAAAAGACGTAGGTTCTACCGTTGTTCAAATTGGTTTGTTAAGCGAAAAAATAAATAAACTTGCAGATCATTTTAAAAAATTTAAGAAGGATAAACATTCTTCCAGAGGTTTAGCACAGTCAGTTAATCAAAGAAAAAGGCTGTTAGATTATTTGAGCAAAAATAATCCAGAAGCTTATAACAATATTTTAAAAAAACTTAATTTAAGAAAATAAATGTTTAAACAATTTAAAGAAGAAATAGATTTTGCAGGCAAAAAACTTACTTTAGAGACAGGAAAGATTGCTCGTCAAGCTGACGGAGCAATAATTGCCACCTGTGGAGAAACAGTTGTCATTTCTACAGTAGTTGGCGCAAAAAAAGTTAATCCAGAGACTGATTATTTTCCTCTGCAAGTCAATTATCAAGAAAAATACTATGCGGCTGGAAAAATACCAGGCGGTTATTTTAAAAGAGAAGCGAGACCAACCGAGTCGGAAACCTTAATATCAAGATTAATTGACAGACCAATTCGTCCTTTATTTCCAGAAGGTTTTAGAAATGAAGTACAAATTTTGCCAACGGTACTTTCATACGATAATGAAAACGAAGCAGACATATTGTCAATTATTGCATCATCAGCTGCTTTATCAATTTCAGGTTTACCTTTTAAAGAACCTATAGCCGCTTCTAGAGTAGGTTATATAGATAATAATTATGTTTTAAATCCATCAAAAGAGCAGTTGAAAGAATCAAAATTAGATTTAGTTGTTGCCGGCACAAAAGAAGCTGTATTAATGGTAGAATCAGAAGCTTCAGGACTAACAGAAAAACAGATGCTAGATGCAGTTAAATTTGGCCACGAAAAATTTATTCCAGTAATAAAAGCGATAGAATCTTTAGCTAAAAAAAGCTCGAAAGAAGCGTGGAAGATAGAAGAAAAAGATTATAGCAAATTAAAAAATAAAATTTCAAAAGAACTAACAAAGGATTTAGAAAAAGCTTTTTCTGAAAAAGATAAAAAGAAACGATCAGAATTAGTTAATTTGGCGTCCGAAAAGTGCAAATCCTTATTTGAAGGAGATGACACTTATTCTGAGCTTGAAATATCATTACAATTAAAAAATTTAGAAAAAGATATAGTAAGAACAAAGATACTTAAAAGTAAAAAAAGAATTGATGGAAGAGGATTGTCAGATGTGAGACCTATTAAGTGTGAAGTTGGAGTATTGCCCAGGACTCATGGATCTGCTTTATTTACCAGAGGTGAGACTCAAGCATTAGTTACTACAACCTTGGGGACGACAGAAGATGAACAACGAATTGAAAGTTTAGAAGGGCAAAAAAGAGTAAGATTTATGTTACATTACAATTTTCCTCCATTTTCAGTTGGTGAAACAGGGAGAATAGGCACGGGCAGAAGAGAAGTGGGCCATGGAAAGTTAGCATGGAGAGCTTTAAATTCATCATTGCCTGAAAAGGAAAAATTTCCTTACACTTTAAGAATTGTTTCAGAAATAACAGAGTCAAACGGCTCCTCATCAATGGCTACTGTTTGTGGAGCATCTTTAGCACTTATGGATGCGGCTGTTCCAATAGCTGAGCCAGTTGCCGGAATAGCAATGGGCTTAATAAAAGAAAAAAAAGAATTTTCAGTTCTATCTGATATTTTAGGCGATGAGGATCATTTAGGAGATATGGATTTTAAAGTAGCAGGCACAAAAGATGGGATTACTTCATTACAAATGGATATAAAAATTACTGGAATAACTTTTGAAATTATGGAGCAGGCATTAAATCAAGCTAAAGATGGAAGGGCACACATTTTGGCTGAAATGAATAAGGCAATTAAATCATCAAGAAAAGAGGTGTCTAAATACACTCCTAAAATTGAAACTATAAAAGTTGATAAAAAAGATATAGCTGCAGTTATAGGCAAAGGTGGAGCTACAATTAGAGAAATTGTTGAATTATCTGGAGCCAAGGTAGATGTTAAAGACACAGGAGAAGTTACTATTGCAGCGCCAGATGAAGAATCAAGAAAAAAAGCTATGGAAATGGTAAAAAGTATTGTTGCAAAACCCGAAGTAGGAAAAACATACAAAGGTAAAGTTGTGAAAATTATGGAATTCGGAGCGTTTGTAAATTTTTTAGGAAAGCAAGATGGATTAGTTCATATTTCTCAACTGGCTACCAAGAGAGTTGAAAAAGTTACCGATGTTGTTAAAGAAGGAGATGAAGTTTCTGTTAAAGTAATTGGTTTTGATCGAGGAAAGGTCAAACTTTCTATGAAAGGAACAGTTTAATTTATATTTTTAGGATCTGGCATACCTACTTTATTATAACCAGCATCAACATAGTGAATTTCTCCAGTAACCCCAGCCGCTAGATCACTTAATAAATATAAAGCTGATTTACCTACATCATCAATATCTACATTTCTTTTTAACAATGAATGGTCAGCACTCCATTTGTATAAAAATTTTGCATCTCCTATTGCTGAAGCTGCTAAAGTTTTAATTGGTCCTGCACTAATTGCATTGACTCTTATTCCTTTGGAGCCCAAATCCCTTGCTATATATTTTACACTTGATTCTAAGGCGGCCTTACAAACACCCATTACATTATAATTAGGAACTACCTTGCTAGATTCATAAGTTAAAGTTAATAAACTGGCGCCACTCTTCATTATCTTTGAAGCTTCTTTTGCTATTTCAGTAAATGAGAAGCAAGAAACCAACATACTTTTTGTGAAATTTTCTCTTGAAGTATTTATGTATTCTCCAGTTAGTTCGGCTCTATCTGAAAAAGCGATAGCGTGCACTACAAAATCGAGCTGTCCCCACTTATTTTTTATTTCATGAAATGTTTTTAAAATATCTTCTTTATTTTCAACGTTACAATTTAATAGAAATTTTGAATTTACGGATTCAGCTAAAGGGGTAACTCTTTTTTTAAGAGCATCTCCTAAATAAGTAAAAGCTAATTCAGCCCCATTTTCCGAGAGTTTTTTGGCTATACCCCATGCTATAGATCTGTCATTAGCCACTCCCATTATTAATCCCTTTTTACCTTTAACGATACTCATAAATTATACTTTTTCAAAAACCAAAGTTGCATTGGTTCCTCCAAAACCGAAACTGTTAGACATTACACAATTTAATTCTCTATCTCTTTCAACTTTTGTTACAATTGGAAAATTTTTTGCTTTCTCATCCATATTTTCAATATTTGCTGAAGCTGATATAAATTTATTTTTCATCATTAATAAACAATACACCGCTTCTTGGGCCGAGGTTGCTCCTAAAGAATGGCCGGTTAATGATTTTGTTGAGCTAATTTTCGGAATATTTTCTTTAAATGTTGCTTCTATAGCCTCAAGTTCTTTTGTGTCACCAATTGGCGTGGAAGTGCCATGAGAATTAATATAATCAACTTTATTTTTATTTTTTGTGGTTTTTAAAGCCATTTTCATGCATCTCGTAGCTCCCTCTCCAGATGGTTGAACCATGTCATATCCATCAGATGTAGCTCCATATCCAGTCAATTCAGCATATATTTTTGCCCCCCTTGCTTTTGCGTGCTCATATTCTTCCAACACAAGAGCTCCAGCTCCCCCTGCAATGATAAATCCATCTCTATTAGCATCATAGGGTCTAGACGCTTTTTCTGGTGTGTTGTTATATTTTGAAGATAATGCAGGCATAGCATCAAACATTCCTGACAGGGCCCAATCCAATTCTTCTCCTCCTCCAGCAAATACTATATCTTGTTTTCCATATTGAATAAGTTCCATTCCATTTCCGATACAATGTCCGCTTGTTGCACATGCTGAACTAATTGAGTAATTCACTCCTTTAATTTTAAAAGGGACTGCGAGTGTTGCTGAACATGTACTTGCCATTGTTCTTGGAACTATGTAAGGACCCATTCTTTTTGGCGCAGATTTTCTTATAGTATCCACGGCATAATAAACATTTTTTATTGAAGGGCCACCAGATCCCATAATAATTCCTGTTTGTTCATTGCTAATGTCTTTCTCTTCTAAGCCAGATTCTTCTATTGCTTCTTTTAAAGCAATATAGGTATAGGCAGAACCTTCTCCCATAAATCTTTTTATTTTTCTATCTATATGTTTATCTAAATCTAAATTTTTAATATTTCCAATGACTTGGCTTCTAAAATTATATTTTTTATGTTCTTCAGAAAAAGTAATTCCAGATTTTGTATTTAGCAGAGAATCTAGAACTTCAGCTTTATTATTACCGATACAAGAAACTATTCCAATTCCAGTTACAACAACTCTTCTCATGATTTATAAACTCCTACTTTTAGATTTTCGGCAGAATAAATTTCTTTTCCATCTGCTTTTAAAACTCCGTCAGCAAAACCTACTGTTCCACCTTCTGTTTTTAAAACTTTTTTCATATCAATTTCATAAGTTGCCATTTTGACTTTTTTAAGAATTTCTCCAGTAAATCTAACAAAATTCACACCCAGTGCGCGTCCCTTTCCAGGCTCTCCTATCCATCCTAGATAAAAACCTACTAGCTGCCACATTGCATCCAATCCTAGACAGCCCGGCATGACTGGATCGCCTTTAAAATGACAATCAAAAAACCACATTTTATCTTTTATATCAAGCTCTGCTTTTATGTGGCCTTTTTTAAATTTACCCGAATCAGATTTTATTTCCGTAATTCTATCAAACATTAACATCGGAGGAGATGGTAGTTTTGCATTTCCAGGGCCAAACAATTTTCCATTCGCACAATCGATTAACTCTTCATATTTGAAACTATTTTTTTTCATCGTATAGATAAATTAATACTTGATTAGTATATTATATTACATATATTTTACTTATATTTATAAATTAGGCAAAAAAATAAGGAATAATTGAGTAAAATGAAAATTCCACAAGTAACGTTTAGAACTAGAATAGGTGACAACCAGTCATTAGGCGGTGGTTGTGCCATTGGTGGAGAATGGAAAGACATTACCTCCGACGACTTGTTTAAAGACAAAAAAATTGTTCTATTTTCATTGCCTGGAGCATATACACCTACTTGTTCTTCACAACAGGTGCCTGGATATGAAGATAAATATGAAGAGTTAAAAAAATACGTAGATGAGGTTTATTGTTTATCAGTAAACGATTCATTTGTAATAAACGCCTGGTTTAGAGATCAAAAAATATCTAAAGTAAAACCAATTGGAGATGGTGAAGGCAAATTTACAAAAGGAATGAGCATGCTAATTAACAAACCCAAACAAGGGTTTGGCATGAGATCATGGAGATATTCTGCATTTATCGACAATGGTAATGTTGTTAAAATGTTTGTCGAAGATGGAAAAAATGACGAAAGTAATGATGATGATCCATTCAAGGTGAGTGATGTTAATACAATGTTAAACTACTTGAAAGATAAGTAAAAAATAATAAAGCATTATCAGCCGAATTTATTTAATTTTGCCCCATAAAGAACTTTTAACGATCCATCCCGTATAATCACCCGAGGTAACTTTACACCATTTCACCTCACATTTTTTTATAAAACATAATCTTCCTTTTCCAACCAAAGCTAATGGTTTTGAATAATAAGAAGGTCTTTTAAAGATTATGGAATTATCGACATTATTTAAGGCAGCTTTTTTTTTAGATAATTGTGAAACATGTATCCAGCCAGAATTATTTTCATGGTCGATAATTTTTCTAAAATTATCTGATTTATCTTTTATCAGAACTGGTAAAAATTTTTTTTTGTAAACAAGTTTTATAGGATGTTCAAAAGAAGGACCTTGTCTAAGGTTAACTTTATTATTTCGTAGAGTTAAGTAATATTCATCCTTAGCATATGAAGGTCCAATTAAAAAAACAAATAAGCAAAAAAAAGCAGTTACTTTAAGCATAAATGCAGTTTCTTTTACAATTTGCATTTCTTAATAATTTTATTTTTCTAAATTTTGAGTCAAGAGCATTAAATATCATAATATTTCCATGTGAATTTTTGCCAATATTTAAAATTGATTTTATAACTTCATTGGCCTGCAAAGATCCGGCAATTCCAGCAAGGGTAGTCATTATTCCATCTGATTCACAGTTTAATTCTTCATTTGGAGATTTGGGCATAAAACATCTAAAACACGGCGTCTTTCTTCTAAAATCGAAATTAAATACTTGTCCATCAAACTTGTTTATTGCGGAAGAAACTAATATTTTTTTATTTTTCATACAGTAATCGTTTATTAAAAATCTTGATTCAAAATTGTCAGTTCCGTCACAAACAATGTCATAATTTTTGGCGATTCTGTGAATATTTTTCCTATCTATTTTTTTTGTAAAAGTTTTGATATTTATTTTTTTGCTTATTTTTTTTATAAATTTTTTTGATACTGAAACTTTAAATTTTCCAATATCTTTTTTAGTAAACAGTACTTGTCTGCTTAAATTTGATAGTTCAACTTTATCATTATCGACAATTCCTAAGTTTCCAACGCCAGAATAGGCTAAGTATAAAATTAAAGGACATCCAAGACCGCCAGCTCCGATAATCAATACCTTTGCTTTAAAAATTTTTTTTTGACCAGAAATACCAATTTTCCTAAGTATTAATTGTCTAGAGTATTTTTGAAGATCTTCACTTTTAATTGAGATTTTTTTCATTTGATAAAAATGTTTCTACAATTTTTTTTGCAATTACTGAAGCAATAAATTTTTTAGAATTTTTTTTAATTTTTTCAGTTTTTCCATTTTTATCTATAATAATAACTTCGTTTAAGTCGCTATTAATTCCAACTTCTTTCTTTGATACATCATTTGCAATCATTATATCGCAAAATTTATCCTGCATTTTTTTTATAGAATTTTTAAGAAGATTATCCGTCTCTGCTGAAAAACCAACTAACAATTTTGGTTTATGCCTATTATTTTTTCCTAAGAAACTTAATATGTCCAGATTTTTTTCAATCTTAATTTCGTCGAATTTTAACTCCTTTTTTATTTTATTTTTTTTTCTTAACACGGGTTTAAAATCAGAAACTGCTGCAACACAAACAGCAATATCAGCAGGCAGTCTTTTCTTCACAGCTTCAAACATTTCATTTCCAGAAGTAACTTTTTTTACCTTAATTTCATTATTATAATTGAGATTGGTTGGCCCAGATATGAGTGTTGTTTTGATTCCTAATCTTGATAACTCTGAGGCTATTTCATAGCCCTGTTTTCCACTAGACTCATTAGAGATGTATCTTACAGGATCTATATATTCTTTTGTAGGCCCAGTGGTCACAATTGCATTTACTTTTTTCTTTTTTAGAAAGTCTTTATTTTTAAAATATTTATCTAAAAAAGATAGAATTTGTCTAGGACTAGACATTTTGCCTTTTCCATATTCTCCACAGGCCATTTCACCATCTATAGGTCCTATAAATTTATAACCATATTCAATAAGAGCATTTAAATTTTTTTGAGTTGCTTTATGTATCCACATTCTAACGTTCATGGCAGGTACTAAAAAAATTTCTTTATTTGAAGCCAGAATGATAGTAGAGGCAAGATCATCTGCGCTTCCCCTGGCAATTTTTGACATAAAATTCGCAGTAGCAGGCATAACTAAAATTAAATCTGCCCAACGAGATAGAGAAATGTGATCTATTTTTCCTTTATTTTTTTCATCAAACATTTCCTCAAAGACTCTATTTTTTGAAAGAGATGAAATTGACAATGAAGTTACAAATTTTTTTCCACTTTTAGTTAGAACAACTTTTATTGAGGAGTGCTTTTTTAATAACAGCCTTATTAAATCTAGAGATTTATAAGCAGAGATTCCTCCGCCAATTATTAACAAAATTTTTTTGTTTTCTAAACTCATGCTTAATTAAAATACTATAAACAAGCCTATTACAATACCTAAAAAAGTTATAACTATATTGTTTCTCAAATTTTTCATTTTTAACTCTTCTAACTCAAAATTTTTTCCATCCGCAACATACAAATTCAATTTTCCTTCAGATAACATCTGCAAGGCTCGATTTGCTCTATCCATAACATTGGGTAGATCAGGCACTTTTTTTAAAAGTTCTTTTGAAAAATTTATTGTTTTATTAATTGTCGCTTCTGGTCCCTTTGTACTCTTCATCCATTTTTCTAAAATTGGCCTCGATGTTTCCCAAATATTAGCTTCAGGATTTAATTTTCTTGCCACACCCTCAACTACTACCATTGTTTTCTGCAGAAGAAGCAGTTGCGTTTGGGTATGCATATTGAATTTTTCTGTTATTTCAAATAATTGAGTTAATAAATTTCCGCCGGAAATATCTTTAACTGATTGACCAAATATAGGTTCTCCAATAGATCTCAAAGCTTGTGCAAACTTATCTTTTGAAGCAGTATTTGGAACAAGTCCAGCCAGAAAATGCACCTCAGCTACTTTAATGTAATCCCTCTTAATAAATCCATAAAGTATTTCAGCTAGATATTTTCTATTATTTTCATCTAGACGTCCCATTATTCCAAAATCTATTGGTATAATATTTCCTTCCTTATCAACAAATAAATTACCTTGATGCATATCGGCATGAAAAAAGCCATCTCTTACCGTCTGTTTTAAAAATAGTTGAATTAGATTCTTTGATAATTTTTTAAGATCAATATTTTCTTTTTTTAAATCATCCATATTTCTTATGGAAATTGCTTCAATTTTATCAAGAGTTAGAACTTTTTTTGAAGTATAATTCCAATAAATTTTTGGAACTTTAATACCATCATCATTTATTGTATTTTCGTACAATTCATTGGCAGCAGCAGCCTCAAATCTTAAATCCATTTCAACATTTGTTATTTCTTTTAATAAATGCATAACTTTAACCAACCTTAATCTTCTTGTTTTTTTAAAAAAACTTTCAACTAAATAAGCAAAAAATATTAATGCATCTAATTCTTCGTTAAAAACTACATGAATGTTTGGTCTCAATATTTTTATTGCAAGTTCTTTTTCCTCGTTTTTAATTTTTACTTTTGCAAAATGAACTTGAGCAATTGAAGCAGCGGCAATAGGATCGCTAAAGGACAGTATATCCTTAAAAGATTTGTCTCCAATTTCTTTCTTCAAAATTATTTTTGCTTCAACTGTGTCAAACGCAGGAAGTTTGTCTTGTAATTTTTCTAGTTTTTTTGCAACATCTTCACCTATTATATCTGGTCTGGTAGCCAAAAACTGACCTAACTTAATAAAAGTTGTTCCCATATTTTCCAATGCTTCGCATAATGCTTCTCCAGATTCTTTTTTTGGTTTTTCTATTTGTTGTTTTTTGCCAATTGAAAAAATAAAAAAAACGAATTTTAAACTTACAGGAATAGGTCTAATATTATTTAAAGTATCTACCGCACCAGAAACTGCTAATTTTCTTAAAATTTTAATTAAATTATAAATCTTTTTAAACATTATTATATTTTCCAGCCAGAATGAATTGCAACTATACCGCCAGATAAATTTCTATATTCAACTTTATCAAAACCATTTGCTTTAAACATTTCTGATAATTCATTCTGATTATAAAATTTATCAATGCTTTTAACCAGATATTCATACGGTTCAGATTTGCCAGTAATGTATTCTCCAATATGCGGTATTGATTTAGAATATATTTTATAAATTTTATTTAGCATTTCGTTATCAATTTGAGAAAATTCTAAACACAACATTCTTCCACCGCTTTTGAGAACTCTTTTAGCTTCTTTTAAAGATAAATTTATATTTGAAAAATTCCTTAAACCAAAACTCACGGAGTATAAGTCAAAAGTATCATTTTTGAATGGCAATTTCTCAGCTGGAGAACAGTGCCATTCAATTTTGCCTAGATTTTTTAGCTTTTTTTTACCCAATTCTAACATTAATTTATTGGGTTCCACGCAAGTAAGTTTTCCACTGAATTCTGTTCTTTTTAAAAATGCTTTGGCTATATCTCCCGTGCCAGATGCTACATCTAGTAAATGATCTCCTTTTTGGGGATTCATCCAGTCAATAAATCTTCTTTTCCAAATACGATGTATTCCTAAAGACATTATATCGTTCATTAAGTCGTACTTATCGAAAACATCGTTAAAAACTTCTGTTACCTGTTCAATCTTAGTTTTTTTAATATTTTTCATTTTTCTAATGTTATATGTCAAAAATAATTAAATATTGACCCAAATATTTCAAAGATATATACGTTCTCACTAATGCCAAATACAAAATCAGCAATTAATAGGGTTAAACGAGTAAAAAAACAGACATTGGTCAATAAATTAAGGAGAAATAAGTACAAGTCTGCCTTGAGGAAAATACACAAATTAATTGAAAAAAAAGATACTAAAAAAATAGGAGAATATTTTCCAATATTTCAATCAGAGTTAATGAAAATTGCTAAAACAGGAATTGTAAAAAAGAAAAATCTCTCAAAAAAAATTTCAAAAATTTCAAAAAGAATAAATCATATCAATAATTAGTTGTAATCAATTCAAAGTTGTTGTTTGTTTTTTAATTTATAAATTTCAAATATAAATTCTAAACTAAATATGGATTAATTAGTATCCAAAGTTGAATTCATTTTAGTATCCAAAGTTGAATTCATTTTAGTATCCAAAGTTGAATACATTATTGTCGCACTGCTTTTCTCTTTTGGCGATTGTTCTACAACCAAAATTAATTTTTTTTTAAAAAAAATATTGAAATTAAAAAAATTAGCTATAAAAATAGATTTTTTTTTCACTAAAACATGGACAAAACTTCTTTAAAAACTAATGCAAACACTCTTTCAGAAGAAAGTGTATTAAATTGGCAAATTATCCAAAAAGATTTTGAAAAATCTTTTGGCACAGAAGTTTATTCGAGCTGGCTGAAAAATATTTTGTTGGTAAAAGAGTATAACGATTATGTTATTTTAGGGGTGCCAACAAGATTTTTTAGGGACTGGATAACTTCAAGATATGCCGATAAAATTTTAAGTGAATTAAAGAGACATAAATTAAGTATAAATCGAATAGAATTTAAAATTATAGAAAAAGAAAAATTAGAAAATAAAATTATTCCTTCA